>Ga0209154_1000031_pt1 | contig 100331 bp, 78 predicted proteins | sample GraSoiAngelo_121_FD_185878 | JGI IMG/M metagenome (GOLD analysis project Ga0209154, IMG submission 185878) | Grasslands soil microbial communities from the Angelo Coastal Reserve, California, USA - 14_0919_12_20cm (SPAdes) (version 2) | ecosystem: Environmental > Terrestrial > Soil > Grasslands... | reverse complement strand
CATCTGCGGTCCCCTGGCTAACAGCTTGTTTCATCACCGACCCAAACGCAGCCCCCGACCGCCCGCTAAAATCGAAACCGCCTACCACAAGGCCGATGCCGCCATTCAGAACCTCATCGATAAGCTGCTGCCTAAAAAAATCTGAGAGACCAATTCTCAGATTCACGCGGCTAGATACTAAGCCTTGTCAAACCGGCTTCAGCCGTGAGGAATCTGGTGTTTTCGACAGCAACAAGAAAGCAGATTCCTCGCTCCGCTTGACGGTATGACAAGAGGAAGGAACGGAATGACAAGGGAAAGGAGCTCGGAACAGAAGCTCAGAAGTGGAATTTCAAGCTGCCGCCGACCGTCCGCGAAGGCGCGTACTGAATGGGAATCTCTTCGCTCTCCTTGGCAATCTGGTAGCGGCTATCTGAAGCGTTCGTGATATCGAACTCTAGGTCCAGGCGGCGCGGCTCGGCACTCCACAAGTTCAGACCAGTAGCAACGTCGGCCGTCAGGTGTTGCGGCAGGCGAGGCCCTCTTTCGACTGTCGTTCCACTGCCGTAACGCATGGCACTGCCAGCCCAGAAGCCGCGCCAAGGATTGCGATAGAAGAGCTGTGCCGTGCCGGTATGGGTCTGGTCGAACGCAGGCATGATGCGCTCGCCGGGGGCAAGAATCTCGTCGCCGGTAAACCCGCCCGTGACTGGGCCGTAGAAAAATGTTCGAGCCGCAGCGTACTGGAAACGGCCGCTGATTCCGAGTCGCTCGAGTTGGCGCATGTTCACGATCAGCTCAGCGCCGGCAGATCGCGCGGTGTGGAAGTTGATCGGCAGGAAGATGCGGGAGATGCTGATCTCGTGATTTTCGAAGCTGTTGTGCCCGGTGTGAAGGTACGCGTTCAGCTCCAGGCTGATTCTCGGGTTGAGTTCCTGCGCTAATCCCACGTCGAAATAATTCTGCGTATAAGCCTGCACATCGCCCACACGTTGGTCAGGATCCACGGCGTTATGGCCGATGAAGCTGGCCAGGAGCGAGTATTCGATCGGCGGGGGCGAAAAGAAGCGGTTATAGGCAGCGTGAACCACAGTATTTGTGCGGTCAATGTGATACGCAAGCCCGATACGGGGACTGAGCTGGACACCGGTCCTCACCAGTTGAAAGTGATCATAGCGGGCACCGACATCTACCCAGAGATTCGGAAATGGCGAAAAGTGGTCTTGCAGGTATACGCTGGCCTGGCCACCGTGCTTTCCGCCGCTGAAGGCAGGAAAGACGTCCGGGTCGCCACGGCTATCGAAGAAAAAGCTCTCGGCCTCGCGTAGGCGGAGCAGGTCAAAACCGCCTTTAAGAACGTGGCTGTGCCAGAGGTGGGACAGGTCACTCTTGAATCCTACGGTCAGCGTGCTGCGCGAAGCGACTGACAACGGCGTGATAGGGTCGGTCGTTGGCAGAACACGATCCCAGCCTAGGCGCTCGTAGAACGAGCTGGAGATCAACGTGTTCGACGAGAAATTGCGCAGCCAGTTCAGGATGGCGGTGTGCTGCCGAAGGTGGCGGTCTGCATCGCGGCCGGCGAGTTGATCCTCAGTCAGGTTTGGCTGCTGGAAATTCGTGCCGCCGCCCATGAGCAGCAGCTTCAATGTATCTGTGCTGGAGTGCCAGTCCAACTGGGCAGTGGCGCGGGAGCCTTGACCAAAATCGTGAAGTTCCACGGGCTCAGGCGGGTCGAGATAGCGGCCTGAGGTAAAGCCGTCGGCAAACAAGTAGTACCCGATCTTGCCAACCTGGCCGCCGTAGTCGGCATTCAGGTCGTAGTTGCGCACCGTAGCACCGCGGAAGTTCACATCGCCGTGGCCCTGCATCGTTGCGCCCGAGCGGGTCGTGATGTCGAGCACCCCGCCGAAACGATTGCCGTACTCGGGAGCGAAGCCTCCGGTCATCAGGTCCACGGTTTCAAAGATCTGCGGGCTTACTCCCGGGCCGAACTGGGGCTGCGTGTTGTCGAGGAAAGAGACTCCGTTGATGAACTCGTGCAGGGAGAACTCGTTGCCCCGCACGTTAATGAAATTGTCGTGGCTCTGGCTGGCTCCGGGCATGAGGTTGGCGACTAGGTTGTTCGTATTCTCAACCAGCGGGTCAGGCAGCGCCTCAAGGTCCTCGTGAGTGAAAGTTTGTGAGCAGCCCGTCTTCTCAGGATCAACGATGCGATAGAGCTCCTTTACCTCAACCCTCTGCCGTACGGCCTCCGCAGGCTGCAACTCGATCGTGAGCGAGACCGGCTGACGAGGACGGACGGTGAGCTTGTACGCCGCAGGATAAAAGCCCGGAGCGTCGGTCTTTATCTCATACGCGCCAGCTTCTACGGCGGCGAAGTGGAATCTGCCGTCATGGTCAGTGCTGCTGATCTGCGCGGGTACGCCGCTGGTGTGTTGCAGAACAACCTTGGCAGCGTGGATGGGATTACCAGAAACATCATGTACGGTTCCCTCCATCACAGTTTGAGCGTTGGCCAAGGCAGTTGAGGCCAGAATCATTAATGCAAGAATCGGTGGACGCATTGACGATTTCTCGGAGACGGGGCAAGCCCTCTCTCTCCTGAGTTCTGTGCGACTTGCTAAACAGCGGCTAAACGCAGCCCCAATAGTGTAGCCGGAGTAGCTGAAAACGGCTAGAGCGGGATGGCTGTTGGTGGCTGTTGGGCCTTTCGGGCGGAGGCTACCCTTGGGATTCCCTGAAGGTCGTTCGCGGTTCGCATGTCCCGCCAACTCCCGAGCAACTGGCGGACTCCGTCAGCAATCGAGACGCTCATTTCCATCACCAGCCAGCCGTCGGGCTTGAGGGCAGCACAAGCCGCTGGAATGAGCTGCTCGATTACTTCTAAGCCAGTTGGGCCGGCAAACACCGCCCTGCGCGGTTCGAATTTACGGACTTCGAGTTGAACCTGGTCCTCTTCGGATTCACCTACATAGGGTGGATTGGAGACTACGAAGTCGAACGAGTTGGGTTCGAGGTCCTTGAGCAGATCGGTCTGATGAAACTGGATGCGGGACTCCATTTGGTGCCGGACAGCATTGGCCCTGGCAATCTCAAGGGCTGCGGGAGAAATCTCGGTGGCGTGGATTTCTGCTTCGGGCAACTCCTTGGCCAAAGCAAGCGCGATACAGCCGGAGCCGGTGCCAACATCCGCGATCTTGGGGCTAGTCGTGGCTCGGGCTAACGGTAGCACGGTTTCGATCACGTGTTCAGTTTCGGGACGGGGGATCAGCACAGCTGGCGACACGATCAAGTCCATGCCCCAGAATTCCTGGTGGCCGGTGATGTATTGTGAGGGGACTCCGCGGGAGCGCTGGGCAAGAGCTTCGTCGTAGCGGTTCTTTTCGTCTCCGGACAGCTGTCGTTCTGGATGGGCGTAGAGGTAGGCACGATCGCAATTCAGTGTGAACATCAGAAGGACTTCTGCGTTCATGCGCGGCGAGCCGACATGAGTGGCGGTGAGACGATTGATGCCGAAAGCGAGAGCGTCTTTCAGGTACACCGGAATATTTGAACACATGGTAGCGCCGGCGTCCCGCCGGCATTCATCAGACGGCATTGCAGCGGGCAGGACGCCCGCAGGACAGCCGCCGAGACGGCGGCGCTGCTTACACCACCGACGCGGTTTCGTGCTTGAGCTTTTCGGCTTGGTAATGGGTCACTAGAGCTTCCACCAGCGGCTGGAGCTTGCCGTCCATCACAGCCTCCAACTGGTGGATGGTCAGCCCGATGCGGTGGTCGGTCACCCGGTTCTGCGGGAAATTGTAAGTACGGATTTTTTCGCTGCGGTCTCCGCTGCCCACCATGGTCTTGCGTTCCTTCGCCAAGGCTTCCTGCTGCTTCTGCATTTCCATCTCGTAGAGACGCGAGCGCAGTACACGCATGGCCTTGTCACGGTTCTTGATCTGTGATTTTTCGTCCTGGCAGCTGACGACGGTATTGGTGGGAAGGTGCGTGATGCGAACCGCCGAATAAGTCGTATTCACGGACTGTCCGCCCGGACCCGAGGAGCAGAAAGTGTCGATCCGCAAGTCTTTCGGCTCGATCCTGATATCCACATCTTCGGCCTCGGGCAGCACGGCAACCGTGACCGCGGAGGTATGCACGCGGCCCTGCTGCTCGGTCTGCGGAACCCGCTGCACTCGGTGCACCCCGCTCTCATACTTCAGGCGCGAGTAGACCCGGTCGCCAGAAATCATGGCAATCACTTCTTTAAGCCCGCCTACTCCCGATTCGGACGTGTTAAGCACTTCGACTTTCCAGCCTTGGCTTTCGGCATATCGGGTGTACATGCGGAACATCTCGGCGGCAAACAGCGTGGCCTCATCACCTCCGGTGCCGGCGCGAATTTCCAGGATGACGTCTTTTTCGTCGTTGGGATCTTTGGGAAGCAGCAGGACTTTCAGTTCCTGTTCAGCCTGCGCAAGGCGGGCTTCGAGTTTGTCTAATTCTTCCTGGGCATAGGCGCGCATCTCAGGATCTTTTTCGTCGGCCAGCACAGCCTTGCTTTCGGCGATGCCTTTCTTCAGGTCCTTGTATTCGCGGTAGCGTTCGACCACCGGGGTGATTTCGCTGTGCGCCTTGGCCGTCTTCTGGTATTTCGCCGAATCATTCATGATCTCCGGCGAAGCGAGGGCGTGGGTCAACTCCTCGTAGCGGGCTTCGATTTGGTCCAATCTTTCGAACATTTTGTTCTCGGTGGAGCCGCGGCTTGCTGCGGCTCGGAAACTCCGGGAAAGTCAGACGCGGCAAGCCGCGTCTCTACCTTGGATTTATTTATTGTAGTTGTAAAAGGGTGAGCGCAGAGGATTCGCGGCGGGGGCCGCTAGGCGATCACTAACTCTCCACCATGCTGTTTTTCCAGTTCCATGGCTTGGTCGAGCGCTTTGATGGCGCAATCGACCTGGTCATTGGACGGGGGCTGCGTGGTTATACGCTGCAGCCACAGGCCAGGGGCCGTCATGAGTGCAAAGAGCGAGCCACGATGCTTAGCGGCGAAGCGGATGACCTCGTACGAGAGCCCAGCGATTACCGGCAGCAGAGCAATGCGAGCCACAAAGCGTCCCCAGAACGTTACCGCCGGAACCAGGGTATAGACCAGGATTGAAATGATCATCACGGTCATCAGAAAGCTGGTACCGCAGCGCGGGTGATAGGTCGAGTACTTCTGCACTTCTCCGGTCTCGAGCGGATCGCCGGCTTCGAAGGCGAAGACGGTTTTGTGCTCGGCGCCGTGGTACTGGTATACGCGGCGGATGTCACCAAGTAACGATGTGCCCCAGATGAACAGCAGGAAGAGCGCAATGCGGATTGAACCGTCTATCAGATTGAAAATGATCCGCTCACCGAAAAGCGGGTTAAGGCGCTTCAACTCCGTGGCTGCCACCAGCGGCAGAAACTTGTACATGAAAATGAAGAAGCCTACCGAGATGACGATGTTGACTGCCGCCAGCCAACCGCTGATCTTGAGCTTCTTGCCGTCCTCGTCAGCAGGCACCTGGTCGAGCACCACGTTGGCGGAATAGCGCAGCGCGCGGAAGCCCAGAGTCATCGCCTGGCCGAGGGTCATCACCCCACGGATCGCCGGCCAACCCATCCATTTGTGCTTTTCCGAAAGGCGCTCCAGTGGCTCGCTATGAATCGCCATTTCGCCGGAGGGCTTGCGAACCGCAATTCCCCAGGCGTGCGGGGAACGCATCATTACGCCTTCGAGGACGGCTTGGCCGCCAACCAGGGTTTCCTCGCCGCCTTCAAGGGCAGGGAGAAGCTGAACGGCTACCAGAAAACGCCACATGGAGCGCGACAGATGCATGGGAATTAGATGATTCCTTCCGGGCAGACGCCTCAAACCGTAAGATTATCACAGCTCCGGGCTAATTCCGACAGCCACTTGCGTGATCTAAGTGCCAGTCTATGAAACGCTTAGAGTCCAGCCGGAGTGAGGGAGCATCGAAATTGCCATGCAGCAGCTGGGCGAAGCCTGTGAGCGCATCGCGGGCACGACGAAGAAGCTGGAGAAGATCGCGATTGTCGCCGACTACCTGAAGTCGCGGCCGCCGGAGGAAGCGGCGGTCTCGGCCGTATTCCTGTCCGGGCGCCCGTTTCCCGTGTGGGACGCTGGCCCACTGCGAGTCGGTGGAGCGCTCGTCTGGCAGCTGATCCAGGAACTATCAGGTAAGAACGAAGCCGAGCTCACGGCTGCCTACCGAAAACACGGCGACCTCGGAGCTGTTGCCGGCGAGGTGCTGCCCCCAAAACCTGACAGCGACTTACTGAATGCAGTCCAGGTGCAGAAGCGCTTCCGGGAGATCGCCAAAGCACGGGGACCTTCTGCCAAGGACCCTCTGTTACGGGAACTGCTGGCGGGTGCGACCCCGCTCGAAGCCAAGTACCTGATCAAGATCATGACAGGCGACCTGCGCATCGGCTTGAAAGAGAGCCTGGTGGAAGAGGCGATCGCGAAGGCCTACGGCTTGATCTTATCCGACGTCCAGCGAGCCAACATGTTATTGGGTGATATCGGGGAGACACTGCGGCTGGCTGCTCAGGGCCGACTGGCTAAGGCGAAAATGCGGCTGTTTCATCCCCTGGGGTTCATGCTGGCCAGTCCAGTCGATTCTCCTGAGGAAGGTCTGAGCTACTTCTCAGACGCCGCCGTCGAAGACAAATACGACGGTATCCGAGCCCAGGCGCACGGTTCAGGCGGAGGAGTGAAGATCTTTTCCCGGACTCGAGACGAGATCACCGAGTCTTTTCCGGAATTGCGGGACGCTCTATCGGGATTGACGGAAGAGGTGATCCTTGATGGCGAGATCGTGGCATGGAGTTATCCGCCCAAACATCCTCCGGAGCAGGGACGAGCGCTGCCGTTCAGCGCGCTGCAACAGCGGCTGGGGCGAAAAAAGGTCAGCGAAAACCTGATGCGGCAAGTACCGGTGGCCTATCTTGCCTTTGATGTGCTTTATGCCGGAGACGAACTGGTCATTGATCGGCCACTGCGCGAGCGGGCGGAGATTCTCAACCGGCTGCTTTCGGCGCCCAGGGGGGCGGTGACTGCGCGCGGGGGACCGGCTCAGGGACAACTTTGGTTCGAGCCTGACCAGTTGCCGGCTGCTGCGCATGTGATCCGGGCTCCTGTATTTCAGGCGTCCGCCCCGGAGCAACTGGAGGAACTGTTTGTTGCGGCGCAGGCGCGGGGCAACGAAGGCTTGATGATCAAAGACCTTGATTCGGTCTATGCACCCGGCCGGCGCGGCAAATCGTGGCTGAAGATGAAACGCGAGCTAGCTACTTTAGATGTCGTGGTTACCGCGGTCGAGTACGGGCACGGGAAACGGATCGGAGTGCTGAGTGACTACACATTCGCTGTCCGCGAGGGAGATCGGCTGGTAAATATCGGGAAAGCCTACTCGGGGTTGACCGATTCGGAAATCGCCGAGATGACCAAATGGTTTCTCGAACACACGGTCGTAGATCATGGATTACTGCTGGAGGTGGAGCCGGAAATCGTCGTGGAAGTCGCGTTCAATAACATGATGCGCTCCGACCGGCACAACAGCGGTTATGCCTTGCGCTTTCCCAGGATCGTGCGCCTGCGGCCGGATAAGTTGCCGGGAGAGGCGGACACAATTGAGCGCGTAAGAGAGATTTATGAGCGGCAGCACGCGGAAAGAACCTAGTCAGGGTCGAACCAGAATTCAGTGGTGATGCTCTTCCGCGTCGTTGACGGGAATCACGCAGCCATGTGCGACTTCGCACTCCACGTGCTCAAACTGGATGGTCGTGTGATCGATACGAAAATCGTGCAGAAGCCGGTCTTTGACGTCCCGCAGGATGCGCTCGCTGGCAGAGGGTGGAATGTCAGCGATGGCGATGTGGCAGGACAGCGCGTGAGCCTCTGAGCTGATGCTCCAGACATGCAAGTCGTGCACGTCATTCACGCCGTCAATCGAACGAATAGCTTTCTCTACCCGGTCTAGCTTCATGCCGCGGGGCGTGCCTTCCAGAAGGATGTTCAGGGTCTCGCGGACGATGCCGAAGGACGACCACAGAATCAGCGCACCGATCCCGAAGGAGAGTGCCGAGTCGATCCAGGACTGGCCAGTCATTGCGATTGCCCAGCCGCCGACGATGACCGCCGCGGTGGAAAGTGTGTCCCCCAATTCATGCAGCAGAGCGCTGCGGATGTTTACGTCCTGGCTGGTGCGATAAAGAAGCACGGCGATGACGCCGTTCATCACCACACCGGCGGCCGCGACGCCGATCATTACGCTCGCATGAATCTGCTGCGGGTTCTGCAGACGGCGAAAAGCTTCGTAGAAAATCAGGAACGAGACTGCCACCAGCGAAGCTGAATTGACGAGAGCAGCAAGCACTCCGGCGCGATGATAGCCGTAGGTTTTGGTCGCGCTGGGCGGGCGGGCTTGCAAATAGACTGCGGTCAACGAGAGCAGCAGGGCCAGGAAATCGGACAGGTTGTGGCCAGCCTCAGCAAGCAGCGCCAGAGAATGGGCGCGCATGCCGGCGATTACGAGCAGCACGATGTAGCCCAGCGTCACCAGCGAGGAGATCTTCAGTACGCTAGAAGGGTTGCTGCTCGCTCGATGGCCGGAATGCACGTGCATGAGTCAAGTTTAATTTGGGCACAAAGTGGCTTCAAGGCACTCAAGTGCCTGCACTACAATGCTCGCGGCGAGGGCGCGACAAAGCATCCACGCTGCACCTAAGATCCTTCGGCGGCTCAGCGGCGCCTCAGGATAACGACATGCATAGGCAAGCGATAGCTCTGTTATCCGCGAAATGACCCTAAAAGAAAAAAACTACTGGTTGGACACCGTTCAAATGCCCAAGACGGACCCGTCTCGATCTCTGCCCGAGAATGTTGATGTTGCCGTAATTGGGGCGGGCTTTACGGGACTCTCTGCGGGGCGGTGTCTCGCGAAGCAGGGGGCGAGCGTCGCGATTTTGGAGGCAGAGACCATCGGCTGGGGCGCGAGTTCGCGCAACGGCGGGATGGTACTCACCGGGATGAAGCTCGGTGTTAACAAGCTGATGTCCATGTACGGCCGCGAGAAGACACAAAAGATGTATGCGGCATCTTTGTCTGCGATTGATTTCGTTGAGAAGGTCGTCCAGGAAGAGAACATTGAATGCGACTTCTCCCGCTGTGGTCACCTCGAAGTTGCCTGCAAGCAGAAGCATTTCGACGATTATGCCCGGCAGGCTGAGGCGATTGAGCGTGAATTCAATCACCAGTTGAGGGTCATACCACGAAGCGAGTTGCGGTCCGAAATTGGCTCGGAGATCTATTACGGCGGCATGGTGGACGAAACGAGCGCTGGCCTGAATCCAGCAAGGTACGTGTCAGGATTGGCCGGTGCTGCCCAGCGTGCCGGGGCTGTGATCTACGAAGGCGCGCGAGTGGAGAAAATCGAGGGCGGCTCCAGGAACGGAGGTTTGGGATGGCATCTGAACACGTCGCGCGGGCCACTCTGGGCACGCGATGTAATGGTCGCCACGAGCGGCTACACCGGCGGGATCACACCGGCCTTAGAGAAGAAGATTGTTCCCATTGGTTCGTACATCATCGTGACCGAGGTTTTGCCGGGAGCCGTGGCCCAGGAACTCAGTCCGCGCAACCGGATGATTTACGATTCCAAGAATTACCTCTACTATTACCGCCTCACGCCCGACCGACGCATGCTCTTCGGTGGGCGAGCAGCCTTCTTTCCGGAAACGGCAGACACGATTCGAAAAAGTGCTGGCATTCTGCGGCGCGGGATGATTGACGTCTATCCGCAGCTACGCGAAACCAAGGTTGAGTATGTCTGGGGCGGCACGCTGGATTTCGCTTTCGACATCATGCCTCACGCGGGACGCATGGATGGCATCTACTTCGCATTGGGATACGCGGGGCACGGTGTGGCGATGGCAACGTATCTTGGCCAAAGAGTCGCGGAATTCATTGCGACCGGGAAGGATGACAACCCTTACGCCGGGATTCCGTTCCCAGGCGCGCCGCTCGGGCTGTACAACGGGAATCCGTGGTTCTTGCCGCTGGCGGGCGCGTGGTACAAGTTCCTGGATTGGGTGAGTTAGTGGTTCCACGTTGAGGGAGAAGGGTTCAGAAAATACAAAAGCAGATTCCTCGCTTCGCCCGGAATGACAAGAGGGGAACAGCTCGGAGCGAAAAATGGGAAACCGCCCGGAATGGCAAGACGAGGGGCGCGCGCTTGGAATCGCGGGGTAAAAAGATTCGATCAGGACGATGCCGTAGAGGTTGAGACCAGAGGCCTGCGACGGCGAAAGATATAAGCAATGCCGTAAGCCACAGGACCCAATGCAATCGCCAGCGGCGCCCAATGCCAAGTAAATGAATCGCTTCCGAGAAGAGTGAGAATACTCATTACGATGGGCGCCAAGACCACGTAAATCAGTCCGGCTCGGCGTCCCGGAACGACAAAAGGCCGACTCATTTCTGGCTTTTTGCGCCGCAATCCCCACCCTGCCAACACGGTCAGGATGGTCGTGGCCGCGCGCAGCCAGTTGTAAATCGTGATGAGCCGGGTCAGCGTTTGAAACGCGAGCAGCGCATAGATGGTCGCGGAAACCAAGATGGCAAACCACGGCGTACCGAACCGCGGATGACGTGCCGTCAGCCTTGCCGGAAGGTAGCCGTCCTCGGCCATGGCAAAGGGCATGCGCGTCGAGGTCAGGACAGTGCTGTTCAGCAGGGCCACGTTGGTGATCATGGCCGAAACGGTCATCCACAGGCCCATCCACGGGCCGCCGATCAGTTGGGCCGCATTGGAGAAAAAACCGGTGTTCCAATTTTGCCAGTTTCCCAGGGCGGCTAGAGACGCAAGCGTGGGCAGGAAGTAAGTCGCAATCGATAACGGGACAACAACGGCCAGGGCGACCGGGTAACTCCGCTGAGGATTTTCGACTTCTTCGGCGACCGTGGACAACTGCTCATAGCCGGAGTAGAGCCACAATCCCAGCGCCAGCCCCACTCCGAATACCTGGAACACTGGCTTATGGGGCGGCACGAATGGGATAAAGGGATTGTGGTGCCATTTGCTCAGGCCGAGGGTGACCAGGACAAGAATCGGCAGCAGGATGAAAATTTCCAGCGCGGTGGCCAGTTTGCCAACCAGTTGAATGCCGCGCACGTTCACATACGTGATCAGGGCAATCAATGCTACCGAGACCAGGTAGTGTTTCCAGCCGATAACTCCGGGAAACCAGAACTTCAGATAATCCGTAAAGAGGACGGCATAGGCACCTCCCAGCAAGAACGAAGCGGACCAGTTCCACCAGCCTGCCAGGAATCCCCAGAAATCACCAAAAGCGGCGCGTACCCAGCGATAGAAGCCGCCCTCCACGGGCATGGCGGTGGTTAGTTCGGCCGCGATCAGAGAGATCGGAATGCACCAGAACAACGGCAGAGTCAACAGGTAGACCAGCGTCATGCCCGGACCCGAAGTAGTGACCATGTCCTCGAGGCCGAACGGTCCCCCGGTGCAGTAGGAGAACGTCAGCCAGACAAAATAGAACAGACCAGCTTTGCGAAGCGCGGATACCGTGATGCCTCCTCGGCGAAGGAAAGTCGAGAGAAGTTATCAGAAAACGGAAAGGAAGGAAATTCGGGATGTCTTCGAGCCCATGTCCGTCTGCGAAGAATCTGGCGTGCCGCGCTATAGAAGGTCGGCCGTGCGCGAGAGATTCGTCACCAAGCTGACGCTTGGCTCAGAATAACTACATTGCAGGCGATCAAGCGACGCTCTCGGCGAGCAACGCGCCTTCCAGTTCGAGGAGCTTGCGCTTCACGTCGAGACCGCCGCCGTAACCGCAAAGAGTTCCATCGGAAGCGATCACCCGGTGACAGGGCACAACGATCGCGATCGGATTGCGATTGTTGGCCATACCCACTGCACGATAGGCATGAGGCCGGCCGACAGCACGAGCGAGGTCCGCATAAGTGCGGGTCTCACCGTAGGGAATTTTAAGCAGGGCGCGCCAGCACTGCAGTTGGAACGGCGTGCCGCGAAGATCGAGTGGAAAGGCAAATTCACGACGCCGACCTCGGAAGTATTCATTCAACTGACGCACATAGTCCTGCGGGACCTCTCGGGACTCGGTCCAGAGAACGTTCTTCTTCTTTGGCGGGAAGTTGCCCCGGTCGAATTCGAGAAGGATCAGTCCGCGGTCGGAAACGCCGATTATCAGCGGGCCCGCTACGCGCGAGTCGAGCTTGGAGTAGTAGAGAGCCTCCATAGGCTTTATCACGAAAAGCATAGCAGGTCTCGCTCGTAATGCGCTTGCAGATGCGAGGCTGCCGGCCTTGGGCGTGATGTTACGATACTCCCGGTGAAAGCGTGGCGGCGTCCTGTATCTCAGGGGTTCCGGTCGCCTTTATGAAGCCTACACCGTTAACGTGGCATTCTTTGCTAGGTCAACTCCGCTTCTTCGTTTGTGTCCTTTTAAACACTCTAGTAGCCGTATTCCTACCTGCGACCCTCCAATCCGAATTTCATCCTTCTCGATTCTTCCCATACTCCGGCATTGGGCTGCTTTCTGCCCCGTGGACTACTAGTGTCATCTTCGCGGCATTATGCGGTCTTGTCGCGGCCAGACTTGAGTCCAGAACTGCGGGATGGTCATGGCTTGTCCCGGTCGGAGTGTTCGTGTGTGCCGCATGGTTTTATCTCGGGCGCCAGCGACTTGGTTTGATTACTGGAAACACGGGATTTTTCTCCCACTTTTCAGGATATGGTTGTGCACACGGCCTTCAGAAAAGCGAGTGCCAAGACCGTTGGGTGTTTACGGTTCCTCTGGTAGGTAGCATCTCTTATTCAGCCACGGCGCCGGTGGTTTTGAGACTTTCGACCGGACGGCAAGAGGTGCGGGGTGGGATAGTTTAAAACACCGCTGCACGCTGCCAGAATCCAAGAAGCCGAGCTTCGCTCGGTCGGACAGCCGAACTGACTGTCTGTATGCGGTCCAGGTGGGACGCGGCAAGTCGCGCCTCCCCCCCGCGAAATTATTTTCGCCCAATACACGAACCTCTTGCTTGCGCAAGAGGTTCTGGGAGAGGGCCGAGGGCCTTGGGCCCGGCGGTCTTAACTCAATTAGGCTGCTCTGTCTACTGCGGCTGCTGCGGTTGCTGCGGCTGTTGAGGCGGCGGCTGCTGCTGGGTCTGTGCAGGAACAGCGGGTGCGGCGGTTGACGAGGAAGCAAGCTGCTCCAAATCGTTCTTCAGGAGGCTGACTTCCACGCGGCCACCGCTGATGCGCTTCGCCTTGCCGTCTTCCGAAGCCAACGGAGCGTTGCCCATGCCTACCACGTAAATCCGGTACACCGGAATTTCATGGTTCAGCACCAGGTAACGGACCACCGAATCGGCCATCTTCTGCGAGTTCTGGATGGCGGCCTGGCCCTTGCCGGAGGAGAAGCCCTGCACTTCGACGATGTAGCCACGTTGACTCTTCAGAGGGGTGGCCATGTCGTCGAGAGCCTCCTTGGCCTTCTTGCTCAGCACACTCTGGCCGGGACGGAAACGGATTTCTGTCTGGGTAGCTGCCTTATATTGGTCGATGTTGCCCACCACCTGCTCGACGGTCGTGAGACGAGTCGTAGCCTGTTGCGCGGTCTGTTGCGCCTGCTGGGCACGGTTGCCGGCATCAACGGCGTGCTGATCGGCCTCATTCGCCTTGGATGCGGCCAGCTGGATACCCTGCGTAGCCCGGCTGTCGACGTCCTTGATCATCTTGCTATTCGAGGCGGTGAGTTCGTCCAGCTCGTTCACGCGGTCGCGAATCGGCTGAGTCTGCCGCTGCACGTACTTCTTACGGGCGAACGGGTTCAGGTGGCCCCAGAAGCCTTCGTGAGTCTGCGGCTGCAAGGGTTCCTTCCCGCTGGCCCCCGTTGTGGATTGAGAGTTCTGGGAAGCCGGCGCAGCTTGCGTGGCCGACTGATCCTGCGGGGTGGCGCTGTTTTGCTGAGCCACGACCGGAACGGCGAGTGCGGCGGTCAGCAGCAGAGCGAGGATTGTGCGGTTCTTCATGGTGAACTTCCTCCAAAGATGAGGGAGCTAGGGCTCCACTCTAGCCCGCCTGGCGGGCCTGTAACGTTCTGATTTGATTGCGTCGCCTTGCGATAAGAACGGCGGCAGCCTGTCGGCTTGGCCGGCATGCGCTGACGCCACGCATGCCCAAAACTTGAAGCCTATCGGCGCAGTCCGGAAACCACGCCTCCCAACCTCTAGAACAGTTCTCGTGCCAAACTGCTGGGACACGAGCAGCTACTAACCCCTTCCTTTACAAGCATATTCCAAGGCGAGGGTGGGCGGCAAACGAAAGGACATGTCCTTTTAGGGTAAATTTGGCAGAAGCCGATATAAAAACTGCGGGGTCCGGAAAACCCGGCGGGCCGTTTCGGTAACTTGGAGTAACAGGACAGAGCGCACTCACCGACACCCTCCTCAGATCGGCGTTATCGGGCATTTCTGCTTGATAACATGCGATTCCCCCTTCACCCCCCTCGCTGGTGTCCCAGCGGAAAACCCGGTATAAAAACTGCGCAGTCAATTTGGCTACTGCCTCTGGAGGCCGCATGTTCAAACCGGGAATTTGGAGCTGCCGGATTCCTGTTTTCCTGGTGTTACTGGCAGTTGGTTATTTACCAGCGATAGCGGCGGATTCGCCCAAGCGGGCGTCGGAGGCGATTCCCGCTGAACGCTTGCAGCAATATTCTGATCTGGCCGTGCAGTGGACGCAGGAGTACCTGCGCATCGATACGACGAACCCTCCAGGCAATGAAATGCGGGCAGCTGCATTCTTCAAGAAGATCCTCGACCAGGAGGGGATTGAGAACCAGGTCTTCGAATATCTTCCCGGCCGCGCCGATTTGTGGGCGCGTCTTGCTCATACCAGTGCTCAGGCGCAGCGCCCAATTATTCTGCTGAACCACATGGATGTAGTCACCAGTGATCCGGCTCATTGGAAAGTGCCTCCTTTTAGCGGGGGGATCGTGGACGGCTCGATCTATGGCCGAGGCGCGCAAGACATGAAAGATGAAGGCCTGGCGCAGCTCGTGGTCATGGTCATGCTGAAGCGCGAGCAGGTACCGCTCGATCGAGACGTGATCTTCCTGGCGGTAAGCGACGAAGAAGCGGCCGGCACCGGGACGGACTGGATGATCGCCCATCATCGCGACCTGCTGGGCAATGCCGAGTTCCTGATCAATGAAGGCGGCGAAAACCTGCTGGAGAACGGCAAGGTCAAGTATGTCAGCGTGGATGTGGGAGAAAAGTCTCCTTTCTGGCTACATGTCGTGGCGCACGGACGTCCTGGACATGGCTCGCGGCCCATCGCCGACTCGGCGCCTAATCGCCTGGTTCACGCTCTGGACCAGATCACCAGTTATCGCACCCCCCTGAAGGTGTTGCCGGTTGTCGAGGAGTTCCTGCATGACATGGCTCCCTATGAGCCGCCGGCCCGGGCACGCAAGTTCCGGAATATCCGGCAGTACCTTCAGAACAAAAAGTTCCAAGAGGACATCGAACGCGATGAGTCGCTGAATTATCTGCTGCGCGACACAATTTCTTTGACTATGCTGGGAGGCTCGGAGCAGACGAACGTCATTCCACCGGAAGCGTGGGCGAACCTGGATGTACGTCTCTTGCCGGGTGAAGATCCGAAACAGTTTCTCGTAACGATCCGGAAAATTGTGGACGATCCCAATGTGACGGTGCAGCCTGAGAACCCCGAGTTCCGCTTGGCGAACTATTCCCCGACCAGCACGGCACTGTTCGATGCCATTCGCCAGGTGTCGAAGCAATACTTCCCAGGCACTCCGGTGGTGCCGCGGCTCACCAGTGGCTACACCGAAAACCAGCGCTACCGGCCGCTAGGCATCAACTGCTATGGGTATTCTCCCTACACGGCAACCGCGGAAGAGGGTAGCACCGAACATGGGAACGACGAGCGCATTCGGGTGGAAGAAGTGCGGCGCGGACCCAGGGTGCTGTACGACGTGGTGGCTCGGGTTGCGGGAAAGAGATTGGCCACGGAGGCACACTAAGAACGCGTTGCCACCGAACGCCAGAATTCTTCGAGACCTGGCGGGTCCCTCAGAATGACGACATAGTGTCCCGGTCGTCATCCTGAGCCAACCGTCAGCTTGGCCCACCCGCCTCCACACAGGAGTTGCCGACAGGAAACTAGCTGGCGATTCGGCTACCCAGGCATCTATCGTACTGCTCACAAATAAAATTGTCCGTCATCCCCGCGATGTAGTCGCACACCACGCGGGGCAGAGGCTCCTGCTGCGCCTTCTCCTGGTAGCTGCTGGGCAAGGCTTCCGGTTTTTTCATCCAGTAAGCGAACAACTCGCTGATGACACGCTCGGCATCCTGCTTTTCCGGCTCGAGAGAGGGGCTGAAATACAGGCTGGTGTATAGGAAATTCTTCGCCTCCCGGCGATCGGATTCCACCGCTTCGCTGAAGGTCACCAGGCGCTGCGGATGTGAGCGGACATCCTGGAGACTAAGGATGCCCGCTTTCTGCAAGTTTTGCCGAGTGTTCTGGATGAGGTCATCGGCCAACCGGTTGAGCATCCGTTTGAGAACTTCGTTGAACTTGAGCTTTTCGATCGCGACTGGAAACTTGCTCTCCACTTCCCGGTAGTAGCCATTGAGCATAGAAACTCCCCGGCGAATTTCATCCAGAGTGAGCAGGTGGGCTTCGAGGCCGTCATCGAGGTCGGCGGTGTTGTAGGCGATCTCGTCGGCAAGATCGATAAGCTGGGCTTCCAGCGGCGGGCGCTGGTCGAGACAGTACTCACGCAACTCGGGAAAACTTGCTGCCGGGTAGTCGCGCGAATGTTTAATAATCCCTTCCCGCACCTCAAACGTCAGATTCAAGCCCCGAAAAGAAGCGTAACGCAGCTCGAAGTCCTCGACGATGCGTAACGCGTGCAGGTTGTGATCAAAAGAAGATCCATGCTCGCGCATAAGCGCGTCCAGCGCTTTTTCGCCGGCATGACCGAAGGGCGGGTGGCCAAGGTCGTGTACTAGAGCCAGCGCCTCCACCAGGTCGACATTCAGCCCCAGCTGGCCGGCAATGGTGCGGGCAATCTGCGCCACTTCAATCGTGTGGGTAAGGCGATTGCGGAAGTGATCGGAGTAGCGGCGGGTGAAAACCTGGGTCTTATCCTGCAGACGGCGAAAGGCGCGGGCGTGGACTACGCGATCCCGGTCCCGTTCAAAATCATTTCGATAAGCATGCTTGGGCTCGGGATAACGGCGTCCGCGCGATTCTTCCGCGCGCACAGCGTAGTCAGCGAGCATGGGGGAAGTGTAGCAGTACCGAGTACTCCTTTTCCGGGTACTCGGTACTGGGTACTATTTCTGCTGCGGCTCTTCCTTGGCCAGCTTAATTTTCGCGGACTCAAGCTTCTTCTGGACCTTGGCCATCTCGGAAGCTTCCATCTCAGCAGGAATGGTTCTGTTCCATTCTTGCAGAGCGCGTTCCCAGTGCGCGGCAGCCTGCCGCAGGCGTCCGGTTTTCTGGTAGACATCGCCCAAATGGTCCTGAACCGTAGGATCATTGGGCGTGTGTTGGATGGCTTTGTTCAGGTTCTCCTCAGCCAAGTCGTACTTGCCGAGTTTGAAGTAGGCCCAGCCCAGCGAATCGAGGTAAGCCCCGTTTGCAGGCTCAAGTTCCACAGCCTTCTTGATGTAGCCCAGAGCTTCGTCCAGCCGAACGCCGCGGTCCGCGAGCATGTAGCCGAAATAATTCAAGGTCATGGCATTTTGCGGATCAGCAGCCAGTATCTGCTTGAACTGGGTTTCTGCCGGCTCGTACTTCTTTTGCCGTTCGTAAATGGAGCCCTTCACGAAGTTCGTGTACTGCTTGTCATCGGGCTTGGTGGAGAGCTGTTCGGCTTTGCTGATAGCTTCTTCGGCTTCGTTCCAGCGTTTGAGCCGGCTGTACATCTGCGCCAGCGCGATGTATACCTCGCGGTCCTCCGGTTTACCTGTAAGCAGCGACTTCACCTGTTGCAGGCCAACTTCCGGCTGACCGCTGTCGGCCAGCTGGGAGGCTAACACCATCTTCAGACCACGGTCGTTGGGCAGTTTCTCGACAGCTTCTTTGGCGGCGGCGGCTGCCTGCGACCACTGCTTGGATTCGCGGTATGTATCAATGATCTGCTGGTAGCCGCGGACCGCGTTCTCATCGCCCAGAGCCAGCATCTTGCGGAAGGTGTCGAGCGCAAACTGGTTGTTGCCCATGTCGCGGTAGACACTGCCGAGACGCTCCAGAAAGACAGCACGGTTATTGCGCTCACTCTGGCTATAGCTGGTGTCGGGCTTTTCAGTTTTGTCCAGGAGTGATTTCAAAGTCTGGGCGGCATCGTCATAACGTCCTTCGGCCTGGTAAACAGCAGCAATCTGATAAGGAATCTCGATCGAGTCCTGCACCATGGACTCGGCTTTCTTAAGGCTATCCAGGGCTTGATCGAACCTGCCGTCCTTGCGATAAATTTCCGCCATGTGGACGTAGGTCTGGGCGTCATCGGGATTAGCGTCCGCAATGATCTTGTACTGATCGAGGGCGGCATCCATCTGGCCGTCATTCATCAAGTTTTGAGCTAGGCCGCGGATGGCATCCAGATTGTCCCGGTCCAGTTCAATGGCGTGCCGGTACGCGGCAATGGCGTTCTTGTATTCCTTCTGCTGCTCGTAGGTGTATCCCAGCGCGGAATACAGTTTGGCGGAGCGTTGAGGGTCAGGAATCGAATTCAGTGCCTGAATAGCGCGAGCCGAATCGCCCTCTTCGTTGTAGAGATACGCCAGCGTCGTAACCGCTTCCTCAGAGTCCGGCTGCAACTTCACCGCCGTCTTGAATTCGTTTTCGGCTTTCTGCAGATCGTTATTCAGCCGATAAAGACGGCCGAGCAGCAAGTGGTCGTCGACGAGGTTCGCGGGATCGGTGTCCAGCTTGACGATTTGCTCGTATTGTTCGATCGCGAGTTTGAGGACATTCTGCCCACCGCCTTGGCTGCCTGCCTGGATGTCGCCCATAGAGCGCAGGTAAATGCGCCCGAGAAGCTTGTGAGCCTCCAGGTTGTTAGGATCGCGCTTAATGAGGTCCTGCGCTTCCAGGACAGCGTCGCGGATGCGCCCGGTTTTGGCATAGAGCTCAGCCAGACCGGAGGTCAGGTACGACGAACTTGGGTCGGCATCGATGGCTTGGCGGTACTCTTCAATGGCCTTGTTGGCCAGGTCGCTGCGCCCGTATACGGCCACCAACTCCTCGTAGATATGCGCCATGGAGTAGTGGTAGTAGGCGGAGGCCCGGTCCACCTTGCGGCCGGAGGTTTGGGGAGACGTCTGGGTCTCCGGTGTAAGTCCCGGCTTTTGCTGGGAAACAGCGGGCGCGACTGCTATCAGCAGCACGCAAGTGAAGTGGAGCACTCTTTTCATGGATAACCCTTGACCTGCCAAAGCCATAGCGATTGGATGCCGAACCGCGGCGGGCGGGTGCTTCTATTGTAACCTCCACAACATTTTAAGCGGGAAACGGCAGAACGGAAATTACTAAGTATGCTGCCGGAAGGACAGGGACGAAAGGATTGTTGATTGCCTGATTTCTGATTGTCGATTGTCGATTGAAACGAGGGGCGTCGCTCATTCCATCATCAACAATCCAGAAATCAACAACTTCAGTGCCGGAAGTGGCGAATTCCGGTGAGAACCATCGCCAGTCCCAGCCGGTCGGCGGTATCGATGACTTCCTGATCCCGCACTGAACCTCCGGGTTGAATGATTGCTGTAGCGCCTGCCTTTGCAATCTCTTCCACCCCATCAGGAAAGGGGAAGAACGCATCCGAAGCTGCCACGGTTCCTTTGAGGGGCAACACTGCCTTCATTGCGCCAATTTTGCAGGAATCGACCCGGCTCATCTGGCCGGCGCCGATCCCCACGCTTTGTCCGTCGCGAACATAGACGATCGCGTTGGATTTCACGTGCTTGCAAATCTTCCAGCCGAATAATAAGGCGCGCATTTCTTCCGGGGTGGGTGGACGCTTGGTAACCACCTTCAACTGACTTTCTTGAAGCTGGTGCAGGTCGTTGTCCTGGACCAGAATTCCGCCGGACACGTTCTTCAGCACCCATTTTTGCGGGGCATGAGTAATCTCCACCAGGCGCAGGTTCTTCTTGGCGGCAAACTTGGCCTGGGCCGTATCAGTGAATGACGGCGCTGCAATCGCCTCGACAAAAAGTCTGGCCATCTCTTCGGCGGTTTCGTTATCGATAGGCCGGTTGACCCCGATTACGCCGCCGAAAGCTGATACCGGATCGCACTCCAAGGCCTTCTTGTACGCTTCCACGAGAGTCTTACCCGTGGCCGTGCTGCAGGGATTGGCGTGCTTGATGATGGTGCAGACCGGCTCGGAAAAATCCTGGGCCAGATCCCAAGCCGCCTGCAAGTCCACGATGTTGTTATAGGAAAGTTCCTTACCCTGGAGCTGGCGGCCATTGGCAACCCCTAGGCCCGATCCGTCGGAATACATCGCGGCCTTCTGGTGCGGGTTTTCGCCGTACCGGAGATCCATATTTTTCTGAAACTGCAGCCGTAGAGTCTGGGGAAATCCGATGTCGGCGTGCAGCTCGAAGCGTCCATTGGCGCTTATTCTCTCCAAAGTGGAAGCGATGGCGGAATCGTAGGCAGCGGTGGTGGAAAAGGCTTTCTGGGCCAGACCCCACCTGGTTTGCTGCGACAATTCACCCCCATGCGAGGCCATCTCCTGTGCAATCGCGTCATAGTCGGCGGGGGAAGTAACCACTGCGACATCCTGAAAATTCTTGGCGGCGGAGCGGATCATCGATGGTCCGCCAATGTCGATGTTCTCGATTAATTCCTCGAAGTGCACGCCCGGCCTGGCCGCCGTTTTCTCAAAGGCGTATAGGTTAACCACCACCATGTCGATGGGCTGAATGCCATGTTCAGCGACCGCGGTGCGGTGCGATGGATTCTCTCGCCGGTGCAGGATGCCTCCGTGCACCTTGGGATGAAGAGTCTTCACCCGCCCGTCAAGCATCTCGGGGAAGCCGGTCAACTCTGAGACGTCCTTGACCTTAACGCTGGAATCGCGCAGCAGCTTGGCGGTTCCGCCCGTGGAAACCAGCTCCACTCCCATGCCGGCGAGCTTGCGAGCAAACTCCACTAGGCCGGTTTTGTCAGTGACGCTAAGGATGGCGCGCTGAATCCTGGACATGGCAGGGAGAAATTCTAGCAGGAAAGTCGTTGGTCTTTGGTCTGGTGAACTGGGAAACTGGGAACGGGGAACTAGACTTTGGCCTTCGCCTTCAACTTGACCTGTCCGTCCCGGGTTTCCACTGTGTACTCGACTGCGTGGCAACCGTATTGTTTGCGAATCTCTGCGGTTTTCTTTTGCACAAAGGAAGCGAAGGAATCGAGATTGCCGGAGACTGTTTCGCCAGCCTTCTTTTTTGCATCGGCTAGGGCACGGAACAGGGTTTCTACTTTGTCCCGCTCCGACGCAGCATCAGAGCACCGCACCCTAAAGGCAGCCTCATTCGAGCTTGCTGGCGCAGAGTGGCCGACACCGTACACAGGATGCGCCTGGGGCTTAGCTTCCTCTCCAGCCCGCACTCCTTGCACCGAGAGCAACGCATCCTGGGGACGGCGGTAGCCTTCCTCACGAATTCGGCTCTTCTTCCGCCAAAGATCACTGTAGATGGCGTAGCGCTGCGCCATTTCATTGTAGCGGTAGCGTTGGGAGAAGCTCATTTTGCCGCCGTCGCTGAACTTGCGCAGCAGGTTCAGCACTTTCCATTCAATGTCGGTGGGCGGCCTCTTGGTCGGATTGTTAAAGAAAATCTCATACTCAATCTTCAGGCGGCGCAGGTTAGAGTCCAGAAGAGTGAGTTCTTCGTCGATGGTCACGGGCAGACTTCTCCTGCCAGCAGCTTAGCGGCAGATGCATGGGGTGACGAGGTGTCGCTGGGGCAGGGCGGATATGGTACGAAAGTACCCAAACGCCGCTTTCAGTTTTTCCACCACAGAGTAGAACCCCTCGAACAGACGCATCCCTTACGAAGAACTGATGTTTGAGCTGGGATGCTGAGAGCTGATGGCTGAAAGCTGAGAGCTCTCTTGCTATCTTCCAGCGCTGGCGGCCATCTTCTTCACCATGGCCAACACCAGCTTGCGATCGCTTTCATTGAGACTGGCGGAGTAGCGGCGAATCTGGCTCAGGAAGCGGACTTCATCGTCGCTCAGTTGGGGCATTCCCCGGGAACCGTTGGTGTGGCCGGAGTCGGCAAAAAATTGCGACAGTGGAAGCTCCATGGCGCCAGCAATCTTGGCGAGAGTGTCCAGGGAGGGAATCGTGTGCCCGTTCTCCACGCGCGAGAGGTAACATCGAAGTAATCCCGTACGCTTTTCGATGTCCCCCTGCGACATGCCCTTCTGCAGCCGGTAGTTTCTAATCGTCTCGCCGATGTTCATAGGGGAAGAGATCCAACAGGGTTTTCAATGATGGCTGAATAGTAACCAGAGTAGTACCTTCTGGCAAGAAGAATTTCATTGCACAAGAAACCATCAGGACGTTGCGCAGCGCAGCCTAGGGAAAGATTCCAGTTGGGAAATTCCAGGCTATTTCTTTAGGGTCTTCTCGAGAAAAGCTACTGTGCGATTCCAAGCATCTGCCGCATCGTCAGGGCGATAGCCATCCTTGTTGTTGGGGTTTTCGAAGGCATGCCCTGCGTCAGGGTAAATCACGATTTCAATCTTTTTCCCCAATTGCTTCATGGTCTGTTCGAATTTTCTTACATCGTCGACAGGAATGCCGCGATCTTTTGCACCAAAAATGCCCAATATCGGTGCATTGGTCTTTTTCAAGCTGCTCTCATCGACCGCGAGGTGGCCGTAATGGATCACGTCCGCCGCCAGAGTTGGCTCCTCCAGCGCGACATCCAGCGAGTACCCGCCGCCCATACACCAACCGATCGAGCCAATTCGGTCGCCCTTCACATTCTTTTCCGATTTAAGAAAATCAAAAGCCGCTCGCAGATCACGGATGGCGCGGTCTTGAGGAACTCCCCGCATAAGTTCATGGGCTTCATCAGGTGTGCTGGCCACCTTGCCGCGATAAAGATCAACCGCCAGCGCCACGTAGCCTTGGTCCGAGAGCTTCGATGCCTGCTCCTTGACCCAATCGTTCAGTCCCCACCATTCGTGGATAACAATGATCGCAGGGAACGGCCCCTTGCCGGCCGGGGTATACAGCATGCCCTGCACGTTTTCGTCGCCGCTTTTGTAGGAGACGGATTTGCCCTCCGCCGCGAAGCAGGAGTATGCGCAGGCCAGTGTTAGCAGAATAACTATGAGCTTCCTCATGGGATTCATCCTTGAGTTTATGTAGTCATCCTGAGAACCGTAAGGTCCCGAAGGATCTTGTCTCTATCGCCGGTTTACAGTTGCAGCTCCATGTACATTGCACCGTCTATCGGGTTGGGGCGATAAGGCGCGATTTCGCTAAAGCCTAATTTGCGATACATCGCAACCGCATCTTTCATGACCGGCTCGACTGTATCCAGGCGCATGCGGGAGTATCCGATGCCACGCGCTTCCGCAAGGATGGCCATCGCCAACGCGCGCCCCAGGCCTTTGCCGCGAAACTTGGGACGCAAATACAATCGCTTCATCTCGCAAATCTCACCCTCTAGGCGGTCGAAGGCTACACATCCTGCGATCTCGCCTTGATATTCGGCCAGCAGCAAACGACCGTCGGGCGGGGCATAGTCTCCGGGCAATTCCGCAAGCTCTTTGTCGAAGCTCTGGAAACAAGGCTGAACCCCAGTGACTCGGCGTATTCAAGGAATAGCTCACGCGCTTGCGCGACGCGTACTGCCGAGTCGGCGTTCACGATGGCGAATTCCGGGATGGCGCGCGCTACCCCATGAGCATGCCCCCATTGACGTTGAGCACGTGGCCGGTGATGTAGGACGCCTCCTCGGAAGCCAGAAAGCGTACCGCGTGTGCAACATCATCGGCGGTGCCCGCGCGTCCTAACGGAATCATTTTGACTGCGTACTGCTTAAGTTCGTCGGAGAGCGAACCCGTCATGGCCGTTTCGATGAAGCCGGGGGCAACCGCGTTGCAGGTAATGTTGCGCGAGGCCACTTCGCGGGCGACCGCCATGGTTAAGCCCATCAATCCCGCCTTGGAAGAAGCGTAGTTCGACTGCCCAGCCTGTCCTATCTGGCCAAATACGCTGGCAATGTTAATGATTCGTCCCCAGCGCTGTTTGAGCATCGATCCGACCGCCTGCTGGGTGCAGAGGTAAGCCGAGGTCAGATTGGTATTGAGCACTGCGTCCCAATCGGCGCGCTTCATGCGCATGATGAGCTGGTCGTGGGTTATGCCGGCGTTATTGACCAGGATGTCGATCTTCCCAAGCTGCCCCAGCACTGACTTGATGGTGGTCTTAATCTGTTCTTCGTCGGCGACGTCCATGGCAAATACCGCAGCCTTCCCACCAGCACCGTTGATCTCCCGCGCCACCCCACCGAGTTTTTCCTGATTGCGTGCGGATAAGGCTACGGTTGCGCCCGCTTGCGCCAGACTCAAGGCACAGGCGCGGCCAATACCCTGGGATGCGCCAGTGACCAGCGCCACACGTCCCGAAAGGGTCATGAATTTCTTCTCCGGTGGATTAGCAGCGGGAATTATACCTAGGAGGGATGAGCGTGCAACGCGGCGGCTGCTTCTCTGACCTCGTTTCGGAAAACATAGCGCAGGATGGGCGGCGCGAGCACGGTGGTGACGGCAGTCATGAAGACCACGATGGCGTAGGTGGACTCGGTTACGATATGCGAGTTCAGTCCCACCAGGGCAACGATCAAAGCCACTTCGCCACGCGGCATCATGCCGATGCCGACGATCATCGCGGTGCGCCATCCTTCTCCCAGCAAGGGCAGGCCGCAGCCCAGCAACTTGGAAATAATGGCCAGTACCGAAACCACAATCGCAGCAATCAGGACATTTCCGGTGAACAATCCCACGTCGAACCGGGCGCCAATCGAGAAGAAGAAATAAGGAGCCAGAAAGTCGGTGATGGAACTGACTCGAGGCAGCAATTCCCACTCCGGCGAGTAGTCGGCAAAAATCAGTCCTGCAAAGAACGCGCCGATGATAGCAGCCATACCGATTTTAGCCGCCATCCACGACAATAGCAGGCAAATGGCCAGTGCGATGATGAGCGGAGCGTTGTGAGTAGAAAGCGTCTCCACCCGGGCACGCAGAGGCCGCACCATGCGCGATCCCAGAAAGATCATGAGTACGGCGAATACGATTGCTTCTGCCGTCAGCACTCCCAAATGCAACCATTGGATTCCAGCTGCTGAGGCCAGTCCTGCGACCACGGCCAGGAGCACCATCCCCAAGATGTCGTCGAACACGGCCGCCCCGAGAATGATTTTGGCGGGTCTGCTGTCCAGAACTCCTAGGTCTCCCAGCACGCGCGCCGTGATGCCTACGCTCGTGGCCACCATGGCCGCTCCGACAAACGTGGCTTCCGTGGTTCCGTCTCCTCGCAACCACATGTAGAGGAATCCCAGAATGAAAGGAACAACAATGCCCACCACCGCCACCAGTAGCGCTTTGTGGCTGATTCGGATGAGGTCCTGCGGTCGGGTTTCAAGCCCGGCCTGGAACAGCACGAAAATAGCGCCGATTTCTGCGATGGAATAAATGGTATCGGTAGGATGGATAATGCCAAATGCGTACGGCCCAAGAACTACGCCGGCTACGATTTCGCCGAGCACAGCCGGCATTCTCAACCGCTCGAAGATCTCCCCGACAATCTTCGCTGCGACGAAAATTACAAACAGCTGAAAGAGCAATTTTTCTGGGCCAGCCGGCACCAAGGAAGCATAGGGACAAATCAGCTCTGTCGCAAGTTGTTGTTCCTGCTAAGCAACGCGCTTAACGGCCCAGACAAGCACATCCAGCCGTTTCGCAAAATGCAGCAGCGGAGTCACCTTCGGCAGCGCAATTCCAGCTGCTGCCATGGTGTCATTTGTCGCTTATTCCGAAGCCAGGGGCGGAGCCGAGGAATTCTGTTGAGCAGACTGTATACCAGCCGCAACCTGCCGGTAGTCGCGATGGTATATGTCCACCACGGCGCGTCCAATGACCCTTGCGCGGGCGTCAGAGTGGATGTGAATCGGGAAGGTAAAATTGCCGAAGTCCTCGTAGTCCTGCACGAATTCGATCTTCTTGATGAAGAAGGAAGGCGACTTAACCACGCCCCCTTCGGCTCGTACCAGGCTTCCGTGATACGCGTCGATATAAATGCGGCCCTTGAACAGGCCAGGACGCTTCTTTCGCGGCTTGACCTGGAAGGTGTGCACCAGACGCCCGTTCATTTCGGTGGTGCCCTTGTAGGAAAATTTGTAATTCTTGTCGTTAATTGCGGTCAGGGAGCCGTCATCCTGCTTGACGTGGTCTACTTCCGACTGCAGCAGCCGTACGATAATGTTGCTCTTGACGAATCCATCCCCGGAATAACGAAGCGCGGTGAACTGGAGAGTTCGTGGAGCCTCGAAGTGGCGCTGCAGCTCGAATTCGCCCTGCTGGGCGGTGTCGGGCAATTCGGCATGGACGACGGTAGTAGCCGAATAAGAAGATAGCTGCTGATTCTGAATGACAGACCGCCCCTGAAAAGCTTGCAGTGCCAACTCTGGGGCCATGCGAGGCAGAGGAATTGGAGCGGCAAGATCGGGGGTGTGGGTCGCTGCAAGAATCGTCCCGCCCGCCGGATTGGCCGCGTCAATTACTCCAAAAGCCGCCGGCTCGAAACCTTGGCCTAGAGCGAGCCCGGATAAAAAGGCAATTCCAACGACGTAAGATAGAAAAAGATTGCGCATGAATTTATGACGCTTAAATCAGCGACAGGGGAATACACCTTTATATAGGATTCAGGTACGAACTGGAAAGTGACAAAAGTTAGTCTCGCCCGTCCGGTGTGGGGACGGGTCCTGGACCCGGCCCAGGCAGGTGAGAGACCTGCCTCCACACAGGCATGAGATAACCATTGCGAAGGCAGTAATTTAGAGTCTCTACTCATCCAATTGCGCCCCGCCGCTCCTGCAAGTAAGATTCGAATTCTCCGATGTCTGAGTCCGAAAATACCGAATCGCCCAGCAACGGATCGCCTTCCCAGTCACCCGCGGTGGATGTGTACGCCGTTTACGGGGTTGAGCCCGAGGTTCAGGCCTACGCCATGGCCAAATACTCGCGCTCTGCGCTCTCCATGAAGGAGTCGCTGCGGGAAATCAACCAGCAGAAGGCGGAAAAGTTTCTCAACACTTTTTATTTCCAGTATGGGCACCGCTCGATTGCAGATTTGGCGCACATCGCGCTAGCCATCGAGAGGCTGTCCATTCTGGCGGCTATTGCTGTCGCGGACGAACAGCGATGGGACGGGCAGGAGCGTTCAACCCGCTATCAGGATTTCAAGAAGAGCGGCTACTACACGCCTGATTTCGGCAATGACGACGAGGCTCGTACTCTCTATCGGCAGACCATCGACAGCCTGTTTGCCGAATATGAGAAGCAATCTGATGTGATGTTCCGCTACCGGGCCGAAATCACCCCCAGGCCGACTGACATGAAGCAGGAAGCCTATGAGCGCACCTTGCGAGCACGGGCCTTCGACATCACACGCTATCTGCTGCCGCTTGCCACCAACACGTCGCTGGGCGAAATTGTTAACGCCCGCACCTTGGAAAGCCAAGTCGCCCACTTGTTGTCGCACACACATAAAGAAGTCCGGCACCTTGGCGATTTGCTGAAGCATGCCGCGACGCAACCCGCGTACAACATCAATAACGAGTTGCTCAAGAGCCTGGTGGAGGAGATTCGGGCGACGAATTCACAACTGGGCGAGCGAGTGGCGAAGGAACTTCTCAAGGATGTGCGCGTCGCGCCGACGCTGGTTAAATACGCCGATCCCAACACTTACGAAATCGAGACTCGCCGAGAGTTGAAGCAAGCCGCTTCAGAGTTGATGAAGAACGCCACGATCAATCGCTCCGAATTGGTTGACCTGCTCGACGACGATCCGCTTGAACTCGAACTGGCAACGACTCTGCTTTACGAGCACTGCCATTATCCCTACCGCCAAATTCGAGACCAGTTGGACGGGCTCGGCGCAATAATGCAGCGTGAAATCATCGATTTTGGCCTGCGGCATCGCGGCAAGCACGACGAGATGCTGCGCGCCTTCTGTGCGGGACAGAAGTTCCGGTTCGACATTCTGATGGACATCGGCGGGTTTCGCGACATGCACCGTCATCGCCGCTGTATTCAGATCGGACAGGGTTTTACAACCGCTCACGGCTACGATGTGCCGGAACAGTACGAAGCTGCCGACGCACGCGCCAGCTACGAATCCGCAATGAAGCGCGCCGTTGCAGCTGTCCAGCGGCTCGCCGAGCGACCCAGAGCAGAATCTGCGGAAGACGCGCAATACGTCATTCCCCTGGCCTTCCGCAAACGCACGCTCTTCAAAATGGATTTCGCCGAGGCGGTCTACATTTCGGAATTGCGCACCACGCCAGCCGGACACACGTCCTATCGCAATGTCGCGTATGCCATGTACGAAGCGGTGGCGCGGAAATACCCGTCTTTATCCGAGTATTTCCGAGTCCATGACGTCGGGGAACCTGTGGACCTCTTGCAGCGCTAATCGCTGCCGCAATAGCTTCCCTTCACATCGTTATTGCGCAGTGCAACCGATCCCTTCCCCCAGAATCTCCACATCAAATTCGCTCAAGGAGCCAGCTACCTATTGCAAAGCGCCACGATGACAACAAAGCCCAGCCCGGTGAACCCGGAAACGATCCCCGACAAGTAGGTCCCGAGAGTGGCGGCCGATCCGCCGACGTACAGCAACTTTCCCACGTCGAGGATGCTTCGGGGGAAAGCGTGGAAGAACTCTCGGATACCGATCAGGCGATCGAAGCCGAACAGGTCGAGGGCTCCGAAGATGCTGCCGACCATCCCGAGCGGCCGGCGCACCCGCACACTGAGTACCGCCGGCCGGAAGATGTCCCTCCTCAGCGGAAACCCGGCCAAGACGCGGCGTAACTAAGCGAGCCACTTAGTGTTCGCTTTTCTTTCGCCTATCTGCTACACTTCCCCAAAATGAAAAGGCTGTGGAAATTCCTGTGATTCGTGAACTGTTGCTGGCTTGCTCGACGTTGTAGGCTAGGTTGTAGCTCCCGAGTCCCGGAAGAGGATGATTATGGCTGACGAACGTGCAAAAGCACTGGATCTGGCCTTCTCCCAGATCGAAAAGCAGTTTGGCAAAGGTTCTATTATGCGGTTGGGGTCGAAGGAGGCGGTCGTTCCCATCTCTGTAATCCCCACGGGTGCGATTTCATTTGACGCCGCCCTGGGCGTAGGCGGCTTCCCGCGGGGGCGCGTCGTCGAGATCTTCGGCCCTGAGTCTTCCGGCAAAACCACGATCGCGCTGCAGGTCATCGCCGAGGCGCAGAAAACCGGCGGCATGGCGGCTTTCGTGGATGCCGAGCACGCCCTCGATCCAGGTTATGCGAAGAAGCTCGGTGTCGATGTCGACAACCTGCTCGTTTCGCAGCCGGATTACGGTGAGCAGGCTCTCGAAATCGCCGAAGCCCTGGTGCGCTCCGGCGCCCTTGATGTGCTGGTCGTGGATTCGGTGGCGGCCCTCGTGCCCAAAGCTGAGCTCGATGGCGAAATGGGCGATAGCCACATGGGGCTGCAGGCGCGCCTGATGTCGCAAGCGCTGCGCAAATTGACCGGCATCGTTTCCAAATCGCGTACCTGCCTGATCTTCATCAACCAGATCCGCGAAAAAATCGGCGTGATGTTCGGCAACCCGGAGACTACCACCGGCGGACGCGCCTTGAAGTTTTATGCTTCGGTGCGCATTGATATTCGCCGCATTGCTGCGATCAAAGAGGGCGACATAGTTACCGGCTCGCGCACGCGAGTAAAGGTCGTAAAGAACAAGGTGGCGGCTCCTTTCCGCGAGGCCGAGTTCGACATTCTTTATGGCGAGGGCATTTCCAAGGAAGGCGACCTGCTCGATCTGGCCGTAAATAACAACATTATTGAGAAATCCGGCTCATGGTTCAGCTACAAGGGCGAACGCATCGGCCAGGGCCGCGAGAATGCTCGCCAGTTCCTGAAAGACAATAAAGACACGCTGGCCAAGTTGGATACCGAGGTCCGAAAAGTGCTGGGACTCACGCCTGCGACCCATACGCAGGCCCAGGCGCAAGCCGCTGCCGGAGGGCGCGTGACTACCATGCCGAGCGCCGCGCCAGAGACGGCAAAGGTGCCGGCGGCAAGAAGATAGTTGGTTGCTTGTTGTTGGTCTTTGGTTGTTGGTGGTCTTTGGCTCCCGCGCCTTGGCTAACGACCAATGACCGGCGACCAACGCGACCAACGACGAACCATTGCCAACTTTCTTTCCTGCCGACTAGAATCGTCTGTACTCCAGCCTGACCCTTGCCAGCGAGGACAATTGAAGAAAGTCATAGCCATCTATCCCGGCTCCTTCGATCCCTTGACAAACGGGCACCTCGATTTAATCGAGCGGGGCAGCAAGATTTTTGACCAGCTGATTGTGGGGATTCTGCGCAATCCGGAGAAGGACCCACTATTCAGCCTCGGCGAGCGCCGGCAGATGATGGAGGCCATGACCGAGCAGTGGAAAAACGTCCGGGTGGACTCGTTCGAAGGCCTCATGGTGGACTATGCGCTCAAAGTGAAGGCCAGCGCCGTTTTGCGGGGCATTCGGGCTATCAGCGATTATGAGTACGAGCTGCAGATGGCCTTAATGAACCGCAAGCTATCGCCCAACCTGGAAACTGTTTTCATGATGCCGGCCGAGGCCTACTCATACCTGAGTTCGCGGCTGGTACGAGAAATCGCCCAGCTAGGCGGCAGTGTCAGGGGATTGGTTCCTGAGCTCGTGGAACAGAAGCTCGGTGAGAAAATGGATCCGGCAATAAAATTACAGAACGTTCGAAAAACCAGAACAGGAAAAAAGCAATGACCGTAGCCACCGAACCTTCCTTTGCCTTGAAACTCACGGAACGCATCAACCGGATCGAGCCTTCTGCCACTATGGCAGTGGTCGCCGAAGCCGACAAGCTGCGTAGCCAGGGTATCGATGTCGTGGACTTTGGCGCAGGCGAGCCGCATTTCAGCACCCCGCAGCACATTAAAGACGCGGCCATCGCGGCCATCCAGGCCAACTTCACCAAGTACACGGTTGTAGGTGGAACGGCGGAGCTGCGCGACGCGATCGTGCATCGGCATTCCGTGGATTTCGATTCGGATTATCGCCGCGAGGAAGCGATTGCTTCGGTCGGAGGCAAGCACGTGCTCTTCAACGCGATCCAGGTACTGGTGGACCACGCGGACGAGGTCATCCTTCCAGTTCCCTACTGGGTTTCCTTTAAGGACATTATCCGCTACGCAGGCGGCGTTCCGGTCTTCATCGAAACCGACGAAAGCAAAGATTTCGCGGTAACCGCAGAGATGGTGGAGCGCGCCATCACGCCACGCACGAGGATGATCATCCTCAATTCGCCCTCGAATCCTTCAGGAGCGGTGATGAGCCCTGAAGATATGACCGCGGTGGTCCGGCTGGCAGCGCAGCGCGGCATTTGGGTCATCTCTGACGAGTGCTACGTCTATCTGAACTACAGCGGAAGACGCTTCTCGGTAGGGTCCTTGCGCGAGGGTCGCGAACGCATGCTCGTGGTCGGGTCGCTCTCAAAAACCTATGCCATGACCGGCTGGCGGCTGGGCTACGCCCTGGGTCCTGCCCCGGTCGTAAGCGCCATGCAGAAGCTGCAGGGCCAATCGACCTCCAATCCCACCTCGATCGTGCAGAAGGCTGCGGTCGCCGCCCTTACGGGTCCGCAGGAATGCGTCGAGGAGATGCGCAAGGAGTACATCCGCCTGCGCGATCACGTGGTTAAGGGGCTGCGCGCTATACCTGGTGTGACCTGCACCATGCCGCAGGGTGCGTTCTACGCCTACCCTAATGTCTCGTCCTTCTTCGGCCGGAGTGGTCTGAAGTCCGAAGCCGATGTGGCGGGCAAGCTTCTGCGCGAGGCTCACCTGGCCACGGTGCCCGGCGGGGGATTCGGCACGCGTGAGCATATTCGTGTCTCCTATGCCACCTCGACAGCCGAACTTGATCGTGGATTGGAGCGCATGCGTACGCTTTTTGCCTCTTTGTAATCAGGGTTTTTCGCAGGCAGCCTCTTTGCTGGGTTAAGCTTCTAAGGGCGGTGATCCTGCTGGGCGTCCTCGGCAGGCGCGGAGGTATTGGTACGCGTTCCCGATGAGCGAACTGTATCCATTTCTGATGGTGCCCGTTTTCGACCCGCGCCCGTGGGGCACGTTGGATTTGTCTCCGATTTATCCCAATCACAAGTTCGAACAGAAAATCGGCGAGTCCTGGCTGACGGGGGATCACTGTATCGTGGCAAACGGGCCGCTGGCGGGACAGTCTCTTAGCGAACTCAGCAACCGTTACGGAAGAGAGCTGGTGGGGGAGGCCGCTCCCGATGGCAACCGATTCCCTCTCCTGGTGAAATTTCTCTTCCCCCACGAAAAACTCTCGGTACAGGTTCATCCTGATGACGAATGCGCGCGGCGTTCCGGGCAACCCTGGGGGAAAACGGAATGCTGGTATGTGGCGCACGCCCAACCCGGCGCCCAGGTGGCCCTCGGCCTTAGAAATGGCGCAACCTCTGCTCAACTGGAGCAAGCCATCCGGGAAAACCGGGCCGAAGAGCTGCTCAACTGGGTTGATGTTCATCGCGGCGACCTGATTTATGTCGCAGGGGGAACCGTGCATACGTTGGGCCCAGGGTCCGTCATTGTCGAGACTCAGCAGCAATCGGATACAACCTATCGCTTATACGATTACGGCCGGCCGCGTGAACTGCACCTGAAAGAAGGGTTGGCGGCGGTTAAGGAGCAGCCGGGATCGGGCAAGGTGGTGCGTCCTGCCGCGGCCTCGCAGAATGGAACACGTTGCGAACAACTGGTCAGCGCGCCTTATTTCGTAGTCGAAAAGTTCGAGCTGAGCGAATTGAAATCGTTTGCGACCACTGATGAATCGGGAATACGCTCCGTTCAGATCCTGGTAGCGCTGAAAGGCTGCGGAGTAGTAGAAGACCACGGCACCGAGCCCGTCACCTTCGCCAAAGGGGATGCCGTAGTAGTACCGGCGAGCACGTGGAACTTCGACGTGCGGCCGCAGTGGAATTTGGAGTTTATACGCGCGTACGTGCCTGGCAAGCCGCTGCCGGAGCCGGTGACGACGTTGACGTCGGAAGCAGCATCCTGAGCGAGTGTTTTGTGTGGAGACGGGTCAGAGACCCGTCCCCGCATTGTCCTCGCCATGCACGCATCACAGTTCGAAAGATTGAATGGCCAAGAAACCTACTTTCTATCCCGTGATCCTGGCCGGTGGCCGGGGCACGCGGTTCTGGCCGCTCAGCCGCAAGCGCCGCGCCAAGCAACTGCTAGCCTTGGACGGCAAGCAGACTATGATTCAGCAGACGGTCGCTCGACTTCTGCCCTTAGCCCCTCCCAAGAGTTTCTGGATCATCACCAACGGCGATTTGCAGGCGGCGATTGCCAGGCAGGTGCCGCGCCTTTCTAAAAAGCAAATCATCGCTGAGCCAGTCGGACGCAACACCGCGCCTGCCATCGGACTCGCCGCCTTTCTTTTGTTACGCCACGATCCGGATGCAGTCATCGGCCTGTTCCCGTCCGACCACGTGATTGAAAATGAGAAGCGTTACCGCGACGTGATTGCGCACGGGATCCAAATTGCGGCAGCAGGCGATAATATCGTGGTCTTGGGTATTCGACCCAATCGCCCCGAAACCGGTTATGGCTATATCGAATCCGGCTCTCCGCTCGAGATGGAGGCCCTGCGTGTCCGCCGATTCACAGAAAAGCCCGATGCCGGCCGCGCTGCCGAATTCCTCAAAGCAGGGAATTACTTCTGGAACAGCGGGATGTTTCTGTGGCGGGCGCGGACACTGGCTGATGCCATCAAAGAACATCTTCCTAATACCGCACCGCGGCTGGAAGAGATCGCTGCGGCGTTCGGCACAGCAAGATTCGAGGGCGCCTTTCGCAAGTTGTATCCCAAATGCGAGACCATCAGTATTGACTACGCGGTAGTGGAGCCGCGTTCGGCAAGAGGCGAGCAGGCTTCCAACATCTATTGCATCCCGGCAGATTTCGGCTGGAACGACCTCGGCTCCTGGACGGCCCTGCACGAGCACCACACTGCGAAGTTGAGGCCGGCCGACGGAAACTTGATTTCGGGCGATGGCAGCTACACGCTGAATGCCCAGGGCAACTACATCCATGCACCAGGCAAATTCGTGGCTGCCGTCGGCGTAGACAATTTGGTGGTCGTCGAAACCAACGATGCTCTGTTGATCACAACGCGGGAGCGGTCACAGGATGTGGGTAGAGTTGTGATGTACCTGGACGAGAAAAAGCTTTCGAAATTAGTCTAGACACAAGCGATATTCATAAGCTTTGCATCCAGGCGGAGTTTGAGCGAGCGACAGGTTCTGGGCGGTATGGCTGAATAGCCTGCTGAGAAGCGCCACATGTGTATCAGGGCACGTCTTCAGACGTGCCGGAAGCGCTTTAGAACATGTCCGGCTTCGGCCGCTAAATTTACGCGATTGGCGTTTTGTTGACAAATCTATGAAGCTATGCGCCCGACAAGACGATCTAGATCACGGCAGAAAGCAATCCATGGCGGAAATCAAGTTTGGAACCGATGGCTGGCGCGGCGTCATTGCCGATGATTTCACTTTTGACAATGTGCGGCGCGTGGCCGGCGCCATCGCCTCCTATGTGCTGAAAAATGAGGATCGCAAGCGAGGCGTCATTGTCGGATACGATACTCGCTTCGCTTCTCAGCGGGTGGCTCGGTTGGCTGCCGAGACGATCTCAGGCGCTGGCATTTCCGTCACGCTGGCCAACGATTACACACCGACTCCGGCCATTTCCTACGCCGTAAAGACGCTAGGGGCCGCGGGCGGCGTGGTCATCACTTCCAGCCACAATCCCTGGAACTGGAATGGCGTGAAATTCAAAGCCAAATTCGGCGGCTCGGCCCCGCCGGCGATCATGAAGCTCATCGAGGACGAGGTTCGTGCTGGCACCAAGCCTAACGGCGACCCTGCCCATATTGAGGAAGTCGACCTCAAGCCGGCTTACATCGAGGCCATTTGTCGTTTTGCCGATCTGGACCTGATTACCAAGGCCAAGTTTAAGTTCGCCATTGATTCGATGCATGGCTCGGGGCGAGGCGTGTTGTCGAAAATCTTCGCGGAACGGGGCATCGAGCACATTGCAATTCGTCAGGATCTGAATCCTCTGTTTCCGGGAATCAATCCCGAGCCGATCGAGCCCCATGTGGCGATGCTTCAGGAAACCATGGTCAAACAAGGCTGCCACGCCGGTCTGGCCACCGACGGCGACGCCGACCGCATCGGTGCTGTTGCCGAAGACGGAACTTTTGTCGATTCGCACAAGATTTTTTCCATCCTGCTGCGCTGGCTGCTGGAGCGAAAAAAATGGCCGGGTGAGGTGGTGCGCGCGTTTAACACGACGCGCATGCTCGACCGCATCGCCGCGCGCTACGGCCGCAAGCTAAACGAGTGCAGCATCGGTTTTAAGCACATCGCCGATCTCATGATGGAACGCGAGATCCTGATTGGCGGAGAAGAATCAGGCGGCATCGGTTACTCCCGATACCTGCCAGAGCGCGACGGCATCCTCAACTCGTTGCTGCTGGCCAACGTCATGGCCGAAGAGAAAAAGCCGCTGGGTCAGCTGGTGGCCGATCTGCAAAAAGAGTACGGCCCACACTTCTACGGACGTCTCGACCTTCATATGCCCGAAGACGCAAAGCAAAGTGCTATCAGCCGTGCCCGTGCGGACAGCACAAAGAGTCTTGGGAAATACAAGGTCCTAAAGAAGGAAGGCCTCGACGGAGTGAAGTTCTTCCTCGAAGCGCCCAGCAATGGCAATGGCGCGGAGCCGTGGATCCTGTTTCGGGCGTCGGGGACGGAGCCTTTGCTGCGGCTATATGCCGAGGCCGCATCTCCGGAACTGACTCAGGAAATTCTGGCGATCGGCGAAGCGTTCGTCAACGCGGGGTAGCGCCGGCATCTTGCCGGCCGGATGCGCGGGCGGGACGCCCGCGTGACAGCCGTGACGGCGGCGCTAATACGGTTAACCGTACATTGTCCAGGCGAGTCTCCACGATGGCGGGTCTTTAAGCGATAATCAATAGGAATGACTTTTGCAGCTCAATCGCCGACCTCCGACACGCCCGAGGCAAGGCACTACAATCGCATCCGTCGCTGGCTAGGGGTTGCAGACTTCCTCCTTGGATTGGCGTTCTTGCTGGTTCTGCTCATCACGGGCTGGACCGGCACCTTACGCGACCTCGCCTACTGGGCAGCGAACCAGAACTACTCGATAGCAGTTTTCTTCTACGTTTTCATGCTCCTGCTCATCAGCAAGATCCTGGGTTTTGGTCTGGATTATTACGGGTTCCAGCTGGAACACCGATATCAGCTCTCAAACCAGAAACTGCACGCCTGGTTGTGGGACGAGCTAAAAGGCTGGGTAGTAGGGTTGGTACTGGCCACGATTCTGGTCGAAATCCTTTATTTCACCATACGACAGTCGCCTCAGAACTGGTGGCTAATTACCTGGTTCGTGTTCATCGCGCTCTTCCTCTTCTTCGCGCAGATTGCGCCCATCGTTTTTCTCCCGCTTTTCTACAAGTTTGAGCCCCTGGAAAACGATGAACTGAAGGAACGGCTGCTGCTCCTGAGTGAACGCGCTGGAACCCGTGTGCGGGGCGTCTATGAATGGAAGCTGTCGGAGAAAAGTAAGAAGGCAAATGCGGCGCTCACTGGCCTTGGCGCAACCCGCCGGATCCTCCTGGCCGACACCCTCCTGCAGAATTACTCGAATGACGAGATCGAAGCCGTACTTGCTCACGAGCTCGGCCACCACGTCCACAAGCACATCGTGAAGAGCATTGCCGTGCAGGCGCTGGTTACCTTCGTAGGATTCTGGGTTGGCGACATGGCGCTGAACTACTCAGTCGAACAGCATGGCATGTTTGTCACGCTTTCCGACTTCGCCAACTTGCCCCTGCTGGTACTGGTTTCGACCGTGCTCTCTTTCCTGCTTATGCCGCTGCTGAATGCCTACTCTCGCCATAACGAGCGCCAGGCTGACCGCTACTGTTTCGAGTCGATTGCCAGCGTGACCCCGTTCATCTCCTCGATGAACAAGCTGGCAGACCAGAATTTGGCCGAACGCGCTCCTTCGGAGTGGGTGGAGTGGTTCTTCCACTCGCATCCGGCCATCACCAAGCGAGTGGCGGCAGCGAAAGCCTGGGCGAAACTCAAGCCGGCTACTCACCCGCGTTATTATTGAGCCTGTTGAGCATGCAGAATCGCTTCCACCCGCTGAAGGTCTTCTTGCGTGTCCACCCCAATCGTGTCGTAAGGAGTCTCGCCCACCGAGATCGGGATTCCATTTTCCAGAAAGCGCAACTGCTCCAGCCTTTCGCTGCGCTCCAATGATGACTCAGGAAGGGAGACAAACCGTTCGAGTGCGGCTTTGCGATAGGCGTAAAAGCCAAGGTGTTTATACCAACGCGGCTCGCCCTTTCCATCCCGGTCAAAGGGAATGGTGGCACGAGAAAAATAGAGCGCTCGTCCCGCCGTGTCGGTGACGACCTTCACGGCATTGGGATTGTTGATATCTTCGGCTGCGGCTCGCGTTTTCAAGGTTCCAACCTGCACAGACGGGTCCTTCATCAGATCCAATAAGGTGGCGATGTGTTCCGCACGGGTCATGGGCTCATCGCCCTGGACGTTCACGTAAACCTCGGCAGCAACCGACTGAGCGATCTCGCGCACGCGCTCGGTGCCGCTGCGATGCGCGGCCGAGGTCATCTGAGCTTTCCAGCCGTTCTGGCGGCAGATCTGGATAATCTCGTCGGAATCGGTGGCTATGATGACTTCATTCAACAGCGGGGATGAACGCACGCCGCGGTACACGTGACCCAGCAGAGGCTCTCCGGCAAGTGGGCGGAGCAGTTTTCGGGGCAATCGAGTCGAAGCTAAGCGAGCGGGGATGACCGCAATGGCTTTCATCGCGTTGTTTTCGGGCTTCCATCATAAACATAGCCGGCCCATCAGCCGGATGTTTTTGGGGTGAAGAGCAAGGTTTGACACGTCAGAAGGTGGTCTCTAGAATCAAGTAATTGGCTGTGCTTTGATCCAGTGGGCTTCGGTTTCAGCAATGGCTTTGCTGGAGGCAGCAGCTTCTTCCACTTCTGTCTTCCCTTGATCGTGCATGGCGGTGTAGCTCAGGTGGTTAGAGCGACGGTCTCATAATCCGTAGGTCGTTGGTTCGAGTCCAACCGCCGCCACCAAAAATAATCGATTCAATCGGGTGGGGTTAGCCCGCCGTTCTACTGCACAAACTGCCGCTGCCGGCTCTTCTTTCGCAAGTACTAGATTAGGACAGGCCGAGCGCTGATGACACGGAATGCGTCGCCCTCCCCCGAAGGAAAACACATACCGGACAGGAGGCTCGGCCGGAGTTGGCGCCGTTCGCGAGACTATCTCTGGCACGTTATAACCGTCAAGTTAAAAATGTACAAATTCTTGCCGGGCCCCCGGAGCCAGCCGCAGAACCCTCTGCCTGGACTGCCCGACCTGCTTGGTCCCGACGGCCTTCGACTCCCCGCACATGCGGGCCCTTCTGGAACGGACCGCTTTCCAGGCGAGCCTGTATTTCAGAACCCGAGCTTGAGGCCCAGCTGCAGGATGCGTGGATCGCGCGCCGAGCGAACCTTGTTGAAGTTTAGGTTGGCCATCGAGAAAGATGCACAACAGACCGGGCTCAAGTGGTTGAAAGTATTGAAGGTCTCGAAGCGGAATTGGCCGGTAAAGCGCTCCGTAAACTTCAGATTCTTGAACAAGGCCAGGTCGGTACGCCAGAAGCCTGGGAGACGCACGGCCCCCGGTTTCTCTGAGGGGATGGTGTTTTGTCCAACCACGGGATCGGCGAGAGCGGAGGCGTTGAACCAGCGTTCGAAACCACGCGGCTCATTGGCGTTGGGATCGCCTAGCTGGTTGGCCCGGAACAAGCAGGGCGAGGGCCCGAGGCAGCCGGCTCCAGTGGGATCAAGCAGCTGGCGCGAGGCAACGGTTGCCGGCAGACCAGTCTGGAGGGTCTGGACGCCTGAGACCTCCCACCCCCCGGCAATCTTTCCCAGTGGGCCTTGTTGCGGGTGCAGCCAGGGGAGGTCCCAGACAAAGTTGGCAGTGAATACATGCCGGCGATCGCCAATGCCGGGTCCATAGTTGTTATCAGCGATGTGCCCCTGGATCGGCATGATGCTCCCGGTACTGCGATCGGCCTGGTACGTGGTTAAGCTGTGCGACCAGGTGTAAGCGAGATTGATCAGAGAATTGCCCCGGAACTGCCTCTGCAGTTGCGATTGCAAACCGTTGTAGTTCGAAGTGTAGATTTCTCGGAAAGCATTGCCGCCGTTCCAGCCGACATACGGCCGGAGCATGTTCAGCTTGTTAAAATTCCCGGTCGTAACCGCTACTGCGGGTTGTCCGTTCACGGTGGTAGTGAAACTGATCTGGTTTGCGCCGCTGGTGCACGGCGTGGCATCGGTGCACTTCAGGTAAGCATTCTCTGAGGGCTGATTGATGTCGATGAAGCCGGGCAGGTGGATGCCCTTGTTGCCGTAGTAACCCAAGTCGAGAATCCAGCCCGGGGAGATTTCTCGCTGGAAGTCCAGGCTCCACTGCTCGCTGTAGGGATACTTGTAATTGATGGGAACCCGGCTCTGTAACTGCGGAGCGGCCGGAGAGAAGCTGCGTGTGCCCCCGGTAGGATTGGCGGTGGTGGTATTGGTTACGCTGAGATTGGTAACGAAGCCGGAGCCGAGGAAAATGTCATTTTCGGCGTTGCCAAACTCCTGGCCATTGTCATAGAACATGCCAAACCCGGCGCGGAAGGAACCCTTTCCGTTGCCCCATGGGTCCCAGGCGATTCCGAGCCGTGGCGCGATCCCCCAGTTGTATTCCTTGCCAACCTTGCTGCCGAAGGGTGACTTGGCGCCACCTGCGGGCGGGTTGGCATAAATGTAGCCATTGAGAGGACTGAAATTGGGGTTGCAAACGCTGACAATCTGGCCGCTCGCGTTCAGGCTGGTGTCGAGGTTACCGTCCGAACGTATGCAAGGAGCCTTGGCCGGATCGTACGACGCCGGATCAAACTGTCCGAGCTGACCGTTAGCGTCCGTCGGCTGCCGGAATAGCGAGTGCCGGAAACCGTAAGTGATAGTCAGGTTCGGTCTAACGCGCCAGGCGTCCTGGGCGTAGTACTCGAACTGGTTGTCCATGATGTTGGCGGTGAGATCGAGGGAACTCTGCTGAAACGTACCCACGCGCCCTAGCAGGAAATTTGCCCAGGACTGTTCGAAATCACGAGTACCAGTCGGAACGCCGTTCGCGTTAAAGGCAAACAAGCCAGCGTTGAGGCCGCCGGCATTTTCTTCTTTATTGTAGTGATAGAAGACCGCGCCAAATTTGATGGTGTGCCCGCCCATGATTTTGGTGACATTACCGAAAGCCGTGTGGTTGCGGTTGTAGTCGCGATAGGGTCCGAAGCTGCCGGGGCCGCTGAGTCCTATCGTGGGCGCAGCACCTGAAAAAGTTAGATTAGGAATGCGCGCCAGAGTTGGAGTAAAAGGCAAGTTCAAAGCGGCCACTACGTCCGGGGAGTTCTTTGCGGCCATAACCCCGATTGGATTGCTGAGAATCGCACCATAAGAATAGGCGTAACCCGGCTCAATCAAGAACGTGGGGCTGAACGCAATGGTGGCTCGAATGGTGTAGTTGCGGCCCGGAGAGTTTGTCGAAGTGGTGCCAATGCTCGCAATCGGCGGACCTTGCGTGAAAATGGCAGCCGGCTCCTCGGTAGGAATCGAGTCGCGGAGAATCTTTCCGGAAAACGACAGCTTCTGACTGACTACGTGATCGATTTTGATGATCTCCTCGCGGAAGTTGAAAAGATTGCGAAGGGTCGAGGTGAAGCCGAAAGGATCGCCGGGCTGGTTTGGCTGAGGGTACTTGGAATAAACGTCCTTGAGATACGCTGTGGCGAAGGGGTCGAACGACGAGACCGGGATCGATGAAGCGGTGCCGGCGCAAGTATGGTCCGGATTGAAGACGACGCACACCGGGTGAGCGAACTGCCCATTGAGCATATCGGTAGTGGGAATTTCGGCGGTTGGGTTCGTGTACTTGATATTGCGCCGCACCTCTTCGGAAAAGAAGAAGAAGGTTTTGTTTTTCTGTTCGTAGATCTTGGGAATCCAGACCGGCCCGCCGATGGTGCCACCGAAATCGTGGTAGCGGAGGGGCGGATTGGCGATCGGTTTCGGGTACTTGGTTTCAAAGGCTCGGGCATTGAGGATGTCATTTCGCCAGAATTCGAAAATGTTGCCGTGCAGGCTGCTGGTGCCTGAACGGGTGATGACATTGACTTGCCCGCTGGCAGCGCGTCCATACTCAGGATCGTATTGCCCGCGAATGACACGGAATTCCGCAATGGAGTCCACGCTGGGGAACGAAAGCAAGGTCAAGTTGGAGCCGCGATCCACGTTGTCGGCTCCATCGATCATGAAATTGTTCTGCTCGCGGCGTCCACCGTTCATCGAGAATGTGACCAGGTTGGTGCCTTGCGGGGCAAAAGCACCGACGTAGAGCGTGTCGGAGTTGCCGGCATCCGATACACCGGGGTTAAGGAAGACTAATTGGGCCCAGTTTCGCCCATTGAGCGCCAGCTCACGAACCTGGGTGCCGTTCACCAGTGCGGCAGCCTGGGTGGACTGCATTTCCACTTGGTTGGCGGCGGCTTCCACCTTGATCTCTACCGACGACGATCCGACCACGAGGGTCGGGCGGAAGGTAAGCTTGTCGCTGGCATTAAGCACGATTCCGGCCTGAGAGTACTTTTGAAAGCCGGGCGCTTCGACGCTGAAGGAATAATGGCCAACCGGGAGTAAAGGAGCGGAAAACTCTCCATTCGGCCCGGTCTTGACCACGCGGACCACGACACTCGTGTCCGTGTTGGTTAGAGTCACGGTGGCGTTAGGGACAACTGCCCCGCTGGCATCTCGTGTCGTGCCGACGATGGTGCCGGTAATTTCCTGACTCCATCCTGTGGCGACCAGCAACAGGCAGAACAAACAACCAAGCAATCGACTGAACTTCATCACGCCTCCACTTGGGCTGCCGCAAGAGCAGCGGGTTGGGGTTGATGTTCCTGACGAGATCAGCCAGCACGCTGCCGATCCGCTTTAATCGACCATCTCTTTGTGCGCGAAATCAGTTTCCCCTCAGTTTCGGACCTCCCCTGATGGGTCAGCCTGGCTACGATCTTGAAGCGGTCGCCGCGGTAGATGGAGCGCACATATTCAACCGGCTGGCCGCTTTTCAGATAACAAGTACGCGTAAAGTGAAAGACTGGGCTGCCCGGGCTGATCTGGAGCAGGCGGGCATCGTCGCTGCTCGCCAGTCCCGCCTCGACGATCTCGTCGGCAGCGTACAACTGGACTCCGTAACGCTGCGCAAGGGTCTCGTAAAGGGAGCCGCGCAGGGTAAACTTTTCCCCCAAACCGGGAAAGAGACGAACCGGAAGGCAGCTGGTTTCAATGGCCATGGGCACAGAGTCCGCCAACCGGACGCGCCTGATCTGGAACACTTTCTCGCGGCGACCTAGCTGCAGCACCCGCGCCGCTTCCCGGTCTGGATCAGCCGCGCTGAAAGAAAGAAGTCGAGAGCGTGCGCCGTGCGACTTCATCTCTTCGGTAAAGGAGAGCAGTTGGTTGATGTTCCTCTCTTGCTTTTGTTCCGCGACGAAGGTGCCCTTGCCGCGCCGGGAGTAAGCGAGTCCGTCTTCACAGAGACTTCGCAAGGCCTGCCGCGCAGTCATGCGGCTGACTCGCAAGCGCGCCGAGATGCGCTGCTCGGATGGGATCGGCTGTCCCGGCCTGAGTGTGCCGGAGGAAATCTGGTCGAGAAGGCGCTGTCGTATCTGATAGTAAAGTGGGATGACGCTCGCCCGGTCTAGCGCCGAGAGAATCACCGCTTCCTCCTTACCACCCTAGACAACTAGCTGAGCAGTAGGCATCCTGCCTCTGCGCCTTGTCAAGAAAAATTTGACGAGCACTGAAGGCTGATGCAAGCGCAATTGGTTCCGCGTCGTGCCGATATCATGACGATTTCGAATAGTGAAAACGCAGCCTTGACAGACCTCAGCCTTGGCCTTGACAGAGCGCGCACGGTCGCTTAGAGTCCGTCAACCATAATGGGGAGTGAACCTTCTGACAATCAACCATCGATCTCTGATTTAAGGAGTTCCGGGCCGTGAAATACGATCGGAGATACTTTCTTAAAGGAGCAAGTACAGTCGTGGCTCTGGCAACAACCCGTGTTTCAGGAAGCGTCCCAACCCATTCTGAAGACAACCGCGAACGTGGCATCGCACGTGGATTAACCCTGCTGACCATCCGTTGCAACAGCGAATACCGTCTCGGCGTTAAGACCAGCAAGGGTATTCTGGATGTTCCCGAAGCAGCCAGGCTGCTGCGCCTTCAAGGCCCGGCGACCATGGATGATCTGCTCCAGAATGAGGACGGTCCGCGGCTGAATGCTTTGGTGGAGACTGCCCTCAAGTCTCCAGCTTTGGCTGGCGCTTTCCGGCAAGAAGAGAACATCGAGTATGGGCCAGTTGTGACCAGGCCGGAGAAGATTGTCTGTGTCGGGCTGAATTATCGCCGCCATGCCAAGGAAATCGGCATGCCCATCCCCAAGCAGCCGGTGCTCTTCAACAAATACAACAATGCCCTCCACCACCACAACGGCCGCATCAAGCTCCCGGTGGAGGTCGCCACTAAGTTTGATTACGAAGTCGAACTGGTTATCGTGATCGGGAGAGAGGCCAAGAACGTGAGCGAAGCGGATGCGCTCTCCTATGTGGCTGGCTATTCGACGGGCAACGACTTCAGCGCCCGCGATCTCCAGTTGGAGACCGGCGGCCAATGGATGATCGGAAAAACGCCCGACCATTTCGCGCCCTTGGGTCCTTATCTTGTTACTGCCGAGCAGATCGATCCCGGCAATTTGAAAGTAGAATGCCGCGTCAATGGTGAGACACGCCAATCATCGGAAACCAATGATTTCATCTTTAATAGCCAGCAGATGATCAGCTACATCTCACGGCATTTAACGCTGAAACCGGGCGACATTGTTTTTACCGGTACACCGGAGGGCGTAATCCTGGGAAAACCCAAAGACAAACAAGTCTGGCTGAAACCAGGGGACAAGATCGCCTGTAGCGTGGAGAAGCTGGGTGAATTGAAGTTTGATCTGGTCTGACACCAATAAGCGGTAAGGTCATGGCCTGGGCGGTAGCGCCGGCATCTTACCGGCTGGCGCGAGGGCATCCTGACCTCGCAGGTGCGGACGAGACGCCCGCACGACAGCCCCCGGGGACAGCGGCGCTACGAATAAAAGACCCCCTTCATCCGAAGGGGGTCTTGACGTCGCAACCGGTTCCTTAAGCAACGCTCTTGCGCATGCTGACCGCAGGCGCAGGCCCAGGAGCATGCAGACCGCTCTCCGATTCTTCAATGTTGCGCCGGACCAGCGGCTTGAGCCACAAGATGGCTAGAAACGCCGCGGTAAGGTCGCAAGCGATCATCGCCCAGAAGACCTTGGTCCACGACCCCGTCCTGGCAAACATCCAGGCGGCGCCGGGCCCAGCAAAAATAGATGCCAGTCCCTTGGCCGTATAGACGATGCCATAGTTGGTGGTCGCCCACTTCTTACCAAATACGTCCCCGGTGATGGAAGGGAATAGGGAGAAGATTTCTCCCCAGGCAAAGAAGCACAGGCCGGACAGCGCAATGAACCAGACTGGACGATGAATCAGCTGCAGCAAGGCAAACACCGCCAGCGCCTCCAGGCTGAAGGCGATAAACATGGTGTTCTCCCGTCCGATGTGATCCGATACCCATCCCCAGAAAGGCCGAGTGAGTCCGTTCAGGATGCGATCCACCTCGATGGCCATCACCAAGGCCGTCCACCCGAAGATGATGGTGACCTTGTCCACGTGATACGAGACTGCCATAGGATTGAGTTGGGCCGTCACCACCAGTCCACCGAAGGCCAGCAGGGTCATCATTCCGTAAATCATCCAGAACGACCCGGTACGCACCATCTGCCAGGGCGTCATGTCGACGCTGGAGCTTTGCACGTGGGCTTTGATCTGAGCTTCTTTTTCTTTCCAGCCGGGTGGCGCCCAGTCCGCCGGTGGCTTTGCCATAAACAGAGCTGCGGCCAGTACCACTACCCCCTGGATGATGCCCCATACAACAAAGGTGTGCTGATAGCCCGAGGCTTTAATCATGGACGCGATCGGCGATACCGTTAAGGCGGTGCCGACCCCATAGGCGCCCGCGGTCAAGCCGACGCATAGGCCACGATGGTCCGGGAACCACTTCAGGGCATTGCCAATGGTTCCGCCGTAGACGACTCCGGCGCCTATGCCGCCCAGGGCATACCAGAAGTAAAGGCTGCGCAGCGATTCGGCGTTGCCCGCGCCGAGCCAGCCCAGTCCAACCAGGATGCCGCCGACACCCAGCATTAGGCGCGGACCGATACGGTCGACCAGGTAGCCTTCAAACGGTACCAGCCAGGTTTCCAGCGCGATAAACAACGCAAACGTCCACTGAACGGCCGTCAGCGTCACATGCATGTGGGCTTGTATAGGTTTAGTGAATAGGGTCCAGGCATACTGGAGGTTCGCGATGGCCATCATCGCGATGATGCCGGCGGCTAATTGGACCCAACGACTGGGAATACGGGACGGGTGAATGTTCGGATGGGCTGCGACGGACTCAGCCATGGATACACCTCCTCGGTGCTCGTCAGACTCTTAAGGGTTTCAGTTGTAAACGCCGATTCCCTGGTTGCCTGCGACCGAAGAGGTGTACACGACTTGAGAGTCACTCGCCTGTGTGCCTAGGCAGGCGCGTGGTCCTCTTCTTCAACCTCTTTTCGGAACGGGATCACCCCGGGAACCAGCCACTTTTCCCACATCTCATCGACCTTACTTTGGAAGTAATCGATATCATCGTTGGTAAAGTGCGCAAAGCGTCCTTGCTTAAGTAAGTAATCTCGTACCGGCTGCCGTTTGATCTTGCCGGCGGCGATCTGCTGCGTTCTGCCGGTCAACTTCAGCACTCCATTTTCCACTTCGTACATCGGCCACACGCCGGTATTAACCGCCAGCTCTCCCATTTCGTGGGACAGGTAAGGATCGTAGTCCCAGCCCTTTGGACAAGGATCAAGCGAATGAATGAAAGTCGGGCCGCCGATGGTCAGCGCCTTGCGAATCGAGTTCATTCCGGCCAATGCGTAAGACATGCAGATCGTTGCGACATACCTGCATTCCGGATGACCTGCCGCCATCATGCCCGCCATATTTTTTTTCCAGCGGCGGTGCATGATCCGCTTCATCTTCCCAGGAGTGCTGAAAGTGGTATTGGCGCCCCACGGCGTGCTGCCCGAGAGTTGGATGTCTGTATTAGCATAAGACTCGTTGTCGTACAATAAGATAAGGCAGTTGTAGTCGGGGTGGGTCAGAGTCGCGGAGATCGCACCCAGGCCCATGTCGGCGCCGCCACCATCGCCGCAGAAGGCGATAACGTTGATCGGCTCCTTCTTCATCTTGCCTTTGCGCATGAGGGCCTTCAAGGCCGCGGCCGTCCCGAGCGCTGCCGACCCGCTGCTTCCCAGCTGGGTGTGCATCCACGGCACCACCCAGGAGGTGCTGTAGTACGTCGTATTTGCCACGTACATGCACCCGGTGCTGCCCAGCACGATGGTTCTCGGACCGGCCGCCTTGGCCATCATCTTCATTACCAGCGCCGACTCGCAGCCCTGGCAGGTGCGGTGGCCAGAAGTGAAGTATTCCTCCAGCGGGATCTTCTTCACTGCCTTGAAAGGCTCTAGCTTCTGCGTCGGATCAATCTGTACATACGTAGCCATAACTTCTTTATCCTTTCTGATGGTGACGTCAGCAACTCATCAGCAAAAATCTTAGGTCCTCAGTCCCCAGTTGAGAACCGTGGAGAACTGGGAACCGGGAACTGAACTTTTTACTCGCGCAGCCCGATCCACTGGGTCAAGGGTTGCGGTCTGCCTTCTGCGGCGTTGTAGACGCCGTCCGTGATTCTTTCCACATCCGGGACAGTCACTTCGCGTCCGCCCAGTCCGGCGATGAAGCCTACCACTGGCGGCTTTTCCCCCGGCGAGGAATACAATGCGCTACGGACTTCGTTCGCCAGCACCCCACTCATGAAGGGTGAGCCAAACGAATAGTCGCGGTCCACCACGCCCACCGCGGAGAACCGACTCAGGGACTTAGCCAATTCCACAGCCGCAAACGGCCGGAACCAGCGCATGCGGACGAATCCCACTTTCTTGCCTGCCTTGCGCATCTTGCGGATTGCGACTTTGACCGGCGTCGAGAGCGTCCCCATTCCCATCAGGACAATATCGGCGTCGTCGGTTTCGTACTCTTCGAAGAATGGATTGCCATACGAGCGCCCGAAGATCCGCTCAAAGTCGGCGTACGCCTCGCGCAGGACGTCCGACACCCGCTCCATGGCCGCGTAATTCTGGCGCCGGATTTCCATCACCCAATCTTCGTTGCCCTGTGGGGCCACCGTAATCGGGTTATCCGGATGCAGGAGGAGGTCTGCCCGGTTATAGCGCGGCAGGAACTCATTGACTTGTGCTTGAGAAGGAATTTTGACCAGCGCCTGCGAGTGGGTCAGGAAGGCACCGTCGCAGCTGATGGCGCAGGGCAGGAAGATGCGCCGATCCTCGGAAACTCGGTAGGCGATTAAGGCGGTGTCCAGCGCTTCCTGCGCCGTGTCGACCCACACCAGTTGCCAGCCGAGATCGCGAACCGTCAACGCGTCATTGTGCTCCACACCGAAAGCGCCAGGATCGTCCAACGCGCGATTGCCGACCATGGCGACCATGGGAATACGCAATGCGGGGGTAACGGTCAGAGCCTCCATGGCATACATCCAACCCACACCACTGCTGCCACAGAACACTCGCGCGCCGGCGGCAGACGCGTGTTTCACAATTTCGAATTGCGAGTGCTCGCCTTCGGCAACGATATATTCGCAGTCCAGTTCCCCGTTGGAGACGAGCTTGGACACGTACTGCATGACCGTGTCATAAGGGCGAATGGGGTATGCGGTGATGACATCCACATCGGCAAGCTTACAGGCGACGGCGATGGCTTCGCTGCCCGTGATTAACGCTGTTTCTTCTGTCTTACGCTGATCTTCTAAAACTGTGGCCAATTGAGCCATGACAACTTTCCTCCTGAACCGTTAGCCTTCACGGGCGATCTGCAACATTTCGGGAATCTGCTCCTCGTATTGCCCTCGATAACGGAAACCGTGGGAGCGCTCGGAGCGTGTCTTAATCTTGTCTTCCAGCCAGACCTTGTAGGCGTCTTTGTCCTTCCTCCAGTCTTCCCACTGGCTGGCGTTATCGCTGAATTCCGACTCGTTGACCATGGTGACGCAGTCCTTCACTGGGCAAACCGCCTCACACACGCCGCATCCGCAACAGGCTTGCATGTTGGCGTCGTACAGCCCTTCCGGAGTGACGTCGAAGCAGGAATCCGGACACTGCAGCCAGCACAACGTGCACTTGATGCAAGTATCAAAGTTCACGACTGGCCGCATGGTGCGGGTGGTGAACTTCTTAAAGGTCGGATTGCGATCAGGCCGGAAGCCGCCCGTGGCATGGCTGACCGGGTCTTCGACTGCCCGGCCTGCTGGGATACTTGGGATGGCAATCCCGTCACCCATCTCATGCCACTTGGGAAATTCGAATTTGTACGGAATCTCCGGATTACCCTGGTTCGGCAGCACTTTGGTGGTCGAAATCCGCTCATAGGACCGCGCCGCTGATTCCGCCTTCAGCGGATCTTTCCATTCGTTGACGATCGCCTTCTGCACCGACTTGAGGCTAAATAGTTCGGGCAGCAGCTTGGCAATCGCGCCCAGAATGCGAACATCGGTATGATCGTCCTTGTAAACCCAGAGACCGGAAAAACTCGGCGTGCCTTTCGCAATGGCTAACTGATAGGGCGTCTCCTTGCGATGTGCCATCTTGATGAGAGCTTCCGGGGTCTCGCGCGAGGTCACGATCAGCGTGCCCCCGGGCTTCAACAGCTTGTTCACCGGCTGCAGCCCGTACCACGCCCAGGATTCCACGCCCTTGCACAGCGTGTCGTCCACCGCGATGGTGATGTCGACTTCCTTCGGCTCATACTTGGCCATGCCTTGTTCGAGCGTTTCCTGGTCGGTACCGACGATGGCAAAGTTTTTCGCCGGAATGCCGTTGCGCTCAGGGCTGTCGCCGTAGCGGCCGAACGAGATGCCCGGCTTGCCTTCCTGGTGCGCAGCCAGAACAATTGCGCGGCTGATCCGGCTGGCTAGAGTCTTCTGGTAAATACCTCGATAAATGATCTCGATTGCGAATAACCGGCCCATTGGGGAGCCTCCCTTTCTATCAGAGCTTGTTGAGCACGATCTCTTCTACATCTTGAATGTGTCGCCGCATCGCATTTTCCGCCGCCTCCGGATCACGGCGCTTAATCGCTGCCACAATCCGGCGGTGACCCGCGAGGGACTTTTGCGGACGTCCCTCCACTTGCAGGGAGCGTTCCCGGGTCTCGCGCAGCAAATCCATGATGACGTCCAACACCTTCAGGATTACGGTGTTTTCCGAAGCCATCGCCACGCTGTAGTGGAATTCCGAGTCTTCCTCGATCGCGACGTCGCCGTCGCGCACTTTCTTCTCCTGCCGGTTTAGGATTTCGTCCATTTCGGCGATTTCCTCCGCAGAAGCGTGCTTGGCGGCACGGGCGGCCAGCGGTGGTTCCAGCATCTTGCGAAAATCCAGCAACTCACTCACGGCTTCGCGCCGATGCCTCAACATGGCACTGAGTGGGTTCACCAGGGTGCTGGCAGAAACTTCCTTCACCACTGTGCCTGCGCCCTGACGGGGTTCAACCAGCCCGACCAATTCCAGGCTGCGAATGGCGTCACGAATGGAACTGCGGCTCACGTTCAGCATTTCCGCCAATTCGCGTTCGGAGGGAAGTTTGTCGCCGGGATGCAGCTTCTTGAGAATCAGCCGCTCGATTTGCCTGGCGACCTCTTCGTAGACTTTGTTGCGACGAATCGCCTCGAACTCGTGGTTGAAGGTGGTAGCCACGGGGAGCTCTCAACTGGTCCGCTAAGTGGACCATAAGATTATAAGCATCCTGTCAAGAGCAAAGTAAAGGCTCGGAGGAACCTTAATTTTGGCCTGAAATCAAGCAATTACGCCAGTCGGGAACTCAGGCCCGCAACTCCTCTCGAGGAGCAGCCCTGCTCTTTGCGATTTGGCTCCTCTGCGGTGAATTCTCGGATTTGGCGTAGAGTCTCTGGCGCGATTCGGCAGTCCTCGGCGGGAGATTGCAGTCGCGCTACCCGGAACTGAATCTCGACCTGGCAACGTTTGTCGGCCTTGAGGACCGGCTATGAACGATGTTCGACGACACCGATACCTGGCGTGCTATAGGATCCCGCACAGCCGGATAGCTTGCCTGCTTGTTACTCAGTATCTTCTATGGTGGGTATCCCTTTGACTCAGGTAGCGCGAAACCACACGGGCAAAGGGATGCGCGTGTCCTCGAAGATCGTTCCCGCCGTCACCGAAGTCTGGCACCCCACATCCCGCACTCCCACCAACCTCGCACCGGCCACGCTTTGTCCGACCCGCAGCGGGGACAACACAAACCGAAGTCGCGCCAGGCACGCCCGACACGCCTCTTCGGTGGCGAAGTTCGCCTCCAACCCCATCCGATTGCACGCGCTGACATCGACCTATTCAGGCGGAAGTGGACCTTGAGGTTCCCTCGAATGCTCCACCCGAAACTTTGAGGCGGGGGTGCAGATCGAATGGCCAACCATCATCGTGGTATCGGAATCCGCATCTTCCTTCGCAACGGTGTAGGTGTCGATGACATAGCAGACCGGATTCCTTCTCCTGGTAGGTGCTGGCGAAGGGAGCAAAAACGAGAACGGGGCAGGGATTCGACCGGATTTTATTGAGAAACCCAGCGCATCGTGTGATAGCTGCGACGGAGCGGTGAAAATCCCAACTGACGGTTGCCTCTGCAATAGTTCAGGAACCGACCTCGCAGCACAGCAGGCTGCTTGTTGCTTCTCGCTGGCGGCCGCAGGAAACGCCGAAATCAAAGCTAACAGGCAGACCAGACGGAGTGATATCACTCGCATATAGGTTTTCCCCCGCACGCAAATTAAATTGTAGCTCCCATTCACGCGCTCCGGCACCGGGAAAGCAGTTTCGTGCAGGCGTATACGGTGCGCGTGTGAGGCATCGGGACGCCCACTCGCTCAGCCAATTCCACAACTGCACCTACAATGGCCTCCAATTCCATGGGGCGGCCGGCTTCGAGGTCTTGCAGCATCGAAGTCTTGTGTTCTCCGACTTTCTCGGCGCCTGCCATGCGCTGCTCGATAGAAACTGGCAACTCCAGACCGAGCCGGGCGCCCACCGCTTCCGCCTCTCGCATGATGTTTCGAACTAAGTCGGAGACCTCCGGATCGCGGCACATCTCGACCAGTGTGGCTCTGGTTAGTGCGCTGACGGGATTGAAGGCGACATTCCCCAGAAGCTTCACCCAGATTTCGTTGCGAATTCGCGTAGTGATGGGAGCACGCAGGCCAGCGGCGATTAGTGCTTCTGCAATTTGCCGGATGCGCTCGGAGCGCGTGCCATTCGGCTCGCCCAGCGAAATCCGATTGCCCTCAGTGTGCTGGATTACTCCCGGCTCGGCGATCTCGGTTGAGAAATAGACGATCGAGCCGACCACGCGGCGGGCGTCAGTGGCTGTCGACACTACGCCGCCAGGGTCAACGCGTTCCAGTCGCAATCCATCCCACTCGCCGCCGAATCCCTGGAAAAACCACCAGGGCACCCCGTTTTGTGTGCTGACCACGGTTGTCTCTGGGCCAAGTACAAAATGGAGGTTGGGAACCAGCCGCGCCAGGCTGTGTGCTTTGACTCCGAGGAAAACTACATCGGCGGGTCCAGCTTCCTCGAGCGTGCCCACGATTCTCGGGTGAACCTCGAAATCCCCTTCTACGCTTTTCACCCGCACCCCGTGCTCTTTCATGGCGCGCAGGTGCGGACCTCGGGCAAAAAGGGTTACATCCTGACCGGCGCGGGCCATGCGGGCGCCAATATAGGCACCGATCGCGCCGGCCCCCGCGATGAGGAATTTCATCCCTTCTTACCGGAGAACATCTGGGCCATCTCGCAACGGCGTACTTTTCCGGTGGAGGTTGTCGGAATGCTTTTCACGAGATGGATCTTCTTGGGACACTTGAATTCCGCCAGGCGGGCGCGACAGAACTCCAGTAAGGCCGCTTCCGTCGAGCCATGGGGTTCGTGCAGGACGACCGCAGCCGCGACTTCTTCGCCCAGAGTGGGATGCGGGCAGCCGAACGTAACCGCGTCCGACACGGCCGGATGTCTCAGCAACACTTCGTCGATCTCGCGCGGCGAAATGTTTTCTCCACCGCGGATGATCAGATCTTTAATTCTCCCCGTCAAGTGCAGGTAGCCGTCGCCATCAATCAAGCCCTGATCGCCGGTGCGGAACCAGCCGTCCACGAAGGACTTTGCGTTCGCTTCGGGATTATTCTCGTATCCACTGAACACGCTGGGGCCTTGGATGACCACCTCGCCACGCTGATCGGCGCCAAGATGCGTGCCCGATTCGTCCATGATGCTGATGCCAATACCGCGCGGCATACCCACGGATCCGTGTTTGCGGTAGCGCGGCGGCAGAGGATTCGACGACATCTGGTGCGCAGCTTCAGTCATACCGTACGCTTCCACGAACGGCACCCCCAGGGTGTCTTCGATCCTCTGTATGATCTCCGGCGCCATCGGCGCACTGGCCGACCGGACAAAGCGCAACGACGGCGCGTGATCCGCATGTTCCCGGCGGGCGCGTGCCAGCAAAAGCTGGTGCATGGTGGGTACGCCCGAATACCAGGTCACACGATGCTCCCGCACCGTGCGCCAGAAGGTCAGCGCGTTGAACTTGTTCGGAGCGACAACCGTTCCCCCGGACAGCAGGGGAGCCAGCGTCGAGGCCACAATGCCGTGAATGTGGAACAGCGGCATGATGCACATCGCCACATCGTCGGGACAGAGATGATAAGTCTCAGCGACATTGGCCGCAGAGGCGACCAGATTCGCATGCTGCAACGGTACGCGCTTGGGTCGGCCCGTGCTGCCACTGGTGTGCAGAATCAGAGCAATATCCGTGGGAGAAGGCTCAGTGGCCGCAACCCCCCTGGGAGCGTCCAGAAGATGAACGTCACCACTTGCGCTCATCTCGACCGAGAAGACCGGTATATTTCGGTCCGCAGCAGCACGGCGCGCTTCTTCCGCTCCCTTAGCCGGACAAAGCAAGACCCGGGCACCTGTATCGTCCAGGTAGAAACTGAACTCGTCAAAGGAGTAACTGGGATTGAGCGGAGCAGCGGTCCCTGCCAGCGAGGCAGCAAGGAAAGTGACGATCGCCGGAAGTCCGTTGGGCAGAACCATCGAGACCCGGTCGCCACGGCGAATTCCGGCAGCCGCCAACGCTTCGGCCATCGCGAAAACCTGCTCGCGCAGTGAGTCATAGGCCACCTGTACACCTAGATCAGGAAGAATGATGGCGGTGTTCTCGCCCGGCGCCACCTGCAGCAACTCCATCAAAGTCTTCTGCGCTGGTGCACTGACGGTAACCTGTCCGGGAAGTTCTTCGCGCTGCGTCTCCGGCGCCCAGTCGCTGGTTGCGTCACTTCCCATCCCGTTGGAGTAGGTGTTCATCAATACCTCAATCGTAAATTTCTGGGAGACTCGCTCAACCGCAGACTGCCAGGCGGCTCCTTCGATTCGTCGCGCAGCTTATGACCTTGTCTTGCCGGTCCGTAGAAGGCGGCATCTTGCGAGGAACCCAATAGAAGCGGCCTTGAAGAAGTGCGATCTGCCCGGCGGACTGAAATAAAGTTCCCTTTAACTAGTGTTGACGCTCAGGTCCTCCACTGCCCAGTACACGAAAAGTCGTACGAACTGGGCAAGCTTCACCCCACCCTTTAACGCACCTTTATCGTGCCCGATAAGCGCCGGTCAGTCAAACTGATTGTTTGAATCTACCTGATAATGTTTTTGTATCGCTCACCTTTAGTTATCAGCGGACGGTTGCAAAGAAGTAGGCGCTCATGGCCAATCCAACCGCGATGATCACATAACGCATGATCTTTGGATCAGCCTTCTGGGAGTAGTGCGCGCCGAACCAGCCACCGGTGAGCGAACCGGCAATCATGACGAGGCATTGCGGCCAGAACACAGCCCCGGCCGCGATGAAGGTGGCCACGGCCGCCACATTGATCACCACGGCAAGCAGGGTTCGCAGGGCGTTCATGACATGGACATCACGCATGCCGAGAGCCGCTAACATGCCCAAAGTGATGAACCCAATGCCCGCGCCGAAGTATCCGCCGTAGATCCCAACTAGCAACTCCAGGCCTGATAGGAACGTAATGGTTCGCCAAGTCGTCTGGCGCAGGTCATGATCGCTGGCGGTTTTTCCCGCCAAGGCGCGAAACCTATGGCCAAAAGCGAACAACAGCGTGCCGGCCAGCAGGAGCCATGGAACCAGATGCAGGAAGGTATTTTGCGGTGTCTTAATCAACAGCAACCCGCCGGCCAGGCCCCCGATGATGCTGGTCAAGAGCAAAGGAATTAAGAGGCGGCTTGGCACCTCCAGTCTCTTCAGATAAGCCAGGCTGCTGGCGGCCAGGCCGGGCCAGAGAGCAACCGTGTTGGTTGCGTTGGCTTGCACGGCCGGCAACCCGGCAAACAGGAGCGCGGGAAACGAAATGAAGCTGCCGCCTCCGGCAATCGAATTCAGAATGCCGGCAATCAGTGCGGCCAGAAACAGAAACATTGAATTTGTGAATTGCAAGCTCACCAGGTTAGAGCGAAATGCTGGCGCATCTTACAAGGGCTCCTCGACAGTGTCAAAACGCTACAGCCGGGATAAACAAAGTCACTATTCGCGGAAATTGCGGATCGCGATAAGGAGACAAAACTGAATTAAACTTAAAGGCCGACCCGGCAAACAAATCGCGCCTATCGCGAAGGAGCCCCCGTTATGCGGTGCCCGAAAGCAGCGCTCGCGTCGCATTTCCTCACCGTTCTCGTATTTCTTTCCTGGCTCGTGACTCCCCTTTTGGCCCAAACCCGCGTCTCGATCGTCGGCTCCGGATCCAACGTGCCGAACCACCTCTATTCGGCATGGATCGATGAATTCAACCGAAAGAATCCCAACCTTCAGGTGCGCTATCTTCCTTTGGGCACTTCCGAAAGCATGAAACAAGTCAGCGAAGGATCAGGAGATTTCGGAGGAGGGGAAGTGCCGCTTACCCGCGAGCAGATGCACCGTGGCAAGTTGACACTCGTGCAAATTCCAACCGTACTGGTAGGAATCGTGCCGATTTATAACCTACCCGGCAGCCGTGAACTCAACTTCTCCGGCGAACTGCTGGCGAACATTTTTCTGGGGAACATTAAGAGTTGGAAGGATCCCCGCATCGTGAAGGTGAATCCGGGAACCACGCTCCCCGATTTGCCGATCAGTATTGTCCACCGCACTCCGGGTAAGGGCTCCAACTACATATTCAGTGATTTTCTCTCGAAAACGAGTCCCGAGTTTCGCTCCAAGATAGGCAAGAGCCCCTCGCCCAAATGGCCTCTAGGGGCCGACGCCAACCGGGGTGAAGACATGGTGGAGAAGGTGGCCGCAACCCCGGGCTCGATCGGCTACGTCGAGGTAGACTTCGCGCGGCGCTCCGATATCGGCTATGGCAGGGTGCAGAATGCGGCCGGCCGTTTCATTAAGGCTAGCGCTGCCAGCATCGCAGCCGCATGCGCTGCCCTACAAAAGTCCATTCCTGCGGATTTTGGAATCTCGATGGCCTACGGGCCCGGCAAGGATGCCTATCCTGTCAGCAGCTTCACTTGGCTGTATCTCCCGGATTCTTCGCTTCCGCCCGACCGCAGTCATGCGCTGCGGCTCTTCCTTGACTGGACCCTGCAGGATGGCCAGTTGATGGCTCGCAATATGGGCTATGCGACGTTGGCGCCGGGCCTGGTGTCCCGGGCGCAAGCTGTGGTGAGCAAAATACAGTAAGCGTCCTCAGATATTTCAACCTCTTCCCTTAGCCGGGCTAATCTTGAGCGGCTGGGGCCGGTCGAGCAGCCAGATCACGCCGCTGTAACCTGCATCACGCAATCCTATGACCGGTATCACCGAGCGCCAGCATATGCGGGGATGAAAATAAATTCAGAGCTGACTGCACATTCGGCCGGCCGGCCCTTTGGAGTACATAGTGGATTCATTCATCTGGATTGTGGCTGGCGCCATTGCGTTTCTGTTGTTGAATTACCTCTGGGTGTGGCTGTTCGTCACCGTGGAAACGCGGAGATCGGCCGCGGAGGTCAAACCCGTCGAAGAAAAGACCGTGCACTTGAGGCTTGTTTGGGGCGACCTGGCCCATCACGCCCATCGTTAAGAAGTGCGGCTCGGGCTCAGGCGGGTCTGAGAGCCGCCTCCACATGAATCATGGCGCTCCGTTTAGTCCGAGCCCGCCCGGGATCCGGGTGACGAGGTCTGTCTATTCCGCTGCTGTTGGCGAGGAAATGGCTCTTAGCCTGGCTGGCGGCCTCCGCTGCGGCCTTTGCTTCCTGGACTGGGCTCAGGATTCGGCGCTGTTCTATTACGTCCTCGGTGTGAAGGTGCACGCTCTCCTGCCACGTGGATGCATCGAGACGCCAATAGCCCATCCCAAGAAGAAGGGATGTGGCAATGTAGATGGGTCCGGCGTCGCGACACCACGGCTTGATTTATGTTGCCCTTCACGCAAACTGCTGATCGACATCGAAAGACAGCCGCACAAAGGAAAGAACGGCGGCTTTGGCGGGGAAGCCAAGGCCCTGCTACTCCCTAAAAGGTCGCCTGGGTGTCAAAATGGGACCCGGCCAAAAGGGCACCTGCACGGCTAGGTGGCAACTCCGGCTGTCGAAGTAAAGTTTTGTAAACTCAACAGCTCTTTGCCTTGCTGCTTAGTCAAATAAGAGCGCGCTTTGACTCTGGCTCTTCCCGGGTGAACAAGAAGCATCTCAGGCGGCCAACGAGACAGATTCCGCAACCCGGTTACGTCAAAGAGCGTCCAACGCTCAGCTCTAGGACCGTGCTATGGAACGATCATTCCCGCGGCCAGGAGGTTTGGGCCAGGGTGCGGCGAATTGCGAGCAACAGCGAAGTTCTATCTCGCTGAGCAAGCGACCCGCCGTACGGTCATGGCTGTCGCTTGCCATGATTGTTTTCATTTTCGCGCTGGCGAGCGGTTGCGGCTCGTCCGATTCAAGAAGGAACGTCCGCGCCGCCACCAATCAGCCGGTTCCGGTCGCTGTAGCCCCCGCTCAGCTGCAGGACGTGCCGGTGTATCTCGAAGGCCTCGGATCGGTTACACCGCTGAACGCGGTCAGCATCAAGAGCCGCGTCGACGGCCAGTTGGCCGAGGTTGCATTCCGTGAAGGCCAACAAGTCCGGAGAGGCCAACTCCTCGCAGTAATCGACCCGCGGCCGTTCGAGGTGCAACTGAGCCAGGCGCAAGCGACCCGGTTCCGCGATCAGGCCCTGCTCCGCGACGCAAAGCTGAATTATCAGCGCTTCAAAGATCTGTTAGAGAGCTCAGGCGCCATGTCGCAGCAGCAAGTGGACACGCAGGCGGCCTTGGTCGACCAGTATGAAGGAGCGGTTCGCAACGACCAGGCGCAAATCGACAATGCCAAGCTTCAGCTTGCGTATTGCCACATAACTTCGCCCATCGATGGCCGCATCGGTCTGCGGCTGGTCGACCCGGGCAACATGGTGCACGCCTCGGATCAGAATCCCATGCTGGTGGTTACGCAATTGCAGCCAGTCACGGTGATCTTCACCCTACCCGAAGATCAGCTACCCTCCGTCGCACATCGAATGAGAGGCGGCCGGTTGCAGGTGGACGCTTATAGCCGCGATGATCAAAGCAAGTTGGCCACCGGCCGCCTGCTCACGATTGATAACGAGATCGATCAGACCACCGGCACCGGCCGGCTGAAGGCGGTGTTCGACAATAAGGATGCTGCTCTCTGGCCGAACCAGTTCGTCAACGCGCATCTTCTGCTGGAGATTCGAAAGAACAGCATTGTGGTTCCCGCGGCGGCCATCCAGCGTGGCCCGCAGGGCACTTTCGCCTACGTGGTGAAGCCGGACAAGACGGTAGAAGTGCGACCGGTAACCGTGACCCTGACCCAAGGCAATACCAGCGCGGTTGCGCAGGGCCTGGCACCGGGCGACCAGGTCGTCACTGACGGGCAAGACAAACTGCAGGCAGGCAGCAAGGTGGAAGCCCGCGCGGCCCCCGCGAATCCCGCCACTCCTCCCGGCACAACTGCACCGGGGAGAAATAACGCCCCCGGTGTCAATGCCCCAACCGACAATTCCCCGCGCAGTCGACAACTGCCAACTTCGGGAAATCCCACGCCATGAGTCCGTCCCGGATTTTCATCCTGCGGCCGGTTGCAACTTCGCTGCTCATGATTGGCCTGCTGCTGGTGGGAATTGTAGCTTACCGGCAATTGCCGGTTTCGGCGCTACCTGAAGTCGATTACCCAACCATTCAGGTGGTTACGTTTTATCCCGGCGCTAGTCCGGATGTGATGGCTTCCGCGGTGACGGCCCCCATGGAGCGCCAGTTTGGACAGGTTCCCGGCCTCAGCCAGATGACGTCCACCAGTTCTTTCGGCAGCTCGATCATCACCCTGCAGTTCGCGCTCGATCAAAATATTGACGTCGCCGAGCAGGAAGTTCAGGCTGCCATCAACGCTTCCGGCACTTACCTGCCACGCGATCTGCCTAATCCTCCGATCTACAGCAAGGTCAATCCCGCCGACGCGCCCATCCTCACGCTTGCCCTGACCTCCGACACACTTGCTCTGAATAAGGTGGAGGATCTGGCGGACACGGCACTCGCCCAGAAAATTTCGCAGCTATCGGGGGTCGGCCTGGTTTCGATCAGTGGCGGCCAGAAGCCGGCGGTTCGGATTCAAGCCAACCCAACGGCTCTGGCATTCCACGGTCTAAGTCTGGAAGACCTGCGCACCGCGCTGGGGCTGGCCAATGTTGACCAAGCTAAAGGTGTGATTGACGGCCCGCGCCAGGCATTCACTATCGGGGCCAACGACCAACTAACCTCCAGCAACGACTACCGTCCGCTGATCATTGCGTACAGGAATGGTGCTCCCATCCGGCTCTCCGATGTGGCGACTGTGATTGATGGCGCGGAGAACGCCAAACAGGCTGCCTGGATGAACACCGCCCCGGCGGTCATCGTCAATATCCAGCGCCAGCCCGGAGCCAACATCATCGCGGTCGTCGACCGCATCAAGAAGCTGTTGCCGCAACTGCAGTCGTCGCTGCCTTCGGCCGTCAAGGTTTCGATTCTTACCGATCGCACAGAGACGATCCGCGCGTCTGTGAAAGATGTGCAGTTCGAACTGATGCTCACCGTCGCCCTGGTGGTGATGGTGATCTTCCTCTTTCTGCGGAATCTGTCGGCAACGGTGATTCCGAGCGTCGCGGTTCCTCTCTCGCTGGTGGGCACCTTCGGCGTGATGTACCTGCTGGGCTACAGCCTGAACAACCTGACCCTGATGGCGCTCACGATTTCTACCGGGTTCGTAGTGGACGACGCGATCGTCATGATCGAGAACATCGCCCGCTTCCTCGAAGAAGGCGATTCCCCGCTGGAAGCAGCCTTGAAGGGCTCCGGCCAGATCGGGTTCACCATCGTTTCACTGACTGTCTCGCTGATTGCCGTGCTGATTCCACTGTTGTTCATGGGAGATATCGTTGGCCGGCTCTTCCGCGAGTTTGCCGTGACGTTAGCGGTGACGATCATGGTTTCGGCCGTCGTCTCGCTGACCCTGACCCCGATGATGTCAGCCAAGCTGCTGAAGTCGAAGGCCGGCAAACCGCCGGGACGCATTTACCAGGCCTCGGAAAACTTCTATGAGCGGGTCATCCATTATTACGGCCGAACTTTGAAGTGGGTACTCGGTCACCAGACTGCGACCCTGCTCATCACATTCGGCACCCTGGTTTTGACGCTCTTCCTCTATGTCGTCGTACCCAAGGGTTTCTTCCCGGTGCAGGACACCGGGGTGATTCTGGGTATCTCGCAAGCACCGGAAACCGTTTCTTTCGCAGCCATGGCCGAGCGCCAGCAGGAGCTGGCGAACATCATTCTTCAGGATCCGGACGTAGCCAGTCTGTCTTCTTTTATTGGGGTGGACGGAATCAACACGACTCCCAACAGCGGCCGCATTCAAATCAACCTGAAGTCGCGTGATCAACGCAAAGAGACCGCCTCGGAAATCATTCGGCGGCTAGGGCCTAAGCTGGCGCCGGTGACGGGCATCACGCTCTACATGCAGCCCGTACAGGACCTGACGGTGGAAGATCGCGTCAGCCGCACGCAGTTTCAGTATTCGATCGAAGACGCGGACGTGCAGGAACTGAATTCCTGTGCGCCCCAGTTGGTTGCCAAGCTCGAGACCCTGCCGGAACTCCGTGACGTTGCCAGCGATCAGCAGAATGCTGGCCTGCAAGCCGACCTGGCCATCGACCGCGACACGGCCTCGCGCCTCGGCATCCTGCCCCAGGCCATTGATGACACGCTCTACGACGCCTTCGGCCAGCGCCAGGTTTCGACCATCTTCACGCAATTGAACCAATACCATGTGGTGCTGGAAGTCAATCCGCAATTCCAGCAGACGCCCGATTCGCTCAAAGACATCTACGTGAAATCGAGCAGCGGTACGCAAGTGCCTTTGTCAACTTTCAGCCACTTCGAGCGAACCAATACTTCTTTGGCAATTAATCACCAGGGACAATTTCCGGTGGTGACGCTTTCTTTCAACCTCGCGCCCGGAGTGTCGTTAGGAGAGGCGACGAAGGCGATTGAAAGCGCGGAACGTGAGATCAACCTGCCCGCCAGCATTCATTCCAGTTTCCAGGGGACAGCCGCCGCATTCCGCAACTCGCTCTCTACCGAGCCCTGGCTGATCCTCGCCGCAATAGTTACCGTTTACATCGTTCTGGGCGTGCTGTACGAAAGCTATATCCATCCGATCACGATTTTGTCGACGCTGCCGTCGGCAGGCGTGGGTGCCATTCTCGCGTTGCTGATCACAAGAAATGATCTGAACGTCGTTGGTCTTATTGGAATCATCCTGCTGATCGGCATTGTGAAGAAGAACGCCATCATGATGATTGACTTCGCGTTGGAAGCCGAGCGCGATCAGCACAAACCGCCGGAAGAAGCGATCTATCAGGCCAGCCTCTTGCGTTTCCGGCCGATCATGATGACCACCATGGCCGCTCTGCTCGGTGGTTTGCCACTTGCGCTCGGTACCGGCACAGGTTCGGAGCTGCGGCATCCGCTGGGCATCACCATTGTTGGCGGCCTGCTGCTGAGCCAGTTGCTCACGCTTTATACGACACCGGTCGTTTATCTCTGGTTCGATCGTCTGGCCCGAAGATTCGCGCGTTTCCGCATTGGCAACCCCATCGAGGAACCGGCAGGAGCAGATTAGCGGATGAATATTTCCGCTCCATTTATTAAGCGGCCCGTGGGCACCTCGTTGCTCACTTTGGCGCTCTTGCTGGCAGGCGCTTTGGCTTTTAATTTCCTTCCGGTAGCTCCTCTGCCCCAAGTGGAATTCCCAGTGATTTCAGTATCCGCCGGCCTGCCCGGAGCCAGCCCGGAAACTATGGCCTCCGCCGTCGCGACGCCGCTGGAGCGCCAATTCGGCCGCATCGCCGGTGTTACGCAGATGACTTCCACGAGTCAACTGGGTTCCACCAACGTCACCCTGCAATTCGATCTGAATCGGAACATTGATGCGGCTGCGCGCGATGTGCAGGCCGCCATTAACGCCGCTCGTGGGCAGCTTCCGGCGAATCTGCCAAACAATCCTGGGTATCGCAAGGTTAATCCTGCCGACGCGCCCATCCTGATATTGGCGCTCAGTTCGGACGAACTCACGCTGCCACGCATTTACGACGTCGCCGATTCCATCCTCTCGCAGAAGCTGGCCCAGGTTGGCGGCGTTGGCCAGGTGTTTGTCGGCGGCGGCGCGCGACCGGCGGTTCGCGCCGAACTCAATCCAACGCTGCTCAACAAGCTGGGAATCAGTCTCGATCAGGTCCGCACGGCTCTAGGCGCTGCCAACGCCAATCGACCGAAGGGAGAACTCGCGGACCCAATCAATGCCTGGGCGATCAAGGACAACGATCAGATCTACCGCGCCGAGGAATACCGGCCCCTGATCGTGGCTTACAACAACGGGGCCGCGGTGCGGCTGGGCGATGTGGCTGACGTACAGGATTCGGTCGAAGACACGCGCAATGTCGGATTGGCGAACGGCAAGCCGGCCGTGCTGATCATCGTGTTCCGGCAGCCCGGCGCGAACATCATCAGCACGGTGGATCGCGTGTACAGCGTGCTGCCGCTGCTCAAAGCCTCGATTCCACCGTCCATTAACCTGGATGTCGTAATGGACCGCACCACCACCATTCGTGCTTCCGTCACCGACATCGAGTTCACGCTGATGATCTCGATCGTGCTGGTGATCCTGGTGGTGTTCCTGTTCCTGCGGACGGTTCGCGCTACGGTGATTCCCAGCGTGGCTGTGCCGCTGTCGCTTATTGGAACCTTCGCGGTGATGTACCTGCTGCACTACAGCCTGGACAATCTTTCGCTGATGGCGCTGGCTATTTCGACCGGGTTCGTTGTGGACGACGCGATCGTTGTACTCGAGAACATCACCCGTTATCTGGAACGGGGGATGGGTCCGGTACAGGCGGCGTTCAGAGGCGCACAGGAAATCGGATTCACGGTTCTCTCGATGAGCACGTCGCTGGTGGCCGTGTTCATTCCCATCCTGTTGATGGGGGGCATTGTCGGGCGCCTCTTTCGCGAATTTGCGGTTACGCTCAGCGTGGCCATCGGAGTGTCGTTGCTGGTCTCGCTTACTACAACGCCCGCTATGTGTGCCAAGTTTTTGCGGCCGTTAGGAGAGGAACGCCACGGACGCGCCTATCGTTTTGGTGAACGCCTGTTCGACGCTGTTCTTCACAGGTACACAAAAAGCCTGCAATGGGTGTTGCGCCACCAGCCACTCACGCTCTTGATCACTGTGGGTACGGCCTGTCTGAGCATTTATCTCTACGCGATCGTGCCCAAAGGCTTCTTTCCGCAGCAGGACACGGGCCGCATGTTTGGCTCGGTGCAGGCCGCGCAGGATATCTCCTTCGAAGCGCTGCGCGACAAGATGGCGCAGTTCGTGAACATCGTGAAAGCCGATCCCGCCGTGAACACAGTAGTCGGCTTTGCTGGGGGCGGAGCGACTTCCAATACTGGCCGCATGTTCATCACATTGAAGCCCCCGAAGGAGAGAAAGCTTACCGCCGATCAGGTGATTGCCCGGTTGCGGCGAAAGCTGGCGGTAGTACCGGGAGCGACGCTGTTCTTGCAGTCGGCGCAGGATCTGACCATTGGCGGACGACTGGGCAATGCGCAGTATCAGTACACCCTGCAAGGGGAAGACCTGAACGAACTGAACGCCTGGGCGCCGCGAGTTCTAGAGAAATTGCGGACCCTCCCTGGCCTGCGCGACGTCAACAGCGACCAGCAGAATCGCGGCCTGGAAGCCTACGTCCAGATCGACCGCAATACCGCTGCGCGCCTGGGCGTCGATACGGCCACCATCGATAGTGTCCTCTACGACGCCTTCGGACAGCGCCAGGTCTCCACCATGTACCGGCAGCTCAATCAATATCACGTCGTCATGGAGGTTGACCCTCGTCTACGCCAGACCCCGGATTCACTAGAGAACATTTACCTGAAATCGAAGACGGGAGCGACCGTGCCTCTGTCCGCGTTCGCTCACTTCGCGCCCTCCAACACCGCCTTAGCGGTAAACCACCAGGGGCAATTTCCGTCGGTGACCATTTCCTTCAACCTTGCTCCCGGGGTCTCTCTCGGCGATGCCACCACGGCGATCGAGAATGCGGAGCGCCAAATCGGCCTTCCCGGCAGCATCCATCCGAGTTTCCAGGGAACGGCGGCGGCCTTCCAGCAGTCGCTATCGAGCGAGCCTTTGCTCATCCTGGCTGCGTTGGTCGCGGTGTACATTGTGCTGGGCGCGCTGTACGAGAGCTACATCCACCCCATCACGATTCTCTCGACGTTGCCGTCTGCCGGGGTAGGCGCGCTTCTAGCCCTGCTGTTGACACATAATGAACTGAACGTGATCGGCCTGATCGGAATCATCCTGCTGATTGGCCTGGTTAAGAAAAATGCCATTATGATGATCGACTTCGCCCTCATGGCCGAACGCGATGAAGGCAAATCGCCGGTTGACGCGATCTACGAAGCTTGTCTGCTGCGTTTTCGGCCGATCATGATGACCACGATGGCGGCGCTTCTCGGCGGGCTACCGCTGGCGGTTGGCACCGGCGTGGGCTCTGAAATGCGGCGGCCGCTGGGCATAACCATTGTCGGAGGCTTGATCGTCAGCCAGATGCTGACCCTGTTCACCACGCCCGTTGTCTACATTTACTTGGATCGGTTGCGCTGGTGGGCCAGCCGGCGTCGCCGCCCGCAAAGAGAAGGGCTATCCCCGGCGTAGCCAATCCCGGCACGGCCGGCTAGGCTTGCCTATTAACGTGTTTACCCCGAACCGAATCGAGAGCGATTTGTAGTGCCGCCGTCCCGGCGGCTGGACCGAGGGCGTCCCGCCCGCGAATCGGGCCGACAAGTACCAATGTTACACCTTATACTGCGGAAAGGATTTCACGCTGAGCGGAATTTGATGCACGTCTTCAAAACGCAAATACTTGATTGTTGAGCTACTTACGCTGGAACCTGAGTTGCTGCCGAATTTCCAGGAGAACTTCCATGCCTGATGAGACCCCAAACCCCAGCCCGGAAGAAAAGACCCTGTCCACACCCAGTTCTGGTCCCCGGTTCAGCCTATCGCTGATGCTGATGGCGATTTTGCTAGTCGCTGCTGCCGTTTACGCCTTCCACGAGCGTAGCCTGTCCCACCGGCTCGTCGCCGAGAACGGCCAAATCGCGACCTCTCTGGACGCGACGCGCGGCCAGGTGGACGCTCTGAATGCGAAGCTGAATGAGTTAAGCGCACAGCAAGCAGCCAGGTTGCCCCCGGCGCCAGCCGCGAGCCCGGCCCGTCCTCATCGCGTGGCAACGCGTGCCCGGCGCGACGACCCTCGCTGGAAGCAGCTACAGGCGCAGTTAGAAGAGCAACAGAAGCAAATCGACTCCACGCGACAGGATCTAGGCAACGCCCATACAGAACTTACGGGCTCGATTGCGCGTACGCATGATGAACTCGTCGTGCTGCAAAAGAAGGGCGAACGCAGCTACTTCGAGTTCGACATCGATAAGAGCGGCCAGTTCCAGAAGGATGGTCCGGTGGGCATCCGCCTCCGGAAGGCCAATACCAAGCATCAGTATGTCGACCTGGAAATGATGGTGGATGATTTCAAAGTTTCCAGGAAGCACGTCAACGTGTTCGAGCCGGTGATTTTCTATGCTGCCGGAAACGGTCAGCCGGTGGAGTTGGTGATCAACAAGATTGACAAGAATCACGTTCACGGCTACGTCAGCGAGCCCAAGTACAAGTCTTCGGAGTTGCAGGCCATGTCGAACTCCGGGACGAACCCGGCAAATAACGCGTCGGACGGACAATCCGCGGCCCCTGCGCCGCCTGCTCCGAAACCGCGCACTCAGTTGCAAGTCCCTAAAAGTAACTGAGTTCTGGTCCTCTGGTGCACTTCAGGCGGTCCTGGTCAACAACTCGCCGGCCCCTAAGGTGCATCTGATTTCGAGTACTCTTGGCGGACCAGGTTGCACCCTTGTGACCTGTGCGCTTTCATGAAGCTGCGATACAACACGAACTATGCGCCTCAAGACCACAGGAGCCCCGGTATTTGTTTTGCTTTTCGCCCTGGCCCCTAGTGTTTTGTCAGCGCAGCAGAAACGCAACAGCTCTGAACCGCCCCATCGAACAGTCGCTCGGACTGCAGTTAGTTTCCAAAAATTACCTGCCTCGCGGTTGCTGACTGCGGACGAGGGTCTGGCCGTTCTCGGCGCGGCTCTGGAATCCCGCCACCGCCACATTCAAGGCAATGCCGACTGCTCGCATCTTGTGCATGAAATTTACGAACGGGCAGGCTTCCCCTATCCCTACGCGAGTTCCACCGACCTTTACCAAGGCGTTGATTCATTCCGCCCGGTCACACGTCCCCAGCCGGGAGACCTCGTGGTGTGGCGCGGACACGTAGGCGTGGTGATCAATCCCACGCAGCATTCTTTCTTCAGCGCGTTGCGTTCCGGTAAAGGGGTGGAGAAGTACGATGCCGACTATTGGAAACGCCGTGGACGGCCGCATTTCTTCCGCTACGTCAAAGCCGCGCCGCCCAGTGTTCTTGCGGCCAAGACCGAGGTCGCCCGCTTGAGACCTGCAGGCGCTGCGGGCGCCGATGCCGATCCACCGCTGTTTGCTGACCGCCATTCCGTTGCTGAAGACCGGCCTTCCGCCGCCGAAACCGATGTGCCCAGCCTGGCGTTGCCGGCCAATCCGGCTGTTGACCCGCAGCCTCCGGTCATCCCGCGAGTGCAGATCATCAACTTTGCCAGGCCTTCTACTGATCAGGTGCGCGAGGCGCTCTTTGAAACCTTTAACGCGACTGGGGAAGCGCTACGTGGGAACGACGTGTTCAACCTGGTTCAATCGCTCATTGTTTTCGACAGTTTCGAAGTTAAGAAGATCCATCTCGACAAGAACGGTGGCTGGGCCGAGGTGAGCATCAGCGGGCCATCTGCGCTGGTGGGAGGCCATGCCAGCCTGAAGAAGCATTCGGAACACCAGCATTGGGGATTGATTCGCCGCGATCGCGATAGCTGGGAACTGGCGCTACCTCCCGACGCTGTCTACCTTCCACGCGCCTTAGCAGTAAGAATCCTGGCGCATCAACTGGCTGCGCTGGCCGACACTGGAACCGCGCCTGCGGCTCCCGATGACAAAAGAACCCAGCTGGCGCGGCTCCTCGACGTCCTTCTGGAACAGCCTCCGTCGCATTAAGCGGGCGGCTCTAATCAACGCTAAACCAAGAACTTGCGGTAGTGGCAGCAGCGGCTGCAGAGCTTCGCTCCGCCAGACGTCCGACAGCGGCCCGTCCCCACGCAAGCCCGCTTCGCCGTTGGTTACTATCGCGCCAAAATCCCAGAAACTAACCATAGGACCATCGCATCAAAACGGCTATAATGAAAGGACTTCCGAGGAAGTGATCGCTCCATCCGAGAAGAATAAGAGTCCGATGTCGAACAAAATCAAAGCAGTAGTTCTAGTTTCGTCTCTTCTACTTGTGCTGTTCATGGCGTTGGGCCTGAGCGGCGTGCGCGCCTCCAGCAACGACGGGGCGTACCGGCAGCTTCAGGTTTACAGTGAAGTGCTGTCGCGCGTGCGCAGTGAGTATGTCGAGGAGCCCAACATTCCTGCTGTCACCGACGGCGCCCTGCACGGCCTGCTGGAATCGCTGGACGCTAACTCCAGCTATCTCGACCCGGCGCAGTACAAGGAATACAAGGAGCACAAGGGCGACGGGCGCGCCGATATCGGCGCTACTGTCTCCAAACGCTTTGGTTATGCGGCGGTCATCTCCGTGATTCCCGGCGGCCCGGCCGACAAGGCGGGTGTCGAGGGATCCGACATCATTGAAGCCATCGAGGGCAAGAGCACGCGCGAGCTGTCGCTGGCCGAGATCCATAACCTAATGGCCGGACAGCCGGGTTCTAATATCACGATTTCCGTAGTTCGTCCGCGCCGAGCCGAGCCACAGAAGATTGTCATCACCCGCGACGTAGTCGCCATCCCGCAAGTCACCGACAAGATGCTGGAAGATAATATTGGCCTCATCAAGGTCGATGCCTTCACCAAGGGTAAAGCGCAGGAAGTGGCCAATCGCGTCAAGTCCCTGCAGAAGTCCGGCGCCAGGAAACTGATCCTGGATGTGCGTAATGCCGCTGCGGGCGAGGAATCGGAAGGCATTGCCACCGCGAATCTGTTCCTGAATCACGGGACCATCACCTACTTGCAGGGACAGAAGTATCCCCGCGAAGCCTTCAACGCCGACCCGCAAAAGTCGATCACCAGCTTGCCCCTGGTAGTGCTGGTAAACCGGGGAACGGCGGGCCCCGCTGAAGTTGTGGCGGCCGCGGTTCTGGGGAACGCCCGCGGTGACGTAGTGGGAGACAAAACGTTTGGCGATGGTTCGATTCAGAAAGTCATTGAAATGCAGGATGGCTCCGCTCTGATCCTGTCGGTAGCCAAGTACTACACGCCGGAAGGAAAGGCCATTCAAGATACGGCGGTGACCCCCAATGTCATCGTTGCCGACAATGACGATGATGGCCTGCTGCCTGAGGAAGATCAGCAAAGCGCGCCTGACCAGGAAAAGCGTGCGCGTCCTCAGCAGGACGATCAGCTCCAGAAAGCTATCCAAGTGCTGAAGAACCGCGACACCAAGGGATAAGTATGGGCGGGTCAAAGACCCGCCCTCACACCTTCTTTATCGGTGTGCCTTGGCCGGTTCCTTCTCGCCGACACGCTCGCTGACCCGGAAGATCATCTTCCTCGTCTTCATGTCGGCATCCACGATCACGTGATCGCCGTGCAGAACTTCTCCATCCAAGATCTTCAAAGCCAGCCGGTCCTGAACCAGCTTCTGAATGGCCCGTTTTAGCGGACGTGCGCCGAAGTTCGGGTCGAAGCCTTCCAGGAACAGGAGCTCCTTGGCGGCGTCGGTGAGCTCGACTGAAATCTTGCGCTCGGCCAGCAGGCGGCGCAGGTCTTCCAGGCGTAGCTCGACAATCTTCACCAGCTGTTCCTTCCCCAGCGGCTGGAAAACGATGATGTCGTCCACGCGGTTGAGGAACTCCGGCTTGAAATGCCCGTGAAGCGCGTTCATGACCAGCTCGGTGGCTCGCGCAAAGTCGTCGGCGGTGCGCATGTTCTCGGCCTGCAGATAGGTCGAGCCGATGTTCGAGGTCATGATGATGACGGTGTTGCGGAAGTCTACCGTGCGCCCCTGCCCATCGGTCAGGCGGCCATCGTCCATGATCTGCAGCAGGATGTTGAAGACGTCCTGGTGCGCCTTCTCGATTTCGTCGAAGAGGATCACCGAATAGGGCCGGCGGCGAACTTGCTCGGTGAGCTGCCCGCCTTCTTCGTAGCCGACATACCCGGGCGGCGCGCCAATCAGACGCGAGACGGCATGGCGCTCCATGTACTCGGACATGTCAATGCGCACCATCGCGCGCTCATCGTCAAACAAGAATTCGGCTAGAGCGCGGGCCAGCTCGGTTTTGCCAACACCGGTTGGCCCCAGGAAAATGAACGATCCGATGGGTCGCTTGGGATCGCCTAAGCCGGCACGCGAGCGGCGAATTGCGTTGGCTACGCGCTCCAGAGCAGTGTCCTGGCCGACCACGCGCTGCCGCACCCGGTCTTCCATTGCGATCAGCTTCTTGACTTCGCCCTCGAGCATTCTTGAGACAGGGATGCCCGTCCACTTGGCGACAATACGGGCAACATCCTCTTCGTCAACTTCTTCCTTGAGCATGCGGGTGCCGCCGCCGTCCATCTGGGCGGTGAGCCTTTTCAGCTCGGTTTCGGCCTGCGGGATGTCGCGGTAGCGGATCGTGGCCACCCGTTCCAGATTGCCCTTGCGCTCTTCGCTCTGCTCCTCGATTTTGAGCTGCTCGATTTTTTCCTTCAGCTGGCGGGTGCGTGCAATCAGATCCTTTTCCTTTTTCCACGCAGCTTTCAGCACATTCGAGCGCTCGCGAATGTCGGCGAGTTCTCGCTCGATCTGCGTCAGCCGTTCCTTGGAGTTGGGGTCGTCTTCTTTTTTGAGAGCCTGCTTTTCAATTTCGAGTTGGGTTGCACGGCGCTCCAGCTGGTCGATCTGGGTGGGCATGGAGTCGATCTGAATGCGAAGTGAGGCCGCGGCTTCATCGATCAGGTCGATAGCTTTGTCCGGCAAAAAGCGATCCGTTATATACCGGTGCGAGAGCGTGGCGGCGGCGACTATGGAGGAGTCCTTGATACGCACACCATGGTGAACTTCGTATCGCTCCTTCAGACCGCGCAGGATGGCGATCGTGTCTTCTACCGTGGGCTCGCCCACGTAGACGGGCTGAAAACGGCGTTCCAACGCCGCGTCTTTCTCGATGTGCTTGCGGTATTCGTTGAGCGTAGTAGCGCCAATGGCACGCAGCTCGCCACGGGCCAGGGCGGGCTTCAGCATGTTGGACGCGTCAATGGCGCCTTCAGCGGCGCCCGCGCCCACCAGCGTATGCAGTTCGTCGATGAAGAGGATGATCTGACCTTGCGAGTCTTCGATTTCCTTGAGCACGGCTTTCAGCCGGTCTTCAAACTCGCCGCGATACTTGGCGCCGGCCAGCATGGCTCCCAGGTCGAGACCCACGAGACGCTTGTTGCGCAGACCTTCAGGCACGTCGCCGGAGATGATTCGCTGGGCCAGGCCTTCCACGATGGCCGTCTTGCCCACCCCGGGCTCGCCGATGAGCACCGGATTATTCTTCGTACGGCGCGAGAGAACCTGAACCACACGCCGGATTTCTTCGTCTCGTCCGATCACTGGATCGAGCTTGCCGCGACGGGCCAGTTCCGTCAGGTCGCGGGCATAGCGCTCCAGTGCCTGGTACTTGGCCTCGGGATTCTGGTCGGTAACTTTCTGCGAGCCACGCACGGAAGTGAGAGATTTCAGAATGGCGTCATGAGTGGCGCCGTGACGCCTGAGGATCTCCTCGGCGGCGTCGCGTTTCATCTGCGTGATCGCGAGCAGCATGTGTTCGGTGGAGACGTATTCGTCCTTGAAGTTGTCGGCTTCCTTGAAGGCACGCTCCAGCAGCTGGTTCAGTGCCGGCGACATGGTCGCCTGTGTGGCGGCGCCGGAAACTTTGGGCAGGCGCTCGATTTCTTTGTAGGCGTCACTCAGGACGGCTTGCGGACCTATGCCGATCTTTTCCAGAACCGGCGGCACAATCCCTTCCCGGTCTTCGACGAGAGCTGCCAACGAGTGCAGCGGGTGCAGCTCGGGGTTGCCGTGTTCAGAGGCGATGTCGTTGGCGCGCTGCACCGCTTCCTGCGCCTTTACGGTGAATTTGTCCCAGCGGATAGGCATGGGTTCTCCTAACTCGTACTTCATGTCTAGCACCGGCAGGTGGTATTTGGCCAGCCGAACTAACGGCAGACTGCCGGGTTCTACCTAATTCGTAGGGCTTACGCACTTCTTTAAGATGACCAATAAGAACGGGAGACGGCGCGGGGCCGCCTCCCGTCAAAATACTCGCGAGCTGCACACGGCCGGACAGGCGAGGACGCCTGTCCCTACGCGAGCTAAGGCGGGTCGGAGACCCGCCCGCACACGAGCCAAAATTACGCGGCCTTGCCCGCGCCCTTTCCTTCGAGCATCTTGTGGCTGCCGACGTTCACCTTGATCTGCTTTGGCTTGGCTTCTGCCTTCTTGGCCAAACCGATCTTCAGCACGCCCTTGTCGTAGTCGGCAGAAATGCTGTCGCTGTCCACGGTGTTGGGCAGAGTGAAGGAGCGGATGAAGCTGCCGTACTGCCGCTCAATGCGACGATAGTTCTCTTCCTTCTCTTCTTTTTCGAACTTGCGCTCGCCGTGCACGGTCAGAGTGTTGTTCTCGACGCGGACATCAATGTCCTTCTCGTCGATACCGGGCACTTCGATCTTCAGCGTGACGTTGTGCTCGTCTTCGTAAACGTCAACCGCCGGCGCAAAGCTGGTGGTGGTGAGAGACTCTTCCCGGCCCTCGCGGCCAAATGATTCCTGGAACAGGCGGTTCATCCGGTCCTGCAGGGTGGAGAATTCACGGAAAGGATCCCAACGGGTCAGAACTGTCATGGCTCAAATTCCTCCTTCGAAATCTGGTATGAAGCTTGTTTCGCTTCGTTTAGATGCTCAACTTAGCGTAATGGAAGCATAAAATATGAGTGCGTTGCTGTCAATACGTGGATTAGCCTATTTTCAATTACTTACATGGCAGATTATGGCCTTTAGGTAGCTGGTTTCTGGAACGCTCAGCAGCACGGGATGATCCTTGGCTTGACCGCGGACCGCGATGACGCGGAGGGTTTTACGGGCATCGAGGGCAGCTTCGGAGATGACCTGCAGGAACGCGGCCTGGCTGACGTGGTACGAACAACTGCAGGTCACCAGAATCCCATCTGGGCGCAACATCTTCAGGGCGCGCAGGTTGAGCTCCTTATAGCCTCGTAAGGCAGTCTCGAGGTTCTTTCTGGATTTAGCGAAGGCCGGCGGGTCGAGAATGATCGTGTCGAATTGACGGCCTGCCGCGGAATAGTCCTTAAGCAGGTCGAAGGCATTAGCTTCGATCCATTCGATCTCGCGTCCATTTAGGGCAGCATTCTGATCGGCAACTTCGAGGGCCGGGCGGGAACTGTCCAACCCAGTAACTTGTGAGCAGCGCGAGGCCAGGTGCAGGGCAAAGCCACCCTGGTAGCAGAACCCGTCTAGCGCGTCGCCATGAGCATATTGGGCGGCCGCGGCATAGTTTTCGCGCTGATCAAGGAAGGAGCCGGTTTTTTGGCCTTCCAGGGCCGCGTAATGGAAGCGCACTCCGTTCATGGTGAAGAACGTGTTGGTCTTGTCTCCCTGGATAAGCTGTGAGTCGCGGGACGGCAACTGCTCAAGCTGGCGCACTCGCGGATCGACCCGTTCCACAATGGCGGCCGGGTTCAGCCGGCCGCCGAGCTCAGACATGAGGGCTTGCCGCGCCGGCTCGCTGTCCATGGCTTGGGTGAGCACCTGGAACGAGACAATGTCGTTGTAGCGGTCCACGATCAGGCCGGGGAGGAAGTCGGCCTCGCTGAAAATCAGCCGGTAGGCATCGGTGTTGCTGACCACGAGGTCTCGATAACGCAGCGCTTCCCGGATTCTTTGGCGAAGAAGGGCCGGAAAGTCTTCTACGGCGCGGTGGGAGAGCAGGCGGATGGCGATCTGAGAGGCGCTGCTGTAGAGAGCCATCCCCAGTGGCTTGCCTTTGGGCTCGGAGACCTTGACCAAAGCGCCTGGTGGAATGCCGTCAGCTGAGAGGACGTCGGAGCGATAGACCCAGACATGGCCGTTTCTCAGGCGCAGCGCGCCCCGGGCGGAGATGGTTACGGTGGCCAGCTTGGATTCGACGGGCATAGGGGAATCTTAAACCCACGATGACGAGGAAATCAGCGGAGCTTCCGTCCATGGACGGGTCAGAGACCCGTCTCCAAACGGTCCCCTAGTGGGCGGCTTCGGCGTGTTGGTTATGGTGTCTGGAGCTTTCGGTGCGGGCAGCTTGCAGGTCAGCATGCAGGGAGTCGAGGGCGTTCATCGGCATCTCGTTGCCCCACGATTCCAGTTCGGCCTCGTTCCAGCTGCCGTTGAGGCGGATGTAGTCGCCCGATAGGTCTTCGGGGAAGGCCAGATGGTAGTCGCCCTCTCGAATCACGATGTCGCCAATCTGGCGGCCAGTATTGAAATCGTAGATCCGCCGGGTCGCGGTGCCATTGGCGTTGGTGAATCCCAGTAGGACTTCACCGTGCTCTCCATATTCGGGGAGATAGTACCAGCCCTGGGGAGCATCGGCTTTGGGACGCGCGCGACGGCGCGACGGCGCAACCACCTTCTCCGCGATCACTTCGGTTGCGGGATCGAAATATAGGATGCGCTGGCAGGAGTCGCAGATCACTACCTGCTCGCCACTGCGTACTTCGTTGTAAGTCTGCGGCCGGAGCATGACTTGACATGTCATGCACTTCTGATCGCGGACTTCGGAGAGACCTGTCTTGCGCAGCTTGACGACCCGATCATAGTGGCGGAGCAGGTCGGCGGGGACTCCCGCGCGGAATTGATCGCGCTTGGCTGTCCACTCGGCTAGCTGTTTCTGGTCTTCCGCAGTGGTGCGGCGGGCTTCCTCTTTTTCTTTCTCGATTTCGGCGGTCTCTGCCTTCAATTCTGCCTCGGCGGCTTTGACCTGCTTGTCCCGGGTCTCGGCGTTGACCATCAACTCGAGAATCCTGTCTTCTGTAGCGCGGATTTCCTGCTGGGAGAAGTCAATCTCATGCTGCAGGGCCCGGTACTGCTCATTCGTTTTTACGTCCAGGGACTGATCGCGGTACTTGGAGATCTTCTGCTGAAAGTCCTGGATGGTGGATTCGTATTTACGGCGGGCGGCGTCATCGGCCTTGACAGCGGTCTTGGCCTTTTCCAGGATGGCTCTGGTCCCAGCCAGCTTTTGCTCGATTGCCGCGACTCGCTTGGGCAGAGAAGCGATTTCTTCGTTCAGGCGAAGGATTTCCCGGTCAGTTTTCTGTAATTCGAGAAGGTTCTGTAGCTCTGGGAGCATCTTGGACTGCGAACTAACCTTAGATTTTAGCACGTGGAAGGCGGTTTTCCCTCCCCGTGACGCGTATCACAGACATATGTGCGCCCGGCAAGGTCCAATCGGGACGGGAGAATACATGTCCCAAGAACTTCTTTCTGCCATGCGGCAGAGCATTATGGATGGCGCGCCCGCGACCTCGGCGGAACTGGCTCGTCAGGCGCTAGGTGACGGAATCATGCCGCTGGAGGCAATCAACAGCGGCTATGTGCCCGGAATGCATGCCGTTGGTGAGCAGTTCGCCAAAGGACAGATGTTCCTGCCCGACATGCTGGCTTCGGCCGAGGCGATGCGGGCCGCCATGGCAGTCTTGGATCCGGAGTTAAAGAAGCTCGGCAGCGAACGGCCCGTGGCCGGCACCGTTGTGCTGGGGACAACCCAAGGCGATATCCACGAGATTGGCAAGTCTCTGGTGGGAACGCTACTTTCCGCTCACGGATTTCGGGTGTACGACCTGGGCGTGGATGTGTCAGGCGAAAAGTTTGCGGCTAAGGCGTTGGAATTCGGGGCAGACATCGTGGGAGTCTCGGCCCTGTTGACCACGACGATGCGTAATCAGAAGACGGTCATCGAGGCGCTGGAAAAATCCGGTCTGCGGGCGAAGGTAAAGGTCATGGTGGGAGGCGCCCCGGTCACGCGCCGTTGGGCTGAAGAAATCGGCGCCGACGGTTATGCCAAGGACGCCATGAGCGCGGTGGAGCTAGCGCGCAATCTGATGGAACAGAAGAGGCATCTCGCGCCACTCGGAGAATTGCGGTGAGGCCGAAGCTGGAGCTTCTTGACCGGACGTTGATGGAGCGGATTCTTAGGGAGGCTTTCCAGCTGCTTGAGAACCCCGGCGTGCGCCTGGCGCCATATGTTTTCGAGCTGCTGGCTACGGCCGGGGCACGCCTAGAGAACGGCGTGGCTCATATTCCGGAGAAGCTGGCTCGGAGGGCTCTGGCGTCAGCGCCGCATGAATTTTTTCTTTATGACCGTGGCGGACGTCCTGCTGTGCATTATGGAGCAGACGACGTTCACTTCGATCCCGGTTCTTCCTGCCTGAACATTCTGGATTCGGAAACACAGCAGGCGAGGCCGGCACAGTCGGCTGACTTGATACGGCTGGTGCAGGTGGCGGAGATGCTTCCGCAGTATGCGGCGCAATCCACCGCCGTGGTGTGCAACGACGTGCCCCAGGAAATCGGCGACTGGTACCGGTTGCTGCTCGTGTTGTGGTATTCGGAGAAGCCGGTCGTGACCGGCGCGTTTTCCGGTTCCAGCCTGAAAACAATGATTGACTTGCTGGTCGAAGAAAGTGGCAGCGAACGAGCACTCGGGCAGCGGCCGCGAGCCATCTTCGATGTTTGTCCTTCACCGCCATTGAACTGGTCGGAGTTTGCCTCGCACAACATCGTTGATCTGGCGCGGGCGGGGATTCCGGCGGAGATCGTCAGCATGCCGCTGGCCGGGGGCACTGCGCCGGTCACCTTGGCGGGCGCAGTAGTGCAGCACGCGGCGGAGTGCCTCAGTGGAATCACAATTCATCAGCTGGCTCAGCCTGGCGCACCCATTGTTTGGGGCGGCGCTCCCGCGATTTTCGATATGCGCGCGGGCACGACTCCGATGGGTGCGATTGAAACTGCGATGCTGGATCTGGCTTGCTGCCAGGTGGGCAAATATCTGAACTTGCCGACGCACGGGTATCTGGTGGCAAGCGATGCCAAGCAGCTCGATGCCCAAGCTGGGATGGAGAGCGGAATCTCAGCGCTTCTGGGAGCGCTGGCGGGCATCAACATGATCTCGGGTGCCGGCATGCTGGATTTTCTGGCGTGTCACAGCGTCGAGAAGCTGGTCATTGACGCGGAGGCGATTGCGTCGGCTCAGCGGCTGGTTCGGGGAATCGAGCCTCGAACCGAATCCCTGGCTCTTTCCATGTTCGCCCAAGCTGGCTTACAGGGGGATTTCCTGAGGCTTAAGGAGACGCGAATGTTATTTCGCAGCGAGCAGCATTTCCCATCTTCAGTGATTGAGCGCGGCCGCCCGGCACTGGAAGGCTACCCGGCAGATATGATTGGCCGGGCGCGGGCCAGAGTCGAAGAACTCATCTCTGGATACCAACGGCCCCTAATCCAGAGTGCTCATGAGAATGCTGTGCTGCAGTTCGCAGAACACGAAGCCAGGAGAGCTGGCCTGGACACGTTGCCGGGATTGACCGGGGTCGCGGCCGTGAAATAGAAGCAGCCACGTGTGGAGGCGGGTCAAAGACCCGTCCCCACACAGACCCATTCCCGATCCGCTGCGCGATGACACCTCGACGGTGTACACTTTTCAGCCCTGCTGTCGGACATCTTCCTGATCCCCGGAGAGTGATCGTGAGACGGTTGCTTGTCTTTTTTTTGCTCCTAAGCCTGGCTTCTTTCGCACAATCCGCACCTGAGAAACCGCGGGCAAAAGAAATCACCATTGACGCCATCGTAGCCCCGGGTGGCCTCACGGGACGCGCGCCGGAAAACGTGCAGTGGAGTCCCGACAGCGCCCAGCTCTCCTTCGTACAACGCGATGACACGGGCGAACACGGCGAATTGTGGTCCATCAATCCCGCGACGGGAGAGAAGAAGGTGCTGGTCAGCGAGGCCAAGCTGTCCTCGCTGGCGCCGGACGTCAACAAGATCAAGAACGAGCGAGAAAAGGAGCGCATCACGCGCTATTCCGTGGCGGCCTATCATTGGTCTCCCGATTCCAAATCCCTGCTCTTTGATTCCCTAGGCCAGCTCTGGTTATTCAGGTTGGAGAGCGGGACGGCGGTGCAGTTCACTTCAGCCCCGGAGCCGAGCGACGATCCGAAATTCTCGCCCGACGGCAATCATGTGGCTTACGTGCGCAAACACAACCTGTATGTCCGGCCGGTCTCCGGAGAAAGCGACAAGCAGCTCACCAAAGACAAGGACGAGAACCTCCTGAATGGCGAGGTGGATTGGGTTTACGCAGAAGAATTGGATGTCCGCAGCAATTATTTCTGGTCACCGGACAGTAGCCAGATCGTCTTCCTGCAGATGGATGAAAGCAAAGTTCCCAGTTATCCCATCACCGATTGGCTGCCTTTGAATCCTCAGGTAGAGCAGGAAAAATACCCCAAGCCGGGCGACCCCAATCCAGCCGTGCGGCTGGGCGTCATCAACGCTAAAGGTGGAGGCGTGAAATGGATTTCTCTTACCGAAGACAGGGACATCTACATTCCGCGGTTCGGCTGGATTCGGGATGGACTTCTCTGGGCCCAGGTGCTGAATCGGAAGCAAGACACGCTGGATATTTATTTTGTCGATGCAAAGTCGGGACACTCCCGCAAGGTATTGACTGAGAACAGTCCTGACGCGTGGGTCAACGTCAGCGATGATTTCAGGATTCTGAAATCGGGCGACCGGTTTTTGTGGGCGAGTTGGCGCGATGGGCACACCCACCTTTATCTCTATAGCTTTGACAAACAGAACCCGCTGAACTCCGAGGCGACGCTCGAGCGGCAGCTCACCCAAGGCGAGTTCGAAGTGATGGGAGTGAAAGGAATCGATGCGGATGCGGGCTTGGTGTATTTCGCTAGCAACCAGAGCGATCCGCGCCAGGAACAGATCTTTTCTGGGAATCTGGATGGCTCTGGTTTCCAGCGTATCTCGAAAGAGGCGGGCACGCACACGGCTTCTTTTTCTCCGAATGGCAAGTATTTCGTGGACGGGTACTCCGCTTCGGTTACTGCGTCGCGGCGCTCGGTGTGTTCAGCGGCGGGGAGCCCGTGCTTTCCCATCTGGGAATCGCGCAGCATCGGCGAGTACGGTTTCATCGCGCCCAAGGACGTCGAGTTGAAGGCGGAAGACGGCACGCCTCTTTACGGGCAACTGGTCATGCCGATCAATCCCGCGGCAGATAAGGTTCCGCTGATCGTAAACGTCTATGGCGGACCGGCAGCACAGATGGTGAAGGACGCCTTCGGAGCAGGCGTTACGAGTCCGTTCAACGAGATGATGGCCCAGCACGGTTATGCGGTGTTTGCCGTGGATAATCGAGGCACTCCCAACCGCGGACGGAGGTTTCTGGCCGCGCTGGGCCACCAGTTTGGCGCTGTGGAACTGAGGGACCAACTCGCTTCGCTCGACCAATTGCTGGCGCAGTATCCCATGCTGGACCGAAGCCGGGTCTGCATCTGGGGGTGGAGCAATGGCGGATCGATGACCTTATACTCGCTGCTGCACAGCGACGCTTATCGCTGCGGCATCTCGGGGGCGCCAGTCACTGACTGGCACGATTATGATTCCATCTACACAGAGCGGTACCTGGGACTGCCCAAGGAAAATCAGAGAGGCTACAGCGAGTCGTCGATGCCGGCGGTTGCAAACAAGCTGCACGGCTCCCTGCTGCTGATTCATGGCACCAGCGATGACAATGTGCACCTGCAAAACAGTATCCAGATGATTAATTCGCTGATCCAGGCCGGTAAGCAGTTCCGGCTCATGCTGTATCCGGGGAAAACGCATGGGGTGACCGGCAAAGAGCGCGCACACCTGTACCAGATGATGGAAGACTTTCTGGAGCAGAATTTGAAATAACAACTGTGGAGGCGGGTCTTGGACCCGCCTGCCCGGGTCAGAGACCGGGCCCACACAGCTTCGATACTGAGGGACTCTTCGTGCACCGCACTAATCTTGGTGATTTTGAACTGACCGTTTTCTCCGACGGTACCTACTACCTCGATGGCGGCGCGTTCTTTGGCGTCGTGCCCAAGGTGATGTGGGAAAAGAAGGTCACGGCGGACGAAAAGAACCGGGTGCATGCGGGACTCAACTCCCTACTGGTGCGCAACGGGAAACACACTGTGCTGATCGAGACCGGTATCGGTAATAAGTTATCGGAAAAGATGGTGAAGATATACGGGCAGCCAGCAACCTTGCTCGATACCTTGAGCGCGGCAGGAATTGCTCCCGAGGACATCGATGTTGTCATCAACACGCACTTGCACTTCGATCATTGCGGGTGGAATACAGTCCGCAACGGGGAAAAGGTCGTTGCGACCTTCCCCAGGGCCAAGTACTACGTCCAGGAAGGCGAGTGGCAGCACGGCCGCCGGCAACTGGAGCGCGACCGCATCAGCTACATCAGCGACAATTACGATCCCTTGATCGAGAACGGGCAGATGCATCTGTTGCACGGCGACCAGGAAATCCTGCCCGGCATCTACGTGAAGATTTTTTCCGGACACACGGCCAACATGCAGGCGGTTATTCTCAAGAGCGGCGGGCGGACGGCTTGCTACATCTCCGATTTGATCCCTACCCGTGCCCACATCGACCTTACCTGGGGCATGGCTTTTGACTTATTTCCCTTGCAGACCGTCGAGAGCAAAAAGCAGTACTATGCGCAGGCCATCCCGGAAAAGTGGCTGACCGTGTTCACCCACGACCCGCATATCCCATGGGCGTATGTGGAGAGGAATCCGGAAGGAAAAATGGTGGCCCAAGCAAAGCACTAGGTAGGGACAGGCGTCCTCGCCTGCCCATTCCAGAAAGCCACAGCCGGGCTGCGCTCGGGCCGCCGGGACGGGGACGTCTGGGCCTACGTGGTTCGTACTGGTTCGAAGAATTCCTCTACCCGGGCCAGAATTTCGCGCTCCGCTTTGGCTTCGTAGATGGCCTTCCGCAACGCCGCGCCTCCGGGTACACCGTGGGTGAACCAGGAGGCGAACTGCTTCATCTTCCCGGCAGCGCCCGGCATTTCTTCTGCAATCAGCATCTGGAAGTAGGTGCGGATCATCTGGTAGCGGTCGGCCTCTGTAGGCTCGTCGTATGGCTTTCCCGCCGAGCTCCGCTCGGCTGCCCAGACGGGGACGTCTGGGCCTACGCGGTCGCAGAATTGGGCAATCTGGCGGAAGATCCACGGGTTCGAGGCGGCAGTACGGCCGATCATCACCGCGTCGCAACCGGTTTGCGCCACCATGGCGCAGGCGTCTTTGGGAGTGCGGATGTCTCCGTTACCGATAACGGGAATCTTCACTGCGCTCTTCACAGCTCCAATCCACTCCCAGCGGGCATTGCCGCTATAGCCCTGCTCGCGCGTACGGGCGTGAAGCGCGACAGCCAAGAGGCCGCAGTCCTCGGCCATCTTGGCCAGCTCGACACACACAATCTCCTCATCGTTCCAGCCGGCACGGAACTTTACGGTAAATGGGATCTTGACTGCGGCGCGCACGGATTCGAATATGCGACGGATTGCGGGTAGATCGCGCAGCAGGCCCGAGCCTCCATTGCACTTGACCACCTTCTTGGCGGGGCAGCCCAGGTTCAGGTCCACGAGGTCAAAGCCGAGGTCTTCGACCATGCGGGCGGCATCAGCCATGACCTGGGGGGCGCTGCCGAACAATTGCGCGGAGATAGGGTGCTCGTCTTCGTAGAAGTGCAGGTAGCGCTTTGCCTTTTTGTCCTTGGCGCGCAGGACGCCATCGGCCGAGGTGAACTCGGTCATGATCAGGCCGCAGCCGCCCAGGTTGCGAATGAAGCGGCGGAAGACGGTGTCCGTGACGCCAGCCATGGGAGCAAGGACGGTCGCGGGACGGATCTCGACAGGGCCAATCTTCAGCAGCTGTGGAACGCGCGCGGACAAGAGTGTCCGCGCCACACCGGCATCTTCCGAGTTGTCCCAGTACTTGCGCACTTGGTTATTGTAATTCGCAAAGCAAAGCCCCTGCCGAAACAGGGGCTGTGAAATCCGTCTTAATCCGCGGCGCTTACTTCTTTTCGCCAGCCTTCTTTTCGCCAGCCTTGGCGTACTTGCGGCGGAAGCGCTCGACGCGACCAGCGGTGTCCACCAGTTTCTGCTTGCCGGTGAAAAACGGATGGCAGCTAGAGCAGATTTCTACGTGAATGTCGCCCTTATGGGTCGAACGCGTCGTAAAGGTGCTGCCGCACGCGCAATGCACGCGCACTTCGTTGTATGCCGGATGAATCGCTGCCCTCATGGAGATGGAATCCTCGTTGCGAATCTTTAGATTTTACAGGAGCTGCGCGGGATTCAGCAAATGCGTAGCCAGGGGCCTTTGGCCCCAATCCAAAGAACTTACAAGCATTTTACTTGACGGATTAAAATGGGGTTCGGCATCATGGAAAGCAAGCTTGTTGGCTTTGCCCGCCACTTACGCCACTTCGTCCATGATCCCCCAGGACGTCTGAAACATGAGCTACAAACTCGCCGTTTGGCATAGTGAGAGAGCAATTTCTAGCAAAGAGGCAGCCGAGCTGTTCGCGAAGTTGTACGAACATAGAAAAGTACCCCTCGAACAACACATCGATGTGTATTCCTTCTATAACGAACTGGGCGCTCGCTACCCGGAAGTCGATATGGTTGCCGAAGAAGACCTGGACGGGTGTCCCTGGGCCTGCGCCCACGAACGTTCAGGAGCACACGTCATCCTGTCCATGCTGGATGATAAATCCACCGAAGTGCTCCCCACGATTTTGGAACTGGCCGAAAAACATGGGTTGGTCTGTTTCGATCCCCAAGCCAACAAGGTTAACCTGCCGTCGCACTTGCAATCCACAGTAACCACGTCGGAGCGAGGAGGCACTTTGTTCATCGTCGAGATGGACGAGGGACAAGGGAAGGAATACGAGGTGGGCTTTGGCGATCACGGGTCGATGAGCCGGAACCTGAAGATGGCGCAGATCGTCGGAGAGGACAAGCTGGTAGAGTTCCTGACCGAGGAGATTGGGGTTGAGTCCGCCAAGGTCGATTCTGCTATCAGCGAACTGAAAAAAAATGGGCAGGCGAGGGTTCGAGATGTCGTCCTCTCCGATGCCGACCTGCTTATCCTCGGGTTGCGCTGAACAGCTCCCAATTTAGGAACTATCTGCGGGGCATTCTTTCGCGGGCGAGAGCCTGCCCTGAGCGAAGTCGAAGGGGCGCTCGCGCCACGCTTCCAGTCCATTCTCGCGGACAGGAATGTCCGCGCCACGCCTTCAAATTCAGACAAAGAAAAACGGCAGGGCCGACCCCCTGCCGCTCGTATGAAATCGAATGGGCCTACTTTTTGTTAACTGCTTTCTTGAGTTCGGCCCCGGGGGTAAATTTTGCCACTTTGCGGGCGGCAATCTTAATGGTTGCGCCGGTTTGCGGGTTGCGCCCATTCCGTGCCTTCCTCTGCGAAACCGAGAAAGTGCCGAAACCAATCAGGGCTACCCGATCTCCTTTTCTCAGGGCAGCAGTAATGCTGTCCACCGCCGTGTCAATAGCAGTTCCGGCCGCGGCCTTACTGATGCTCGCACCGGCTGCGATTTTGTCAACGAGATCGGCTTTATTCATTGTTTCTCCTGGCAAGTTCTATAGTCTCCGGCACACACCGGACAAGCGGACATTGCGCTGGAGTGGAAACCTGCGGCAGCTATTTTCCTCCGAGTTAGCGGAATGTCAACTGTGAAAATCCGCGCTGGTAGCCGAATTTGCACGGGTGCCCTTCCGAGTAACGCCCCTGGTGGGCTTTTTGAAGTCGGAGCTAAGGGATAAAAGGTGAAAGCACCCGCCGAATGCGGCTTTGGTAGAGGGTAACGGCCGTGAAGACTCCCATCATTTCCGTTTCTCGCATCCTAGTGCCCGCAAAGCGGCGGAAATTTTTCCTAAGTCCTCCACAAGTAGGTCAACAACTTCACAGGATGTGCACAGCGGGACCCGGTTTTCTACTTGCGCAAGCATGGCTGATCAGTGCACAGTCAAAGGACAGGAAAGGTTCACGAATCCATGAAGGTGTCCGCGGACGTTTGTCCCGTATGTGAGGGTACAGGCTGGAAAACGGTTTCCTCGGGACGTGCTCCGCGAGTTGCCCGCTGCGATTGCCGAGTGCAGGCGCGAGCGCAAACGTTGCTGGCAGCCGCCCGAATCCCTAAACGCTACGAGCACTGCGAGCTTTCCAGCTTCACCACCGATTTTCCAGGCGCCCACACCTCCCTGGCCGGCGCTCGGTTTGCGGCCTCTAAGTTCGTTGAAGAATACGACCCACGAGACGGCACCGGGCTGCTGATTATCGGCAAGATTGGTGTGGGCAAGACGCATCTGGCGGTCGGCATCATTAAAGAGTTGATCCTCACCAAGGGCCTTCCGTGCCTGTTCTATGATTACCGGGAACTGCTCAAACAGATCCAGAATTCCTACAACGACTCCGTGAAGGCGACCGAACTGGACGTGCTACGGCCGGTGTTTGAAACTGAAGTCCTGGCTCTGGATGAACTGGGCGCGGTGAAACCGACAGAATGGGTCTGGGATACGGTCAGCCTTATTCTCAATACCCGGTACAACGATAATCGCACCACCATCATTACCACCAACTTCGATAATGAGCCCGCCGGGGCCGTGAGTGGCGCCCGGGGCGCCGCCCGGGAAGAAACCCTGGGAGACCGGATCGGCGAGCGCATGCGGTCCCGCCTGCACGAGATGTGCCGCATTGTTCGCATGGAAGGCCAGGATTTCCGCCCGAAGTTCCGCAGCGCCAGCTTCCGCTAAAAGCCAAAGAATTAAACGCCGAGATCGCAGCGAAACAACGAGGCTTTCTCGTCGGTCGATGAGCAGATCTGTGTTTATCCGTGTGAATCCGTGGCCTAGAATTGATGGGTGCTGGGCCATCGTGCCGAATTCGCGCCTGAGCGGGATAATGAATTCTTCTCTGCTGTTCCCGCTGCCCCGGCCGTGTTCCTCCTGCGGGGGGAGGACCAGTCCGAACCCTATGTCAGCAAGACGACGAATCTGCGACGTCGCCTAACCCGCCTGCTGGGTTTCGCGGAAGAGCGCAGTAAAAAGCTGAACCTCCGCGAGCGTGTGCGGTGGATTGAATACACGACCACCGGATCGGATTTCGAGTCGGGATTCCTGCTTTATAAAGTCCTGCGATCAGCCTTTCCAAAAAACTATGGTGATCGCCTGCGGCTGCGCTTCGCCCCGCTGGTGAAGATGCACATGGAGAACGAGTATCCGCGGGCTTCGATCACCACGCGCATGGGGAGGGCGGGCAGCAGATCCCTTTATTACGGCCCTTTCCCTTCGCGGGCCGCCGCCGAGAAATTTGCCAATGACTCGCTGGACTTCTTCAAAATGCGGCGCTGCGTGGAGGATCTGCACCCGGATCCAAAGTTCCCGGGGTGCATCTACTCGGAGATGAAGATGTGCCTGGCGCCTTGCTTCAAAGGTTGCACGAACGAGGAATACGCAGCCGAAGTCGAGCGCGTGCGGGATTACTTCGATACGGGTGGTGATTCGTTGTTGCGCGAACTCTCAGCGGAGCGGGAGAGGGCATCTACCGGACTGGACTTTGAAAATGCAGCAGCAATCCACGGCCGGGTGGAAAAGCTGAAACCGGTGCTGGGCCAGCTTCCTGAAATCGTGCATCGCGTGGACCATTTGGCAGCGGTGATAGTTCAGCCATCGTCGGAACCGGAATCGGTGGTTCTGTTCCTGATCGACGGAGGCAGGATTTCCGGCACCATCACTTTCTCTGTGCAGCAGCAAATGATTGCCGGAGGAAAAGCGCAGTCCATGGAGTCACGGGTTCTGGAAAGCCTGGCCGCACTTCCGGCGGAATCTGCTCAGAGTACTCTGCAAACCATGGAGCATTTGGCGATTCTTAAGCGCTGGTTTTACCGCAGCAGCCGGGTGGGAGAGATTTTCTTCGCGGATGATAAGGGCATGTTGCCCTTGCGGCGCATTGTGCGGGGAATTTCAAGGGTCTACCGGGGCGAGAAGCCCGAGGCGGCAGAAGTGAAATACACAGATCCTTCGCTTCGCTCTGGATGACAAAGGGAAAGATTATGGACGACAAGAAAGACGAGAGCCTTCGCGAGCCTCTGATAAATCTCTTGAAAGGCAGCCAGGCGCACGCGACCTTCGATGCTGCGGTCCGAGATCTACCTGCAAATTTGCGCGGCAAGAAAACCAAGGGGCTGCCTTACACCGCATGGATGCTTCTGGAACACATGCGAATTGCGCAATGGGACATCCTGGAATTCAGCCGCAATGCAAAGCATGAGTCGCCAGATTGGCCGAAGGGATATTGGCCGGAGAACGAAGTTCCACCGAGCGCCTCCGCGTGGGATGAAAGCGTCAACTCGTTCCGGGCGGACTTGAAGGCGATGCAGCGACTGGTCAGCGACCCTAAGACCGATCTCTATGCTCGGATTCCATGGGGAGACGGGCAGACCATCTTACGTGAGGCTCTGCTCGTAGCCGACCACAACGCGTATCACCTAGGCCAGTTGGTCGCACTGCGCAGAGTACTGGGAGCGTGGCCAGAAAAGTGATCGGCCACGGATTACGGGAGCTTCCTGTCATTCCGGGCGGAGCGAGGAATCTGCTTTTAACGGGCCATTCGCGTGCCTGCGAACAATAACTCTTACTCCTGTCCTCCATCGCTCATCGATCCCCGGCAAGCTCCATTGCACCTCGGGCGAGATCTAATGCAAGAGCGTGTCGGTCGCAGGATGCACGTGCAGCGCTGGGGTGACAAGGAAGAGCAGCCGCCGTTCGGGCGACAATTCTCTGCCGGGGAAATAGCCGTTGTACCGGAACTCGCCGCGGGTATGGTGCCAATTGACTCGGCACCAGTAATCCCTTGCAGGGCACGGACGAGCGACTCGGAATCCACGGATGGATTGTCGCAGGTACGGAAGAGCCAGTCTGGATGGATTACCAATGATTGTGGGGAGGCGGGTCTTTGACCCGCCTGCCCGGGTCAGAGACCCGGGCCCACACGGACCCTGCCCGAGCGGCCCGAGCGAACCGGGCTGCACAAGGCTTGTGGGATAATGAGATGGTGGGGAGTTGTTGGTCAGCCCGTAGCATCCAATTACTAACGTGACGAAAAATAGATTCTTCTTCCGCCACTACGGTCTCAGCGAATCCGATGTCGAGCGCTACCTTGCTGCCGCCCTTTCCGCCGGCGGCGAATACGCAGACCTCTATTTCGAATACCTGTCCTCGACTTCTCTCATGGTCGACGAGTCGATGGTGAAATCGGCTTCACAGGGCATTTCTGCCGGATGTGGAGTGCGAGTTGTATCGGGCGAGCGCACGGGCTATGCCTACACCGACGACCTCTCGCCTGAGCGCATCCTGCATGCGGCGCGAACCGCTGCGCTCATTGCCAGCGGCCCAGCCAAAGAACCGGTGGTCGGGTTCCAAGAGAAACCTGCGCGCAGCTTATATCCCGTGGCTCTTCCCTCGGTGGACGCGGAAATTACGGCCAAGGTCGAACTGGTCATGCGCGGGGATGCGGCTGCGCGGGCGTGTGATCCCCGCATTAAGGAAGTGCGCGCCAGCTACGCCGACGAACTTCGTAATATTCTTGTTATAGGTTCGGACGGCACCTTTGCCGAAGACTCACAGCCACTGGCTCGCGTGAATGTCTCGTGCATTGCCAAAACCGATGGCAACTCGGCTCGGGGCAGCGCCGGAGGTGGCGGGCGCGTCGCGCTCGACTTTTTCTTTGGTGAGAAGACTCCGGAATATTTTGCGAAAGAGGCTGCGCGGCAGGCGATTCTGCAGCTGGATGCGCGGGAGGCTCCGGCAGGTGAGATGGAAGTCGTGCTTGGCCCGGGCTGGCCGGGGGTCCTGCTCCACGAAGCAGTTGGTCATGGGCTGGAAGCCGATTTCAATCGCAAGAAGACCTCGGCCTTCGCAGGCCTGATCGGCAAACGCGTGGCCAGCGAGAAGTGCACGGTAGTCGATAACGGCACCATGCCCTGGCGCCGGGGCTCGCTCAACGTTGATGACGAAGGACAGCCTACGCAAGAGACTGTGCTCATTGAAAACGGGATTTTGAAAGGCTACCTCAGCGACAAGCTCTCGTCGCGGCTGATGGGTATGGCGGATACCGGAAACGGCAGGCGTGAGAGTTACGAGCACATTCCCATGCCGCGCATGACCAATACTTACATGCTGGCCGGAAACGACGATCCGCAGGACATTGTTCGCTCCGTGAAACGCGGTATTTACGCGGTCAACTTCGGCGGTGGCCAGGTCGATATCACCAACGGGAAATTTGTGTTCTCGGCGTCTGAAGCATATCTGATTGAAGACGGCGTCATCACCGCGCCGATCAAAGGCGCTACGCTGATTGGAAACGGACCCGATGTGCTGACACGCGTGTCGATGGTCGGCAACGATTTGCAGCTCGATGAAGGCGTTGGCACCTGCGGCAAAGATGGACAGGCTGTTCCGGTTGGTGTGGGCATTCCTACCATCAAGATCGACCGGCTCACCGTAGGCGGTACCGCCAAGCGTGACATGGGCGGGTTCATGCAGTGATCACCGCCTGATCGGACTTCGAAAATTGATTCATGCCAAACTCCACTCTGGAAACTAGAAACGGCAAACTCGAAACTGACCTGAAGGCACTGGCTACGGACGTCGTTGGACGTGCAATGGCCGGAGGCTCGACTGCGGCTGAGTGCGTTGTCCGCGAGGGCGATGAGTTTTCTACTGTCGTTCGTCTTGGACAGGTCGAGACACTGAAAGAATCAGGTTCTCGGGCGATTGGCGTGCGCGTGTTCTTCGGCAAGCGGTCGGCCAGCACCTATTCCAGCGATCTCTCGCGCGATGCTCTAGATCGCATGCTGAACTCCGCGCTGGAGCTCGCCAAGATTACATCCGAAGATCCGAATGCCGGAATTCCGGAGGCTTCACAGTTGGGCTCAATTCCCGGTGATCTCGACTTGTATTACGAAGATGTTTATTCGCTGCCGGGAGAGCAACGAATCGATTACGCCAGACGGGCTGAGAAAACCGCGCTGGATTACGATCCGCGCATTAAGAACTCGGAAGGCGGATCGTTTGACGCGGCCACCGGACACAAGGTGCTGGCCAACTCTCACGGATTTGTAGGCGAATACCGCCGTTCCTACTGCTCGGTTGCGGCGGTCCCCATCGCCAAAGACGAGAAGGGCGCCATGCAAAGAGATTACTGGTACTCAGTGGCCCGCAGCCTGCGCCGACTGGAGTCACCGGAGCAGGTGGGCAAAGTAGCTGCGGAGCGAACCCTGCGCCGGCTGGGAGCGCGCAAGATTAAGACCGCTCACGTGCCAGTCGTACTGGATCCCCTGGTGGCGAACTCCATCCTGGAGCACATATTTGAAGGGGTCAACGGCGATTCGGTATATCGCGGGGCTTCGTTTTTGGCGGGAAAACTGGGTCAGAAGATCGCGGGTGACAACGTGACAGTGATTGACGATGGCACTATGCCGGGCGGCTTCGGCACCAGTCCATTCGACGGTGAAGGCGTGCCCACACGGCGTACTATCGTCATCGAGAATGGCGTACTTAAGTCTTATCTGCTGAACACGTATACGGCGAAGAAACTCCGGTTGCAGACTACCGCCAACGCCTCTCGCGGACTGGCGGGAACGCCAGGCATCGGTCCCGGTAACTACTTTCTGCAGCCGGGAACAAAGCCCCCTAAAGGATTGATCGCCGGTATTCCACAGGGACTCTATGTCACCGAATTTCTGGGGCACGGAGTAAACCTCGTCACTGGTGATTATTCGCGCGGGGCTTCGGGACTTTGGATCTCGGGCGGCGAGCTGACCTACCCGGTGGAAGAGATCACCGTAGCGGGAAATTTGAAGGAGATGTTCTTCAACATCTCTGACATCGCAAATGACCTGGAGTTTCGCGGCGCGGTGGCGTGCCCGACGATTCGGGTTGATGGGCTGACCGTGGGCGGAGAGTAATCCCTGTTCCGTGTCATCCTGGTCTTGTCATTCCTGGCCTTTCCCGCTCTTGTCTTTCCGAGCGAAGCGAGGAATCTGCCATTGTTGCGGTCGTGAGAAAGGCAGATTCCTCACGGGCCTGAAGCCGTTTGATTGACAAGCGGCGCCCGAAATCGACAATCAAAAATCAACAATCTACAATTCCTTCATGGGTGGACTGATCCAACCTTCGCCGGTTTCTACCGAGGAGCGCTCGTCAACGTGGCGGCCGGTCCTGATTGGCGTGGCCATCGTGGTTGTCGTCGTCGGCGTGATCGTGTTCGCGATGCGCGAGACCCCTAAAGCCCGCACCGGGCCTCCGCCTTACGCTTCCGAACTCAAGATTTCCGACCTGAAAATGAGCGCGGCGGAGAGTTTTGTGGGCGCGACGGTTTCCTATTTGGACGGAACCGTGACAAACACTGGTGACAAGACCGTTACACATGCTGTGGTTCGCGTCATTTTCAAGGATGACATGGGACAGATCGTCGGCGATGAACTGCTGCCCTTGCACATCCTTAAGACTACTGGCCCTTATCCGGATGCCGTCGACCTCAGCGCCTCGCCTTTGAGTCCTGGCCAGAGCAAGCCATTTCGCCTCACCCTGGAGAGCATCTCGGCGCAGTGGAACCATCAGTTTCCCGAAATTCAGGTCGTGGATGTAACTACAAAATAGCCGGCTGCGCTCGGCCTGGACGGGTCAGACGCCCGTCCCCACACGCTCCGGGCCGGCAAGATGCCGGCGCTACTCCCACATCTCTCCGCTACAATGAACGTATGTCTGAGGTGAAGACTATCCGGCTGACGGAGACGGTTAAAGCGGCGGGTTGAGCTTCCAAGCTGAGTCCGGCGGCGCTGGACGCGGTGCTTGGGAAATTAGCCCGGCAACAGGACCCCAACGTGCTGGTCGGCTTTGATCATGCCGACGACGCCGGCGTGTATCAAATTTCGCCTGACCTGGCGCTGGTGCAGACGGTCGATTTCTTCACGCCTATCGTGGATGATCCCTACACTCTTGGCCAGATCGCGGCCACCAACTCTCTCAGTGATGTGTATGCCATGGGCGGAAGACCTCTGACTTCGCTCGCTTTGGTGTGCTATCCGGAGAAAGCTGACTTGGACATCCTTGAGCGAATTCTGGCCGGCGGCCTGGCCAAAATGATGGAGGCGGAATGCACGGTAGTTGGCGGGCACAGCATCCGCGACGACGAGACCAAGTTTGGATATTCCGTCACCGGAGTCATTCATCCGCTCAAAATACTGGCCAATACCGGGGCCGTGGCGGGCGATCGGCTTCTGCTTACCAAGGCCCTGGGAACCGGCGTGATTTCGACCGCAATTAAGAAAGGGACGGCGAAGGAGTCCTGGATCGATTCGGCTGTAGCGTCTATGACGACTTTGAATAAAGCTGCGGCGGAAGTCGTGACAGGAGCCGAGTTGCGCTCGGCCGCCCAGACGGCGACGTGTGGGCTTACGTGGGCAGTGCACTCCATGACAGACATCACGGGCTTTGGGTTGATCGGTCATGCGCGCGAGATGGCGCGAGGCTCGAATGTCAGCCTGCGAATGTACGCCAGCCGCGTACCGGTGCTGGACGGGGCGTTTGAATGCATTCGTGACGGCAACATTCCCGGTGGATTGAAGGCTAATCGCGAATTCGCTGAGTGTGTGGTTGGATATGAGCAGGCAATCCGCGAGGAGTTGAAGACCCTGTTATTTGATCCGCAAACCGCGGGCGGGCTTCTGATTTCGGTTGGCCCCGAAGACGCCTCCGAGCTCTTGCGGTCATTGAATGCGGCTGGAGTTCCGGCGGTTGAAATTGGGGAAGTCCTGTCTCAAACCCAGCCGTTGATCTCGATCTCCTAGTCTTAGTAGAGGATTCCCTCCTGCATCATCGCCAGTGAAGTGCACAGATACTTCGCTTCGCTCAGGATGACAAAATTTAGGGCGGCCGTTTTGGCCGCCCAACTTGAAAGGTGAAACTTTTTCTTACGCCGGCGCTGGATAATCTCCGCCCTTGGCAATCCCAGGGCGTCCCGGCTCTGGCTTCAGCACGTGCTGTACGCCGTCATCCTTGGGTACGGCCTTGATTGGCGGCAGCTCCTTGCCCTCGACGAGCATCTTGATCTCGTTGGCATCCAGCACCTCGCGCTCCAGCAGAGCGTTGGCGATCCTGGTTAGAACTTCCTTGTTCCCGGAGAGCAGGCTCTTCGCGGTGCTGTAACCACAATCCACGAGACGCCTTACTTCCTGGTCAATCTTGATGGCGGTGTCTTCGCTGTAATCGCGGTGCTGAGCAATTTCGCGCCCTAGGAAGATCTGCTCTTCTTTCTTGCCAAAGGTCAGCGGGCCGAGCGAGCTCATGCCCCACTCGCAGACCATCTTGCGGGCCAGTTCCGTGGCACGCTCAATGTCATTGCCGGCACCGGTGCTCATCTGGTTGAGGAAGATTTCCTCGGCCAGACGACCACCCATCAGGATCGCAATGTTGGTGTCGAGATATTCTTTCGTGTAATTGTGCTTGTCGTCGATGGGCAATTGCTGCGTCACGCCCAGAGCCATGCCACGCGGGATGATCGTGACCTTGTGCACGGGGTCGGAGTTAGGCAGCTTCATCGCCACCAAGGCGTGTCCAGCCTCGTGGAAGGCGGTGACCTTCTTCTCCTCGTCTGAGAGGATCATGGACTTGCGCTCCACGCCCATTAGGACTTTGTCTTTGGCCAGCTCGAAATCGTACTGCAGCACCGCCTTGCGGTTCTGGCGGGCAGCGCTCAGGGCGGCCTCGTTGACCATGTTCGCCAAGTCAGCGCCGGAGAAGCCCGGTGTGCCCCGTGCGAGAACCGAGAGATCCACGTCGTCGGCGAGAGGAATCTTGCGAGTATGTACACGAAGGATTTCTTCACGACCACGCACATCCGGGCGGCTCACCACTACCCGGCGGTCAAAGCGTCCGGGACGCAGCAGCGCGGGATCGAGCACATCAGGACGATTGGTTGCCGCCATCAGGATGACGCCTTCGTTCGACTCGAAGCCGTCCATTTCGACCAGCAATTGGTTCAGCGTTTGTTCGCGCTCATCGTGACCGCCGCCCAATCCAGCTCCTCGATGACGCCCGACGGCGTCAATTTCGTCGATGAAGATGATGCAGGGGGCGTTCTTCTTGCCTTGTTCGAACAGGTCGCGAACGCGGCTGGCGCCGACACCTACAAACATTTCTACGAAGTCTGAACCTGAAATCGAGAAGAATGGAACGTTCGCCTCACCAGCTACGGCGCGGGCCAGCAAGGTCTTGCCAGTTCCCGGCGGTCCGACCAGCAACACACCTTTAGGAATGCGCCCACCGAGTTTCTGAAATTTCTGCGCCTCGCGCAGGAACTCGATAATCTCCCGCAGCTCTTCCTTAGCCTCATCTACTCCGGCTACGTCTTTGAAGGTGACTTTCTTCTGCTGCATGGAGAGCAGGCGAGCCCGGCTCTTGCCGAACGACAAAGCCTTGTTTCCGCCGGTCTGCATCTGGCGGATCATGAAGAACCAGAGGGCCGCCAGCAGGATGATAGGAGCCAGGTTGAAGAGCCAGCCGGGCCAACCTCCTCCGCTGCTATCCCGCACGCTGACCTGGACGCCCTTGTCCTGCAAGGTCTTGTACATGTCGGGGAAGTTGGAGGGGACGGTAGTGTGGAACTGCTTGCCATCACGGTACTTGCCGCGCACTTCCATGCCGTTGATGGTGACTTCCTGCACCGTGCCCTGGTTTACGTCCGACAAGAACTGCGTGAAGTTTCTGTCGGTTTCCTTCTGGCCTCCGCCGCTGTTCTTGACCACCTGCCAGAGCAGGACGGCCGACAAAATAATGACCAGCCAGAACACTACTGTCTTTACAGTCGAATTCACTGGGACTCCTATAATGCCTTACGCGGACACACCTATCACGGCCGCACGCACTTTTTAGATGCGGATCAAGGCTAACCGGCTCTTTTTTAACCTTCTACAACTACTTTGACGCGGAACCCAGAATTTCAGCTCCCGTGCGAGAAGACCCCGTGCTCGACTTCCCGATCCTGGGTTAGGGACCATTTTACCCGTTTCCAAGGCTTACTTCCGGCTAAAAAACACTCACCTGCCTGATGACTTAGGTCACCTGCCGGACCGGCTTGGGATGGCGAGAAAGGGCAGGTTGCGGCACGTCTGTTCAGCTGAGGCCAGGCCGTAGCCGACCAGGAATGGTTCGTCCACCAGAAAACCGAAGTAGTCGGGCTGGAGCTGCACCCGGCGCGCCGTCTGCCGGTCTAACAAGGTCGCCAGCTTTACCGAAGCAGCACCTCGGGCCCGGAGATCGGCCATGAGAAAGTCGGTAGTCACGCCGGAGTTCACCAGGCCCTCCACCAGAAGAATATGCTTGCCGCGGATATCCACCTCGGTGCTGAAGAAAAATTCCACCAGCGGCGGCGCATTATCTGCCTGCGGCTTCTCCTCGGAATGAGGCTTGATGAAGGTGCAAACCGTCGGGACCTCCAGCAGGCGCACCAGGTCAGCCATGAACATGAAACTGTTTTCCAGAACCGCGACAATGTGGAGGGTCCGGCCTCGATAATGGTCCGAGATTTGGCGAGCCATCTCAAGAAGCCGCTTATCAATCTGCTCGGCCGTAATTACCGGCCGCATCGACTCGGGCATGGAAGTCTGGTCAGACATGATGTGGACCCGTTCTCAGTTGATGGTGCACTCAAGTACCGCTAGCTGCACGCGAGATTCCTGGCCTGCCTGCAGCCGGCTCAGGATGATGACATTGGATAACGGATAACTTAGTCTGCGTTGTCCTCCCCGATGGCAACTTCGCGGATGAGCAAGGACTCCTGCCCTTCCCCTGCGCGTAGTCTGGCAGGAGCTCGAAATCCGCGAACCCAGACGATGTCGTTTCCGCTCAACACCACTGGCCAGAGCCTACGCTCGGGCTGCGCCACGTGACGCTCCTGGAGCAACTCTTTGATCTTCTTCGGAGATTTCGTATGGGCGGGCCAGAAACGGTCTCCCGGCCGCCAATTTCGAACGACCAGTTCCTTAGACAGATGTTTCGGATCGAAAAGGTGGGCGGGATTGGCTCCGCAGGGAGGAGAAGATCCGGGGAGGATTCGAACCGCCTGAAAAAGAGTCCCCGTTTCCGACAAGGTGACTTCCCCGGGTACGGAGAGACAGTACTCGAAATCGGATGCTACTGGTTCCTGCACCGGGACTCGGAATTCGAGGCTGATCCCATCGTGCACGACTCTCCACCCGCGCGGAAGAACCAGTTGTTTGCCACTGCTCTCCTGGTTGTCCGCGAATCGCAAAATCGCACCAACGTGTTTGTGCTCCAGCGGGATTCCAGCAGAGTCGCCAATCGCCTTGATGACTCGCCTCTGGCAGGCGAGCGACTCGGCTCGTAGCCACCCGAGATCAAGTGACGCATTCTCCACCCCGGAGCCACACGTTTCCAGCTCGGCACCAGCCTGGCGGCCTGTGGCCGGTTGCACAAGCGCAGGACGATGACGTTCGCGCGAGTTCCAGTGGACCACCGTACCCATCCAACCGGAAATCTCGTTTTCCCAGTAATCCTCTTCTCCGCGCGCGATCTCGGCCAGCTCCGCCAGATTCTCGGCGATTGCTGGATTGAAATCTCGCTCCAGCAAAGGAAGCAGGAGCTGACGAACCCGATTGCGCGTGAATTTCGGATCGCGGTTGGTTGTGTCATCCCGCCATGGCTGGCCGCAACCCTGCAGGTACTGCTCAAGCTCACTTCGGCGCATTCCAAGCAGAGGGCGAATGATTTCTCCATCTTGAAATTCCAGCCGCGGCTGAATGGCTCTCAAACCACGCATTCCGGTGCCCCGGATGAGGCGTAGCAGAACCGTCTCTGCCTGGTCATCGAGAGTGTGACCGGTGGCGATTTTATGCAGGTCTTCGCCCAACAGCGCGGCGAAGTACTGGTAACGCAATTGCCGGGCGGCTGCTTCAATGCTGAGGTGCGTCTCTTTAGCCCGCTGCGCGACATTGGCACTTGTCGAATGCAGCGGGAGTTTGTGCTCGCGCGCCAGGCCGGCAACAAACTCGGCATCGGCGTCCGACTCAGCTCCGCGGAGTTCGTGATTGAAGTGAATGACCGAAAGGAGAATTCCGAGCTCAGGGCAGAGTTCCAGGAGAAGCCGTAGCAAGCCGACGGAATCGCCGCCGCCGGAAACGGCCACACCGACGCGGTCTCCTGGCTTGAGCAGTTGCTGCTGCCGGAGGTGCTCCAGAAGCTGGCGGGCGAGAGGGTGCACAGAAACATACTACAACCCGCTACTACGTAGGCCCAGACGTCCCTTCGCTTCGCTCAGGGCAGGCTCTCGTCTGGGCTGGGTGGGAACCAGCCTACGCGATCCGTGCAGGATTACAAGGCTGGGCTCTTGTCCGCGATCAGCTTCTTGATTTTCTGAACGAAGTCACTGGCGGGCATATCTTCCGTCTTCTCTTTGCCGCGGGTGCGGACATTGACTCTGCCCGATTCGGCCTCTTTGTCGCCCACAACCAGTAAGAAGGGCACCTTCTGCAAGGCGTGCTCGCGGATCTTGGCGTTCATCTTTTCATTGCGGGCGTCTACTTCGACGCGCACGCCTGCCGCCTTTAACTGCGCAGCAACGTTGTTCGCGTACTCGGCGTGGCGCTCAGCGATCGGAATCATCACGGCTTGCACCGGCGACAGCCAGACCGGAAATGCGCCAGCGTAGTGTTCGATCAGCACGCCGAAAAAACGCTCGACCGAGCCATACAGCGCGCGGTGAACCATCACCGGCTGCTTGCGCGAGCCGTTTTCCGCGACGTATTCGAGTTGAAAGCGTTGCGGCAGGTTGAAGTCGAACTGAACGGTCGAGAGCTGCCACAGGCGTCCGATCGCATCCACCAGCTTGATATCGATTTTCGGCCCGTAGAACGCGGCCTCCCCGGGGATTACCTTGTACTCAATATTCAACCGCTGCAGAACGTTTTCGAGCGAGCGGGTCGCCATGTTCCATTGCTCTTCGCTTCCGACAAAATTCTTACGATCGTTCGGGTCCCAGGTGGAAAGCTCGGTCTGGAACTTGTCAAAACCGAAATCCCGAAGCACGTCGCGGGCGAACTCCACACAATCGGCAATCTCTTTTTCGATCTGCTCGGGAGTACAGAAGATGTGGGCATCATCCTGGGTAAAGCCGCGCACGCGCAGCAGGCCGTGCATCACGCCCGAGCGCTCGTAACGATAGACGGTCCCTAGTTCGCCCAGTCGCACCGGCAAGTCGCGGTATGACTTCAGCGAATCTTTGTAAATGAGAATGTGGCCGGGGCAGTTCATGGGCTTGAGGCGGTATTCGGCGTCGTCGAGCTCCATGACATCGAACATGTTCTGGACGTAGTAGCCTTCATGGCCCGAGGTCTGCCACAGCTGCTTGCGCATGACGTGCGGGGTGTACACCAGCGAGTAGCCGCGCTTCACGTACTGCTCGCGCATCCAGTCTTCCATCTCTTTGCGGATAATGCCGCCCTTGGGATGCCAGAAAATCAGCCCGGGCCCAGCGAGTTCCTGGATAGAGAACAGATCGAGCTGCTGGCCGAGGGTGCGGTGATCCCGCTTTTTGGCCTCCTCGATCTTGTTCAGATAGTCGTCCAGTTCCTTCTTGGAGAAGAACGAGGTTCCGTAGATGCGCTGCAGTTGGGGATTCCGTTCATCGCCCAGCCAATAGGCGCCGGCGATATTCAGCAGCTTGAAAGCCTTGATCTTGCCGGTCGAAGGAATATGCGGCCCGCGGCAGAAGTCGGTGAACTTGCCGGTGCGATAAATGGAAATCTTTTCATCGGGCCTGGTGAATTGCTCGATGAAATGGCATTTCATGAAGTCGCCTTCTTTTTTGAACTCGGCAAGGCCCTGTTCCCGGGGCAGAAATTCGCGGGCGTAGGGAATGTTCTGCTGCACCAGCTCCTGCATTTTCTTTTCGATCTTTTCGAGGTCCTCGGGAGTGAACGGCGTGGGACGGTAAAAGTCGTAGAAGAACCCACTCTCGGTAGCGGGGCCATGTCCCAGCTTGGTTTCCGGGAACAGTTCCAGCACGGATGCGGCCAGCAGGTGTGCGGACGAATGCCGAAATACCTCGAGCACCTCGGGATCGCGCTCGGTGAGAATTCGCAGGTCGGTGTCTTCCTCCAGCGGCCGGGTAAGGTCAATTAGATCACCATTAGTCTTGGCCGCGAGGGCGGCATCGGCTAAGCGCGGGCTGATCGATTTAGCGATGTCCAGGGCGGTCGTGCCCTTGGGAACTTCTTTCGTCGAGCCATCGGGGAGCTTGACCTTGATCGTGGCCACTTGAGGTGAGGTTTGGACGCTGTCCGACATAAGGAGCCTTGCACTCTAACTGAATCTTTTGAGTCTAACGGAGGCGTTGGGGAGGGTCAAACCAAGCTGCTGGTCGGCGAAATTACGGTCGGCCTGTACGCCATAAACCCTTCCACACAGCGTTGTAAATGGGTCGCCATCGATGCCGATTACAAGAACGCAATGGAAGACCTTCTGAAGCTCCAGCACTACCTCTGGCAGGACAAGGTGGAGCCCGCGCTGGAAATGAGCAAACGCGGAGGCCATCTTTGGATTCTCCTGGAAACGCCTTCTCCGAGTTTGTCCGGCAGGTGCATGATGGAGTCTGCGATGCCGCAGCGCACCAGGAGCTGCCCTTTGATGTGCTGACGCATGCGCTCCAGACGGGGATGGGCGCTTATCCAAGCAATCTGTTCCAGGTGGCCTTTTTCTGGCAGCCGATGGCCAGCTCCAAGCTCCAGCTTCCCGGCACACGCTGCAAGGTTGTAATTCCTCCCCCAGCTGATACGATGGCGATGGGCCGGGGGCTCGCTGGAGCTGATCTTCAATCTGGAGGAGACCCCCACAGAGCTGATCGGCGCAATCAGCTGGAAGGTTGGGCGCTTCCGGCAGCAGCAAATTGAGTGCCTGGCGCAGTCCTTGGCGTGGGTCGGGCAGGATCCGCAGCTTACGGTCAGGCGATTGAGCGACATGCTCAATCCGAGCGGCGCAGGCGCTGGTCCCCTGGTCGATGCCGACGTCGCCCTATCGCGCGAAGTCGTTGCCGATCCCAGTTGATATTGGATCTTCGTATGGCCGCTTGTGGCTCAACCCGGCTGCTCACCCTCGTGAGGTGCCTTCATCCTACTGACCCGTGCCGGCCTGATGCTGCGGACTTGCTTTAGAGTCGATCCCCAGCGGCGTACTGACTTTTACCATCTCGCTGTGGCGAAAGCCGCTATATCGACGACCGCAAGATGACCGGCTTCTACCGGCAACCGGAGAGAAGATTTCTCTGCGCTGCCCGGAGTCCAGGCCGTCAGTTCCACGTCGCATGTTCCGCTGGATGAGTTTTCCAACTGGTATAAATAGTGATCGGGCTGCTGCCCTGCGTGCTGCCGCTCACCCGTGCAAGCCGTGGTTCCATGGCCGAGCTGCGCTGCGAGTAGTAATTGAACTTTCTCCATGTTTGTTCTCGAATCGGAACGGCTGCTGTTTCGCGAGCATCAGCCCGGCGATATGGAGGCCTACTGCACGCTGGAAGCTGATCCGGAGGTCCGGCGCTATGTGGGCGGCGCTCCGCGTCCGCACGAGGTTGCCGCGCGCAAGTTTCGCGATACGCTTCTCAAGAACGCCTCGCGCGAACTGGCGCTCCGGGCGACGATCTTCAAGCCGGAAGGACGCTACATCGGTTACTCCGGGCTGTATCCGAACTTCCGCCCCGGAGGTTCGGTGCCGGGAGAAGCAGTGCTAGCATTCTGCTTTGCCCGGGAGTACTGGGGTAGAGGATTGGCCACCGAGGCGGGCCGGGCTTTCGTGAACTTCGGCTTCGACCAGCTACGGCTCAAACGAATTGTTGCCGTGGCAGAGGTGGGGAATGCCGCCTCCATTCGCGTGCTGGAAAAGCTCGGGTTCGTCTACACGGAAACCGAGACAGGCGTACGGTCGTTTTACAAATTTGAATTGCTCGAGTCTTCGTCCAAGGAGCCCGCTGCGGGCGCGTAGCAAAATCAACGGTTAATCAAGCATTCACGACTCTCTCTTATGAATGCCCAACCGGATTCTCTTTCGCGGCCAGTCCCGTCGCGCCGCAGATTCAAGACGCTGATGGAAGAAGCCCGCCGAAAACGGCGGGGTTCCGTGGGCACTGCCCTTACTGCCAGCACGCCAACTCTGTCCCCGTCGCAAGCTGGGGTACGGATGAGTTCCACAGGGCAGACGCCATCCACATCGCCGTTCCACGCTTTCATCCGGCCTTACGTGTGGATCTTCTCCGTTCTTGCGATCTTGTCAGTCGTCGGCACTTTGCTCGAACTGGCACGGCCGCTGGCGTCCAAATACATCATCAATAATCTTGGAGCTTTCTGCTGGTCCGCGTCA
>Ga0209154_1000030_pt1 | contig 100432 bp, 84 predicted proteins | sample GraSoiAngelo_121_FD_185878 | JGI IMG/M metagenome (GOLD analysis project Ga0209154, IMG submission 185878) | Grasslands soil microbial communities from the Angelo Coastal Reserve, California, USA - 14_0919_12_20cm (SPAdes) (version 2) | ecosystem: Environmental > Terrestrial > Soil > Grasslands... | reverse complement strand
CTCACCTCACCAGCCGAGCACTCCGTAGACACGGGATCGCAGGGGCTCGACGCGCATCTGAAAGACTCACCTCACCAGCCGAGCACTCCGTAGACACGGGATCGCAGGGGCTCGACGCGCATCTGAAGAACTGACCGCGTCAGCGAGTCTTGCGGAACTTGTAGTCGCCGATCGACAGCACGCCGGCGGCAAGCTCGGCTTGCGGCGCGGCGCCGGCGGCGTCGGGACAGACCCCGGGGTCGTGCGTGGCGATGAAGCGCTCGCCGCTCTTCTTCCACAGCAGCTGGCAGCCCTCGGCCTGCACATCCTCGGTCACGACGCTCGTGAACAGCTCGGTGTTGCGCTGCCCGTCGCGCCAGCGCAGTGGCTCGACGAACTGGTACACCGTCTCGACGATGCCGCGCTTCTCGTCGACCTGGAAGCTGTACATCTTCTGGCTCATGACGCGGCGCGGATCGTCGGCGGCCATCTCCTGCGCATAGAACAGGTGATGTCCGAGCCGCGGCGTGTACACCTTTACGATGATGAGCGCGATGAGATCATGCGGCGGCCGCGCGCCGCGGCCGGCGTCGCTCGCGGCCTGCTCGCTGTTGTCGTAACGGCCGGGCAGCAAGGCGAGCAGCTGGATCATCTCGCTCTCACGCAGCTTGCTCTCGTCGGCACAGGCGCCGAGCAGCCCGAAGATGGCCAGCGCGGTCGCAGCAGCCATCGCGGTCGCGGCGGCGCTGGCGGTTGCAGCGGCGCGCGCGGTCGCGGCGGCGCGCGCGGTCGCGGCGCGGGCGCACTCAGCCATACGAGGCCCGCCACTGGGCGCGATACTTCAGCCCGAGGTCCATGAGGTGCTCGAGGAGTTCGCCGTAGGGGGTGCCGGCGGCGCGCGCCGACTCCGCAAAGTCCTCGGCGGCCTCCAGATTCGGGTTGGCGTTCGCCTCGAGCACGTAAACCTGGCCTTGCGGGGTCACCCTGAAATCCATGCGAGCATAGCCGGACATGCCGAGCGCCCGGTAGATGCGGCGCGAGAGCCGGTCGAGCGCGGTGAGCACCGGCGGGGGCAGGTCGGCGGCCGCGTGGGTGGTGATGCCGTACTTCGCCTGGTAGCGCTTGTCCCATTTCACCTTGCGCGTGGCGATCGCCGCGAGCGAATCAGGCATGGAGCCGAACACCATCTCCCACACCGGCAGGCGCGTGAGCCGCTCGTTCCCCATCATGCCGACGTACAGCTCGCGGCCCTCGATGTATTCCTCCACCAGCGCATCGGATTTCACCTGCTCGTGAACGAACTCGATGCGCTCCTTCAGCTTCGCGGCGTCCTCCACCACCGATGCCTGGGCGATTCCGAGGGACGCGTCCTCGACCGTGGATTTCACGAACAGCGGAAAACGCAGCTTCCTCGGCACGTGAATGTGCGCGCCGCGGCGGAACACGGCGAACTGCGGGGTGGCGATGCGGTGAAACGCCAGCAGCTGCTTGGAGAGCGACTTGTCGCGCGACAGCAGCAGCCCGCGCGGATTGCAGCCCGTGTACGGCTGGCGCAGGAGCTCCAGGAACGCCACCACGTGCTGATCGTAGGTGACGATGCCGTCGAATTCCTCCAGCAGGTTGAAGACGATGTCCGGCTGCCAGTCGGCGATCGCGCCACGCAGCTCGGTGAGGCTGTCGAGCACCCCGACACAGCGCGCGTCGTGCCCGAGTTCACGGAGCGTCGCGGTGACGTCGTACTCGGTGCGCCACTCCTCGATTTCCTTGTCGCTGTGACCTTCGAGACTCTCAGGAGGCACCAGGCTCGCGTGCACCACGACGAGCGTGCGCAGTGGTCTCATAGCGGGCGCAGTGGTCTCATAGCGGCAAGTGCGGAGTTTCGCGTTCGGAGTAAAGCCCCGTGAGCCGCTCGAGCATCCAGCGCGAGTAACGCAGGGCGTCGCGGCGGTTGCCGTACACGTAGAGTTTGAGGCGCTCACTGCGCTCGATCAGCATGCGCAGCACCTGCTCGACGCTGTAGCGCTCGATGCGCAGCGCCCGCGCCACGGCCGGGACGAGCGGGCGCAGGTGTGCGCGCAGCAGGGTCGCCGCCCGCGGGGCGGCGCGGCGCGAACGCTCGGGGCTGAACGCGCGGCGCAGCAGCTCATCGGCGAGTCCGCGCCGGATCTGGCGGTTGCGCGCCAACTTGCGGCGATAGTGCTGCGCCAGGGTACGGGTGTTGTGCTCGAGCGGCTCGATGCGCGTGCGGTTGCGTACCGGCGCTCGCACCCCGCGCACGCTCGCCACCAGCTCCTCGACCGCCCGCAGCTTGTGCAGCGCCGGCCAGTCCGCGTAGCTCTTGCGCCAGCCGGATTTCGGCGTCAGCCACACGGCGAACGTCTCGGCGAAGTCCTCGCTCGGATGCGCCTGTGCGTACCACTCGCCCAGGTGATGCACGTAGCGGCGGCTCCCGGGGCGTGCCCGGTAGCGCGCCGGATACGGGAGCGAGGCGGGTCCGAACACGGCTCGCCAGCGCTTGCGCCGCCGCAGGCGGTAGGCATTGTCGAGCGCGTGTCCGGCCTCGTGACGCAGGATGCGCAGCAGCAGCCGGGTGTTGCCGCCTTCCGCCTCGCGCATGATGCGCCGCTCGAGCCGCTCCAGACGCGGATGCGCGAGGTAGAAGGGCACCGCGATGCCCGGCACGCCGTCCGGCGAGAACCACTCCTCGGACAACCACACGTGCGGGCGCAGGGCGATGCCGCGGCGCTCGAGGTCCGCATACAGGCGCCGCACGTGCGCGGCCAGCGGGGAGCGCTGGATGGAAAGCCTCAGATCACAAAAGCGCTTGGTCAGCAGCTGCTCATCGGACAGCCGCACCCACGGCCGAGCCTTGGCGCGCGCCGCGATTCTGGTCCGGCGTGTCAGGGACATGGCGAGGCGAATATCCGAGGAAATACGGGTAAGTGAGCTTACCCAAGCGCTCGCGCGCTGTCTGCCGGGGAGGCCGCAGTTCTCGCGCTCGGCGCCGGCGCTCAGCCGCCGGACTGCAACATCGCGTGGGCGAGCAGCCGATCCGCGCAGCTCTCGATCAATTGCTTTTTGATCAGGCTGTTGCGCCACAAAGTGGGGATTGCGCTTGCAGTGTAGTGCGCACCCGCAAGTGCCCCGCACGCCGCGGCGACCACGTCCGAGTTGCCGCCGAGGTTGGCGGCCGAGAGCACCGCATCGCGAAAATTCGCTGCGCCGGCAAAGGCCTCCAGCGCCGCGGCAAGCGCGGCGGGGGCGCCGTCGTCCAGGTGGGCGCCGGCCGCGCCCGGATGCCGCACCGCATCGAGCGCGGACTGCGCCTGCGCCAGGATCACCAAGCGGGGCTCCCCCGAGAGCGCCGCGTGCAACGCCTGCGCCAGCGCGCGACACGCCGTCAGGACGGCCGGCGCCTGGCAGGTGGTGCGGGCCGCCTCCGCGGCCCACTCGGCGGCAGCCGCGGGCTGCGCGAAGAAGTACATCGCCACCGGCGCGACGCGCGACAGGGCTTCCGGATCGAGCGCCCCGGGGTCGTGCGAGCCGGAGAACGGCTGCCGGCGCCATTGCGCACGCGCCAGCGCGCGGGCCGTGCCGGCGGTGATCCCGAGGCACTGCCCGGTGCAGGACAGATACCCCTCGTGCTGCCAGCGGCGATAGCGCGCGACCTGATCGCGGCCATCGAAGCCCTCGCACCCGAGCAGGCTCTCGGCAAGACACAGCGCCATTGCGGTGTCGTCGCTCCAGCCGCCGCGGGGCAGGTCGAAGGGTCCACCGCCGAGCATGTCGCCCACGGGCGTGAATGTTCCCGGCCGGCGGTATTGGGTGGCGGCCGCGACCGCATCCCCCACCGCCAGCCCGAGGAGCGCGCCGTGAAAGCGCTCCCGCAGGCCGCGCGCCGCCGACAGGTTGGCGGGCTCGAACAGCGGATCGGCGCGCGATGCGTCCGCTCGCACCCAGCGGCGCACGTACTCGGTCTGCTCAGGGGTCTCAGGAACCTGCGCCCACAGCTGCGCCCGCTCGCTTTGCCGCCACAGGCGGTTAAGCTCCTCCAGGGCCGCCTGCCCCGAGAGCCCGTTCTCGGCGAGCAGGCAGCCGACCACCGTGCCGGTGCGGCCGATCCCGGCGCGGCAGTGCAGGTAGACCACCCGGCCCGCGCGCAAGGCGTCGCGCAGGCGATCGAGCAGCTCCCCCATGTGCCCGTGCTGTGCAGGAATGCCGTGGTCGGGGATGGGCATGCGCAAGTAGTCGACGTGCGGCGGGAGGTGTGCGTCGTAGGGTGGGAGCTCATCCGGCTCGGTGAGATCGATGAAACAGCTGACGCCCGCCTCCAGCAGGCGCCCCAGGCGCGCCCGGGTCGCCAGCGCGGTGGACCCGCCCGGGTGCTCACCGGCGAGCAACTGACCGGGCAGCACCCAGTAAGAGTTAGGCAGCGGGAGCGCGGCAGGCATCCTGCGTAGCTATGGGCGCAACCCTGCGCCCGTCGAGGCCACCGAAGTCGAACTGCCGGGTGTCGGCCAGATGCTCGGGCTCGACGTTGCGCAGCGCTGAAAAAATCGACTCGGTGCGACCGGGGAACTCGCGCTCCCAGTCGGCGAGCATTTTCTTCACCGCCAGGCGCTGCATATGGTCCTGCGAGCCGCACAGCCTGCAGGGGATGAGCGGAAAGGCGCGGCCGCGCGCGTAGCGCTCGATGTCGCGCTCGGCGACGTACGCGAGTGGCCGGATGACCACGTGGCGGCCGTCGTCGGACAGCAGCTTCGGCGCCATCGCCTTGAGGCGCCCGCCAAAGAACAGGTTGAGGAACAGCGTCTCGACGATGTCGTCACGATGGTGCCCGAGCGCGATCTTGCTGATGCCGTTCTCGGCGGCGAAGCGGTACAGCGCCCCGCGCCGCAGCCGCGAGCACAGGCCGCACATGGTGCGTCCCTGCGGGACGACGCGTTTCACGACGGTGTAAGTGTCCTGCTCGATGACGTGCCACGGCACGCCCAGGCCCTGCAGGTATTGCGGCAGGACCTGCGCGGGAAAACCGGGTTGCTTCTGGTCGAGATTGACGGCGATGAGATCGAAGCTCACCGGGGCGCTGCGCTGGAGCGAGAGCAGCATGTCCAGCAGCGTGTAGGAGTCCTTGCCCCCGGACATGCACACCATCACGCGGTCGCGGTCGGCGATCATGCCGTAGTCGGCGATCGCCTTGCCGACCGAGCCGCGCAGCTGCGCCGCCAGGCGCTGCAGGGTGCGGGAAGGCTTCGGCCCCACTTCAGGCCGCGGCGCTGCTGGTAGTGCTCTCGATGCTGGCGGTGCTCTCGAGATACTTTGCCTCGACGTAGCGCACGAAGGAAGCGGCTGACAGGGGCTTGCCGGTGGCGCCCTTCAGCAGATCCTGCACCGGCACCTTGGCGCCGAGGCCGTGCACATTGGTGCGCAGCCAGCCCAGGAGCCCGGAGAATTCCCCGCGCGCGAGCTGCTCATCCAGCTCCTGCACTTCGGCCCGCAGACTCTCATAGAGCTGCGCGGCGATGACCGCGCCGAGAGCGTAGGACGGGAAGTAGCCGAAGGAGCCCACGGCCCAGTGGATGTCCTGCAGGCAGCCTTCGACGTCGTTGGCGGGGCGAATCCCGAGGCGCTGCTCCATGCCGGCGCTCCACGCTTCCGCCAGATCACGCACCGCCAGTTCCCCGGAGAGCAGCTGCTTCTCCAGCTCGTAGCGCAGCATGATGTGCAGCGGGTAGGTGAGCTCGTCCGCGTCGACCCGGATCAGTCCGCGCCGCACCCGCGTGAGATGGCTGTAGACGTTCTCCACGTCCCACTCCGGTCCGCTCGCCCCGAAATGCTTCGCCAGCAGTGGCTGCACGTAGCGCACGAACGGGCGGCTGCGGCAGACCATCATCTCGATGAGCAGCGACTGGCTTTCCTCGAGAGCCATGCCCCGGTCGCGCCCTACGGGCTGGTCGCGCCAGTCCTGTGGCAGGCCCAGGTCGTACATCGCGTGCCCGGTCTCGTGCAATGCCCCGAGCAGACCCGAGAAAATGTCGTTGGGATCAAAGCGCGTGGTGACGCGGATATCCCCCGGCACCCCTTCGGTGAAAGGCTGCTCGCTCTCATCGAGTCGTCCCCGCTCGAAGGGGAACCCGACGCTCTTCATCACTTCCACGGCCAGGGCGCGCTGCTTGCCCGCCGGGAACTTGCCGGTGAGCGGCAGCAGCGGGCGAGTCTCCTGCACGGCGATCGCTTCGCGGATCAGCGACGGCAGCCGCCGCGACAGCGCCTTGAACATGGCGTCGATGTCCGCGGTGGTCAGTCCCGGGCTGAACTCGTCCACCAGCGCATCGTACGGGGCGAGATTGAGCGCCTGGCCCAGCAGCGCCGCCTTGTCGCGCACCAGGTGAACCACTTCCTCCAGGTACGGTGCGAACGCCTCGAACTTGCCCTGAGCGCGGGCCTCGAGCCAGCGTGATTCGGCACGGGACGCGGCCTTGGTGAGGCGCGACACGAGCGTGACCGGGGTGGCGATGGCATGGTCGCGCTGCCGGCGCATCTCGTGCAGGTTGGCGACCTGCCAGTCGGCGAGCCCCTGGGTGTTCGCCTGAGCGCGGTCCAGGAGGCGCGTGATGCGCGGCGCCGTGAGCAGCGCGTGGTGCTCGGTCTCCAGCGCCGCGAGCTGCTCGCCGCGCACATCGGCGCTGCCGCGCGGCATCATTACCGCCGCGTCCCAGCGCAGCAGCGCCAGAGCACCGCGGAAGGCATGCAGGCGCCTGAACTCCTGTTCGAGTTGCTTGTAGGGCGAGGCAGACATGGGCGATTCGGGAGCGGGGAAACGACGACTAGTTTACCAGCTCCGGCGGACCCCCACCCCGCCCACGTGAGTGTATTTTTATTATTAATCAATATGTTACGCTATATGTCAGGAAATTGACACGCGCGCCGCTTGACGCCGCCCGGGCCTTGAGGGCCAAAGTGCTGGCGAGGGCTCATGTCGCCTGCTGCAGTCGCTCGAGCGCGCCGGCCGCGTACCGCTCGCGCTCGCGCCACCGGCCTCGCGAGCGCCACGGCAGCGCCTGCCACGCGAGCATCGCGCGCTGGCGATCCTCTCCCCAGTGATAACCCCCGAGGGCACCGTCCTGACGCAGCACGTTGTGGCAGGGAATGAGCCATGCCACCGGGTTGGCGCCGACGGCCCTGCCCACCGCCCGGGCGGCGCCGGGGCTACCCACCGCGCGCGCGAGCGCCGCGTACGTGGTCGGTCCGGCGCTGCCGAGCTCGAGCAGCGCCTGCCAGACCTTGAGCTGAAAGTTCGTGCCTTTCACGGCGAGCTTGAGAGGTGGCGCGGTCCGCGCGCAAGCCGCGCCGCGCGACGAGGCCCAGACACGTCCCGCGAGCGCCGCCGCGGCGTCCTCGTCGCGCCGCAGGCGCGCCTGCGGCCAGCTCGCGGCGAGCGCGGCCACGCAGGCGCGCTCGGTCCCTGGCTCGATGAAGGCGAGATGGCACAGGCCGCGCGGGGTGCTCGCGAGCAGCGCGCGCCCGAAAGGGGTGTCGGTGATGCCGTAGGTGATCTGCATGCCGCGGCCGCGGGCCTTGAGCTCCCCGGGGGTGACCGCTTCCAGCGTGACCATCAGGTCGTGCAGCCGCGAGGGTCCCGACAGGCCGACACAGTAGGCCGCCTCGAGCACCGAGGGGGTGCTGGCGAGCGCTGCGCGGGCGGCGCGCGCGGTGACGTATGCCAGGTACTGCCGGGGGGTGACGCCGGCCCAGCGGCGGAACAGGCGGTTGAAATGGAACTCCGACAGGTGCGCGGAAGCGGCGATCGCGGCCAGGCGCGGCTGCGCGCGGAAGTTGGCGTCGATGAAGCGGATCGCTCGGGCGATGCGCCCGAAATCGCGGCTGTCGAGGAATGCGGGCCCGGTGTCCATGGGGCGATGATAGTCGCGTGCGCGCGGCGTGCGACCCGATTCTTGCGGCGCGCCGGCAGCTCATGCCAGATTTCAGCGCCACAGGTGCGAGCAGGGCCAGCGCGCCACGACCACGCCCACGCCGATCGACACCACCAGCAGCAAGGTAACCGTGAGACCGATCAGCACACGCCGCATCGGCGCATCATAACCGCCACGTGCACGAGAGACTCGCCATCTGCCTGCTCGCCTCCGAAGTCGAGCCGCTCTCCAAGACCGGCGGCCTGGCGGACGTGAGCGGGGCGCTGACCAGGTACCTGTACGGCGCCGGGCATGACGTGCGCCTCTTCACGCCGTGCTACGCCTCCATCGAGCGCGCGGCGTATGCGGCGCAGCCGGTCGCGGCCCTGCAGCAGGTGCCGCTGGCGGTGGGACCCAACAACTACCGGTTCTCGGTGCTGCGCGCGCAGCTGCCGGGCGGCGCGCCGGCGTATCTGATCGACTGCCCCGCGCTGTATGCGCGCACCGCCCTGTACACCAGCGATCCCGACGAGCACCTGCGCTTCCTCGCCTTCACGCGCGCGGCGCTCACCGCCTGCCAGCGCTTGGGGTGGGCGCCGCAGGTTCTGCACTGCAACGACTGGCACACCGCCTTTGCGCCGCTGTTGCTCAGGACGGTCTGGGAGGACGAGCCGCTGTTCGCCTCGACCCGCACGCTGCTGACGATCCATAACATCGGCTATCAGGGCATCTTCCCGGCGGCCCGGATTGCCGATCTCGGGCTGCCGGGCAGGCGCAGCCTCCTGCACCAGCCGGACCTCGCCGCCGGGCGGATCAACGCCCTGCGCCACGGCATCCTGTATGCCGACTCCATCACCACGGTCAGCCCGACCCATGCGCGCGAGATCTGCTCGGATGAGTACGGCATGGGGTTGCAGGACAGCCTGCGCGAGCGCGGCCGCGCCGTGACCGGCATTCTGAACGGCGTCGACTACGAGGAGTGGGATCCACGTCACGACCGCTACCTGCCCGCCCACTACGACTCCGAGCGGCTCGCGGTGAAGGGCGAGCTGAAGCGTCAGTTCGCGCAGCGCCACACGCTCGCGGCGGCCCCCAAGGTGCCACTGGCCGGGCTCGTGAGCCGGCTGGCCGTCCAGAAAGGCATCGAGCTCATGTTCGAGGCCTTACCGAAGACGCTCAGCGCGCGGCCGCTCAGTTTCGTCGCCCTCGGCAACGGTGAGCCGCAGTACGAGGAGTTCTTCACCGCCCTGGCGCGGCGCTTCCCGGGGCGGGTGGTGTTTCACTGCGGCTACGACGAGGAGCTCGCGCACTGGATCGAGGCGGCGAGCGATGTGTTTCTCATGCCCTCGCGCTACGAGCCGTGCGGGCTCAACCAGATGTACAGCCTGCGCTACGGCACCGTGCCGGTCGTGCGCCGCACCGGCGGACTCGCCGACTCGGTGCAGCACTACGACACCCGCACCGGCACCGGCACGGGCGTGGTGTTCAACGATTTCAACACCCAGGCTCTGCAGTGGGCGCTGAACACGGCGCTCGACCTGTACGCCAGGCCGCGACACTGGGCGCGGGTGGTGAGAAACGGCATGCAGCAGGACTTCTCCTGGGAGCGCCAGGGAGGCGAGTACGTGGCGCTCTACCGGCGACTCATCGCAGGCTGAAGCTGCCGCGCTCCTCGAACGGAATCGAGCGCATCAGGCCCTCGGCGAGTGCGATCCTGCCGGTGAGACGGTAGGCGACGCTGCGCACGGGCGCCTCCGACCCGCGCCCGAGAAGCTTCAAGAGCGCGCCCGCGAGGTTGGTGGTGACGTCCATGTCGAATTCGGCCTCTCCCATGGGCGGCACGACGAAGCTCGCCACCGAGGCGCCGCTCGCCAGCTGCTGCCCCTCGACTTCCAGGGTGTACTCCAGTCCCTTCACCGGGAGCCTGCGGTCGTTGGGGTTCTGCACGCGCATGCGCACCTTGAGGCGCTGTTCCCACAGGTCGCCGTGCTCGATCTGCACGTCGACCACCGAGAGCCTCGGGGCGATGAATTTCGAGCTGAGCGCGCAGGCGTCGAGCAGCAACGCCGCCGCGCACAGAGCGGGGAACCAACGGCGGGCTCTCATCCCGGCGCGCGGCCGAAGGCGCCGTTCAGGCGCGCGTAGTCGCGCGCGAGCTGCGCGGTGAGCGCGCCCGCGGGCAGTCGCCAGGTCCAGTTCCCCTCCACGGTCCCGGGGGTATTCAGCCGCGCGAAGGAGTCCAGGCCGAGGATGTCCTGCGCCGGGATGATGGCGAGGCGCGCCACCGAGCCCAAGGCTGCGCGTATCAGTGCCGCGGGCATGGCGCCTTCAGTCACGCGCAGGAAATAATCGACCCGCTGCGCGGTGTCGCGGTCCAGGCTCGCGTACCAGCCGAGCGTGGTGTCGTTGTCGTGGGTGCCGGTGTACACCACGCAGTCACGCTCGTGCAGATAGGGCAGGTGCGCATTGGCGGGGTCGCCGTCGAAGGCGAACTGCAGCACCCGCATTCCCGGCAGCCCAAAGCCGCTCTTCAGCGCCAGCACGTCCTCGGTGATGACCCCTAGATCCTCGGCGACCAGCGGCAGGTCGCTGAACTCGTCCAGGAGCCGGCGCAGCAGCAGCTCTCCCGGAGTGCTGAGCCAGGTGCCGCCGCGCGCATCGGCAGCGCCGGCGGGCACGGCCCAGTGGGCCGCCAGCGCCCGGAAATGGTCGATGCGCAGCAGATCCATTCGCGCCAGCTGCGCCCGCACCCGAGCGAGCCACCAGCTGAAGTCGGTGCGCCGCAGTGCCTGCCAGTCATAGACCGGATTGCCCCACAGCTGACCCAGTTGCGAGAAGTAATCCGGCGGCACACCCCCGATCGCAGCCGGCTCGCCGGTGGCGGTGAGCTGGAACAGCTCGCGATGCGCCCAGGTCTCCACCGAGGAGGGGCCCACGTAGAAGGGCAGATCGCCGAACAGCCGCACGCCGCGCGTGCGCGCGTGCGCGCGCAGCTGGTTCCACTGCAGGTGGAACGCGTATTGCTCGCGCTCGATGCGCGCGATTTCCGGCGCGAGCTCATTCGCGGCCTGCGCCAGCGCCTCGGGCGAGCGGTCGCGCAGCGGCGGCGGCCACTGCCAGAACGGCGCGCCGCCGTGCGCGCGCGTCAGCGCCTCGAACAGCGCGTAGTCGTGCAGCCACGGGCCGGAGGCCGCCAGGAACTCCGGGTCGATCGGCGCGTTGGGATCGGGCAGCTCCGCCGCATCGAGAAACGCCGCGTTGCCTGCGTGGTCCGAGCGCACCCAGTAGGGGGAGCGATCCTCGCCCACCGGTCCCGCCGGCAGGACCTGCCACACGGAAAAGGCGGCCTCGCTCAGCCAGTCGACGAAGGCGCGGCCGCCGCGACCGAGCGCCGCGTCGAGGGCGGACATCGGCAGCAGCACCCCGGCGCGGCGCCGGTCGAAGACGGGTAATCGCATGCTGGTCACGCCTTGGGCTGCGGCCTCGGGGTCAGCCGCCGGTGGCGCGACGCATGGTTCCGCCGTGCTGGGGAGCGCCGTGCCCGGTCGAGATCGGCAGCGTCAGCTCGCCCGGGGGCGGAAGATTCAGCCGCCGGTACAGCGTCAGGAGCTGGCGCCGGTAGAGGTGATCGAACTGGCTCACGGCATCCGCCGGGTTGTAGTCCCCGAACCACCAGAACCAGTCAGAGCTCTCACAGCGCGCGAGCTGGCGGCCGGCGGCGGCGCGCTCGCCCGGATCGCCCGCGTCCTGCATGACCCGATCGTAGGCCTCCTTGGCGTTGCACAGCAGATCCCACGCCCGGTTCTTGTCCGCATCCCCCATCCAGGTCGCGAGTGTGCCGTGCACCCAGCTGCCGGCGCACACCCGCGGCAGCGGGGCGGGCTGCAGGCCGCGTGCCAGACAATCGGACAGGGTCGTCAGCTCGAGCAGCGGATGGCTCGCGAGCTGCTCGTACAGCGCGCGCAGGAAATAGAAGCCGTTGAACGGGTAATGCTCCCAGGCATTCTCACCGTCGAGCGCGATGAGCACGGCGTGATTGCCCCCGGACTCGTAGCGGCGTGCGAGCTGCGACAGCTCCTCGACCAGGTTGGCGGCGGCGTCATCGCCGTGCCAGGTCGCGTAGGTGAAGCCGATCAGATCGGACAGCGTGTCGTCGCGGAAGAAACAGCTCATGCCGGTGCCGCCCAGGCGGTAAGGGCGGTTGTAGGCGAGCGGGTCCCGGGCCGCGTTCGCATCAGTGAGCGTGAGGCTCCCGCGCAGCACCCCGTCGCTGCTGGCGGCCCAGCGGAAGCCGGCGGCGGCGAGCAGTCCGAGCGTCGCGGCGCTGACCGCTCCTTCCGCGGGCCAGCAGCCGGCGGGACGGGCGCCGAAGGCGCGGGTGAATACGCGGATGGCCTCCTCGATGTGCCAGGTGGCGCGCGCCGCGCCCCCGGGATAGGCCGCATGTGCGGGCAGTTGCAGCGTGGGCAGCGCATCGCGCGCACACTGGAAGTCGAGCAGCAGCGGGATGATCGGATGTCCGTAGGGCGTGACCGACAGCTCGCACTGCCCGCGCTCGGCGAGGCGCCGGTAGCGCAACAGCACCTGGCCCACCAGAGCGCCGATCAGCGTGAGCAGATCGCGGCGCTGCGCGGGGCTGAAGTCGCGCCCGCGCTCGGTCAGGCGCGCGACCAGCGGGTCCGTGCGCCGCACGCTCTCGCCGAGCCAGGCGAGGTGATACCAGACCGCGAGATCGTGGATGAACTGGTCGGAAGCGTAAGCGACGCGCTCCAGCGTGCCGAGCGTCTCGGCGATGGTCGCGAGCTCCAGGTAGGGCCCGAAGCGCTCGATCATCTGCTGGCGCTGCGCCCGCAGGCAGGTGCGCAGCAGCTCCAGCCGCGCCGCCGGCTCGGTCGGTACCGGGTCCGGGCCCAGCAGCGCCAGCACCGGGTCCGGCAGCGGGCTGCCGTTGTGCAGATGCTCGGCGACGCGCCGCGCGATCTCCTCGACCTGCTCGATGAGCAGCGGGGTGAAGTTCACCACCGCGCGCGCCGCCGGGTTGCCTTCCAGGTGCGCCGCCATGTCGGTGTAGTCCTTGACGGCGTGCAGATAGGTCCACGGCAGTGCGTACTGGCCGGTGAGCGCGTCCTTGTACTGCGGCTGGTGCATGTGCCACAGCAGGATGACCGGCAGGCGGGGCGCGGCGCTCACGGCTCAACTGTTGCGCAGGCTGCGCAGCATGTCGACGGTGACCAGCACCACGCCTTTGTCGGTCACGTGGAAGCGGCGCGCGTCCGCCTCGCGCTCCAGGCCGATGTGGGTGCCGTCGGGCACCTCGCAGCCCTCGTCGATGATCGCCCCCGAGATGGCGCAACCGCGGCCGATCTCGGCGTGCGGCAGCACGACGGAGCGGTGGATGCTGGTGCGCTCCTCGACGCGCACGTCGGAGAACAGCAGCGACTCGCGCACCACGGCCCCGGAGATGATGCAGCCGCCCGACACCATGGAGTTGACGGCCATGCCGCGGCGGCCGTCCTCGTCGAGGATGAATTTCGCGGGCGGCTGCTGCACCTGGTAGGTCCAGATGGGCCAGTCCTGATCGTAGATGTTGAGCTCCGGGCGCACGTGGACCAGCTCGAGGTTGGCGTCGTAGTAGGCATCGATGGTGCCGACGTCGCGCCAGTAGCTTTGCGCGCGCGTCTGCACGTCCTGGAAAGGATAAGCAAACACCTGGCGGTCGCCGGCGATGGCTACCGGCAGGACGTCGCGGCCGAAATCGTGGGCGGAGGACTCGTTGGCAGCGTCCGCGGCGAGCAGGCTCTCGAGCAGGCGCGTGTTGAACACGTAGATGCCCATGGAGGCGAGAATGGTGTCGGGGCGGCCCGGCAGCGAGTCGGGCGTCGCCGGCTTCTCCGCGAACTTCGTGACCCGATTCCACTCGGTCGCGGTCAGCACCCCGAAATGCTGCGAGTCCTGCGCCGGCACCTCGACCACCCCGACGGTGATGTCGGCGCCCTTCTCCACGTGGTAGGCGATCATCGGACCGTAGTCCATCTTGTAGATATGGTCCCCGGCGAGCACCAGCACGTGCTTGGGCCGGTGCGAGACGATCAGCTCGATGTTCTGGTGCACGGCGTCCGCCGTACCCCGGTACCACAGCGGACCGAGCTGCTGCTGCGCGGGAACCACCTCGACGAACTCGCTGAATTCCCCGCGCAGGTAGCTCCAGCCGTGCTGCACGTGCTGGATCAGCGACTGCGCCTTGTACTGCGTGAGAATGGAGATCTGGCGGATCCCCGAGTTCACGCAGTTCGACAGCACGAAGTCGATGATGCGGAACTTGCCGCCGAAGGGCGTCGCCGGCTTGCAGCGATGCGCGGTGAGATCCCGCAGCCGCTCCCCGCGCCCGCCCGCCATGATGATGGCGAGCGTGCCGCCCGTCAGGCGGCTCACGTAGCGTCCGGAGGAAGCGCGGGCGGGCTGGCGAGGCATGAGGCGTACTACAGCGCAAGGCGCGCCGTCAGCGCAACCTTAAAGCATGCCTCACAGCCATTTCATCAGCCCGAGCTCATAGGGGTGAGAGAGCAGCTCGTGCCACGGGTAGATGCGGATCTCGGTGCGGAACTGCCCGCATTCCTGCGGCTCGACGTCGAGCGCGTAGATCACCGCGCCGTCGCTGTCCTGCTCGTCGGTGGCGCTGAAGGTGGCGTGCCACACGCCGGCGCGCGGCGGCTGCCCGTACGAGGACAGGGCCGGCGGCGCCAGATCCGCCTCCGGCAACAGCCGCCGTGCGACGAATTCCACGCGCACGTCCGCGGGCGTGAGCCCGTTCAGACCGGCCGCGACCCGCAGCCGCAGCCGCTCGCCGCGCGGCAGATCGCGCGCCACCTCGGAGAGCTGCCGCAGGCTCACCTTCGACCAGGCCTGCCGCGCGCGCGTTTTCCAATCCGCGAGAGTGCGCGCGCCGCTGAAGCCACTGGCGGCGAGACGCCGGTACTGCGTCACCGCCGGCTGGTACAGCCCCCGGGTGTAGTCGAACAGCACGCGGCGCATGTTGAAAGCCGGAATCACGGTCATCATGGCGCGCTTGCTGCGCTTCACCCAGGCGCCGGGGCAAGCGCTCTCGTTCTCCTCGCGCGCGTAGTACAGGGGCAGGACCTCCTCCTCGAGCGTGCCGAGAATCAGCTCGGCCTCGAGCGCATCGCGCCGCTCCGGATCCAGTACGTTCGCCGGCGGTATGCCCCAGCCGTTGTCCTGCATCCATCCTTCCGCCCACCAGCCATCGAGAATGCTCAGGTTCAAGCGCCCGTTGATGGCCGCCTTGATGCCGGAGGTGCCGCTCGCCTCGAGCGGCGCGATCGGGTTGTTGAGCCACACGTCGACGCCCGAGACCAGGCTGCGGGCGAGCTGCAGGTCGTAGTCTTCCAGGAAGATGATGCGTCCCATGAACTCCTGGCTCATCATCAGCTGGCGAATCTCGCGCAGCACGTACTTGCCCGGCTCATCCGCGGGGTGCGCCTTGCCGGCGAACAGCAGCAGCACCGGGCGCTCGGGATTGCTGACCAGCCGCGCGAGACGCGCGCGGTCGCGCAGCAGCAGCGTCGCGCGCTTGTAGGTGGCGAAGCGCCGCGCGAACCCGAGGGTGAGCACGCCGGGACGCTGCGGATCGAGGAAGCGCGTCACGTGACGCAGCTGCGCGGGGCTCAGGCCCTTGCGCTCGTACTCGCGCTGCAGCCGCTCGCGCACGCTCGCCAGCATGCGCGCCTTGACTTCCTGCGCCGTCACCCAGTAGCGCTCGTCCGGCACGCGCTCGAGCGCGCTCCAGAATTCCGGGTCGCGCAGCCGCTCGCGCCATTCCCGTCCCAGCTCGCGGTCGAAGAAATCCATCCAGGTCTGGTGCAGGAAGGTCGGCACGTGCACCCCGTTGGTCACGAAGCCGACCGGGTTGTCCTCGGGACGAACCTCCGGCCACTGGTCCGCGCACAGCCGCGCCGAGACCGTGCCATGGATGCGGCTCACGCCGTTGACGTGGCGCGTGCCGCTCAGCGCGAGGCGCGTCATGTTGAAAAGGCCCGGGGCGGAAGGGGAACGCGCCAGCTCGAGGACGCGCTCGACCGGCACCCCCAGCTCGCGCACGAAATCCCCGAAGTGCGCGACGATCAGCTCCAGGCCGAAGGCGTCGTGGCCGGCCGCCACCGGAGTATGGGTGGTGAACACGCAGTCCGCCGCCACCGCTTCGAGGGCGGCGTTGAAGGGCAGGCCCTGCGCCAGGTGCTCGCGCAGCAGCTCGAGAATCAGAAACGCCGCGTGCCCTTCGTTCAGGTGCCACACGGCGGGGGCCACCCCGAGCGCGCGCAGCGCGCGCAAGCCGCCGATGCCGAGGATCATTTCCTGGCGCACCCGCGTGGACTCATCCCCGCCGTACAGGCGATGGGTGATGTCGCGATCCGAGGGGATGTTCTCGGCGCAATTGGTGTCGAGCAGATAGACCGGAACGCGGCCCACCTGCGCCTTCCACAGCCGCGCGACGACCTCGCGCCCGGTGATGCGCACCGCGACCTTGAGCCACTCGCCCGCCGTATTGCGCACCGGCTCGACCGGCAGATCGCGCGGGTCGCGCTCACGATATTCGGCCTGTTGCACCCCGTCGTTGTCGACGGTCTGAGTGAAATACCCCTGCTCGTACAGAAGCCCCACCGCCACGAAGTTGGCGCGCTCGTCGCTCGCCGCCTTGCAGTAATCCCCGGCGAGCACCCCGAGGCCTCCGGAGTAGATGGGGAAGCTCTCGTGAAAGCCGTACTCGGCGCAGAAGTACGCCACCAGCGGCGCCTCGGCGGTGGGTGCGCCGAGCCCCAGGTACGCTTCGAGGGTCTCGAGCGCGAGGTGATAGCGCGCCAGGTACAGCTCATCGCGAGCGCAGCGCTCCAGCGTCTCCTGGTTGACGCAACGAAGCACCAGGCGGGGATTGCCGTTGGTCTGCTTCCACAGCTCCGGATCCAGATCCTCGAACAACGCGCGGGTGGGACGGTGCCAGCTGAAGAACAGGTTGGCGGCCAGCTCAGGGAGACGCGACAGGCTCCCCGGGATGACGGGGGTGACTTCCAGGAGCGAGTTTCTCATCACCGGTCCCGTAAAAGACGCGAAGTCTAGCAGTACCCGCATCGAGCCCCCGCCCGTGCCACGCGCGTGCTAAACCCGCGACATTTCACAACCTGCCACTACTTCCCAGCTCGAATATTAGTTGACAGCTAGTATTATCTACTTAATAGTACTAGTAAATGGACGATAGCCAGCCACGCAAGTTCCAGAAAGACCTCAACGCGGGGCTCGTGGCGTTGGTGCTGCTGGCCGTACTCGAGCGCACCAAAGAGGATCTGTACGGATACGAGATCGCCAAGCGCCTGCAGAAGGCGAATGAAGGCGAGGCGCTTTTCAAGGAGGGCACCGTGTACCCCGTGCTGCGCTCGCTCGCGGGCGGGGGATTGCTCACCAGCCGCGTCGTGCCCTCCTACGCCGGGCCGCCGCGGCGCTACTACCGCATCACCGACGACGGCCGCGCCGTGCTGCGCCAGTGGAGTGACATCTGGCGGCAGACGCGCGGCTTTGTCGATCGCTTCATCGAAGGAACCGACTCATGAACGCTCCCCGCTCGATCGATGAGTACCTGAAGCAGCTGCGCCAGGCGCTCGCAGGCCAGGACCCGGCGCTCATCCAGGATGCACTCTACGACGCCGAGGAGTATCTGCGCGCAGAGGTCGCGGCGCACCCGGACAAGTCCGAGAGCGACGTGCTCGAGCTCATCGCGAGCACCTACGGTGCTCCGGACGAAGTGGCGGCGGCGTACCGGGACACGGAAGCGAAGGTGAAGGCCGCCCTGAAGACCCCGGCACCGCGCGCGGCCGCGAACGCCTCGGGGCTGGCGCGCTTCTTCGGCGTGTACCAGGACCCGCGGGCCTACACCTCTCTTTTCTATATGCTGCTCACGCTGGCCACCGGCATCGGGTACTTCACGTTCGTGGTCACCGGGCTGTCGCTGTCGGCCGGGTTCGCGGTCCTCATCATCGGCGTGCCGTTCTTCCTCGCCTTCATCGGCATCGCGCGCGTGATCGCGCTCGGCGAGGGGAGACTCCTCGAGGCGATGACCGGCGAGCGCATGCCGCGCCGTCCGCTGCATCCCGGAGCGCCGGCGAGCTGGTGGACACGCATCGGCGAGATGCTGGCGGACGTGCGTACCTGGACCACGCTCCTGTACCTGCTCATCATGCTGCCGCTGGGGATCATCTACTTCACCGTCGCCGTGACCGCACTGGCGATCGGCCTGCGCCTGGCGCTCGCGCCGCTCGTGGTGCTGACCCGCGACTTCGGCTGGTTCTCGCCGGGTGTCTCCCTCGACATGCTCCAGATCGATGGCTGGCACGCTGCCTCAGCGCACACACTGCTGGGATCGCTCTTCTACATGGTGTTCGGCATCGCGATCGTGACGGCGCTCATGCATGTGGCGCGCGGGGTTGCGCGCGCACACGCGCGCCTCGCCAAGGCGCTGCTGGTCAAACCGGGCGCGTGAGGGGGGCGCGGGCCGCGCGGTACACTAACCGCGCATGCGAGGCTTCCTTCTGCTGCTCTGCGCCGGCGGCCTGGCCACCGCGCTGTCCGGTGCCGCCTCGATCGCCGCCGCCAGGCCCGCGCCGGCCGTGCCCGCTCCTGCGGGCGGCTCCAAGGGGTGCCTGCCGGGCGGCAACGCTTATCTGCGCGCCCGCATCCGCGGCGCGCTGAACCTCGACATCGACTGGCACGACGCCGAGATCGAGTGCGAGGGCGGTCCGCGTCCGGACGGCAGCGGCCTGCGGGTGAGCTTCGCCGGCCCGCGCCACGCGGACGGGCGGCGCCTGCGCCTGGTGTTCGGCGTGGGATCGGTGCACGAGGGGCGCACGGGGCGCGCGCTGCCGACCAATCTCACCGTGATCTTCGAGGGCGAGGAGCGGGTGTTCGCCACGCGCGGCGAGGATCACTGCACCGTGGACGAGCTCAGACAGGAGCGGCTCGGGGCACTCGGCGGACCGCTGCGCTCCTGGCGCATCGTCGCCCGCGGCTTTTGCACCTCACCGGCCAGCACGCTCAACAGCGATGCGCGCATTCTGGTCAGCCGCTTCGATTTCGCCGGCAGCGCCGTGTTCACGGACGAGCCGCGCGAGCGGCCGACCCAGCCCGAAACCTAGAAGGCGGCAAAGACATGTCGCGCGCAAACCGTCCTGAGCATCCGGTGCCGGGCATGGACGCTCTGATGCTCGGCGCGTTGCTGGCGTTCGCGGCCGGGGGCGCCGGGCCCGCGGTGGCGCAGGAGTCGCGTGCGCCGCTCGAGCTGTCGACGTTTCCGCGCACCGCGCTGCAGGTCACCCACCTTGATGGGCACCACGCGGCCCGCAAGTACGCGTTCGAGGTGTGGGTCGCCGACACTCAGGAGCGGGCCCAGCAGGGTCTGATGTTCGTCAGCGACCTGCCCGAGACCCTGGGGATGGTGTTCCCGCTCACCGCTCCACGCGTGGAAACCATGTGGATGAGGAACACCTACATCGAGCTGGACATACTCTTCATCGACGCGCATGGCCGCGTGGCGAAGATCATCGAGCGCGCGCACCCCATGTCGGAGGCGTTGCTCAGCTCCGATACGCCGGTGAGCGCGGTGCTGGAACTGAAGGGCGGTGAGGCCGCGAAGCTCGGCCTGCGCCCCGGCGATACGGTCACCTGGAAGAAACCCGCGCAGTAAGTAAGCGCGCAGCAGGGCGGCGCGCCCGCCCGCCTCGACCGGATCCTCCACCCGCTATCTGGAGGCCGGCGGATTCGCAGTGCGCTTGTGCTTCGCGTGCTTCGAGGCGATCGGGCGCGAGATCGGCGCGCCGTAAGCACGGCTGTGCGAGCGAGGATGCGGGGCGAAGGAGCTCGGCTTCGCATGCCCGGCCGGCGGCGCGCTACAGACGGCAGGGGTGCGCGATCCGGACACAATCGCCGCGCTCGTGATCCAGCGCCCGCCCGCCGCGAACTGCGCGGAACCGGCCCCAAGCCCCGCAAGCATCAACACGCACAGCCCGGCCGCCTTCATGCGATACAGGATGCGTGATCGAGGGCGTCCTCGGTAGGAGCCGATGGTGTATTCATGACGCCGTTCCGCAGTGTTGCTGTGTGGCAACAATCGAAGAGCCAGATCGGTCGGGACCGAGCTCAGGGTCGCGCGGAATCGCATGCTTGGCTAATATCCAACGTCCATTCATCCCAATTCCAGAGCGTCTGGTCGCATTTGACACCGCTCTGCGGGTACCAGGGACTGGGCAAATAACGAAACGGCCATAGCCGTCGCGGGAGAACCACATGACTCCATACGAAATCGCGCACGCGATGAGGGGCCTGCTGGCGGTGGGCGCGATGATAGCCGCCAGTGGCGCGGTCGCCGTGCATGCGCAGGAGCAGCCCGGTAACCCGGCGGGTGGAAACATCGAGACCGTGGTCGTCACGGGCTCGATGATCAAGCGAACCGACTTCGACACACCGAGTCCGGTACAGGTCGTGACGGCCGAGGATTTGCGGCAGTCCGGTTACACCAGCGTTTCCGAAGTGCTGCGCAATATAGCCGCGAACGGACAGGGCACTCTTTCGCAGTCGTTCGGCCTCGCGTTCGCGGGCGGCGGCGCGGGCGTCGCCCTGCGCGGCCTCACCGTGGGCGGCACGCTGACGCTCATCGACGGCTCGCGCATGATTCCCTATCCGCTGTCCGATGACGGCCAGCGCAACTTTGTCGATGTCAGTCAGATCCCCTTCAATGTCATCGACCGGGTCGACGTGCTGAAGGACGGCGCCTCGGCCGCCTACGGCTCGGATGCAGTCGCGGGCGTGGTCAATGTAGTGCTCAAGAAGTCGTTCACCGGCTTCAACGTGTCCGCGGAGGGGGGCGCTCCCGGCCATACGGGCGGCGTGACCGAGCATCTGGGCGCGCTCGGGGGTATCGGTGATCTTGCCTCGGACGGCTACAACGCGTACCTCGCGCTCGAATACCGCCACCAGGACCGGATCCTGCTGTCTGATCGCAGCGGCTTCTGGACCAATGAGAACTTTCTGCCCTACGGCGGTTTCGACACCCGCTACGGCTCTCCAAACAGCTCGCCGGCCACCGCACTGTTTCCTCAGGTCCTCGGCGGCTACGTCCTCAATCCCGCGACCGGCGTGCTCGACGCCACGACGCACTTTCTCAACCCGGGCGCCTGCGCCAGTTATGCCGCCTATCAGGCGGGCCAGTGCATCTACTCGCCCCTCTTCCAGGTTCAGCCGCAGACCGGGAATCTGAACGCACTCGGGCGCTTCACCAGGGACCTCGGCGGGGAGTGGCAGGGGATCGTGACGGCCTCGCTGTTCCGTAGCGAATCCGAGCAGGTTGGCTCTCTCAACAATAATTCCTACCCGTTCCTCGACGGGCTCAACCCCACCACGATTGTTTCGTACGCACCAGGCGTCAATCCCACCAGCGTGACCACGCCGCCGATCCTGCTGCCCGTCGGCGCACCGAACAACCCGTTCAATGCGCCGGCGCCGCTGGTGGCGGACTTCCCGCAGCTGGGAATGGCGCAAACACAGTTCGTCGCCAACACGTACCGGCTCTTCGGCGACATCAGGGGTACGGCGGCGGGCTTCGACATCGATGGCTCGGCCGGCCTCATGTACTCGGCGCTGGCGCAGAAGTTCTTCGGCAGTATCAGTCCGTCAGCGCTGCGGGCTGCCGCGAACAGCGGATTCAACTTTGCGACCGCGAGCCCCGCCGCCCTCGCAGCGGCGGTCGCGCCCGAGATGGAGACCAAGGATACCAACACCATGCAGATCGCAGACGTGCACGCCGCGCGCCAGCTCGCGCAGCTGCCCGGCGGCCCGCTGTCCATGGCCATCGGCGTCGGCTTTTACCATTTGTATAAGAACTCTCCCTCCGCACCGGGGATCGCCGGTGGCCTGCAGTTCGGTAACGGGGCTTATGCGGTCGGCGGTCAGACCAATGACAACGCCTATCTCGAGCTCGTGGCGCCGGCTTGGAAGGGCCTCGAGCTCGACGGCGCGGTGCGCTACGATCACTACAACCAGTACGGCGGCTCGACCACGCCGAAGTTCGGTCTCAAGTACACGCCCTTCAGGATGCTGACTCTCCGTGGCACTTACGGCAAGGGCTTCCGGGCGCCGAACCCGGCGGAATCCGGTAAGTCGGCGGCGCTGTTCGGCGGAGCGCCCTTCAACGACAACGTGCTGTGTCCAGACCCCGCGAACCCCAACGCGGTGGGCAACTTCCCAAGCCAGTGCAACCTCGGGCTCGTGGGTCTGCAGGTCTCCTCGCCGAAGCTGCATCCGGAGAAGTCCACCAATTACACGTTCGGGTTGATCTTCTCGCCGCTCGAGAGCACCAAGGTCTCGCTCGACTACTGGGACATCAAGGTCAACCAGGACATCCAGTCGGGCGTTAACGTGCTGTTCCTCGGCGGCGACCCGGCCCTGTTCCCGATCGTGCGCGGGCCCCAGCAGGTGCTGCCGTTCGTTACCGCGCCCGGCGTGCTCACCCCGACGCCGACCCCGCAGGGCCCGGTGCTGTATCAGGCATTCCCGTACTTCAACCTGACCCAGACTCACGTCAACGGCCTGGACCTGAATTTCGCGAGTCACTTCGACGTCGGAGGCGCGGGCCGGATCACAGCGGCGCTGAATGCCTCACACATGTTCCACTATATCTTCGGCCTCCAGGGCGGGCAGCTCGACCTCGCCGGCACGCACGGTCCCATAATCATCTCCGGCGACACGGGCAATCCGAAGGATCGTGCGACGGCCTCGCTCGGATGGGATCGGGGTCCGGTGGCTGTCAGCGCATCCCTGAACTACGTGGGACACTTCAACGTCACCGATCCTTCAATCGGAATCACGGACTGTCCCACGGCGATCGCGACCGGTGGACTGGGCGGCCCTCAGGCCACCCGCTTTGCCAGCCCCGCGGCGGTGCCGGCAGGCCTCCTGGGCTACTGCGACGTCAAGGCGTTCACGGACGTGGACCTGTACGCGCAGTACGCGTTCTCGAAGCACTTGAGTGTGCACGCCGCGATCCTGAACGTGTTTGATTCGCAACCGCCGGTCGACCTGGAGACCTACGGCGCATCGGGCAACGACCCGTACAACCCAGCGATGCATCAGGCGGGCGCGATCGGCCGCTTCTACAATCTGGGCGCGAGCTATACGTTCTAATCGGCCCCCGCGGCGGTCGTTTGTTTGCTCATTCTTCTTCCGCGCGCGGCCGCCAGGCCTGCGCCAGCTCCTGCTGCTTGCGCGCCGGCACCGGATCGTAGTGACTCAGCTCCATGGTGTAGGCGCCCTGCCCCCCGGTGAGGGCCTTGAGGCGCGACTGGTACTCCGCGACTTCCGCGAGCGGCACGAAGGCATTGAGCACCGAGCGCTGTCCGGGCAAGGAGCTGTTGCCGTTGATGCGCGCCCGCTTGGTGGCGAGGTCGCCGGTGATGTCGCCGATGGCGCTCGCGGGCGCGGTGATCTCCAGGCGCATGATCGGCTCGAGCACGATCGGCGCGGCCTTCTGCAGCGCGTCGAGAAACGCCTTGCGGCCTGCGGAGACGAACGCCACCTCTTTCGAGTCCACCGAGTGGTGCTTGCCGTCGTACACGGTGACGCGCACGTCCTGGATCGGAAAGCCGGCGAGCGCGCCCTCGGCGAGCACCTGGCGCACGCCCTTCTCCACCGCCGGGATGTACTGCCCGGGGATCGCACCGCCCACCACGTCGTCCACGAACTCGAAGCCCGCGCCGCGCCCGAGTGCCTCGATACGCAGGTACACCTCGCCGAACTGCCCGGCGCCGCCGGTCTGCTTCTTGTGCCGGCAGTGTCCTTCGGCTGGTCGCGTGACGGTCTCGCGGTACGGGATGCTCGGCGGGTGGGTCTTCACGTGCACCCCGTAGCGCTCGGCCATGCGCTCGAGCAGCACCCGCAGGTGAAATTCACCCATGCCGTAGAGGACGGTCTCGTTCACCGCGGCGTGATGCTCGATGCGCACGCACGGGTCTTCGGCGGTGAGCTTGTGCAGGGTGTCGGCCAGACGCTGCTCATCGCCGCGGCGCTCCGGCTCGATGGCGACGCCGAGCATGGGCGGCGGGAACGCCACCGGCTTCAGGTGGTACTGGTCCTCCTCGTGCGAGTCGTGCAGCACCGCGTCCAGGTGCAGCTCGTCCACCTTGGCGATGGCGCAGATGTCCCCGGGCACCGCCTCGGTGATCTCGGTGGACTCCTTGCCGAGCAGGCGGAACAGGTGCGCGATCTTGATCGGCTTGCGCGCGTCGCCGACGAACAGCTGGCTGCCCGGGCGCACGGTGCCCTGGTGCAGGCGCAGCACGCCGAGCTTGCCGACGTACGGGTCGATGCTCACCTTGAACACGTGCGCGATCACGTGCTTGGCGGGGTCCGGCGCCACCGGCACGCGCGCGGCGCTCTCGCCACTGCCCTTCAGGAACGGCGGCGGATTGCCTTCGGCGGGGTTGGGCATCAGCCGCTCGAACACCTGCAGCAGCTCCGGGATCCCCGCCCCGCTGTCGGCGGAAGCGAAACACACCGGCACCAGGTGCCCCTCGCGCAGCGCCTGCTCGAAAGGATCGTGCAGCTGCTCGGGGGAGAGCTCCTCGCCCTGCTCGAGGTACAGCGCCATGAGCTTCTCATCGAGCTCCACGACCTGGTCGATGATCTGCGTATGCGCCGCATCGACCGAGGAGAAATCCGCCTCGCGGCCGTGGGGTTGAAAGAAGCAGTCCACCACGGCGTCGCCGCCGCCGGCGGGCAGATTCAGCGGCAGGCATTCGCGGCCGCAGGCCTCGTGCAGCTGCGCGAGCACGTCGCTGCAGTGGGCGTCGCGGCTGTCGATCTTGTTGACGATGACGATCCGGCACAGCTCGCGCTCGCGCGCGAACTCCATGAGGCGCTGCGTGAGCGTGTCGACGCCGTTCACGGCACTGACCACGACGGCCACCGCCTCCACCGCCTCGAGCACCGACAGCGCCTTGCCGAGGAAGTCCGCATAGCCGGGCGTGTCGATGAGGTTGACGTGGATGCCGTTGAAGTCGAAGCTGCAGATCGCGGTGTCGAGCGAGTGCTGCAGGCGCCTCTCCTGCGGGTCGAAATCCGACACCGTGCTGCCGCGCGCCAGGCTTCCGCGGCTGCGGATCGCGCCCGCCTGCAGCAGCAGCGTCTCGACGAGTGAGGTCTTGCCCGCGCCGGCCTGCCCGACCAGCGCGATGTTACGGATGCCAGACGTCGTGTACCCCATGGCGGATGCTCCCCGGCACGTTGGACCGGCGCCACACGAGCATCACCGGTACGGTAAAAGCCTACTCCGCAAAGCCTGCCCGCGGCTACTCGCTGCGCGTACCATGCAGGGCAACCCGGCGCCGGCTTGAGGCAAGCGAGAGCAAGATGAGCGACTCCCCGCCCGATGAGGCGCGCAAGCGCCGCGCCTGGCAGAAGATTCAGCGCCAGCTCGATGAGGCGCTCGAGGCGAGTTTTCCGGCCAGCGATCCGGTCGCCATCGTGACCTCGCACGAGGAAGAGGACTGGGGCATCGAGCCCGCGGCGCCCGCTCCAAAGCCGCTGCCGCCCCGAAATCCTTAGAAGGACCTCAAGCGGCACCGCTCAGGGGGCGGTCAGCTCCAGGGCCGAGCCGGCCTGATTCACCGTGGTCAGCACGATCGGCCGGCGCCACACGCGCTGCAGATAATCGAGCACCTTGCGGCTACGCTCCAGGTCAAGGCCGCGGCCGTCGACGGTGCTGTCGTGCGTGAGCTCGAGCGTGCCGTCGTTGCGCACGTGCGAGGCGCACACGATCGGTGCGCCGAAGTTGTACTTGGGCGCGAGCACCGCCTCGTGCAGCGCCGTCAGGTCATGCTCGAGCACCTTGATCTGGCCGTCACTGCGCGCGCTGTAGCGGAACAGGCCCAGCTCGTCGGCGAGCTCGCGGGTGAGCTGATTGCGCACGAAGCTGAAGTCATCGTCCTGCTGCATGATGGCGCGCGCCGCGGGCAGGCCGTTCTTCTCGACGATCTTCTCCCACATCGCAAACCCCAGGTGGTAGGGGTTGATGTTGAGCGCGACCTGGGTTTCCGCGGCGACCGGGCGCACCACGTCCGAGTGACACTTGATGGCATCCAGGTAGGCCTGTTGAGGTATGAAGTCCGCCTCGCGCAAGAGGCGCGCGTGCCAGTAGGAAGCCCAGCCCTCGTTCATGATCTGGGTGGCGAACACCGGATAGAAATAGAACGACTCCTCGCGCACTGCGAGAAAGATGTCGCGCTCCCAGCTCTCCATCTCGGGGGCGTAGTTGGCGACGAACCACAGCAGGTCGCGCTCCGGATGCGGAGGGAGCGGCGCGCGCTTCTTCACCTCGATGGCGCTGCCGCCGGCGAGGGGCTCGAGCGCCGCGAAGCGCTTGCGGAACTGGTCCTCGACCAGCGCCTTCGGATCCACGAGGAACTCCGGGTAGCGCTCGCGGCGCAGCGGCTGGTCGACGTCGACGTGCTGCTCGAGGGCGAGGGCCGCATCGAGCGCGGCCTCGACGCGTTGCGCGCCGTGAGTCTCGATGGCCTGCTGGATCTGGCGCGCGTGATTGGCGGCGTGCTCGACGATGTGCTCGCTCACCTGCTCCTGGCAACGGCGGAACAGCAGGTTGTTGCGCGCGAAATCCGCGTGCCCCAGCACGTGCGCGGTCACCAGGATGTTTTCCGCGAGCCCGTTGCTCGCGGCGAGGTAGGCGTGTCCCGGGTTACCGGGGAACACCACCTCGAAGAGCCGTGAGTGCCCCATGTGGCGCTGGATCAGCTGATAGATATAGCGCACGCCGAATGACCAGTGCGGCATGCGCACCGGCAGGCCGTAGACGGCGATCTCCATCATGAAGCTGTCGGGAACCGCCTCGAAATCGACCCGGTGGAACTCGAGCCCGGAGCGGGCGGCCAGCTCCTCGATGCGCCGAACGTAGCTCTGCCAGCCTTCGCTCATGGGCGCTCGGGGCTCATGGGCTCTCGGGCGCCTGGCTCTCGGGCGCTTGGGCTTCGGCGGTGAAGAAATGCCGCACCGCGCCCCAGACGTCCTCGAAGTCGTTGAGCGCGTAACTGCCGGCGGCGCAGCCGGCCGCCTGCAGCTCCGCGAACAGCTTGCCGGTTTCGGTGGCCAGCTGCCGCGACAGCCCCGAGGACACCTCCACGTAGCCGGTGAAACAGGCGTCCGCGGCGATGGCGCTGAGCGCGCTGCGCGCGTCGGCGGCGTCGCTCACGGAGTTGTCGCCGTCGGAGGCATAGAACAGGTAGATGTTGCAGCGTCCGGGGTTGTAGCGGGCGTCGATGATCTCGCGTACCTTGGCGAGTCCGGTCGAGGCCACGGTGCCGCCGGTGCCGCTCACCTGGAAGAAGTCCGGCTCGTTGAATTCCCACGCCTCGGTGGTGTGCGCCACGAACAGCGTCTCGAGCGAGCGGTATTCGCGCCGCAGCCCCTGCACCACCCAGAAGAAGAAGGTCTTGGCGAGCTTGCGATCGCGGTCGGACATGCTGCCCGACACGTCCAGCATGAAGAACACCACCGCGTGCAGCGCCGGCTGACGGCGCCGGGCGAGCTGGCGGTAGCGCAGGTCCTCGTCGATGAAGGTCTGTGTGGCCCCCGGCGCCGCGCGCCGCTTCACCAGCTCCTTGAACGAGCGGCGCCGGTCGAGGCGCGAGCGTGCGCCGTGGCGGTCCCAGCCCTCGCGGATCCAGTCGGTTTCCTCGGACGGCCCCACGCGCGCCTTGAGGTTCGGCAGCTTCATCGCCTCCCACAGCCAGTCGACGATGTCGTCGATCTTGAACTCGAGCAGCAGCTGCACTTCGCCCTCGTCGCGCCCGCCGGGTCCCTTCTCACCCTGCCCCTGCTCGCGCCCGGGAGCGGAAAACACGTCTCCCGGCTTGGCCTTGCCCTGCCCCGCCCCCTGCTGTTCCTCCGGGCGCCGCAGCCGGAAATGATAGTGCTCGAGCATGCGCACCGGCACGCGCACCGTGCGGGCGCCGCCGTTGATGACGTCGCCCCCGGCGATCATCTCGGGGAGATTGGCGCGCACCGCTTCGCGGACTTTCTCGTCGTGGCGCAGCCAGTCACGCGCGCCGCGCGAGAACAGCTCGTACCACTGCGCGGCGTCGGAGGGCTCGCCGCGATTGCCGCGCTCTTCGTCCATGTCCTACTGGTACACCTTTTCGAACAGCGCCGCTACTCCTGGGCGAGGAGCGTGGTTACGTAGCTGAGCGCCTCCTTGGCGCTGTGCTCGTCGTAGCCGTACTCGCTGACCAGGCGCTGCTGCACCACGGAGATCTTCTGGCGCGCGTCGTCGTCCGGGCGCGCGGTGGAGGTCACCAGTCGCAGCACGTCGCGGCGCTCCTCGAACAGGTACTGCTCGATGGCCTCGCGCATGCGGGCGTGACTGACGAGCTTGAACCTCTCGCCCGCCTTGAAGGCCACCATGGCCTTGCGCACCACCTCCTGGCGGAACGACATCTTGCCCGAGTCCGACACCTTGATCTTCTCCTCGACCGAGCGCAGAAAGCGCTCGTCGGCGGCGCGGCTCTCGCCGGTGATCGGATCGGTGACCTGGCGGTGATCGAGCGAGGCCTCGACCTCGTCGAGATACTTCTCCAGCAGCTGCTGCGCCTCCTCCTCGAAGGAGGCGAACATGGCGCGGTGCACGTCTTCTTTCACCCAGCGGTTGTAGAACTCCTTGCGGGCCGTCACCAGGTGATCGATCCAGGCTTTCTTCTGCTTCGCGTCCATGCGTGCATCGCTCTCGATGCTGTCCTTCAGGGCGAGCAGCAGCTCCATGCTGGTGAGACTGTGGGTGTTGCCGCGGGTGATGGCGTTGGAGATCGCGTTGACCACGAAACGCGGGCTCACGCCGGTCATGCCCTCCTCGGGCGTCTCGGCGCGCAGGCGCACCACTTCGGTCTCCGGGACCCCCTCGACCGCCTCGCCGGCATACAGCCGCAGTTTCTTGGGCGGATCCAGACCCTCGCGCTCGGACTTGCCGAGGCGCGTCAGGATGCCGAACACCGCCGCGAGATTGAGCACGTGCGGGTCGAGGTGTACGTTGCGGAACGCCGGCGCGCCCGACACCAGCTTCTGGTAGATGCGCGACTCGTCGCGGTAAGACAGCGCGTAGGGGATCTTGATGATCACCATGCGGTCCAACAGCGCCTCGTTCTCTTTCTCCTGCAGGAACTTGTGGAACTCCGCGAGGTTGGTGTGCGCCAGGATGGTCTCGTCGAGGTGAATCAGCGGGAAGCGCGATACCTTGACGTTCTTCTCCTGCGTCAGGGTGAGCAGCAGGTACAGGAACTCGCGCTTCACCTTGAGAATCTCGATCATCTCCAGCACGCCGCGGCTCGCCGCGTACACCGCGCCCGACCACGACCAGGCGCGCGGGTCGCCCTCGTCGCCGATCTGCGCGACCTTGGCGAGATCCACCGAGCCGACCAGGTCAGCGATGTCGGCGGTGGTGGGATCGTGCGGCGCATAGGTGCCGATGCCGATACGCGAAGCTTCGTTCAGAAAAACGCGCTCGACCGGGACCCGCACGAAGTCGCCCTCGAACTCGCGCTCGACGAAATCGCGCGCCCACGGGGACAGCTCGCCACTGATGTTCACGCCGTAGCGGTCACGAAACTCGGCGCGCAGGCTGGTGGGGATGAGGTTCAAGGGGTTCTCGCGCAGCGGCGAGCCGCGGATGGCGTACAGCGCGCCCTCGTCGGTGCGGCTGTATTCCTCGAGCCCGCGCTTGAGCAGGATCGCGAGCGTCGACTTGCCGCCGGAGGGCGGACCGAGCATCAGCAACAACCGCCGGCCGACATCGGATCCGGCGGCCGCGGCCTTGAAGTAATCGACGACACGCGACAGCGGCTCATCGATACCAAAGAGCTCGCGCTTGAACAGCTCGCGCGCGCGCACGTTCTCGGAAGCGTCGGGCTGCGCGGCGCGCCCATGCCAGCGCAGCATGTCCCAGACGTATTCATGACTGGTGCGGGCGAGCGCCACCGCATGGCCGGGCAGGATGTTGGCCAGAAACTCACCGAACGTGCCTTCCCAGCGCTGGGCGCGGTGCAGGCGGCTGAAGGAGCTCAGGGTATCGATGAAGTCGGCGGTGGTGCCGTGGGAATTCTGGTCAGCAGCGAGCGGTGGCATCGTCCCTCCCTCCCATTGAGCTCATCGGTCTCGAATCCGATGCCGGCGCTGCCGGCGACACCGGCGATGCCGAGTTGGTCATTAAGCTAGTCCCATGTTTCCGCACAATGAGTGATGGCCTTCAGATCCTGAGGTACCTGTTACGTTAAGACGGTCACAGCGATGGATTGTTTCACCGCCCGCCGCGCCCACGCCACCGTCATCTCAGGTGTGCCGCCGCACGCGGCGGCGCGCATCTGCTGATCGCCAAGCGCGCCGCGCCGGCACCGCTTCCGTGCACGCCGGCGGCGTGCGAGCCTTCACGCCCGGGCAGAGCGGTGAGTGTATCGCCAGATGTTGCGCTGCGGCTGGCAAGCAACGGCTTGCGCATCATGGGCTGCAGCCCCGTGTCACCCCACCCACGCCCCGGTAACCCTCTGCCCGACTCAAGCACGACGCGGCCTCGCGGCCCGCGCCGGGCACCCGTCGCACAGCGCGCGCATGCTTCGGAGGTGGATGATCAACGTCGCGGCTGCCCGACGCAAGCTCTCATTATTGTGAACTAACGCACTGCGCTGCCCGAAAAGCTACCTATGCTGCAACGCCGAGGACCCGCGCGCCCCGGAGGCTTGCAGGTCGCGGCCGCCTCGCTCCATGGATGGAGATACAATCAGTCGGCCGTCTTTCTTTGGAGACACCTCACGTGGCCAGCGCATCAACGACTGCCTCTCGCAGTCCCGAAACCACGACCCGCGCTCCGGCGAGCGCATCCCACGATTCAAGGCCGGCAGTGGACGTCACTGCTCTCACCACCCGCGATGATTTTCTGCTCGACCTGGGCCAGGCCCTGGGCCGTCAGGCTGTGGTGCAGCCGGTCGAGTCCCTCGACGGGGCCCTGCGCAGCATGGCGGGCGCCAAACGCGCCCAGGTCCTGGCGATCGACGCGCGCGAGGTCCCGGACGTGCGCGCCGCCGTCAACGCCGCGCACGCGCAGGTGCCGCGCGCCGTCGTGCTGGTATTCGCGGAAGGGCCGGCGGAGAAGGAGCTGGGCGCTGCCCTCAAGGACAGCCGTGTATTCGCCGTGCTGTCGACCTCGATCGAGCCGCGCAAGACCCAGGCGGTGTTCGCGGACGCCATGGCGGCGGCGCTGCAGGCCCCACCAACATCCGGCGCCACCCCCCCTGCGGTGTGGGAGCGCACCATCGCCGCTTTCCGGCGCCAGCCGCAGCAGCCCGGGGAGGAGCTCGCCGGCAGCAGACCCCGGCTGGTGCTGATCGGGGCCGCGCTGGCTGCGGCGCTCGTCGTGGCAGGCACGGTGTGGTTTTTCATGTCCGGCCGCGGCGGCCCGGTGACCCCGGCCACCCAACCCGCAGCCACTGCAGCCGCGCCAGGCACTGCAGCCGCGCCAGGCACTGCAGCCGCGCCAGGCACCGCAGCCGCGCCAGCCGCCACAGCCGCCCCCACCGACCGCGCGCCCGCCCCGGCGGCGCCTGCCGCCAACCTCCTGCTGGAGGGCAAGGTGGACGAGCTGCTCGAGAAGGCGCGCCTCGCCATGCATGAGCGCCGCTTTGCGGAGCCGGCCGCCGACAACGCGCTGTTGTATTACCGCTCGGCCGCGGCTGCGGACCCCGTCAACGGCGAGGCGCAGGACGGGCTGCAGCGCGTGGCGGGGGTTCTCGCCGCACGCTTCGAGGAGGCACTGAGCGGCGGCCGTGTGGATGAGGCCGTGCTCACACTCGCGAATTTCAAGGCGGCCTCCGCCGGGGACCCGCGCGTCGCAGGCTTCGAGCAGCGGCTGTTTTCGGCCGAAGTGTCCAAGGCGCTCGCCGACGGCAACGTCGATCGCGCCGCCGCCCTGCTGCACCAGGCGCAGCAATCCGGCAGCTTCCCCGCCGATCAACTCGCCCGCTGGCGCAGCGACATCGTCCGGCGCCAGGAAGACGTCAAGGTGCAGCATCTCGCGACTCTGGTCGAGGACCGTATTCGAGACGGCAAGCTCACCGAGGGAGACGACAGCGCCAAGAGCCACCTGCTGCAACTGCAGTCCGGCGCACCCGCCAATGCGGCCACGCAGCGCGCCGTTCACGACCTCACCGCCGCCTATCTGAAGAAGGCCCGCGAAGCGGCGCTGGCAAAAAACAGTGCCGATGAGGAGCGCTGGCTCACCGAGGCGCGCGGCTTAGGGATGAAGGCAGCCGACATCACGGCGTTCCAGCGCGAAGTGACCGGCGCGCGGCAGAAGGCCGTCCAGGCCGACGCCGATCGGATGCTGCAGCTGACGCGCGCGGCGCTGCGCGACGGCCGCCTGACCGATCCGGCACAGGACAGCGCCGCCTGGTACCTCGGGCAGCTGCAGTCGGGCGATCCGGCCAATGCTGCCGTGGCGGATGCGAGCCGTGAGCTCGCGGGCAAGCTCCTGGAGCGCGCCCGGGCCGCGGTGTTCGCCGGCAAGTCCGGCGACGCCGATCTCGCGCAGGCGAAGCGCTTCGGTGCGGATCCGAAGGAGGTGCTCGCCGTGCAGCAGCTCACCCCTGCGAAGTCCAAGGGGCCCGACACCGCCGCGCTCGCCTTGCGCCTGACGCGCCTGCGGGGCGCGTCACCGGATTACCCCGCGCCGGCGCTGACGCAGCACCTCGCCGGCAGCGTGGTCCTCGAGTTCACGGTCGATACCAGCGGCGAGACGCGTGATATCCACGTAGTCGAAGCGACGCCCCCGGGAGTGTTCGACCAGGCCGCTATCAATGCCGTGAAGCGCTGGCGTTACGCGCCGCCGCTCGTTAACGGCGCCGCCGCCGAGGTGCCGGTGAGGACCCGGATGCGCTTCGAGCTGCCCAAGTAGGACAGGAGATCTCAGGAATGACCCTCGCAGGCACAGAACGCCGCCGCCGCCAACTGATCACCGCAGGCCTGGGCACGGCGCTCACCTTGGTGATGGGCACGGTGCTCGTCATGGGATTCCGGCTCGCTACGCACATGCGCGCCAACATCGGCGCGCTGCAGACGGCCAGCACGCTGCAGACTTATCCGCAAGAGATCTCCCACCAGCTGAACTCGCTGCGCGATCGGCTCGAGGTACGCGCGTATTCAGGCCAGGCGCTGGCCGACCTGCAGGCGACGGCGAAGCGCTTCGACCAGATGCTCAACGAGCTGGGTGTCTCGGCTGAAGCCGACTCGCCGCAGCTGCACCGTGCGCTGCAGCTGTGGCATCAGTACGCTCCGGTGCTCGATCCGGTCCTCTCCTTCAACGCCCAGCCCTACGTGGACTCGGACACCGCCGGCAGCTCGCTGTCGCGCGAGGGACGCCAGTACTACGCCGAGGTCAAGCGGGCGCAGCTGTTCGCGAGCGACAGCGCCGGAGCGCTGCAGGGGCAGCTCGCGGCCCTGGCCGCGACCCTGCAGCGCACCTGCTCGGACGCCGCGGCGCGGCTGCGCACGCTGCTGCTGGCGGGCGTGCTCGCGGCGCTGGCGCTGGCCGGGGCGGCGGGCTACTTCCGGCTCACGCGCTCGAGCCATGAGCGCGCCGCGCGCGAGGCCCAGGAGCAGACGCGCGACATCCTCAAGACCGTGCATGAGGGCTTTTTCCTGCTCGATGCCGACTACCGTATCGGCAGCGTCTGGTCGGAGGCGCTGACCCGCATGTTCGGCCGCCGGGACTTCGCCGGCCTGTCGTTCGAGGAACTGCTCAAGGATCTCGTGGCGCCGGCGACACTCGCCACGGCCACCAAGTACATCAAGCTCCTGTGGGGCGATCGCGCTCACGAGAACCTGATGAAGAGCATCAACCCACTGGGCCAGCTCGAGATCGTCATGGACAACGGGCACGGCGGCAAGGAGACCCGCTACCTGGAGTTCGACTTCCACCGCGTCATGGGACCGGAAGGCGTCAAGCACGTGCTGTGCGCCGTCGGCGACATCACCTCCAGCGTGCTGCTCGCCCGCGAGCTGCAGGAGTCGCAGGAGAACGCCAACGCGCAGGTCGACATGATGCTGAGCATGCTGCACGTGGAACCGCTGCAGCTGATGGCGTTCCTGGACAGCGCCGAGACCAGCCTGAACCTCGTCAACGGCATCCTCAGGGAGCCGGCGCGTAGCGACGCGGAGTTCCGCAAGAAGCTCGGCGGACTGTTCCGCGAGCTGCACGGCATCAAGGGCGAGGCCTCGGCGCACAACCTCAAGAGCGTCGCCAGCCGCGTGCACGCGCTCGAAGACATGGTGGCGGACTGCAAGAAGAAGCCCGAGCTGTCGGGCAGCGATTTCCTGCCGCTGGTCCTGAGGCTCGATGATCTGCTGGCGCATCTGCGCAGCGTGCGCGAGATGGGCGCGCGGCTCACCACACTCAAGGAGAGCGGCCCCGCCGCCGCGGCTAGCGTGGCTGCCGCAGCCCCGCACGGCTCCGCCGCCCCGCGCCAGTCCCGGCCGGTGGAGGATCTGTCCCCCGCGCTGCAGTCGATGGCCGAGCGTCTGGCCGAGGATCACGCCAAGCGCTTCAGGTTGACGGTATCCGGACTGAGCGAGGTGCCGCCGTCGTATGCGGCGACCATCAAGGACTGCGTCATCCAGATGCTGCGCAACGCGGCCGTGCACGGCATCGAGCCGCCCGAGGTGCGCCGGGCGCACACCAAGCACGATGTCGGCGCCGTGAGCGTGCACTTCCGCAAGGTCGGCGAGGGTTACGAGCTGGTGTTCGAGGACGACGGCGCGGGCATCGCCACCGAGGCGCTCAAGGCCGCCGCGCTGCGCCAGCAGCTGATCAGCGAGGACGAAGCCCGCGGCATGGACACGCGTGCCGCCATGGCGCTGATCTTTCGTCCGGGCTTCTCCACCCAGGATGACGTGTCCATGGATGCCGGCCGGGGGGTCGGGATGGACGTCGTGGCGCGCAGCGTGTACGCGCTCGGGGGCAAGATCGGCGTGAGCACCCACCCCGGCCGCTTCACCCGCTTCAAGATCCTGCTGCCGGCCGCCCAGGCGGTCAGCAGCGCGGTCGCCTGAAGGAGCGAGGGTGAGCGGCATGCGCAACGGCAACGCAAAGGCGATAAACGGCAACGCCCAACGCTGCTTCAAGCTGATGATCGTCGATGACTCGAACCTCATGCGCCGGCGCATCGAGCGTTCGCAGCAGTTCGAGGACCTGCAGCTGGTCGGCACCGCCGGCAACGGGCTGGAGGCGCTCGAGCTGTTCAAGAGAACCGACCCGGATGTGGTGACCATGGATATCACCATGCCGCGCATGGACGGCATCGAGTGCATCGGTCAGCTCGTCGCGCTGAAGCCGGCGGTGCGGATCCTGGTCATTTCGGCGCTGGCGGACAAGGCGACGGCGGTGGAGGCGATGGAGCGGGGGGCGAACGGCTTCCTCGAGAAGCCCTTCACCGACCGACAGCTGAACGAAGCCATCGCGGAACTCATGCGCTAGGGCCAACCGGAAGCATCCCCATGCTGCACGAACAGGAGCTCAAGACCTTCGTCGAGGGGACGACGAACTTCTTCGAGGTCACCGCACAGCAGCCGGCCTCGATCGGCTCGCCATATCTGATGGAAGGCTCACCCGCGGTGCACGAGTACACCGGGGTCATCAACATCTCCGGCAAGCGCGAGGGGGCCGTGTACTTCACCGCCCCCAAGGCCATGCTCACCGTGCTGCTGATGAAGATGCAGGAGAACGACTTCAGCCACGAGACCATGCGCGATCTGGTCGGGGAGGTCGCCAACATGATCTCCGGCAACGCGCGCCGCGACTTCGGCCGCGACTTCGTGATCTCGGTGCCGAGCGTACTGTCGGGCGAGAAGCCGCAGATTCGACACAAGCCGGGCATGCGCTCTTTCATCATCCCCATCAACTGGCGCAGCCACTCCGCCAAACTGATCGTCGCGCTCACCTGACGACGCATTGCTGCGCACGGGCGCGGAATTGTGACGGCTGCACTGTTGCCGCCGTGGACTTTCGAGCGTGATGGGGCCGATGCAAGCCAGCGCGTTAGCCATCATCACCATGCGCCGCGAAGTCGCGGCCCGCTACGCCCGCATAACCCGACTGTGGCTCGCGGCGCACCATGCCTACCGTCGCCTGCACGCCGCCCCGGTCAAGAATCTCACAGCACTGCGCGATGCCGCCCAGCGGCTCGAGCAGCTCGACCGCGGGCGCGCGGCGCTGCGCTCGGATCTGAAGGCGCTCGCGGACTGAGGACTTCGGGCGCTCAGCGCCGTCCGCCGCCCAATACCCGCGCCGGCAGCAGGATCAGCGCCCGCAGCAGCGCAAACACCCCCTCGACCGTGATTCCCACCAGCCTGAAGGGCAGACTCAGCAGCCACACCAGCGGGTAGAGCAGCAGCGCCAGCAGCGCGAGCGGCCAGCACAGCACCAGCAGCAGCAGCCACAGGAGAAATCCGATCATTGACGATCCTTTTGCGGCGCGTCTAGAGTCGCTGCGACTCATTGTATGTTGAACGCACGCTTCCAACCGCCCCCCGCGTTGCATCCGCGCGACCGCGTGGCGGTCATCGCCCCGGCGAGTGCCTTCGACCGCCCCTCCTTCGAGGCGGGTCTCGCGCTCATCGGCGCCCGCTACCGCGCCGGGTACGGCCCGGGAGTATTCGAGCGGCAGCGCTACCTGGCGGGCGACGATGCGCGGCGCCTGGGGGAGCTCACCGCCGCGCTGAGCGATCCTGATGTCCGGGCGGTGTTCTGCGCCCGCGGCGGCTACGGCGCGACGCGTCTGCTGGCGCGGCTCGCCGCCACCGGGCCCCCCGGCCCACCGAAGCTGCTGGTGGGCTTCTCCGATATCACGTCGCTGCACCTGTGGCTGCAGACCCTCGGCCGGATCAGCGTTCATGGACCGGTGCTCACCCAGCTGGGACGTCTGCCCGCCGCGACCTGCGAGCGCCTGTTCGCCGTGCTCGAATCCACTTCCCCGGCACCCGCGCTGACGGGCGCGCTCACCTACGTCGGCGGGGTGGCCGAAGGACCCCTGCTGGGCGGCAACCTGTCGGTGTTCACGCGACTCATCGGCACGCCGTTCATGCCGGGGCTCGATGGCGCCATCCTGCTGCTCGAGGACCAAGGCGAGCGGCCCTACCGTCTCGACCGCATGTGGACGCACCTGCAGCTCGCCGGAGTATTCGACCGTGTGCGCGGCATCGTGCTCGGCTCGTTCACGGGCTGCGAGGAAAAGGACGCGCATTACAGCAGCACCGAAGTGCTGCGCGAACTGGCGCGCGCCACCGGCCTGCCCTGCGCCGCCGGCTTTCCCATCGGCCACGGCGAGGTCAATGAGCCGGTGCCGCTCGGTGTGCGCGTGCGCCTCGACGCCGACGCCCGCAGCCTGACCTTTCTGGAGGCGGCGGTCGCCGCGTCCCCGTAGCGACCCTCAGGATGCCGACGAGTTGCTGCCGGCGCCCGTCACGATGTGGCCGTCCTTCACCGGAATCCTCTTCCCGGGATCGTGGTCCATGTGTACGCGATGCTCCTTGCCGTCGAGCCGGTACACCACCTGGTAGCCGTCCGGCACCTCGCTGCGGTCGTACACGGTGGCGCACTGTTGCTCGGTGCTGGTGTAGGTGTCTCCCTGCTGCACCTTCTGCTCGATCTTGTTGCCGGCATAGCCGCCCGCCGCCGCTCCGGCCACCGTGGCCAGGGCCTTGCCGCTGCCGCCGCCAATCTCGTGGCCGAGCAGGCCGCCCACCACGGCGCCGACACCCGTGCCGAGCAGGCGATCCCGATCCTTCGCCGGCTTGGTTTTGGTCACCTGCACGTCGTGGCATTCCTGCCGGGGAGTCCTGAGCGTCTTGTGCTGGGCCGTGACGCTGAGCACCTCGGCGCCGCGCGAGGCGCTGACGACGCGATAGCCGGCGACCGCGCCGGCGGCCGTCACCACGATGGCGCCGATCACAAACCCGGTTACGGTTGACTTGTTCATAACGGCTTGCTCCATGAGAACTGCCGCAGCGCATAGTAGGGATACCGCGGCGATATTCAATAAGAGCTTGCGGGCCTGGGGAAATGCCGCCCCTGTCGTCACCCGGCGACGCTTGACCTCGGGAGGTGGCCGGGAAAGCCGCCTCGACACTTAGTCCAGGCGCCTGACCTGCAAACCCGAGAAGGCCCCGGCCGCGTCGCGCTCGATCTGGAACTCGATCGGGTGGCAACAGACCTCGCAATCCTCCACGTAGCCCGGCTCATCCGCGGTGAGATCGACGCGCCTCTCCAGGCGCTCGCCGCAATACGGGCAACGCACCGCCACGAACAGCTCGGGCGCCACGTGCGCCGCTGCCGCGCCCGGCTCCCAGACCGGCTCCAGGCCATAGAGCCGATCGATGCTGTGCGCGTCGAGGCGCGTGATCCGCCGCCGCAGGCGTTCGAGTTCGGTGGCCTTGCGTCGCTTCATCGGGTCTTCTCTCGTCATCATTGCGCAGGGGCGCGGCGAACTGCGATGCTGCACTCAACCGCCAAGCGAGGCTACGACAATATGCCGATCGTCCGTGCCGGCGCAGTGCTGCTGTGCGCCGCCGCCGCCACGACTCTGGCCGGGTGCGCCGGGAACAGACTGTCGCCGGATGCGCCGGCGGGCGTCAACCTGGCAGGCGCCTGGAAGCTCAATCGCGCCGCCGGCGACGACCCGCAGAAAGTGCTGGAGCGGATGCGCGCCGAGGCCTTGAGGCGCATGGGTCGAGCGGTGACGGCTGCAGCGCGCCCGCAGGTGCGCGGCGGGGGCCCGCGCACCGCGCAACCCGACCCAGCGCCGCTCGAGGATGATCCCACCCCGGTGCGCGCCGCGCACGGCGCCGCTCGAGCGGATCCGCTGCTGCGCTCGCCCATGGCTCATGTCCTGCTCATGAGCCTCGCCCGCGGCGATTTCCTCACCGTACGGCAGGAGCCCGGGCAGTTCGTGCTCGACTACGGCGCCTCGCAGCGCAGTTTCATCCCCGGCGCGCGCAGTGTCGTCTCGGCGGAGAGCGGGGTGGCGGACCAGACCTCCGGCTGGAAGGGCCGGGAGTACGTCATCGACGTGCGGGGGCAGTTGGGTCCGGACGTGACCGAGCGTTACGGCCTGTCGGCGGACGGCAAGCACCTGGTGGCGAAGTTGCACATCGCGACCGAAGAGCTGTCCGCGGTGGATCTCACCCGCGTGTACGACCCGAGCAATGAAACCGCGCCGCGGCCACTGCCGACCAACGACTGAGCCGTCGCGTCGCATGCGCCGTCGCGCCGGAGGCGAGTTCGGCCGCGGGCTGCGCGCCGCGGCGGGATGCGCGTTGCTGCTGGTGGGCGCTGCGGCCGCGCGCGCCCAGGAGCCCCGCGCCACCGCTGATGCGGGCGCCCCGGCCCCCGAGACGGAAATCGTGGTCGAGGGACGGCACGAGGGCCCGCGCATGTGGAGAGTGCGCAAGGGCGATCACACGCTGTGGATCCTGGGCACGATCTCCCCGCTGCCGAAGAAAATGGTGTGGCAGCCCGATGCGGTGCAGGAGGTCCTGCGTAACACGCAGGAGGTGGTGCCGGCCTGGCCCACTTACGGCATCGGCGCTAACCCCTTGACGGCGCTGCGCGTGTACATCGAGTGGCGGCGCCTGCAGAAGCCCCCGGATCACATGCCGCTGCGCCAGGCCCTGCCGCCGCCGCTGTATGCGCGCGTGGCCGCGCTCAAGGCGCGCTTCGACCCCAAGGACAGCAAGCTCGAGCAGATGCGTCCGATGCTCGCCGCGCGCCAGCTCCTCACCCGGGTATTGGATGCTTCGGGCCTGGCGCTGCAGAACGAGGTGCAGCAGTCGGTCCTCAGGCTCGCCCGGGAGCAGGGCGTGCGCGTGCACCAGGACAAGCTGAGGATCGACGATCCGGTCAACGTGCTGAAGGACGTCGAGGCGACGCCTCTGTCGGGCGAGATCGCGTGCCTCGACGCCGTGGTGACGCTGCTGGAGACGGACCTGGCGCCCATGCAGGCCCGGGCGCGCGCCTGGGCGCTCGGGGACGTCGACACCCTGCGCCGGCTGCCGCACGCCGACGACCGTACCGCCTGCGTCGCGGCGGTCTCCACCTCCGAGCGCGTGCGCAACCTCATCGCGCGCGCGCAGGATGACTGGCTGATCGCGGTGCAGGATAGTCTCGCGCGCAATCCCGGTACGCTCGCCGTGCAATCGATGGATCGGCTGCTGGGCCAGAACGGCGCGCTCGCCGCACTGGGGTCGAAGGGTTATCTCGTCGAAGGGCCGTGAGCGGGCGGCGCGACGCGCCGCGTTCAGCTCCTGAGCGCGCAGCTCCAGGCGACTCCCAGCGAGGCGAGCGCGGCGGCGCCGGTCAGCCATTGCGGCACACGGTCCAGCAGGACCTGCAAGCGCGGCAGAGCGGCGGTGGCGCCCAGGAGCGAGCCGACCACGAATCCCGCCACATGCGCGACCAGATCCGTGCCCTCCCCGGCGGACCCGGTCCAGCCCAGCAGAATCACGCCGGCGATGAGCGGGCCCCAGCGTCGCGCCCAGCGCTGTGGCAGCTGGAAACGCTCGCGCCACGAGTACGCCGACATCGCCCCCAGGGCCGCAAACACCGCCGTCGAGGCGCCCACCGCCTGGTGCTCCGGCGGACCCAACAGGCCTTCGAGCAGGTTCGCGAGCGCCGCTCCCGTGACGGTGAGCAGCCACGCCGTACCCGCGCCCATCTGCCGGGCCGCAAGGTAGCCGAACCATACCCCGGCGCACAGGTTCGCGGCGAGGTGCGGGCCATCCAGGTGCAGCGTGAGCGCGGTCCACGCGCGCCACCACTGACCGGCCTGTACCCGCTGCGCATCGAGCACGCCCAGATCGAAGGCATCGAGCCGCACGAGCCCGCCGGAAAGCGCCGCGGCCACCCCGATCAACACCGCGACGTACAGCACGCAGCCGACCCAGGCGTGCGGGTACACGCGCGGCGGCGGTGGCGGCGGTGGCGGCGCACGGTTCTCGGCTTCGTATTGCAGCAGGTGCCGGATCGCATGGGGCGCGTCCAGCCCCGGGACCTGCAGCAGGAATTCACTGTCCGCGTGCACCACCTCCGCCGCCACCCCCACCGCGGTCAGCACCAGCAACCGCTCGTCGCAGTCGCGCCGGCGCGGCGATCGGAACACGGTGGTCAGCTCTTCCAGATCAGCTCTCCTGCGTGCGCAGCCGCAGCGCCGCGAGAGCGCGGCGCACCAGATCCCCGAGCAGCTCGTAGAGCGCGGCGCTGGAGCGCGCCAGTGCGGTGGGAGCGGGCAGGTAGCGCAGCAGCCCGGTCTCGCGCGGCGCCCACACACCCACGGGTGCCGGCACCACGGTGATTCCGGCGCTCGCAAACTCGTGCGACGCGCGCCACGCGTGGGCGCTGCTGGTCACCAGCAGGATGCGCGACACGCCCGCGGCCTTGAGCAGCCGCGAGGAGAACTGCGCGTTCTGAAAGGTATCGCGCGAGCGCTCCTCGACCCAGCGCACCTGGATGCCAAAGTCGCGCGCCAGCGAGACCCGCATGGTGAGCGCCTCGGCCGCGGTACCGGAGACCAGCACCGGCAGCGCCGTGCGATGCGCGAGGAACGCCCCGTAGGCGATGCGCTCGAGGAGCACGGACCCCGGCGCGGGTTCCCCGCCATACTCGGGCGCGGCGAGGCGCTCATCGCCGCCGCCGAGAATGACGATCGCCTGGGCCTGCGGTGCTCGGGTGAGGTCGAGCGCCGGCTCGCCTTCAGCCGCTTTCGAGAGCGCATCGGCCACCAGCGGCGTCGCCAGCAGCCACAGCGAAGCGAGGCCCGCGCCGAGCAGCAGCCAGCCCGCCCTGGCGGCGCCCGCCGCGGAGCGCGACCGCAGCAGCCAGGCCCCGGCGGCCGCGATCAGCAGCGGGCCCCCGGGCGGCAGCAGCAGCGTATGCAACAGCTCTTTCAGCGTGATGAACATACGGCGGGCGCGCCAGCGCTCACAGGCGGATCGTCTGCCAGGCCCGGGAGCGCCAGCGCAGGAACAGCGTGCTCCCGAGCACCATGACGTAGATCAGGACCGCAACCCAGCCGCCGACCGGCCCCCAGCCGAATTGCGGCAGGAAGTGCACCCAGCCCTGTCGGGGGGCGAACGTGAAGGCGTGCGCCAGCGGCACGAACAGCAGCAGCGACACCGACAGCACCAGCACCGCCGGGATCCTGACATCGCCCGCGCCGCGCAAGCACATGCTGCTGCCCATGTTCAGGCCGTCGAAGAACTGGTACCCGGCCGCCAGCCACAGCAGCTGCATGCCGAGCGCGACCGCGGTCGCCGCATCGGAATCGTGCGAGCCGGTGAAGAACGGCAGCACCCAGGGGCCCCCCAGCGCAATCAGCACACCGATGCCGCCCATGTAGAGCGCCGCGAGCAGGATCACGCGGTTGCCGACCCGCAGCGCCCAGCCGCGCGCGCCGGCGCCGATGGATTGCCCGACCAGCGTCGTGCCCGCGGACGCGATACCGAATCCGGGCATGTAGGCGAGTGAAGTCAGCATCACCACCATCTGTGTGGCGGCGCCGCCCGCGGTGCCGAGCCGCGTCTGCATCATCTGGAAGGTGGCGAACCCCAGCAGGTCCGCCGCCGGCGACAGCCCCATCGGGACCCCGAGGCGCAGCTGCTGCATGAGCGCACCCCCGTGCGGCCGCCACGTCAGGTGCGCGCGGTACCGCCGTCGGTAGTCCGAGCGCAGAAAAATCGCCACCGCGAACAGCAATCCCGCCAGCTGCGCGACGTTCGTGGCCCAGGCGGAGCCGGCGATGCCCCACCCGAGGCGGAAGATGAACAGCTGGTTCAAGAGCGCATTGGCGACCGTGGTCACGACGGTGATCAGGAGCGTCACCCGCGGCCGCCCGATGCCGTTGAAGAATCCGAACATGGCCCACCCCGCGGCTCCGACGCAGGCGCCGCCGACACGCGGAAACCAGAACGCAGCGGCAAGCTGCTCGACCTGGCTGTCGAACCCGAACGGCGCGAGAATCAGGTGGCGCGCGGCGCCCACCAGCACGAACAGCGGCGCCGCACAGCCCATCGCCCACAGCGCGGTCCATACCGCCTGGCCGGCGCGCCGATAGCGGCGCGCACCGAAATTCTGCGCCACCAGCGTCTGCACCGCGGTGCCCGCGCCGCCCAGCACCAGCACCACCACGATCACCAGCCACTGCACCGCACCGACCGCCGCGAGCGCCTTGGTGGAAATGCGTCCCATGAACCACATGTCGGTGAGGTTGAGGACGATCTGCACCGTGCTGTTCGCCATCAGCGGCAGGGCGAGCGCCAGCACCGCACGCTGATCCACGTGCGCGCGACCGGCGGCGTCGAGGCGCTGCGCCGGCAGCTGCAGCGCGCGGCTCAAGGAATCCATGGCAACATCCTGCGTAATCGGTCATTCTCGCACACTGCTCCGCTGGGGAATGACACCATGGCAACACACAGCCACAGCGCCGCCGCGCGCACGCGCAGCGCCACCGCACGCTCCGCGCGCCGCGGGCGGCTCGCGCCGGGAAAGCAGGCGCGCGGGCTCGACGCGGCAGAAGTAGCCATTGCGATCGACAGTGCGGCGGTCGCGCCGCTCGCGGCGCTGGTGCGCGAGGCGGGCGGCGCTCCCATCGGCGCCTACCACGAGCCGCTCGGGGGGCGCACCCTGTTGCTGGCGAGCCTGCCGCTGAATGCGCTGCAACCCACGCCCTTTCAGCGCGACCTCTCACCCACGCACGCCAAGCGTCTGGCCGCAAAGATCGACGAGACGGCCGCGTTCCTCGATCCGCTCATCGTGGTGCGCGGCGAGGACGGGCGCCTGTGGACACCCAACGGCCGCCACCGCCTGGCCGCGGGCAAGGTGCTCGGGCTGAAGCAGATCACGGCGCTGATCTCGCCCGACGAATCGCTTGCCTACCGCATACTCGCTCTCAACACCGAGAAGGCTCACAACCTCAAGGACCGGAGCCTGGAGGTCATCCGCATGGCGCGCAACCTCGCCAAGCGCCGCGGGCGCGAGCGCGAGGGCGCTTTCGCCGCCGAGTTCGAGGCACCCGAACTGCTGACGCTCGGCATCGTCTACCAGAAGTCGCCGCGCTTTGCGGGCGGCGCCTACAGCGCGTTCCTGAAAAAGGTCGACCGCTTCAGCGAGCACACGCTCGCGGCGAGCCTGCGGCAACGCGAGGACTACGCCGCGCGCCTCGCCGAGATCGACGCCCGCGTCAAGGGGATCATCGCCGCCCTGCAGGCGCGCGGCTTCAAGTCCCCGTACCTGCGCAACTACGTCGTCGCCCGCATCAACCCGGTGCGCTTTCACAAGGCGAAGAAGGGCGACACGGCCCCGCCGATGCCGCTCGCCCAGGCGCTCACCCGCATGGCAGCCAGCGCCCGCAATTTCAACCTCGGCTCGGTGTCGAACTCCGATCTCGCCTGGGTGGCGGTGGGCGCGGGTGCGGGGGATCAGGGCGGCGGCTGAAGCTCGCCATCGTCCTCGTAGGTGAGCGGTCGCGCCACGGCGGCCGTGGGGGAAAACGCCCAGTCGAGCCCGGTGACCCGCACCTCGAGCGCGGGTGATCTCCCCGATGCGGCGGATGACCTGCGGGTCGCGCGCCGCCAGAGGACCCGGCGAGCGAGGCGTCATAGAACCCGTCGGCGAGGGCGAGCCACTCACCGGGTGGAGCGAGCTTATCGCCATGGGGCGAGGAGTTGCCCCGCTCAGAAATGGATCCGAGGGGATAGTGACGCAGCTTCGGCCAGCGTTGCGGGTGCACCCGCGCCGCGCCCGCGGGGCCGAGGTCGGCGCCGGGCGCGGGCTAAAGCGCGCACCGCGCCAGAGTGCAGGCGCAATAGCCCGCGACGCGGGCCGGTCTCTTTTTCATGGTCAACCATAGGATACACACTTGAGGTCGACGCCCATGCTGGAACCAGTGACACAGCTCCGCATCCTCGAGGCGAGCGGCGCGCGCGCGCGGCGCGGCGGCACCGCGGCCGCACCCGACGGGCTGCCCGACCTGCTGCTCATCGAGCGCGCACGCGCCAGGGAGGAACGTGCGATCGAGGCACTGATCCGGCGCTACAGCCGGCGCATGTTCCGCGTCGCCTGCAGCGTGCTGCTGGATGAGGATGCGGCGGAGTCGGCGGTGCAGGATGCGCACCTGGCGGCATTCGGGGATCTGAATCGTTACGCGCCCGACGGAAAATTCTCCTGCTGGCTGACGCGCCTGGCGTTCAACCAGGCGCGCTCGCTGCGCGCCGGCGCCCGATCTGCGCCGCCCGGGGCGCGGTGGCAGGCAGCGGTGGCGCAAGCACCGGCACCCGCGGGTGCTGCGGCCGACGAGGCGCAGGAGCGGTGCGAGCTCCAGGGCGCGATCGGCAGCCTGCCGGAGGTGTTTCGCACCGTGTTCGTGCTGCGGGTGGTGGAAGGAATCAGCGGGATCGAAACCGCCGCCGCCCTCGGGGTGCACGAGACCACCGTGCGCACCCGCATGTACCGCGCGCAGCGGCGCCTCGCCCCGGAGATGGCGCGCCGGGTGCGCGCGGCACCCGGCTTCCTCGAGCTGACCCCGGAGCGTCTCGATGGCATCGTAAGGCGCGTACTGGCGCAGCTACCTCACGGCTCGATGCTGACGATCAGCGCCTCGACTCCCTGAAAGGGCACGCTGTCGCCGACTTGCTTGCCGAGCAGTGACTGGGCCAGCGGCGCCACCCAGCTCAAAAGTCCGTGGGCGGCGTCGGCTTCGTCCTCGCCGACCAGCCGGAACGTCTGCGTCGAGCCGCCGCCGAGCTGCAAGGTCACACGCATGCCAAAACGCACCCGCTCCGCGACCGCCGCCGGGGTGACCAGGCGGGCACTGGCGCGGCGCGCGCTCCAGTAGCGCAGGTCACGCTCCACCCGCGCGCGCGCCGCCGTGTCGCCGCCCTCGCGCGCCGCCTGCCGCTCCCCTTCCAGCTCGCGCACGCGCGCCTCGATCGCGGTAAGGCCGCGCGGGGTGACGAAGTTCGGATGCGTGCTCAGCGCGCGCTCCGGCAGCGCGCCCGGATCCCCGTCGGACTCGCGCACGAAGGCGCGGCTCATGCGGCCAGCCCCGTCAGGCGCGCGCTCTCCTGCCACAGACGCGCCGCGCACGCCTCGCTCTGCGCAGCAAGGCTCGGCGCCGCGCGACGGCAGCCGCGGTAGTAGCCGCCGGACTCCCCGCCGACCTCGGAGGCGGTCGCCAGGTACACGCTGCCGCGCGCACCCTGTCGCGGCGACAGCATGAACAGCCCTCCGACGCTCGACAGCAGCACCCGCAGCAGCGGCGGGCCGTCTTGAAACAAGTGGCTCCTGACCAGGCCCGGGTGCAGCGCGTTCACGGTGACCCCGGTTCCGGCGAGGCGCCGGGCGAGCTCGCGCGCGAACAGCACGTTGGCGAGCTTGGAGCGCTCGTAGGCGGCCCACCCTGAGGCCCCGGCGTTCATGAGATCGCCGAAGTCGAGCGTGGCACGCCGGTGGGCCTCGGAGGCCACCACGATCACGCGCGCGGGCGCGGAAGCTTTCAGCTTCTCGAGCAGCAGGTTGGTGAGCAGGAACGGCGCCAGGTGATTGACCGCGAAGGTCAGCTCGTAACCGTCGGCGCTGCGCGTGTGCGCGGCGGCCATCAACCCGGCATTGTTGATCAACACGTCGAGACGCGGCAGGAGCGAGTGCAGGTCCTGCGCCAGACGCCGCACCTGCGCGAGCTGCGCGAAATCCGCCTGCACGAAGCGTACCTCGGGGTTACCGGTGTCACGGCTGATGTCCCCGGCCACCGCGCGAGCGCGGGCGAGGTCACGTCCGTGGACCAGGACAGTCGCGCCGCTCGCGGCCAGTGCCCGCGCGGTCGCGCGTCCGATGCCGTGCGTGGCCCCGGTGACAACGCAAATCCTGCCATTCATACTGTTAAAGATGCCCTGGACGGATGGTAAATGAAAGGGATCACGCGCAGCGCACTGCCGGCGCTCACCGCCTGGTCGATCGCGGCGCTGGCGGCCCCGAGCGCTCCGCCCGAGTTCACCCACCACCGCACCGACGACTGGATCAATTCCGCGCCCCTGACACTCGCCGGGCTCAAAGGCAGAAGCCGCCATCGACCGGCTGCTCGAGGCGAGCGCGCGGTGATGGGCCGCAGCGGCAAGCCGGCCAAACCGACACCGGGGATCTGAAACCATGCGAGTCCTGCCCGTCGCGCTGACGCTCGCCGGCTCCGTGCTCGCCTCGTCCGGCGCGCGCGCCTTCGACGCCGCCGCGGCGTTCGGCGCACGCCCGAGCGCAGTCGACGTCAGTCTCTCGCCGGATGGCAGCAGTATCGCTTTCGTCGCGCCCACGCAGGGCATGGGCTCGGTGCTGTACACCGTGCGCCTCGATCCCGGCGCCAAGCCGAAAGCCGCGCTCACGGCCAGCGGCAAGCCCGAGCGCCTGGGCGGGTGCGACTGGGTCTCCAACGACCGGCTGGTGTGCCGCGTCTACGGCATCCTCAAGGACCCGTCGCTGTCGCTCCTGCCGGTCAACCGCCTGCTGGCGGTCAACGCCGACGGCAGCGATCACAAGCTGCTGAGCACCGCCAGCAACTTCTACACCCGCGGCTTTGCGCTCGGCGGAGGCAACGTCATCGACTGGATGCCGGAGCGGGATGGCGCGGTGCTCATGAGCCGCCATTACCTGCCCGACGAGCATATCGGCTCCAGGGTCGGATCCTCCAAGGAGGGCCTGGGTGTCGACCTGCTCGACACCCGCACGCTGCAGACGCAGACGATCGAGCGGCCGCTGTCAGACGCGGTTTCCTACATCAGCGACGGGCACGGCACGGTGCGCGTCATGGGTGTGCGTGGCGCGCGCAAGGGCGGAGGCCAGGACACCGGCATCGTGCATTTCCTTTATCGCCGCCCGGACTCGCGCGAGTGGCAGGGCCTTAGCGATTACAACGAGGTGGATCACACGGGCTTCCTGCCGTACGCGGTCGATCGCGAGCGCAACGTCGCGTACGGCGCGAAGAAAATCGACGGCCGGCTGGCGATCGTCGCGCTCGCGCTGGACGGCTCCTCGCGCGAAGAGCTCGTGTACTCGAGCCCGCAGGTCGACGTGGACGACCTGATCCGCATCGGGCGGCGCCATCGGGTCGTCGGCGTCAGTTTCGTGACCGACATCCGCACGGCGTTCTTTTTCGATGCCGACACCAAGAAGATCGTCGACTCACTCGAGCGCGCGCTGCCGCAGCACCCGGCGGTGCGCATCGTCGACGCGAGCGTCGACGAGAGCAAGCTGCTGGTGTTCGCCAGCCGCGACAACGATCCGGGCAGCTACTACCTCTTCGACCGGGGGGCGCATCAGGTGCATCCGCTGCTGGCGAAGAGGCAGGAGCTGGACGGGGTGACGCTCGCCACGGTGAAGCCCGTCAGCTATCCGGCGAAGGACGGTGTGGCCGTGCCGGCGTACCTCACCTGGCCGCCGGGCAAGGAAGGCGCCAAGGGGCTGCCGGCGATCGTGATGCCGCACGGCGGTCCCGGCGCGCGCGACGAGTGGGGCTTCGACTGGCTCGCGCAGTTCTTCGCCGCGAGTGGCTACGTGGTGCTTCAGCCCAACTACCGCGGCTCGGTCGGCTACGGCGATGACTGGTACCAGCGTAACGGCTTTCGCTCATGGCCCACGGCCATCGGCGATGTGCTTGATGCCGGGCGCTGGCTCGTCGCGCAGGGAATCGCGCCAGCAGGCAAGCTCGGGATCGTCGGCTGGTCGTACGGCGGTTACGCGGCGCTGCAGGCGGCGGTCACCGACTCCTCGGTTTTCAAGGCCGCGGTCGCGATCGCGCCCGTCACCGACCTCGAGGAAGCCAAGCAGGAGTGGCGCAACTGGAGCAACTACCGGCTGGAGAGCGAATTCATCGGCGAGGGGCCGCAGGTGCGCGCCGGCTCCCCGGCGCGCAATGCGGACAAAATCAAGGCGCCGGTGCTGCTCTTCCACGGCGCCCTCGATCGCAACGTCTCCATCAGCGAGTCACGCCACATGGCAAAGAGCCTGGAGAGCGCCGGTGTCAGGCACGAGCTCGTGACCTGGGACGACCTGGATCACGAGCTCGATGACTCGAACGCCCGCGCCGAAATGCTGCGCAGAAGCGAGGCTTTCCTGCGCGCCGCCTTCGGCGGGTGAGCGGCGCCGCGGTGCTGGCGCGACAGGGCGGGCGCTAACGCGACGCGGCGTCACGCCGCAGCAGGCGCATCTCACGCAGCGGCGAGCGGATGGCGATGCTTGCAGAGGGCGCCGGTGGCGCAATGCCGGCTGGCGGAATTGCGCAGGTAGAAGCCTGGGCATAGTGCGTCGCGACGTACAACAGGCTTTCGTTGGGATCCCCGAGCGCGTGCGTGAAATCATCGGTCACGGTGCAACCCGGGAAGGTCGCGCCGCTGGCGCCGCCGGGCGTGAAACCGTCGGGATAGTCGCCGAAGCCGTTCGCGTTGACACCGCTGAATTCGATGGAAAAGTAGGTCGTCCCGCAATTGTCCTGGGGGTAAAACCCGTAGGGCTTGCCGCAGGTGGTGCTGCCGATCTGGATCACCTGTACTCCCACGCCCGCAAGCCCGTTCATCACCGCTTCGCTCGCCGAACAGGTCGCGGAAGTCGTGAGAACGAACACCCTGGGGAGATCGAGCGTCGGCAGCGCCTGGCCTGCGGTCGTCGAGAATCCCTGGGTGGTGGTGTGAAACAGAGTCGGGGTGATCGGGGTGCCGGTCACCGGGTTGGTGCTCGGATGCTTGCCGTTGAACTGCTGCAACTCGAAGGTCTGTCCGGCGGTCGGGCCCGGACCCGCGATCATGTAAGCGAGCTCGCTCGCGATGTCGAGGAAGCCCCCGCCGTTGTAGCGGATGTCGATCACGAGATCGGTGATCGGAGTGGGATTGGCCTTGAGGGTGTTTACCGCGCTGATCAGTGCGGCTTCCGAGGTCGCCAGCTGGTCGTTGAACAGCATGTAGCCGATATTCGTGCCCGTGCCCGACAGGACCATCACATCCTGCACCGGAACGTCGATGACGTTGCCCGCCTGCAGCGTCACCATGCGCGGGCTCGCGGCGCCCTGATCGAGGATGGAAAACGCGTGCGACTCGACACTCGAGGGAAATAAACCCGCGTTCAGGACATCGACCTCTGCCTGAGTATTGGCGTTGACGGCGTCCACGCCGTCGATGGCGAGCACGCTGGCGCCGCGCGCCAGGCTCTCCGGGGCCATGGCGGCGGGCGATCCGGGGTCGGTGTACGCCACCACGATCCGGCGCGGGGGAGTCGGCTGCAGGACTATGAACTGCGCGCCGTACCCCACGTTCTGGCCCTGCAGGGACAGCGCCTCCCAGGTGGAGGTGGGATAGGTGAAGTGAAACTTGTCCTTCGGCTGCCCCTGGGCGTCGGTTGCGGAGCTCTTCAGCAGCGGGAAATAGGCCGCGGTGGTGTAGTTGGCGGGATTCAGGTCCGGCGCCTCGCTGTACCAGAGATACAGATCGTTGGTCCAGGAGCGCAGCCAGTTGTTTTCATCGACCGCCGTGCCCGCCACGTCAGGATAAGGCTGGCCGGTGACGGGGTCGCTCCCGGATCGCGGCGCGGCGCATTGCGCGGCAAAGTGCGACTCGGGCATGTACACGCCGGGAGTCCAGGACGTGCCCCCGCCCATGGAGCCGGTGCTTCCCCCGCCCCCTCCGCCGCCTCCGCCCGAGCAGGCCCCGACGCACAACATGACCACCGCGCCGGCTGCTGCCTGCAACGGCGGCACTTGCACCGTGCGCTCCCTGAGCATCGCCAACATGCGTATCAGAGTACAGCCAAAACGCAGCGCGCGCACGCGGCTGGCAACGATCCAACCGCGCCTGCAGCCGTAGGGGACTTTGCTGGGCATCCGGGAGCGACTCCTTATTAAGGCTCAGGTCACGCGGGGTCCCACGGCGGACGGGCGTCCGGGAGGGCAGTACCCTCGTGCAAACGTGATGGCGGTCACGCCGCCAGGGCGCCGCCGCGACCCAAGATCGCCGCATGGACGCACGCACTGCGTTGCTGGCGGGTCTGCTGGTGCTCGGCACCTACAACGCCTGGCAGCGATGGGAGGGCCGGCCGGTTCACCCGCGGGACGGTGCGCTCGCGCCGGATGAGCCGGTGCAAACCGATATTGAGCGCGCAGCGCCCGTGCGCCACGGCCGCTGGCTGCTGACAGCCCGGGCCAGCTACGACATCACCGCGCGGATCCTCAGCCGCGAAGACTACCGCTTCGACCGGATTGCCGATCTCGTCCCCGAGGATCTGGCGCTCGGGTGGGGGCCGATGTCCGACAACCACGTGCTGGCGGCGTTCGACGTCTCACAGGGGGCACGCTTCTACACCTGGCGCCCGCGCGGACCGCTCCCCATCGCCCGCGAGGACGTGATCGTCCACAGTGCAAACACCCACGTCATCCCGGCTGACGCGCGCATACGCTCCGAACTCGCGCGTCTGCGCGTCGGCCAGGTGGTACATCTCGCAGGTACGCTGGTCGATGCGATCCGCGACGATGGCGCGTGGCTGCGCACCTCGCTGACGCGCACGGATACCGGCGCCGGCGCGTGCGAGGTGATGCTGGTAGAGAATGTTGAAGTGCGCTGAGGGTGCCGAGCGCGTGCCGGTCGCCCTCATCAGAGCGCTTGCCGCGCGGCTCTTCCGGGACGCGCCCCGGCGCGATAAAATTCCGGCCTGGGTTCAGGGGAGCGACCAAATGAAATTCACCATGATGGTTCTGAGTCTTGGCGCGAGCCTTGGGGGCAGCGCGGCCTGGGCTGATCCCCCGAAAACCCTGCGGGTCACCGAGAGCGTCGAGATCAAGGCGCCCATCGACGAGGTCTGGGCGACCGTGAGGGACTTCGACAGCCTGAACAAATGGCATCCGGGCTTCGCGAGCGACGAGTTGGTCTCCGGAGGCAACGGCAAGGTCGGTGCGGTGAGAAAACTCACCATCAAGGACGGCCCGACATTCACCGAAAGGCTGCTCGCCTTCGACGCGGCGCATCATTCCTATCGATACAAGATCCTGGAATCCCCGCTGCCGTTCACGGGATATGCGTCGACGATTTCCGTGCGACCGGGGCCTGCGGGCACGACCAGGGTGATCTGGAGCGGCAGCTGCAAGCGCAAGAACCCCGCCGACAATCCGCCCGAGGCCGAGAGCGATGCGGGCGTTACCAAGCTCCTCAAGGGCGTTTATCGCGGCGGTCTCGACAATCTGAAGAAGATGCTCGAGCACTGAAGTCACGCCCGGGTCCGCATGATCTGCGCCAGGGCCTGGAGGATCTGCCGTAACGCGCCGCGCGCAGCCTCATCAGCGAGATAGCCGCTGGCGTCGAAAGGCCCATCCGTCTGGGCGAGGTAGAGCGCGGGCGCCGTCACGAGCAGCGACTCGGTCGCGAACAGCGCCTGGCGTACTGCGGCCTGCGCGAGGCGCGTGCCCCAGCGTCCGCCGCTCGCCCCCACCACCGCCACAGGCTTGCCGGCCAGTACCGCCCCCGCTGAGGGGCGCGAGAGCCAGTCGATCGCATTCTTGAGCACTCCCGGAACGGAGTGGTTGTATTCGGGCGTGGCAATGAGGAGTCCCTGGGCTGCGGCCACCTGCTCCCACAGCTCATGCACCGGTCCCGCGGCGAACGCGCCCGTCTCGAGGTCCTGGTTGAACGGCGGCAGCTCGCCGAGCCCCCGGTACACGCACACCTCGATGCCCTCGGGTGCGCAATCGGCGGCGGCTTCAATCAGTCTGCGGTTGAGCGAGTCGCGCCGCAGACTCCCGGCAATCGCCACAACACGCGCCGGCCCACCGGCGGCTTCCCCCGCCGCAGCGTGTGGCCTGGCGTGCGCGCCCATCATGGCGGGCACAGCAGCAGCAGCCCCGACAGCACGAGCATCGCGCCGGCCGAGCGCTCCAGGCGCACGCGGGCCCTCGTGTCGTGCAACAGGCTGGCCGCCAGCGAACCGCCACCGGCCCAGAGCGCGAGGCACCCGTAAGGGATGAGGATGAACAGCACGATCAGCGTTACCAGGGATACCGAGGTGTCCCCCGCCGCCGCGGTAATCGTCAATACCAGGATCCACGACTTCGGGTTGACGAACTGAAACAAAAACATCCGCAGCAGATCGCGCGCGCCACCAGTCCGCGAGCCCATCCGCGCGCGCGCACTGGCGCCACTACAGCAAATCAGCCGCACGCCGAGCCACATCACACAGCCCGCCCCGCAGATCGTGGTCGCCGCGCGCAGCCCGGGATGCACCGCGAACGCTCGCGCGAGCCCGGCGCAGCTCAACAGCAGCATGACAACGCCCCCCAGGACCACCCCGGTGGCGGGCGCGAGCACCGCGTGCAGGCCGCTCTCGAGCCCGATCCGCAGCATCAACAGGTTGTTGGGTCCGGGCGTGACGGCGGCGGCGAAGAGCAGCAGCAAGATGGCGCCCGGCGGTCCCATCAGACTCATGCCCGCCACCGTAACAGACGCCCGTGGTGCGTAACGCGGCTACGTGGTCTAAATTAGTCACCATGGACCGGCTGCCGCTCAATGCGCTGCGCGCCTTCGCCCTGGTGCTGGAGCGCGGCGGCGTGCGGGCCGCCGCCCGTGAGCTCGCGATCTCGCACTCGGCGGTGAGCCGGCACCTGAAGGAGCTCGAGCGCTGGCTGGGAGTCGCCCTGCTCGAGAAGCGCGACGGCGGCGGCTTGCGGGCGACCGCGCAGGGCCAGCTGTTGGCCGAGGCAGCACGCAACGGCCTGCACGGCATGCAGCAGGCCGTTGAAGCCGTGCGCGAGCAACGCTCCTCGTACTCCGTGAGTGTGTGCGCCACGCCGTCGTTTGCGGTGCGCTGGCTCCTGCCGCGCCTGCCGGCGCTGCAGCGCTCCTACCCGCGGCTCGAGGTCTCGGTCGTCGTCGACCAGCGCCTGGAGGAACCCGGCTCGTTCTCGTCGGACCTCGCGATCCGCACCGGGCGAGGCCCGTGGCCCGCACTGCTCGCCGAGCCGCTGATGGACGAGTGCCTCTACCCGCTCCTGAGCCCCGCGCTGTGGCGCCAGAGCGGACGTTTCAGGGATCCTGAGGAGCTGTGTCGGATGCGCCTGCTGCACGATCGCGATCCGAACACGAGCTGGCAGGTGTGGCGGCAGAAGTACGGTCCGGCCGCACTGGATGTGCGGCGCGGGCCCCGCTTTGCCTCCTCCGATCTGCTCCTGCGCGCCGCGGCCCAGGGTCTGGGAGTCGCGCTCGCTCGTCACCGCCTGGCGCAGGAAGATCTCGCCTCGGGCGCGCTCGTGCGCCCCTTCGAAACACGCGTCATCGATCTTGGCGCGGCGTATTGGATCGTCCGCCCGCGGGGAGGCGCGCCGCGTGAGGCGGTGACGATCCTGCTGGCGTGGCTGCGGCGGGAAGCCGAGCGCACGCCGCTCGTTCCGAGCTGAGCGAGCGAGCCCATGACCCTGCTCGCCGACCTCGTGCGCACCTCGCAGCGTGTGGGCGCCACCGCCGCTCGCCTGAGCAAGGTGCGGGAGTTGGCTTCGTTCCTGCGCGCGCTGCCGCCCGACGAGATCGAGACTGCCGCGCACTATCTGTCGGGAGAGATCCCGCAGGGCCGGATCGGCATCGGCTATTCGACTTTGCAGGCAGCCGCGGCGAGCGGCGCTGCGAGCGCGGAAACCCTGTCGCTTGCGGAGGTGGATCGCAGCCTCGCCCTGATCGCTGCGATTCGCGGCGCGGGCTCGAGCGCCCGCCGCGCTCAGGCGCTGCGGGAACTGTTCCGGCGCGCGACCGCCCCCGAGCAGCAGTTCCTGCTGCATCTGCTGGTGGGCGAGTTGCGCCAGGGCGCGCTGGCCGCAAGTATGGTCGAGGCCATCGCCGTGGCCGCTGAGCTGCCGGTGGCGCAGGTGCGCCGCGCGGCCATGTATTCAAAGAGTCTGGGAGCGGTTGCCCGAGCGGCACTGCTCGAAGGCGCCGATGCCCTGCGCCGATTCCAACTGGAGCTGTTCTCGCCGGTCGCGCCCATGCTCGCCCAGACCGCTGCCGACGTGGGCGAGGCACTCACGGAGCTCCAGGGCGAGGTGGCGTTCGAGTGGAAGATGGACGGGGCGCGCATACAGGTACACAAGGGGGCCGATGAGGTGCGCATCTATACGCGCGCGCTGAACGATGTCACCGGCGCCCTGCCGGAGATCGTCGCCGTGGCGCGTACGCTCCCCGGCCGCACGCTGGTGCTCGATGGTGAGGCGATCGCGTTCGATGCCTCGGGTCGGCCGCATCCGTTCCAGATCACCATGCGTCGCTTCGGGCGCAAGCTCAACGTCGAACAATTGCGCGTCGAGCTGCCGATCAAGGCTTTCTTCTTCGACTGCCTGCGACTCGATGCGCTGAGCATCGCCGACCGCCCGGCGCGCGAGCGCTTCCAGGCGCTCGGCGAGGCCGTGCCGCCGGCGTTGCAGATCCCACGGCTCGTCACCTCCTCGGAAGCCGCGGCGCGGGCCTTCTATGAGGCCGCCCTCGCGGCCGGCCATGAGGGTGTCATGGCGAAGTCGCTCGATGCCCCCTACGAAGCCGGCAATCGGGGCGCGAGCTGGCTCAAGATCAAGCGTGCGCACACCCTCGATCTGGTGGTGTTGGCGGCGGAGTGGGGCCATGGCCGACGCACCGGCAAGCTTTCCAATCTGCATCTTGGCGCGCGGGCGCCGGCCACGGGCGGGTACGTCATGCTCGGCAAGACGTTCAAGGGCCTCACCGACGCCATGCTCGAATGGCAGACGACGGAGCTTCTGGCACGCGAGACTCACCGTGACCAGTGGACCGTGTACGTGCGACCGGAGCTGGTCGTGGAAATCGCCTTCAGCGACCTGCAGGCGAGCAGCCGCTATCCGGGCGGCCTGGCACTGCGGCTCGCCCGGGTGAAACGCTATCGGGACGACAAGCGCGCCGCCGACGCCGATACTATCGAGACGGTACGCAGAGTGTATGCGGCTCGCGCCGCGACCTGAACTGATGCGCGCCGGCTGCGTCCGGCGCTGGAATGATCAATCCGGGAATTCAGGCAGCGGAACTGCCCTCCAACTCGAGCCCCATTGCGAGGGCGTCGGGCCCATGTCGAACTCGAGCAGCCCGCCGGCCTGCAGCTGGGCATGCGTCAGGACCGGGACGTGGAGCGGCTCACCGTTCAGTCTCGCGGACTGAATGTAGAGGTTGGTCGCGGAGTTTTGCGGCGCGGATATGACGAACCGCTTGCCGCCAGGCAGGTTGAGCGTGAATTTGCGAAACAGCGGGCTGCCGATCATGTAATTCCCCGACACGGGGTTGAGCGGATAGAACCCCATGGCCGTGAAGATGTACCACGCCGACATCTGGCCGCAGTCCTCGTTTCCCAATACGCCGGCGGGTCGATTCTGGTAAGAGTCGCGGGCGATCTCGCGCACTCTTAACTGCGTCTTCCACGGCTGGCCGCTGAAATCATAGAGATAACCATAGTGGTGGCTGGGCTCGTTATCGTGCCGGTTGTGCCCGCCCTGGAAGTGCTCATCCAGCGTTGCGTTGAACTTCTCCGGCCCACCCATCAGCGCCATCAGCCCCGCAATATCGTGGAGCACGGAATACGTGTAGACCCACTGATCGCCCTCGGTCCAGCCATCCTCCGGGCGCGCCCAGGAGCCGTCGGCGTTTCGTCCCTGCATGAACCCGCGCGCCGGGTTGTAGAGATTACGGTAGTTGCGCGAGCGACCGATGAAGAGCCGGAAATCCTTGTCCCTGCCGAGCGCCTTGGCGACCTGCGCGACCGCAAAATCATCATAAGCATCCTCGAGCGTCTCCGAGGCCGCCTCGGCGGTCTTGTCGACCGGAACATACCCGAGCTGTTTGTAATACGTGAGGCCGGGACGCGCCTCATAGGGGACCCCCGGCTGGCGGTCGTGCCAGTCACGTGTGGTATCACCCTCGGGCGGCGTCATGGCGTCCTTGTAGGCGGCGTCGTACGCCAGTTGGTAATCGAAGCCGTGAAAGCCCTTGTTGATGGCCTCGGCCACGACTGAATCCGCGTGCGTGGCGATCATGATGTTGGTGTAGGAGGGGTTCGGCCACTTCGGCATCCAGCCGCCCTCCTGGTAGTCCTGCAGCAACGCCCGCACCATGTCGTCGATGCGCTCGGGAGCGAGGATCGTCAACAGGGTGTTCTCGGCGCGGAATGTATCCCAGAGCGAATAGGCCGTGTAGGAGACTCCGTCGTGCACCCGGTCGTCGAAAGCGCTGTAGTAGCGGCCGTGCTCCGAGAACAGCTTGGGGTACAGCAGTGCATGGTAGAGCCCCGTATACAGGATGCGGCGCTCGTCGTCGGAGGCGCCCTCGAGCGACACCATGGCGAGTTTTTCGTTCCAGATGCTCTTCAGCTGCGCGCGCACGGCGTCGAAATTCCATGAGGGAATCTCCGCTCGCAGATTCGCCCGCGCCTGCTCGATACTGATGAATGACGTGCCGACTGTGGCCTGCACCACCTGATCGGCTCCGGGTTCGAAGCTCACGTACGCGCCGACGTTCGGGTCTTGAGCCGTCGCCTCCGCGGAGCGCAGCGCCTCCCCGGCATACACCCCGTGCGCGACGAAGGGCTTGTTGAACCTGACGACGAAATATCCCTTGAAATTCGGCAGCCGTACGCTGGTCAGGTGGGCGTCCATGCGGTCGGGGTTATAGCCGACGATCTCGCGCGCCGCGGGATCGACGCGCACGAACCCCATGACGCCGGTGCGCGTGGCTTCGACCACGACGCTCGCCCTGGAGTGCGCGGGAAACGTGAATCTCAGGAACCCGCAGTGGTCGGTCGCGGTGATCTCGGTGCGGATCTGCCGTGAGGCTCCCGCATCCATGCGCACCGAATAGTAATCCGGGGATGTGATCTCGTCGTTGCGTGAGAACGGAAGCCTGCGGCTTGCGGCGGCGGTCTTGATGTCGTCGACCTCGGGTATGAGGGTCACGTAGCCGTAGTCGCCCATCCAGATGGCCGGTTGGTGGGTGCCGATGAACCCCGAGATCGTGTTGTCCTCAAACGCGTAAGAGCTGACGCTGATACGGTTCTCGCGCGTCTGCGCGGTCCAGTTCGTCATCCCGAAAGGCGTGGTGACCAACGGCATCGTGCCGCCGTAGTCCGAGCCGCCGCCGCCGGTGCCGATATAGGTATTGACCCAATCAACGGCACTGGCGCCATCCTCGGCAGGCTCGAGCGCATGGGCGTGAGCGCCAATGACGACTACCGCCGCAACCGCGAATACGCGTGCGATTCCCTGCAACACCGGTGGAGACCTTGTCCAGTAATCTACCACCGATCGGCGAACGGCAGGCAATCGCGCGGCGAGCCGGCGCATCGTCCGCGGGTTTGTCTCCTGCTGCCGACTAGACCGCGCGCCTAGCCCATCCTTGTAACCCTGAGTGGGATCTTCGGACTATTCCCGCGCGGCCGGCCCCTGGCCGAGGATGAGTGTTGCTGCTGACCAAACAGCACTGTCGGTGACGCTTCAGCCTTCAACGAACCACATGGAGAGTTTCCAAATGCTGTCAAACTTTTCACACTATTCCCCGCAAGGATTCATACCTCAGTTTCCCGGACTGCAGGGGGCGGGGTGGCCGCAAATGAGCCCGGGCCTGTTTGGGCAGCCCGGCACATACGCCGGCTACGTGCCGTTCGCTCACGAGCCCGCACTGGCAGGCATGTATCCGAGCCCGTACCTCCAGACTCCGTTCGCGCCGAGTCCGTTCGCCGCGACTCCGTTCGCAGCGAGCCCGTTCGCGCCGAGTCCGCTGGCATTCAACCCGCTCCTCGGCTCCTTTGCCGGCTATGCGGGCGCACACCATCCGGCACAACAGATCGTCCTGTTGCTCGGGCAGCTGGCGCAGCAGATCTCCGCCCAGACCGCTGTGACACAGCAGATCAGCATCGGGCTCCAACAACTCGTGCAGCAGCTGGCTGTGCAAGGCCTGCAGACCCATCCGGGCGCCCTGGGTGCCTTTGGTGGTCAGTACTTCGCACAGAGTCCCTTCACCGGCGCGACGCAGGGCGCATTCGGTGGATTCACCCCCCAGGCGCAGGCATGGGGCGCCAATCGGGCGCAGACCATTCAATAGCACCGGGGCCGTGTGCCTCAACACCGGGCCGTGTGCCTCGGCAGGCCGCCGTGACGGGAGTGAACCGCCGGCGCCTGCCGCGGCGCGACGCGACGCGGCGACCTCACCATCAGTATGGAGGATAGTTCGATGGCTCAAGAAAGAGAGGAGCGGCCCGGCAGCGCGGCGATGAAAGAGGAGCGGCCCGGCGCGGCGATCAAGAAGACCAGCGAGGCAGGCGATGACTCGATGAGGAGGACCACGGGGACGCAGAGCCGGTCCCGGGAGCCCGGGGGCGGCGCACTGGACGCATCACTCCCCGGCAGACGGCGTGAGCGTTACGTGATCGGCACCCGTACTGCGCCCGATGGCCGGCCATTCGCCCATCCCCAATTTTCCATGGACGGCGTCGTCGATTACCTCGGTCATCAGGAGAACGTCGAAGTTCTCAAGCGCATCAAGCTCGGCGGTACGCAGCCCTTCATGACCGATGGCCGCAGCGTGAGCGAGGTGGTGGTGGCCAAGATCGACGAGGGCAAGGCGCAGCGACTGCGCGCGGCTGCACCACCGCATCTGATCATCGAACGCGACTCGTTGCTGGCCTGTGCCGACTACCTGTCGCTGCCGGCGCGGATCGCGCCGATCGGCACGCTGCTGCCGCTGCGCTCCATCGCGACCGAGGTTTCCATTCGCGTGACCGGCGAGCGCGATCAACCGCTCGCCAGGGCGACGGTCGTCATCGATGGAGACGGCTTGCCGGCCCAGGCGCTCACGGACGAAACCGGAACCGCGCGGCTCACTTTCTTCGGAGGCACGGTCGAGGCAATCCAGACGCTGTACATCAGGGCTGCCGCCAATCACTGGGATCGCCTCATCTACGCGCCGCGCCTCGGCTCCGCTACCAATACGGTCAAGCTGCGCCCCCTGTCAGAATCCTATCCGAACTTTCCGAGTGCGCGATTGCCCGGCTGGGGTCAGCGCCTGATGGGGGTCGATCCGATCACTGGCCGCTTCACCGGCAACGGGGTGAGGATCGGCATCATCGATTCGGGCTGCGACAACTCACATCCGCTGTTGCGGCACGTCACGCGCGGCAAGGACTTCACCACGGGCGGCGCAGATACGGGCTGGACCCACGACTTCGTGTCGCACGGGACGCACTGCGCCGGCATCATCAACGCAGCGAGCACCGAGCAGGGCGTCAGCGGCTGCGCGCCCGAGGCCGAGCTGCACGTGTTCAAGGTCATTCCGGAAGGCCGCGTCAGCGACCTGCTGGCGGCGCTGGATGAATGCATCGAGCGCGAGCTCGATATCGTCAACATCAGCGTCGTGAGTGACGGATTCTCCGAGCTGGTGAGCCAGAAGCTGCAGGAGGCGCGGCGCAAAGGCATCGCGTGCATCGCGGCAGCGGGCAACTCCGGCGGCCCACTCGCATTCCCGGCGGCGCTGCCCGCGGTGATGGCGGTCGCCGCGGTCGGCAAGCTCAGGGAATTTCCCGCCGACAGCTCGCACGTTCTCAGCGTGATCCCGCAATTGATCGGCGGTGACGGGATCTTCGCGGCGAGCTTCAGCGCCGCGGGTCCGCAGGTGGCGGTTTCCGCGCCCGGGGTGGCGGTCGTGTCGACGGTTCCCGGCAGTGGCTACATGGCCGCGGACGGCACCTCTGTGGCGGCGGCACACGTGACGGGTCTCGCCGCGCTGGTGCTGGCGAATCATCCCCTGTTTCGCGACGGACCGTTCAGAGCGCGCTCCGAGCAGCGCGTGCACGCGCTGTTCGAGCTGATCCGAGCGAGCGCGGTCGCGCGCGTACCCGATCCGCTACGCGGTGGCGCGGGTGTGCCGGAGCTGGCGCGCGTGCCAGCAGCCCAGAGCTTCACCCTGGGGCTTGCTGCTGGTGCGGACGGCGCGGAGCGAGTCGCCATGCCCGGCTATTGGCCCGGGTCGGTCCAGGGATGGCAGGGGTGGCCGGCATGGCCGCCGGTGCCGCTGGCGGCAGGGGGATTCTTCTGATCTTCTGATCGTCAGCTCGCTTCGAGCGTCGGATGCGCAGCCGGCGCCGAAGCGGGCAACGCCGCGAGCGCGCGCGAGATGACGCGGATGCGCGCGGCTGCTTCGCCGCGCCGGTGTACCTTGAGTTTCTCGCACAGGTTGTGGACGTGGTTCTTGACCGTTGCGGCTTCGATTCCCAGCCGGCGGCCGATCTGCTTGTTCGTGAGCCCGCAATCGATCAGATGCGCGATCTGCAGCTCGCGCCGCGACAGCGGCATGCTGCCGGCGTGGCCGTTACCGGCACCGACGGGGTCGTTGCCACCCTGCGACAGCACGGCCACGTGGCGATACAGCGACGCGGCGGCCCGCGGTGAGCACGGCAGCTCGTCGCACATCACCTGCTCGAGCACTCTGACCACATCGCCGCTTTCGGCGCTTTCGCGCACATAGCCCGCCGTGCCCGCCGCCGCCAGCGCCAGAATCTCCTCGTCAGTCTCTTTGACGCCGAAAGCCACGACCTTGGAGTGAGGCGCGGATGCAACGAGGTCCTTCACGAACTCGACGCTGTCCTGGCGCGCGGCATCGAAGAGGGTCACATCCGGGTGCAGCTGCGCACTGCGATCCCCGGCATGCGGCAGGTCGACGGTGCTGACGACATCGACTCCACGCTGCGCCAGGATCGAGCTCAAGCCCTCCCGCACCATTCGCACGTTGCTCACGACGAGAACGCGCAGCTTCATCCGCCGGCTTCCTGAAGTCTCATTTTCGGGGCACCCTCCATAATGGCCGGTTCACGGTATGACCGCGCAATTCGCAAGTGGCTCCGCGAGTTCGGTAATTTTCTTCATCCGCCGGCGAATGACAAGCGCCAGCGAGGCGGCAGCGGCAGCGGACAGTGGCGGTGACCAGCCGATCACCGGCCCCGTCCGACCGGTCCGTCGGTCACTTGCGGGAGCCCGCTCTCACACCAGATGCCGGACGCCCTCGACGAGCCGCTCGACCTCATCCGCGCTCGTGTATACCGCGCAGCCGGCGCGCACCAGGCCGTCGCGCTCATGACCCAACACCCGCGCCACGGTGCTCGCGTAGAAGTCACCGTGCGACACGAATATGCCGCGAGCCGCAAGTGCAGTGGCCACCTCCCGCGCATCCCGTCCGGCGAGCGTGAAGGACACCGTGGGCATGCGCTCGCCACCCGGCGGCAGACCGTAGAGCTCGACTCCGGGTATGGCGCGCAAGCCCTCCCACAGCCGCCGCAGTAGCTCCGCTCCGCGCTGCCGCAGGCATTGCGACACGCGCACGAGCCGCTCGCGGCGCGGCACCTGAGCCTGCGAGAGTGAGGCGAGGAAGTCGACCGCCGCGGCCGCCCCGACGATGCCTTCGTGGTTCAGAGTCCCGGTCTCCAGGCGCTCCGGGGCCTGCGCGGGCGCGGGTTCGAGCCGCGGCGCATCCATTTTCTCCAGCAGTTCGCCTCGGCCCCACAGCACCCCGACGTGCGGCCCGTAGAACTTGTAGGCGGAGCAGACGAAAAAGTCACAGTTCCAGGCCCGCACATCCGCCATGTGGTGGCTGGAGTAATGCACCCCGTCCACGAACGCGAGCGCACCCACCGCATGCGCCTGCCGGACCAGCTGCGCGACATCGTTGATGGTGCCGAGCGCGTTGGAGGCCGCCCCTACCGCCAACAGGCGCGTGCCGGGAGTGAGCTTCCTCGCAACGTCTTCCTGGTCGAGGCGGCCATCCTCGGGTCGCATCCTGATGGTGCGTACCTCCAGGCCGCGCTCTTTTGCCAGCGCACGCCAGGTGTCGGAGTTCGCGTGGTGGTCGAGCTCGGTCACGACCACCACATCCCCCGAGCGCCACTCGCGCCCGAGCGCACGGCCGATATGCAGCGTGAGCGTGGTCATGTTGGCTCCGAACACGATCTCGTCCGCAGAACCACCGACCCAGTCCGCCAACGCCCCGCGCGCCTCGAACAGTGCCTGGTCGGTTTCCTGGCTGGTCGGAAACGCCCAGTCGGTGTTCGCGTTGTGCTGCAGCAGGTACTCGGTCATGGCGGCCACCACCCGGCGCGGAACCTGCGTCCCGCCGGGACCATCGAAATAGGCCACCGGATGGCCGTTGTGCGTGCGCGCGAGCGCCGGGAAGTGGCGGCGGATCTGTTCGACACTGGCAAACTCCGGCATGGGCACACCTCACGCACCGAAACGGTGCTACCTGCGTTGATATTTGCATTGATATTATCGTCAACGCGTGAGCAAGTCGCCCTGACCCGAGGCATGCGCGGGGTGCCGGCGGGGGCGAGCCCCGCCGACGCCTGAGCAACGGACACTGCGTCAGCAACGCAGCTCAGAGCGCCTCAGCCGCCGTGACCGAAGTGGAACAGGTCGAACAGGTCGCCGATGGCCGGCATGTTGCGTGGCACATAGACGTTGTCCTCGTCCTGCACGGGATTGGGCAGGTTGTCACGACTGCGAGCGCTCAGCGTGCCGGGAAGCTGCCAGTTGCGCTCTCATCCGCGCAATTGAACCACTGCGCGCGGTGGGTATAGAGATTCAGCGTCCCGGGCTGCGGGTCGGGGTTGTAGATGTTCACTGCCGGTGGCGTGGCGGGATGGCCATTGCCGTCGCTGAAGAACACCTGGTCGGCGAAGCCGAGCGGCTGGCTGTCCGGCCCCGTGCCGCCCATCACCGGCTGGTGATAGTTGTCGCTCATCGTGTACTGATCGGCTAGGGACTTCAGGAGCGGCGCATCCCCGTTCTGCATGTTGAAGAAGGCCATGGTCTGCCCGGTGTCGTGCGGCGTGCCGCCCGGCGGGGTGCTGTAGGTCGTGGTCACAGCCGCTTGCAGGTCGTGGAGACACCCCGTGGGATTGCTCCTGGAAACGTGCTGCGCATCCATCGCGCAATCCATCTGTTGCACCATCTGGAAATACTGATGGATGGTGTCGCCGGTGAAGGCATCGAAGGGCATGTCCGGGCCCGTCAGCTGGAAAGGCCCGGGCGGCAGGGCATCGACATTGGTGATGCGCGTGTCTGGACCGAGCGTGAAACTCAGCCGGGTGCCGCCCGTGCCGAACAGTGATTGATCCCCGGGTGGCAACCCGGGGTCCCCGCCCGGCAGGCCCAGGATTGCGACATAGGGCGAGACCGCGCCAACACCGTTCAGGTCCGGCGGCGGCAGGGTGCCATAGAGCGTCTTGTTGGCAAGGCCGGCGCTGCTGAAGAATTTGCCGCCATTGGGCGCGGAGCTGATCCGATACTGATGCGCCCTGGCAAAGTGCGGTCCGGGCGTGCCGTCGGCATTGACGATGCCCTCGGACAGCAGGTTGCGTATCCCCTCCTCTGCGTGTCTGGGCACGTAAGTCGCGAACAGGTGATCGAAGCTGCGATTCTCGCCGACGATGATGACCACGTGCTTGATGGGCGTGGCGGTCCTGATCGCATCGACCGGCGTGTTGGGATCGGCCGCCTGCACGGGTGCGGTCAGGGCAAAGGCAGACAGCATCGCTGCGGATGCGCCCGCGGCGATTCTCGTCCGCCAGGTTCCGGTGAAGTGCGAATGCATAAATCCTCCCTGGTTGAAGTGGGTCCGGGGAGCAAAGCTAGGCGCGCAAGATGACACGAGGATCTTGGCTTTTTGTCCGCGGCGTGAATCTTTTGTGACGGGCAGTGGCATACTTGACGGCGATGAGACCTCGCAGGCGAGATCCCCAGAGGGCGGGCAGCGTCGGACAAGTGGAGCGCTCGACGCGCTACCGAAACCTCGCCAACCCCTTCGCGCCGGTGCGGATATTCTCGGACGATCAGGTCGAGAACATGCATCTGGCGGCGCTGGGAATCCTCGAGCGCCAGGGCATGCGGGTGTTGTCGCCCCGGGGGCGAGCGGTGCTGGCGGGGGCCGGCGCCAGCGTGGACGAAGCGAGCCAGATGGTGCGGCTCGACCCCGGCCTCGTCACCGCGGCCCTGGCGAGCGTTCCTGCCGAGGCGAATCTCATTGCACGCAATCCGGCGCGCTCCTGCCGCGTGGGAGGGCCACACGTCGTGTTCGCGCCGGTCGCGGGCCCGCCCAGCGTGAGCGATCTGCAGCGCGGCAAGCGCACCGGCACGCTCGAGGATTTTCGCGACTTCGTGCGGCTGTCGCAGGCCTTCGACGTCATTCACGTGCTCGGCCAGGTGGTCGAGCCGCAGGACGCCAGCGTGACCGAGCGTCACCTCGAGACGACACTCGCGCAGCTCACGCTCGGGGACAAGGTGCCGCACTTCTACTGCCGGGGAGACGCGCAGCTCGCCGACTGCTTCGCCATGCTGCGCATCGCCCAGGGAATCGACGAGGCCACGTTTCGCGGCGCAGCGCACTGCTATTCGATCTGCAACACCAACTCACCCCTGCAGCTGGACGTGCCCATGACGGACGGCATCATCGAGTTTGCCGCAAACGGGCAGTTGATGATCGTTACCCCGTTCACGCTCGCTGGCGCGATGGCGCCGATCACCATCGCCGGCGCCCTGACCCTGGCTCATGCGGAAGCCCTGTTCGGCATCACGCTGTCGCAGATCGTTCGGCCGGGCGCGCCGGTGATGTACGGCAGTTTCACCTCGAACGTCGACATGAAGTCCGGATCACCCGCATTCGGCACGCCCGAATACGCCAAGGCGGCCTTTGGCGCCGGGCAGCTGGCGCGCCGCGTCGGTGCGCCGTGGCGCTGCTCGAGCGCCACGGCATCCAACGCCCCCGACGCGCAGGCGGTGTATGAGTCGCAGATGAGCCTGTGGGGAGCGCTGCTCGGCGGTTGCCATTTCATCCTGCACGCGGCCGGCTGGCTCGAAGGCGGGCTGACCGCCTCATTCGAGAAGTTCATCCTGGATGTTGAAATGCTGCAGATGTTCGCGGAGCTCTTTCAGCCGGTGCTCGCCTCTGCCGAGGAGATCGGCATCGAGGCCGTTGCGGAGGTGGGACCCGGGGGCCACTTCTTCTCGGTGGCCCACACCATGCAGCGCTACCGTGACGCCTTCTACACGCCCCTGGTGTCGGACTGGCGCAACTACGGCGCCTGGTCGGACGACGGCGCGAAAACCGCGACCGAGCGCGCGAGCTCGCGCTGGCGCGAGTCTCTAGCGTCCTTCCAGCCGCCCGCCCTCGATCCGGCCGTGCACGAGGCGCTGACGGAGTTCGTCGAGCGCCGTCGTCGGGAAGGCGGCGCCGCGCCCGCCTCGTAGAGGGCGCAGGAACTCAGGCGAGTCCGCGCCGCTGCGCCAGCGCCCGACCCAGCAGCGCCCCGGCTGCCGCGCTCACCGGCACCACCGCGCCGAGCCCGGCTGCGCGGGCGTTCGACGCCGGGTCTGCCAGGTAATTCTCCCCACGACTGTGACCACTTCCACACTTCCGGAAAGTCCCGATACTGAGCGTGCGTGCGCGCCGTTATAAGACCTGAGGAATCCTAATCCGACAGCCATGAGCGACCCAAGCCACCCCAAGCCCGGCATTCGCCCGCCCGGTAGCGCCGCTGCCAAGCCTGGCGCGCAGGGTCCGGCTGCGCGCGCCGGCGCCGTCGGACCGAGCGCTCGGCCCTCCGCTGCCGGCAGCAGCGGGAAGGTCGTTCACGATGACCGCGGCCACGCCGTGTGGCAGTGGGTCAAGCAGACCAGCCGCATCGCCATCGAAAGCACTTCGCGGCTGCTGCGCAAACTCGAGGCGCCGGACCTCAAGGTGGAAGACACCAAGGACGAGCAGTTGCGGGTCATGCCGGACCCGAGCGCTGGCGGCGGTTACGATCCCTATAACCAGACGATCAAGCCACCGAAGTCGAAGCGCAAATAGAGTCTTCACGCCGGGGGAATCGGCCGGCCGGCTGACTTCTACGTCCGTAAATAAGAGGCGCCGTTCACGTCCAGAACCGCGCCGGTCATGCTTGCCGGCGCGTCGAGCGTGCAATACGTGACGACCTGCGCGACCTCGTCAGGGGTTGCGACCCGTCCCAGTGGCTGGTCGGCCAGGACTGCCTTGTCCTGCACCCGATGAGCGACTCTCTGTGTCGACACCCAGCCGGGGGCGACGACGAAGATGTAGATACCCTGCGGTGCGAGTGCTTTGGCCAGCGATTGGCTGAGCGCATTCAAACCGGCCTTGCTGGCGGCATACGCGGGCGCCCCCGGCTCACCCCGAAAAGCGCCACGGGACGAGACGTTGACGATCCTGCCGCCACCCTGCGCTACCATCGCCCGCGCGGCGCAATAAGAAAGGTGTGCCGGACCGGTCAGATTGATCGCCAGGGTGCGCTGCCACGCCACCGTCCAGTCTGCGTAATCCGTCGCCAGCGGCGGATGCTCCGGAAAGATGCCGGCGTTGTTCACGACGGCATCAATGCGCTGCAGCGCCGCAGCCTCCTGCCAGAGACGCTCGATCGCGGTCGGGTTGCCGAGGTCGCCCTGGATGATGGCGTGGCCGCCGCCCTTCATGGCTTGCCTGGTCGCTTCCGCTGCCGCCCGGTCGGAGTGGTAATGCAGCACGACCGTGACGCCACGCACTGCCAACGCCTTGCAGATCGCTGCGCCCATGCCGCCCGAGGCCCCGGTTACGAGTATGTGAGTCATGCTTCAAGACTCCGATGCGTCATCCCCAGGACCGACGCTGGCGCCGGTCGCCCCCCGCGGTGCGAGTATGCCGCCAGCCTGGGCGCTGCCGCCATGGTCTGTCATGCTCGGGATGAGGTGATCGCATGGCCTCTGGTCGACAGGGCGCACCGTCCGCACCACACGATTCGCGGCCATCGGCCGTCGCCGCGAACGGGGCCCGGCCCCGGATTGCCGCAAGCCTGCCATCGCTGAGCCTGGCCGCGCTCGGGGTGGTGTTCGGGGATATCGGTACCAGCCCGCTGTACACCCTGAAGACGGTGTTGAGCCTCGCGGGCGACAAGCCCGATGCATTCACCGTGCTCGGGTCGCTGTCGCTGGTGATCTGGACGCTGATCATTATCACCTGGGTCAAGTACGTGACCTTCGCGATGCGCATCGACAACGACGGCGAAGGCGGCATTCTGGCCCTGATGTCCCTGTTGAGTGTGAAACGCGGCCATCGTCCCACCATCATTGCGGTCGGCCTGTTCGGCGCCGCCCTGATCTACGGCGACGGTGCCATCACGCCGGCGATCTCGGTGCTCTCCGCGCTCGAGGGCCTGCAGATGGTCGCGCCGGCGTTCAATCCCTACGTACTGCCTGCCGCCGTGGCAGTGCTCATCGGGTTGTTCGCACTTCAGCCCCAGGGCAGCGCGAAGATCGGCAAGGCGCTCGGGCCGATCATGGCGCTTTGGTTCGTGGTGATGGGCGCGCTCGGGGTGTGGGGGATCGCCCAGCACCCATCCGTACTGTGGGCGCTGGATCCCCGGCACGGCATCGAGTTCCTGTTCGCCGGCGGCGCCAGCAGCTTCCTGGTGCTCGGCGGCGTATTCCTGTGCGTTACCGGAGCCGAGGCGCTGTACGCGGACATGGGCCATTTCGGCGCAACGCCCATCCGTCTCACCTGGAGCGCCCTGGTCTTTCCGTGCCTGGTGCTGAACTACGCGGGACAGGGGGCGCTGGTGCTCGGGGGTGCGCCGACGGCGGACAACATCTTCTTCCGCCTGTGCCCGCCCGCGACGCTCCTGCCCATGGTGGTTCTGGCCACCGTCGCCACCATCATCGCCAGCCAGTCCATTATCACCGGCGCATTCTCGCTGACGCGTCAGGCCATCCAACTGGGCTGGATGCCGCGCCTGCCGATCAAGCAGACTTCCGAAGAAGGTTACGGCCAGATCTACGTGGGTCCGGTGAACTGGTTGCTGATGCTGGTCACGCTCGCTCTGACGGTGGGCTTCGGCAGATCCGACAATCTCGCCGCAGCGTACGGCATCGCCGTGTCGGCCACGATGCTGATGACCTCGGCGCTACTGTTCATCGCCATGCGCGAGATCTGGCGCTGGAGTATTGCCGCGGCCGGCGCGGTGGCCGGCGTCTTTGTCGTGGTGGATGCAGGCTTCGTGACGGCGAATCTCATGAAGATCGCCAACGGCGGATATGTGCCGCTGGTGCTGGCGGCTCTGGTCTACGGCGTGATGTGGGTGTGGCATCTGGGTTCGCAGTCCGTGTCGGCGCGCATCCAGGAGCGCCTGATGCCTGTCGGTGAGCTGTTGAGGCAACTCAACGAGCGGCATGTCCCGCGCGTGCCGGGTACCGCGGTCTTTCTCACGCGTGCGCAAAAGGACGCCCCACCGGTGCTCGTCTGGCACGTCAAGCACAATCGCGCCCTGCACGAGCGCGTGTTCATCCTCACCGCCGTCGTCGAATCGGTCCCGCGGATATGGCGCGGCATTCGGCTGCAGGTGGAGGAAGTCGCGCCGGGAATGTGGCGCGCCACGGCCCGCTTCGGCTTCATGGAACGGCCCGACATCCCCGCTCTGCTGCGGCAGGCCAACGCACTCGGGTGCAAGCTGAAGCTGGATGATGTCACCTACTATGTGGGCCATGAAACCGTGATCCGCCGCGACGACGGCAAGGGTCTGCCGCGCGTGGTGGAGACCCTGTTTGCCTATCTGCAACGCAATTCCATGCACGTGAGCGATTATTTCCGGTTGCCGGCGGACTCGGTGGTGGAGCTGGGGCGGGAGATCGCAATTTGACGGGAGCCAGGATGTTCACATTCGCATGTTGCGCTTGGTCGATGAATAAGCACGTGGCTGCCCTGAGTTGCAGCGTGGCAACCGTACTCCTGTGCGGCATGCTCGCGAAACCTGTCGCAGCGCAGCCGGCGCCTGTTACGGCGGTGCTGGATGCGCTCAGTTCCGTGCACCCCTTTGGCGAGGTCGCAATCTCGCCAGACGCAAGACGCGTGATCTACGGCAGCGTGGTTACCGGCAAGCGTGGCGGGGCGGAGGTCGACGTGTCGGCGCTCTGGATAGCCAATGCGAACGACGGATCCGGCGCGGCTCGCCTGACGGCTTGCCCAGGGTCGGTGTGCGACGAGCATAGCGCCGCCTGGTCGCCCGACGGGACGCAGGTCGCATTCGTCACGACCGATGCGAAGGAGCAAACGCAGATCGCAGTTGCCACTGTCAGCAATCGCGACGTGAGGATCATCACCAGCGCCCACGGCCCGCTCGACACGCCCCGCTGGTCTTCCGACGGCAGTCGTATTGCTTTTCTGTACTCCGAGGGTGCACCCAGGACGCCAGGGCCCCTCAATCCGCTCGCGCGCGACGCCGGCGTGCTCTCCTCGACCGTGTACGAGCAGCGGCTGGCGTTGATTTCCGCGCGCGGCGGGGACGCAACACTGCTCGGCCCGGCCGATCTGAACATTTACGAATACGATTGGTCGCCCGACGGCAGGCGTTTCGTGGTCACGGCCGCGCGCGGGTCCGGCGACGACAACTGGTGGATCGCCGAACTCGACTTGCTCGATGCGCACAGCGGCGCGTTGACCACTCTCCTGAGACCGCATCTGCAGATCGCCTCGCCGCGCTGGTCGGGGGACGGCACGCGCATCGCGTACATCGGCGGCCTCATGAGCGACGAGGGCATCAGCGGGGGCGACATCTACGTGGTGCCCGCCGCCGGCGGAGCGCCCGTTGACGCGACTCCGGGCCTGGCGGGCTCCGTACAGACGATCACCTGGAATGCTTCTGCTACGCGCATAGTGGCCACCGAGTTTGCCGCGGGCGACGAGGTGCTCGCCACAATCGACGTCGATTCGAAGTCGCAGCGCGAGTTGTGGCGCGCTCCGCAGATGATCTGGGCGAATTGTCTGCTGGGCCTCACGCCAGGGGACGCGGGCATATCGCTTTCAAAGAACGCAGCCGTCTCGGCCGTCATTCGCCAATCGTATACATCGCCGCCCGAAGTGGAGACCGGGCCGCCCGGCAAGTGGAAGCCCATCACCCGGGCCAACGCCGGCGTGAAGCCGATCACCGGCAAGGCTACCAGCGTGTTCTGGAAGAGCGATGGCTTCAGCGTTCAAGGCATGCTCATCGAACCGCCGGCGGTCGTGCAGGCAAGGCGGTACCCTCTTGTCGTCGAGGTGCATGGCGGCCCGGCGTACGCGCACTATCCACTCTTCCCGGCGAGCCCGGATTCCTTCGATGCGGTCCTTGCGAGCCAGGGCTACTTCGTGTTCAAGCCCAATCCGCGCGGCAGCTACGGTCAGGGCGAGGCATTCACGCAGGCCAACGTCAAGGATTTCGGCTACGGCGACCTGCGCGACATTCTGCGCGGTGTCGACGCCGCGCAGGAGACAGCACCGATCGATCCTGAGCGGGTCGGGATCACCGGCTGGAGCTACGGCGGCTACATGACCATGTGGGCCCTGACCCAAACGGACCGCTTCAAAGCGGCGGTCGCGGGCGCAGGACTTTCAGATTGGCTCAGTTACTACGGCACGAACAACATCGATACGTGGATGATTCCCTACTTCGGCGCCTCGGTCTACGACGACCCGAAGGTGTACGCACGCAGTTCCCCGATAACGTTCATCAAGAACGTGCACGCGCCGACTCTGATCGTAGGCGGCGATCGCGATGCGGAGGTGCCGATCACGCAGTCGTACGAATACTGGAACGCTCTGCGGCGTCTCGGCGTAAGGACGGAGTTCGTCGTTTACCCCGACGAGGGACATTTTTTCTTCAGGCGCGCCGATCAGGTCGATGTCGCCTCGCGCCTGGTCAACTGGTTCAATGCTTACCTGAAGCCCGGCGCATGAGAGAACCGCACGTTGCCCGGGAGTCACTCAAGCGGTGAGGTTGTGCCGCCGAGACGGTCTGAGGCGGTCAGTCAGAAGCGCCGGCAGGCCGTCCACGCTCTCCACGAACGCATCGCACGGCAGCGCACGCGGGTCAGCTCCCTCGTTGTAACCATAGGGCACGCACACCACCGCCAGCCCCGCGGCGCGCGCGGCGAGCACGTCGGTCAACGAGTCGCCTACCATCAGCGCGTGAGCCGGCCGAACCTCGAGTTCCTCACAGGCGCTCAGCAGGGGTTGCGGATGCGGTTTGCGATGCATGCCGGTATCCCCACCCACCACGACGTCAATCCATTGACTCAGACCCAGGCGAGTCAGCAGGCCAATGGCCGCTTTCTTCGGCTTATTGGTCACCACGGCAAGCCTCAGGCCCAGCGCGTGCAGCCCCTTAAGCCCCGCGGTCACTCCCGGGTACACGCGCGTCTGCATTTCACCGAGTTCGTGAATCCGCTCGTAATGAAAGTGGAATCGCTGGAGCAGGAGCGCGGCGTCGGAAGATTGTCCGGCAGCTCCAAGCCGCGCAACGGCGCGCTCTATCAGAGTGGGCACACCTCGTCCGATGAGCACGCGGACCTCGGCCGCAGGGAGGGTCGCGAGCCTCTGCTCGGCGAGCGCGCGGTTCAATGCGACGCTGATGTCGGCGGCGGTATCAAGGAGTGTGCCGTCCAGGTCGAACAGCACCGCCTGCAGGGACCGCGCACACGGATGATCCGGGGCGACGCTCACGACCACTTTCCCTGCACCAGCGCGCACGCGCGCGCGCAAATCGCCTGCGGCGTCAGGCCGAGTTCCGCCGTCACCTGCGCCGCCGGCGCGGACTCGCCGAATCGATCGATGCCGAGCACGTCACCGTCAAAGCCGGTATAGGCCCGCCAGAAGTTGCTCACGCCCGCCTCGATCGCCAGAACCGGCAGCGCACGCGGCAGCACCGTCGCGCGATAGTCAGCACTCTGCCGATCGAACTCAGCGCAGTTGGGCATTGAAACCACGCGGGCGGCGATGCCCCCCGCGCCGAGCATCTCGCGCGCACGCATGGCGAGGGCGACTTCCGAGCCGGTCGCGAGCAGCGTGATGGTGGCGGGTCCGTCGCTGTCGGCGAGGACGTAGCCGCCCCTGCGCACGTCATCGAGCTGCCGTGGGCTGCGTGCAAAGTGCGGCAGACTCTGGCGCGACAGCAGCAGGCATGTCGGCCCATCATGCCGCTCGATCGCGGCCTGCCAGGCCACCAGGGTCTCGACGGCATCGCACGGGCGCCAGACTTCATTGTTGGGAATCAGACGCAGGCTGCTCGCGTGTTCCACCGGCTGGTGCGTCGGACCGTCTTCGCCGAGGCTGACGCTGTCGTGCGTGAACACGTGGATCACCCGCTGACGCATGAGCGCCGCCATGCGCACCGCATTGCGGCTGTAGTCCGAGAACGTGAGAAAGGTGCCCCCGTAGGGTAGGTAGCCGCCGTGCAGCGCGATGCCGTTCATCACCGCGCTCATGCCGAACTCGCGCACGCCATAGTTGATGTGGTTGCCCCAGCTACCCCGGCGCACGGCGATGCTGCTGCGCGTCGCGGTGAGGTTCGAAGCGGTCAGATCTGCCGAGCCACCGAGAAGCTCCGGCAGCAGCCTCTGCAAGGCCTCGATCGCATTCTGCGAGGCCTTGCGCGAGGCGATGCTGGCTGCCTGCGCCACCGTCGCGGCCAGCAGCCGCCGGCTGGCGTCGGACCAATGCGCCGGCAGCGCACGCCGTCGCACGCGCCGCTCGAATTCAGCCGCAAGCTGCGGATGAGCCTCTGCGTAGGCGGCAAAGCGGCGCTGCCAGTCGGACTGGCGCGCCGCGCCCGCTTCGCGCGCGTTCCAGGCGGCGCGGATCTCCGCGGCGATCTCGAAAGGCTCGGCCGTCCAGCCGAGGCTCGCGCGGGTCGCGGCGACCTCTGCCGCCCCGAGGGCGGCACCGTGTACCTCGTGAGTGCCCGCCTTGTTGGGGCTGCCGTGACCGATCACGGTCTTGCAGCACACGAGCGTCGGCCTGCCACAGTCCTCGCGCGCCTGCGCGAGCGCCGCCTCGATGGCCGCAGTGTCGTGGCCGGGGACCTCGCGTATGACACGCCAGCCGTAGGCCTCAAAGCGCCTCGGGGTGTCATCGGCGAACCAGTGCTCGACGCGGCCGTCGATGCTGATGCCGTTGTCGTCGTAGATCGCCGCCAGTTTCGACAACCCCAGCGTTCCGGCGAGCGAGCACGCTTCGTGGCTGATGCCTTCCATCAGACAACCGTCACCCACGAATACCCACGTTCGGTGGTCGACGATCGTGTGGCCCGGCCGATTGAATTCCGCGGCCAGGAGCTGCTCGGCGAGCGCCATGCCGACCGCATTGGCCAGCCCCTGCCCGAGTGGGCCCGTGGTGGTTTCCACCCCGGGCGCGACTCCGACCTCCGGATGTCCGGGAGTCTTGCTGTGCAGCTGACGAAAGCGCTTCAGCTCTTCCAGCGGCAGCGCATAACCGGTGAGGTGGAGCAGCGCATACAGCAGCATCGAACCGTGACCATTGGAAAGCACGAAGCGGTCGCGGTCGGGCCAGAGCGGATCGGCGGGATTGTGCTTCAGGTGCCCCCGCCAGAGCACCTCGGCGATGTCCGCCATCCCCAAGGGCATGCCGGGATGACCGCTGTTGGCGGCCTCGACCGCGTCGATCGCGAGAAAGCGCAGCGCGTTGCACAGTTCCCGCCGCTCGACGGGCTTGGGTCTGACCTGGGCATTCATGCGGCGAGCCTCCCTGCTACGCGCGTCTCTTGAGATCGATCAGGCGCAGGATCATGGGCGTGAAGATGAACTGCATGGCGAGCCCCATCTGGCCCCCGGGCACCACGATGTTGTTCGGTCGGCTCATCCACGAGTTGTGCAGCATGGAAACGAGATAGGGAAAGTCGATGCCCTTGGGGTTGGCGAAGCGGATCACCACCATCGACTCGTCGGCGCTGGGTATGTCCCGGGCGATGAACGGGTTGCTGGTATCCACCGTCGGCACACGCTGGAAGTTGACGTGGGTGCGGCTGAACTGCGGACAGATGTGGTTCACGTAGTCGGGCATGCGCCGCAGGATCGTGTCGACCACGGCCTCCTGGGTGTAGCCACGATGATGCCGGTCGCGGTGCAGCTTCTGGATCCACTCGAGATTGACGATCGGCACGACGCCGACGAGCAGATCGACGTGGCGTGCGACATCGATGTCATCGCCGACGTAAGCGCCATGCAGGCCCTCGTAGAACAACAGGTCGCTGTCGGGCGTCATCGGCTGCCAGTCGGTGAAAGTGCCCGGGTCGCAGCCGAGCTCCTTGGACTCGGCCGCGTCGTGAACGTAGCGACGGACCTTGCCGCGACCGGCCGCGCCGTACTCGGCGAACGTGTCGGCCAGCTCCCTGAGGAGATTTGCTTCCGGCCCGAAATGACTGACTTGCGGACCGCTGCCGCGATCGGCAGCCTGCACGCGCTCGCGCATCTCGACGCGGTTGTAGCGGTGGAAGGAATCGCCCTCGATCACCTGCGCCTTGATGCCTTCACGCCGGAAGATGTGCGCGAAGCTGTTCATGACGGTAGTGGTTCCCGCGCCAGAGGATCCAGTCACCGCGATTATGGGATGCTTGATGGACACGCAGTGCTCCCCGGAACTGATACACCGGCGTACGCAGCGTTCACAGCAGTGCCTCCGGCCTGAACAGCGAGCGTTCGTTGAAGAGCGGCGAGGTGAACGGCCGGTCCGCGCCGCTTTCGTATTCGGCGTGGTAGCGCTCGATCCGTTCGACCTCGTTGCGCGAGCCGAGGATCAGCGCAACGCGCTGATGGAGCGACTCCGGCCTCACCTCCATGAGGCGCTGGTTACCGGTCGTCGCCCGACCCCCCGCCTGCTCCACGAGCAGACTGATCGGATTCGCTTCGTACAGCAGGCGCAGCCGGCCCGGCCTGCTCTTGTCCTTGCTGTCCTTGGGATACATGAACACTCCGCCGCGCATGAGGATGCGGTGCACCTCCGCGACCAGCGAGGCGATCCAGCGCATGTTGAAATCGCGAGTGCGAATGCCCGATTTCCCGGCCTGGCACTCGGTCACGTAACGGTGCACCGGCGGCTCCCAGAAGCGGGCGTTGCTGGTGTTGATGGCAAACTCGCTGGTGTCAGGCGCAATCTGCAGGTCCGGATGCGTCAGGATGAAGTTGCCGATCTCCCGATCGAGCGTGAAGCCGTGCGTGCCCTTGCCCACGCTGATGACCAGCATGGTCGCGGGACCGTAGATGGCGTAGCCGGCGGCGACCTGCTGCTCCCCCGACTGCAGATAGTCGGCGACGCCCGGGAGCTCGGTCTTATCGTGTCTCAGCACCGAGAAGATCGTGCCGACCGATACGTTCACGTCGGTGTTTGAAGAACCGTCGAGCGGATCGAACACCAGAAGATAGCGACCGCGCGTATATTCGACCGGCACCGCGTAGGGATGCTCCAGTTCCTCGGAAACCATGCCGGCGAGCAGTCCGCCCCACTCGCAGCTGCGTATGATGACCTCGTGGGCCAGCACGTCGAGCTTGTGCTGCGTTTCACCCTGCACGTTCTGGCCGCCGTGCTCGCCGAGATATCCACCGAGGGCTCCCTTGGCGGTCATCGCCGAGATCGCCTTGACGGCGGCCGCCACATCCACCAGCAGCGCCCCCAGGTCGCTGGCACCGGGGATATCGGTGAGCTGCTGGATCAGGAATTTTGAGAGCGTGGTGCGCCCGAGATACATGGTCGCGACTCCTCGATGATCATGATGGGCCCTGGGTGGCGGCGGCCTGGAAGACGCGGCTGGCGCGAATGTCGCAAGCGGCGATCGTCGTCAGATCTTCGGCAGTGAAGCGCCGATCCTGGTCGGCAAACAGACGGCTGGCCTGGCGCAACCGGGCACGGTCGAGGGCGTTGCGCACACTGCGCGCGTTGGCGAAGTTCGGCTGGCGGATGCGAGCGGTCAGGTACTCTTCAAATGTCGCGCGCGCGCCGGGAGCGAAACGGTAGTTGTGTTGCTCGAGGAGCTTGTCGGCGATGCGCAGCAGCTCGGCGGGCGCGTAGTCCGGGAAATCCAGATGGTGCGCGATGCGCGAACTCATCCCCGGGTTGGAGCGAAAGAAGGTGTCCATGCGCTCCTTGTAGCCCGCCAGGATCACGACCAGATCGTCGCGCTGGTTCTCCATGACCTGCAGCAGGATCTCGATGGCCTCCTGTCCGTAGTCGCGCTCGTTCTCGGGCCGGTAGAGGTAGTACGCCTCATCGATGAAGAGCACGCCGCCCATCGCCCGCTTCAGCACTTCCCGGGTCTTCGGTGCCGTGTGGCCGATGTACTGCCCGACCAGATCATCGCGCGTCACCGCGACCAGGTGGCCTTTGCGCACGTAACCCAGGCGAAACAGGATCTCGGCCATGCGCAGCGCCACCGTGGTCTTACCGGTCCCGGGGTTGCCGGTGAAGCTCATGTGCAGGCTGGGCGCCTGCGCCCGCAACCCCAGGTTCATGCGCAGCTTGTCGATCACGAGCAATGCTGCGATGTCACGGATGCGCGCCTTGATCGGCGTAAGGCCCACCAGGTCGCGGTCGAGCTCGTCCATCACCGCGCCGGCCTGGCTCTGCGCCAGCACTTCGCTCACGGTGCGTGCCTCGGTTGACGGCGACGCCTGGGCCGCCGCGGCGCCCGCCGTGGGCTCGGCGACGGGCGTCGTGGCGGGAGCGCTGCCGGGGATCGAGTACAGCGGTGAGCCCATGTCAGGCCACCTTGCTCGCCGGCGACTCGCGGCGCAGTTCGCAGCGCATCGCATCGATCACGGCCTTGTAGTCCGAGCCGCCGAATATGGCGCTGCCGGCGACGAAGGTGTCGGCACCGGCGGCCGCGACGCGCTGGATGTTCTGGGTCTTGATGCCGCCGTCAACCTCGAGCCTGATATCCCGGCCCGCGGCGTCAATGAGTTTGCGCGCGCGCTCCACCTTCTTCAGCGCCGAGTCAATGAAGCTCTGGCCGCCAAAGCCCGGGTTGACGCTCATGATGAGCACGAGATCGAGCTCGTCGAGAAGGTACTCGAGCATCCCGAGTGGGGTTGCCGGATTGAAGGCCAGCCCCGCCCGACAGCCCGCCGCCTTGATCAGGCGCAACGTCCGATCCACGTGCGGCGAGGCTTCGGGATGGAAGCTGATCAGGTCGGCGCCGGCGCCGACGAAGGCGTCGACGAGCGCATCCACCGGCTGCACCATCAGATGCACGTCCAGCGCCGCGTGTGGGCCGTGAGGTGGCGCGCAATAGGGCTTCAGCGCCGCCGCCGCCATCGGCCCGATCGTGAGGTTCGGCACGAAGTGATTGTCCATGACGTCGAAGTGAATCCAGTCGGCGCCCGCGGCGATGACGCGAGTCACTTCCTCGCCCAGACGGGCGAAGTCAGCGGACAGGATCGAGGGAGCGATCAGGTACATGGAGCAACCCCCGACGCATTCATGAGGTTTCAATCCCGCCGCGCTCGCCTTCGGGCCGATCGGTTGCGTAGCCGTGCACGGTGTAGCGGATCGTGCGGCCCGCCGCCTCCTGACGGATGAGCCCGAAACCCGGCTCGCTCGCGGGCCGGTTGACGATGAAGCTCATGGCGATGCTCTCCACGCCGCGCGTGCAGTCGAAGGCAATCAGGCGGATGTAGTGCTGCGGGAAGCCCTTCCTGCAGTTCCGCACTTCCGTCAGCACCCCGGCGGCGTCCTTGAGATCGAACATCGGCATGCCGAACATTTCCCAGTAGGTATTGCGCGGGTGCGGATCGTCGGTGTACTCGATGCTCCAGGCGTAACCGCGGCTCAAGCCATATTCGATCTGCAGCGCGATCTCCGCGTCCGTCAGTTCCGGCAGGAAGCTGAACTGCCCCTGGGTGATCTTGCTTACGGGGTTGGTCATCATGCAGCGTGCCCTCCTTGAACGATTCAGCGCGCCACCGCGGCCGTGGGGGTGAAATCGGACGCATCCGTCGGGGTGTAGTTGAAAGTGATGTCGCCCCAGGTATCGAGCGCCTGCTGCAGCGGGCCGCAGAGACGGGCGGCCTTGCGCAGGATCTCCGCTCCCTCGATGCGGATGTTGTGGCCCTCGTTGCGCGCCTTGACCATCGTCTCGAGCGCCACCCGGTTGGCGACGGCGCCGGCCTGAATGCCGGCGGGGTGACCGATGGTTCCGCCACCGAACTGCAGCACCACGTCGTCCCCGAAAAGATCCAGCAGCTGGTGCATCTGCCCGGCGTGGATCCCACCGGAGGCGACCGGCATCACCTTGCGGATATCGCACCAGTCCTGATCGAAGAAGATGCCCCGGGGCAGATCCTGGCGGGTGTAGCTGTCGCGGCACACGTTGTAGTAGCCCTGCACGGTCAGCGGGTCGCCCTCGAGCTTGCCGACCGCGGTCCCCGCATGCAGGTGGTCGACGCCGGCCAGTCGCAGCCACTTGGCGATGACACGGAAACTGACACCGTGGTTCTTCTGGCGCGTGTAAGTACCGTGACCGGCGCGGTGCATGTGCAGGAGCATGTCGTTGCGCCGCGCCCAGTTGGACATGCTCTGGATCGCGGTCCAGCCGATCACCAGATCGATCATGACCACGACCGAGCCGAGCTGCCTGGCGAACTCGGCCCGTTCGTACATGTCCTCCATGGTTGCGGCCGTGACGTTCAGATAAGAGCCTTTGACCTCACCGGTCGCGGCGCTCGCCTTGTTGACCGCATCCATCACGTACAGGAAGCGGTCGCGCCAGTGCATGAAGGGCTGCGAGTTGATGTTCTCGTCGTCCTTCATGAAATCCAGACCGCCCTTGAGCCCCTCGTAAATCACGCGGCCGTAGTTGCGGCCCGACAGTCCGAGCTTGGGCTTGGTGGTGGCGCCAAGCAGCGGGCGGCCGAACTTGTCGAGGCGCTCGCGCTCGACAATCAGCCCGGTCGGGGGGCCCTTGAAGGTCTTGACGTAGGCCGCCGGAATACGAATGTCTTCGAGTCTCGCGGCCTTGAGCGGCTTGAAGCTGAACACATTCCCGATCAGGCTCGCCGTCATGTTGGCGATCGAGCCCTCTTCGAAAAGGATGATGTCGTAGGCGACCCAGGCGAAAAACTGTCCCGGGCCGTTCGGCACCGGCTCGACCCTGAACGCCTTGGCGCGGTAGCTCTCGCAGGCGGTCAGCCGATCGGTCCACACGACCGTCCAGGTCGCCGTGCTCGACTCCCCGGCGACCGCCGCGGCGGCCTCGACCGGGTCGACCCCCTCCTGCGGCGTGATGCGGAACAGGCAGACGGTGTCCGTATCCTTGGGAACGTAGTCCGGCTCCCAGTAGCCCATCTGCCGGTACTTCAGAACGCCGGCTTGGTAGCGCCGCTTGGCGTCCGTGATTGCGGTTGCGCCGTTGCTCGCCCCGGTTGCGATTGCCATCGTCCCGCCTCGTTGCCGACTGCTTGAGGCGACTGTAGAGGGGGACTATTATTCAGGTAAAGTCACTTTAAGTTACGGATGAATTAAGAATTCCTTAATGAAGAACGCCACGCTCCGGCAACTACGGGTCTTTTCGGCGGTCGCCCGGCACCTGAGCTTCGCGCGCGCGGCGCAGGAGCTGAAGCTCACGGCTCCTGCGGTCTCCATGCAAATCAAGGAGCTGGAAACCGAGGTCGGGCTGCCGCTGTTTGATCGCTCGAGCCGCAAGGTGTCCCTCACCATGGTCGGCGAGTACGTGCTCGCGTACGCGCAGCGGGTCCTGGCCGCGATGCGCGACGCGGAGGACATGGTCGCCCGCTTTCGCGGCCTCAAGACCGGGGTGCTGGATGTCGCCATGGTCAGCACCGCGAAATACTTTCTGCCGCGGCTGTTGGCGCAATTCCGGGACGAGCACCCGGGTGTCGAAGTGCGCCTGCGGGTCGCCAGCAATCGCGAGGAAGTGGTCGCGCTCATGCGCGAGGGTGCGGTTGAGCTCGCCATCATGGGCCGGCCGCCCAAGAACTGGCCCTCGCGGGCCGAGCCTTTCGCGATGCACCCGCACGGGTTGGTCACCTCGGTGGAGCACCCGTTCGCGCGCGCCGAGAGGGTGCCGGCACGGGCGCTGCTCGGCGAAGGATTCATCGTGCGCGAGCCGGGTTCGGGCACGCGCGCGGCGCTCGACGAGTTCATGGAGGCGTATCAGATGACCCCGCGGGTGGTCATGCAGATGTCGAGCAACGAGGCCATCAAGCAGGCCGTCATGGCCGGAATGGGCGTCGCGCTGCTGTCGCTGCACACCGTAGGCCTTGAGCTCGATCACCAACTGATCGCTGCGCCGGAAACGGAAGGGTTGCCGGTCATGCGTCGATGGCATGTCGTCAACACGCACGCCAAGACGCTCTCCCCGGCTGCTGAAGCGTTCCGCTACTTCGTCCTTGAGCGTGGCGAGGCTTTCCTCGCCAAGCATTTTGCGCACGGTAACGATCCGCTGCAGTTCGCCGGGCAATCCCGGGCGCGAACCGCCCGCTAGCAGCCCGCGGTCTGGGCTGACCGCTGCGCCGGCAGACGGTCGAGTCGAGAGCGCCGAACATCCCTTCGACACCAAAGTGTGACCCAGATCTCCATATCTGGTTCTCCAGCAGCCTCCCTCGTGGTGGTATCTTCTCACCAGACATCCCGGGAGCGTGTCGTCCGTCGTGAGTGTGGAGGCGAGAAGAGAAACGATGACCGAAGCCTCGCCGAAGTGGCAGAGCGAGGTCATTAACGGGATCTATCCCCTGCGGCGCTATCTGAGCGGCTCAGACCACAGCGCGGTATTCCTTACCGAATGCAAGGCACAAGACCTTCCCACCGCCGCGATCAAGATCGTCCCCGCCGAGCGGGCACTGCCCGAAGCACAGCTCTCGCACTGGATAACGGCTGCCGGCCTCTCCCATCCTCACCTGATTCGGCTTCTCGACGCAGGTCGTTGCCAGCTCGGAGGTCGCCCATTTCTGTTCGTCGTAATGGAATATGCCGAGCAGACTCTCGCTCAGGTTCTTCCCCACCGGGCCCTTACTGCCGACGAAGCGCGGGAAATGCTCCTTCCCGCCCTGGACGCCCTGGCTTTCCTTCATGGCAAGAACCTGGTGCAGGGCGGACTGAAGCCGACAAACTTTCTGGTGGTCAATGATCAACTGAAACTGGCAAGTGATACCGTCCGTCCCACCGGCGAACCCAGGGCGAGCATCGCTAAATCTTCCCTGCACGATCCTCCAGAAGCAAAAAACGGCAGGCGGTGCCCGGCCGGCGATATCTGGGGTCTCGGCATAACCGTGGTCGAGGCCCTCACCCAGTGCCTTCCTGCGTGGCCTGAGGAACGATCCGAAACCGCCTGCCTGCCCACGACTCTTCCTCCGGAGTTCGTCGACACCGTACAGGGATGCTTGAGTCACGACCCCGACAGCCGTCCGACGGCCACCGACCTGCAAGCCCAGTTCAAAGGTACGCGACAAGCGCCGGTGGTTTCGGTTCCTGAGGCAGTGGTTCATGAAGCGCCGGCACCAGTCGCTCCTGCGCAAGAGTCGCCCAAAGAGCGCTGGCTCGTGCCGACCATCGTAGCGGTGGCGGTCCTCATACTATTGGGCGCAGTTTGGGCTGGCTCGCGCCTGTTCAAGAGCCATCCCAACACCCGGCAATCGACGTCAACTACTCTTCAGACGTCTTCGCAACAAGCTGCTGCCGCGCCGGCAGCTGCTGCGCAGAATCCCGCGACGCCTTTGCCAGCGCCTGCCGAGATCTCCGTTCCGTCGGCCAGCGTGAAGGCCGCACAGTCCAAACCAGCGCCCCCGCACTCTGTTTCTCGTAAGTCGGTTCAACCCGCACAACCGTTGGCGGAACCCTCCGTAGTGCATGCACAGATTCCCAACGTTCCGCGCAGCGCACGTCACACCATTCACGGCCGCATCAGGGTCGCGGTGCTCGTGATCGTCGACCACTCGGGCAATGTCATCGACGCGCTGCTGGAAAACCCGGGGCCAAGCTGGTATTTCGCCCGCCAGGCAAGAGAAGCCGCCAGAAAATGGAGGTTCGCTCCAGCAGACGAGTCCGACTCTCGAGGCTGGCTGTTGCGGTTCGAATTCACTCGTGGCGGCACCACCGCACACGCCACCGCGCGATCCTAAAAATTCTCGTCCCATGCAACCGCGCCACCTTTGCTCACCAGCGCGACTCTGATCGCCTCCTGTGGGCGGTCGAATCTGAAATCGCTCAGGATGGATTTGGTTGCCTCTTCCATCACTTCGAAGGCCGTTTCCGCCTGCTTATTCTTCCACAGTTCCTGCGTATCGAGAGTCTCCTGAACAAAGGACTTTTGGGGGCACACCGCAAAAACGGCAATCGGCTTGTTCCGTCGCGCGAGCGCAAAGGCAAGCGATGCAGATTCCGGCACCCGCGGAGCCGCCGCAAGCGCTTGCAAGCTATCGACATGCTCGCGCAACGCGGCAAGTTCGTTGTACAGGTAGATCATCTTGAAACCGTTGCGCTCCAGGACACCCTGTCGAACCTCCATGACCCGAAACAGCCGCGCGACAATCGAGGTGTTGTTTGGCGCCTGCTCGAAATCTGCGTTCAGAGGCAGGATAAAGATCAAGTCGCATCCGTCGTTCGCTGGAAAAGTAATCGGAACGTTGTCGATGACGCCACCGTCCTCGAACAGTCCGCCCTTGTCTCGAACGTATGGGAAAAACGGCGGCAAATCCATCGATGCAAAAACGCTCAGCTTCAGAGCGCTCAAAAATCTCTCGGTACCATCCTCCACATTGAGGATGTCGTAGGTAATTTTTGAAATCGCCGGCGGCCGACGGTTGTTGGTCGCGCAAGTCAGTTGACCGGATTGAACATTGGAGCGCGTCAGGTAGAAGTGAATATCAGATTCTAGAATTCGCTTTCGCACGTCGGGCTGTAGAAAAATGTGATCGAAGACCCGACGCCACGGTTCGGACGAGAGGAACGCATTGCGAGCAAAGGGGATGTACCAAATAGGAGCGGCCAATGCCTTGACGCTGATGGACTTCCACCAAAGCCTATGGACACTTGCGTTCCCTTGGCCACTAAGAATCAGGTCCGCCAACCAAAAAAGCGCGTTCCAGGAGCCTATCGAGGTGCAGGAAATGACCTTGACCTTTCGAAGAGCATTATGGTCGGCCAGGAACTGGTAGATGGCTTTCATCGAACCCGCCTGGAATGCGCCCTTTGCCCCTCCTCCCGCCAGCACGATCCCAATCTTCTGGACATTCGCAAACGGATCGTGGCTCGGAGAGGCAACCGGCGCCGGAGTCCAGGGTGAACCCGTCGCGAACCGAATCGGCTTTAAGTTTGCCCATAGCAGAATCCAGTTAATCAGTGCAGATGCGTTGTATGCGACGAGAAACCCAAGCGTGAAGAGCGCGATTACGATTGCGCCGTGAAAAAAAGCGCCAAGGTTGGCGATCAGCACCTGCGCAATGCCACCTGGCAACTCTAATCGCAAGCGATCGACTGCTGCCGCCGTCGCCAAATCAGCCACAGCGTCGTTCAATCGCCTGAAACCCGCCAGTACCCACCAAAGAGATGCCGCCGTGAATGGGACGGAAAACCCAAGCGGCAGTCGTACGAACAACCACTTGAATATGGATAGCATGTTCGAAATCAGATTCATGTCGTCTCCCTTTTCGAAGAGAACCTGACCCTGGATCTACCAGTGATTACCAACCGCGTAAGCGTAAGTTCTTGGATGCATCGCCCGCGGGTGACAAGACGTTCGGATCGCCAGGCATTCCCCGCAGCGCTCGAACCGCGCTAGATTGAGTCGCGGCCCTTATGGGTACCAAGCGGGTCTGTGCGATCCATGAGACTACTCAAGATCCGCCCGCTTTCAGCTTCTCTTCGACATACAGCGACAGCTCGATCATGCGCTCGAGCAGCTGCTCCGGGGGAACGCCGGTGAAGTTCTTCAGCACGAGCTCCTTCACATAGAGGCGTACGAGATACCGCAGTTGCAGCGCGCGATTTCTTGTTGCGAATACGAAGTCACGGTGCCCATTGTTCACGACGATGAGATTACGCTCGGCATCGTACCGGGATCTCCATAGCTCCCCCGCCGCCCGCTCGAATGTGTAGCCCGGAAGGCCTCGCGCATTGACGATCGCGGTGCTCATCGCGGCCTCGAGGCTGGCGGTGATCGTGATCAGTGCTTCCGCGGTGCAGGTGACGTCACGCTGCCTTACCGACACCATCAGCCGCGCGAGCCCCGGTGTGGCAGGTGCCAGGTACTCGACTTCCTGGTCGACCGTGCCAGCGAGTGAGCCCCCGCCTGCAACGATCTCCCAGGAGAATTGCAGATCCTCTTCCACGTGCCGGCGGGAACGATCCCGCGGCAGTGCGCGAAAGCGCCGCCGCTCGTTGACCGGTGTAGTGCTGGAGGCCGGTGAGATCACGACACTGAACAGTGGTCCCGCATAGTCGAAGAAGTGCCGCTGCCCTCTTGGGTTGAAGGCTGGCCCCGTTACCCCGAGGTCGCCCGGCCCGTTCTCTCCTGGCGCCGATCCGACTTCCCCGCCGCCGGATCGCGCCGGCCCGCCCTCGTTGCGGGCGCGTGCCTGGATGTCGAACCAGTCGTACTCCTCGGGCGGAAGCGCGAGGAGCGCCTCACGAAACGCGCGCTGGATCGCACGCAGCGACTGCTGGCTCGCCTGTTCTTCCTCCGCCCGCTCCTGTGCCTCGATCAGCGCCCGCAGGTGCGCTTCGAGCGCCTGGATGGCCTCCAACAGGGCGGCGTAACGCTCGTCGTGAATGATGCCGCTGCGCGTGCCGGGCGTGAGGTTGAGGAACGGCACATCGACGAGCCCCTGCAGATGCCGCGAGCACCATGGTGCGTGCTCGAGCCCGGGCAGTGAGGCGAGGTCCTCGATGACTCGGGTGCCGGCGCGAGTGAGTGCGACCCGACAACTGTCGGCGGGCTCGGCGAGATAGAGCTCCGCGTAGGCGTCGCCGAATGGCGTGCGGACCGTGGGCAGTTGATGCAGCAGTCGCCCCTCGTAGGCGCGCGGCTCGACCTCGTACTGCTTGCGCGCAAGCTTGTCGATGACCGTCATGCGAACCTTGGCGTTGCGGATCCGGTCGCGCAGCTCCGAGGCCAGATACCACTGGATCTTCTCGCCGGAAAGTGTACGGATTCCCTCCAGCAGCGGGCTGATGCGAAGCTCGGTGCCGCGTTCGGCGAACAGGACCCGTCGCGGGCTTACCGCGTAACCCGGGTCACCCTTACTCATCGTCATCTGGTAGGAACGCTGGTCGCTGCCGGTGGAGATCATCGTAAGCGTGTCGCCGACCGTCCAGAAAGACAGCAGTCCGATCCCGAACTCGCCCTGAATGCCGTTTCCGGACCCTTCCGCCTTCAGTCGCCGCTTGATCGAATCGCCGATATGCGTCGCGACGTATTTGAAGTTCGGCCGGCCCGCCTCATCGCGGGGCACGCCATCGCCGTCGTCCCTGATCGATAGATAATGCTCGCCGTGCTCGCGGCCGCGCGTGATCGTAATGGTCTTCGCGTGCGCGTCGATGCTGTTCTCGACGAACTCGGCGATCGCCTTCAAAGGGTTCCCCTGCGAGAGCGCGATGATACGGATCGCGTTCCAGTCATCGCCGATCCTGAGCTTGCCGCGATCGGCGGCCTTGTCCTGCCGGGGGGCCCGCGGCTTCGATCGCCGCGCGGAGCCATCGCCCGGATCGGGAAGGTCTATGGACGTCATCCGCACTCCGCAGGTTCCGGCAACGGATCAAGCGCACATGCCTTCAGGACTGCCGTGGTCTCGACATGCAGCGGCGGTGGCAAGGACGGCAGGTCGTTATGCGGTCTGGTAGGCTCGAAGGTCATCTGTCGAAAAATATAACTTTTTTCGACATTGGGCGACAGGTATGTCGACGACACCGACATTAGGCAATCCGCGGACAACAACCGCAGGATTACAAGCGCTTGCGGCATGACCTTGCCGGCGGCGGGTACGTCGCAGTCGCGGCGGACCCTTCCGTTTGCCAACACCGATCGCTTACCCGAATATACGATCGCCCAGGGGGAGCGGGTGCGACTGGGAGCGAGCGTGCAGCAGACACGAGGTAGCGTGCAGGATCGAGCGCAGCACGAGGGCAAATCACGCCGGTCGATGAGCATGGCGCCCGCTCGGCGGGCGGCTCAGGCCCTGACGGCCCCGGTGCGGGGACTGGCGGAATTGCTCTTGCTGCCCCGAGGACGGTACGCGCGCGCCTTTGAGAACCTCATCCTCGCGCTGATCGTGTTGAGCGTCGCATCGATCGGCGTGGAGACGATTCCAGGACTCCCCGGGTGGGCCGCCCGCGCGCTGCGCATCGAAGAGATCGTCGTGGTTGGCGTGTTCTCGCTCGAGTATCTGCTGCGCATCGTGGCAGCGGCGGAAAAGCGCGCCTTCATCGTCAGCTTCAACGGGCTGGTGGACCTGCTTGCGATCGCTCCCTTCTTCCTGGCTGGTTTCGATACGCGCTGGCTGCGCCTGCTGCGATGGCTGCGACTGCTGCGTGTGTTGAAGCTTCAGACGCACATCCTGGAAGCGACCGTCGCCGAGCGCACCCGCGAGCTCGCCGACAAGAATGCCGCGCTGGAACGGGCGCAGGCGCAGATCAAAGCCGAGCTCGAGGTCGCGCGGGCGCTGCAGATGGCGATTCTGCCGGCGGCCTTCCCGGCGACGGCGGGCTGCGATGGGGCGGCGCGCATGATTCCGGCGACCACCATGGGCGGGGATTTCTATGATTTCATCGAGCTGCCCGACGGGCGCATCGGGTTGGTGATCGCGGACGTCTCGGGCAAGGGCGTGCCGGCGGCATTCTTCATGGCCGTGGCGCGCACCAACCTGCGTGATCTGGCTGCACACCACGCCGACCCCGGGGCGTGTCTCGCCGAGACCAACGAGGTGCTGTGCACACAGAATCCGCTGGACCTGTTCGTGACGGTGTTCTACTGTGTATTCGACCCGGGAAGCGGGGTGCTGACTTACGCGAACGGCGGCCACAACCCCCCGTACGTGCACCACCCCGACGGGTCGGTCGAGACCTTGGACGGCGCCGGCGGCCTTGCGCTCGGGGTGATGCCTGGCGTCGTGTTTCCGGATCACACGACAAGGCTGCTGCCCGGCGACCGCCTGCTGCTCTACACCGACGGCGTGACGGAGGCCTTCAACCCCTCCGACGAGGCCTACGGCACGCAGCGGCTGCTGGCCGAGGTGCAGGCGCCCGGCGACGGAGCCGCGGCGGCGCTCATCGAGCGCATCTGTCGCAGCGTCACGAGCTTTGCCGGAACCGCCCCGCAATCCGACGACATTACGCTCACCGTGCTCACTCGGAAGGCGCCGTGAGTGCGGCTGCGGCGCTGCAATGAATGTCCGGTTCGAAAGGCTCGCGCTCACTACGCTCGTGATCCCGGAGGGCAGGCTTGATTTCGGCGCCGCCGCCGCTTTTCAGCGCCACATCGAGGAGGTTCTCGCCGGCGCCGCAACCGCATCCGCCGCGGTGATCATCGATTGCAGCGCACTCGACTACGTCTCGAGCGCAGGCCTGCGCGTGTTCCTGCTGGCGGCACGGGCGGCGCAGCGCGCCGGCACCTCGTTCGCGCTCTGCGCGCTGAAGCCTGCGGTACGTGAGGTGTTCGAGCTGAGCGGCTTCAGCCGCATCATTTGCGTGCACACCGACCGGGCGACAGCGCTGGCCAGTGCGCCGCGAGAGCCCGCATGACGGAGCAGCGCCTGGCCGTGCCGAGCGATGCCGCGCAGTTGCCGGCGCTGACGCGGTTCCTGCAGGAGTTCTGGTCGGCCGCTCGTCTGCCGCCCGCACAGGCGCTCCCCTTCGAGCTGGCGCTCGAGGAAGTGTTCATGAATGTCGTTCTGCACGGCTCACCGGCAGGTACGGCGCCGCGCGTCGAGGTGTCGCTGAGCATGCGCGACTTGAAGCTCACGATGACGGTCGAGGATGACGGCCCCGAGTTCGATCCACTCGCGGCACCGCCACCTGACGTCACGGCGAGCCTCACGGCGCGCCCGGTGGGTGGGCAGGGGGTGTTCCTGGTGCGTCAGATGATGGATGCGGTGAGCTACCAACGCGTCGGGGCACGCAACCAGCTCAGAATGACCAAGGAGATTACCCGCTCGAGCGGAAATCCCTCGCGAGGCTGAGCCGAATGCCGGCGCTGTAAGCGTGCGCGCTCGCGGCGAAAAACGCCGTGCTATCATGACTCGATCGGCGCTCTGGTGGTGGGCGGGCCAAGCCTGGCTCAGCAAACCCCGGAAGTGGTCGTCGAGGCTCCGCGCGCGGAGAAGACGACGCAGCGCGGACCGATGGGGCGGCCGATGCCGGTGCTCTCGATCGTTTACCGGGTGAGCTACGCGGATCTCAATATCGCCACGCACTCGGGGGCCCTCGAGCTGGAGACACGCATCAAGGACTCTGCGAAGAAAGCATGCGATCAGTTCGCCAAGCTCTACCCTGAGAGCGTCGAAGGCGCCACGCCCTGTGTTCAGGGCGCGGTCGAGAACGCCATGGCGCAGGCCAGCAAGGCAGAGGCTGCGGCCGAGAAGGCCGCAAAAAAAGGCTAGGCGCGTCGCGCCCGGTAGGCCGTCGGCAGGCCCGGGGTGGCCCGGGCCTGCTCGCCCGCACTTGGGCAGGGCACGCGGGTTTTCCCTCCTGCGCTCGCTGGCTGTGGGCGCTGCTCAAGTGCAATGACCGATGAATGGGAAGAACGCGCAGATGTTCGAGATCCAACTGGGCCCGTCCGGCGAGGTCGTGATGGCAGGAAGGCTCGACGCCACCCAGTGCGATGGTGCGCTGCGATTCCTTGAGGCAGTGGCCGCACCGCGGGTCATCGACCTCGCCCGGCTCGAGTACATCGCAAGCTCGGGGCTGCGGGTGTTTCTCCTGACCCAGAAGCGGGTCAGGGGATCGGGTGCCGGCCTCAGGCTCATCAACGTCCCCCCGCAGATCCACGACATTTTCCGTTACGCCGGCTTCGACCGGATCATCGACATGAGCCGCGAGGCGGGCTAGCGAGCCGCGTCCCAAGACCCGAACCCGGCGGAGCCGGCCAACCTTTGGTGTGCTGAGCGGTACTTTGTGAAAGAGGACGATGACGCGACGCTGGTGCGACGCTGTCGGGAGGGGGACCGGGCGGCTTTCGAGCAGCTCGTGGTGCGGTATCAGAAGCCGGTGTTCAATGCCGCCCTTCGGCTGCTGCACGATCCGGAGGACGCCCGGGACGTCGCGCAGACCACGTTCCTCAAGGCGTTCGAGCATCTTGGCGACTATGACCCGAGCTTCAAGTTCTACAGCTGGATCTACCGGATTGCGGTCAATGAATCCCTCAATGCCCTCGGCGCACGAAAACCCCACGAGGGGTTTGACGGCGATGAGGCCGATGAGGCTCCGGGGCCGGATCGACAGCTCGAGGGCGAGCAGATGGGCCAGGCGATCGAGGAGGCGCTGATGCACATCAAGCCCGAACTGCGCGCTGTCATCGTGCTGCGGCACTTCATGCACTTGAGCTACCAGGACATGGGCCAGGTCCTCCTGCTCCCCGAGAAAACCGTGAAGTCACGGCTCTACAGTGCCCGCCAGCTGCTGCGGGATCACTTACTCCAGCTGGGAACCATCTGAGATGGCCGACAGCAGGCACCTCTCACTCATTCACGCCGAGATCGATGGCGAGCTCGACGGGCAGCAGCGCGGTGAGCTCGCCCGTTGCGTGCTGGCCGATCCGGACCTCAGGGTCCTGCGCGAGGATTTCCAGCGCCTCTGCGCAGCACTCGAGAAGCTCGAGGACATTGAGCCGCCACCCGAGCTCCGGGAGAGCATTCTTGATGCGCTGCCGCAATCGACGGCGGGGCCGGCACGGTCCTGGTGGTCGGGGCCTCGAATGCGGTATGCCGCCCTCATCGCCGGCGTACTCGCCGCGGGGACCGTCGTGTACGAGAGCCTCCATGGCCTGCGGCCTTCCCCGAGCGACGTCGCGGGCACGATGGCGCCGGCGGATGCACCAACCACCGTGGATACGGTCCGTCTGGACGACGGAGTAGTCTCGGGTCGGGTGAGCCTGTACCGCGACCGCGCCGGGCTGGGTCTTGAATTCGAGCTGTCGGCGAGCGCGCCGGTGGACGTGCTCGTTGCAAGCGACGGGCATACGCTCCGGATCAACGGTGTCGGAAGGCAGGCCAAACCCGCGCAGGGTAAACCCGGCGTGTTGACTGTCCCGTTGTCGGAGTTTCGAATGGGAGGGCAAACGGTGGATCTCACCTTCCTGATGGCCGGCCGTCAGGTCGGGAGCGCGACGCTGCGCGCGCCGGCGGATCGCTGACGGGTTTTTGTTTTCGAGGAACCAACTTTTTGCTGTGTTTATGGTAATTCTTTGCAGAGCGGGAATCTGGTGACTGTTTCGACAATTTGGGGGGAGGCTCCATGGCTAGCAGGACAGTGTGGATCGTGGGCGGAGTCGTGGTAGCGATCGGTGCAATCGCTTACCTGAGCTACAACAAGGCGCCGGCGGGTAAGGACGCTGCCGGGACCATCGTCGAGGCGAAGCGCGCGCGCGCGGACGGCACGAACTCTTTCAACCCCACGCCGACGGCGAGCACGACCGAGCAGAGCGCGGCGGATGTGGCAAAGGGCACCGCGGTTGCGGACGCGGCCAACGCGGCGGATGCGGCGGCGGCGGCCGGCAGTTCCGGCGACAATGCGCGCCGCGCCCAGATGGAAGGGGGGACCAAGGCTGTGGCTCACGCTCCCGAGGCAACGGATGCGGCGGCGGCGGCCAAGGCTTCCGGTGACAATGCCAGAATCCGCTCGCACATGGATGCCGCGAAGGCTGCGGATTCGGCTGCGGCTGCCCGAGGCGGCAATTCCTCGGCGCAGATCAGAAGCCAGGCGAATGCGCAGCAGAACGCACAGCAGAATGCGCAGCAGAACGCCATGGCGCAAGAAAAGTAGTCCGGCCCGCGCCGCTGCGCGGCATTGGAGTCGAAACCATGGGAGTGGCCCGGGCGTTACCCGCGGGCCACTCCGCATTTTTTGCGTAACAGCCCTGACGGCTGTCTGCGTCAGAGCGGACAGTGCGGGGACGCGCACGCCAACGCTTCAAGGTGGCGACAGCCCTGGCTGGGTTTGCTGACAGCGTTCGTCGCGGTCGGGGCCGCATTTCCCACCCGAGCTGCCGATCTCGCCTTCGTCGAGACCGGGGAGCTGCGGATCGTTTATTTCGACCCGGGCGAGAAACACCTCGTTCCGCACGCGACGCAGAGCTTCCTGAGCGGACTCGCCACCCACGAGCGCTTGTTCCACTACGTGCCCGACGGGCGCGTCAACGTGCTGTTGCAGGACTTCAGCGACCGCGCCAACGCGACGGCGATACCCGCGCCCCGCAACCGGATATTCCTCGACATCGCCTCTTCCAATGAGCCGTTCGAGACCCTCTCATCCGCAGAGTGGTTCGCATGGACGGCGGTGCACGAGCTCACGCACATCGTCGACAACGATCGCGCGAACCCGGCCGACGCGCGCTTGCGCCGCCTGTTTCACGGCAAGGTGGACGTCGACTCCGCGCACCCCGAGACGCTGCTCTACAACTACCTGACCGTGCCGCGCCTGACCGCCCCGCGCTGGTATCAGGAGGGGAGCGCGGTGTTCATGGAGACCTGGATGAGCGGTGGTGTGGGACGTGCGCAGGGGGGCTACGACGAGATGGTGTTCCGGGGCATGGTGCAGGAAAACGCCAGGTTCTACGACCCGCTCGGGCTCGTGTCGAAGGGCACCGAGATCGACTTCAAGACCGGCGCCAATGCCTACCTGTACGGCACGCGCTTCATGGATTACCTGGGTCTTAACTACGGCCCGCAGAAATTGCTCGCCTGGTGGCGGCGCGACGCCGACAGCCGCCGCTATTACGGCCACGATTTTCAGCGGGTGTTCGGCCTGCCGCTGGAGGAGTGCTGGCGACAGTGGGTCGACTGGGAGCACGGCTTCCAGCGGCAGAACCTCACGGCGGTGCGCGAGCACCCGGTCACGGGATACCGCGACCTCACTAAAAAGGACCTCGGCGCGGTCTCGCGCACCTACCTCTCGGCGGACGGGACGAAGCTCCTCGCCGCCATCAAATATCCCGGGCAGCTTGCGCACATCGCGTCCATCGGCCGCAGCGATGGCAGGGTGACCGAGATCAAGGAGATCAAAGGCGCCAGCGGCTACACGGTGACCTCGCTCGCCTACGACCCTGCCTCAGGCACGCTCTTCTACACGACTAACAACAACACCCACCGCAACCTCGAGGCGCTCGATCTGCGCTCCGGCAAGTCACGCATGCTGCTTCGGGCCGCTCGCATCGGCGACATCGTCTACAACCCCATCGATCGCTCACTGTGGGGTCTGCGGCTCAACAACGGATTCGTCATCCTGGTGCGGATCCCCTCCCCCTACAAGGAGTGGCAGACGCTGTACGTGTTCCCACGCGGGGAGAGGGCCTTCGATCTCGATCTTTCGCCCGACGGGGCGCTGGCGTCGGTGTCCGTGTCGGGGCCGGGGTTGAGGCCGGGCTCGCCACAGGTGGCGCAGGTCAGGGTGCTGCGCGCCGATGCGCTCGAGAGGGGCGACGCCACCCCGCTGCACACGTTCACCATGGGGGCGGCGGTGCCGGAGAGCTTCGTGTTCTCGAAGGATGGCCGCTACCTCTACGGCAGCAGTTACTACACCGGCGTTTCGAACATCTATCGCTACGAGCTTGCGACCGAGACCCTCGCGGCGGTCAGCAACGCGGACGTGGGTTTCTTCCGCCCGCTGCCGCTCGATGAGTCCCAGCTGATCGTGCTGCGCTATGCGGCCAAGGGGTTCGTGCCGACACTCATCGAGGCGAGGCCGACCGAGGACCTGAGCGCGGTGACCTTCCTCGGCGAGCAGGTGGCGGCGAAGTACCCGGAGGTGCAGGGTTGGGTCGCCCCCATCCCGTCGACCATCCCCTACGAATCCCACATCCAGCGCGAGGGCGCCTATCGACCCCTGCGCGCGCTGTCGCTCGAGTCACTGATCCCGGTCGCCGAGGGTTACAAGAACTCGGTGGGCCTGGGGGCCAGCGCCCGCTTCAGCGATCCGATGGGGTACGACTCGCTCGGCGTCGATACCAGCTACAGCCCGGATGCCGGGTTACCTGCCAGGCAGCGCCTGCACGTCGCAGCCGCTGTGCACCATACGCGCTGGACCGCCGGGGCCGCCTGGAACGGGGCGGACTTCTACGACCTCTTCGGCCCGACCAAACGCAGCCTCGCCGGCTACAACGGCTACGTCGCCTACGACCGTCCGCTCATCTTCGACCCGCCGCAGACCATGGACTTCGTCGCCAAGGTCGCTTACTACGGCGGACTCGACACGCTGCCGGGGTATCAGAACGTGACCTCGCCCTCGAAGAACCTCTTCACCGCCGATGTGGGCTTCGTTGCCGTGGATACGCGCTTCTCGCCCGGCGCGGTGGACGTGGAGACGGGCCACAGCTGGGCGATCAACGCGCACGGCAACGGGTCCGCCGGCGATCTGATTCCGAGCCTCACCGGCACGTTCGACATCGGCTTTCCGCTGCCGCTCAACCATTCCTCGATCTGGCTGCGGAGCGGGGCGAGCCTCTCCAGTGGAGCGCGCACCAACCCGCTCGCGAACTCCTACCTGGGCGGCTTCGGCAACAACTATGTCGACAGCGGCGGCAACGGCGGCGCGCAGCGCTACCGCGAGCTGCTGAGCATGCCGGGTTTCAGGCTGGATGCGTTGAGCGGCAAGTCGCTGGTCAAGTCGACGCTCGAATGGTGCCTGCCGCCGTTGCGCTTCGAGGCCCTGGGCTCGCCCGGCTTCTACGCCAGCTGGGTCCGGTCGGAAGTTTTTGTGAGCGCGCTCGAGACCGATCCCGACAACCGCGCAGTGCGTCGCAGCGCTCATGACGTCGGCGCGCAACTCGACCTGCAGCTGCACGTGATGCACCGCCAGTCGATGATGCTGTCCGTCGGCGTGGCGCGGGGCTTCGCCGCGGCCGGTGTCGGCCGGAGCGAGTTCATGCTGTCGCTGCAGGTGCTGTGAGGAGCAGGCACTGCACACGAGCGCCGCGTTGAGCACCGATCTGCTGCTGCGCGCGCCGATCGCCCTCGTGCCGGTGCTGCTGTTTCTCGCAGGGCTCGTCCAGCTCGACGCGTACAAACTGCTGCGCCTCAGGATGGTGCTGGCGCTGGTCGCCGCCGGCGCTCTCGCCGCCGGCGCAAGCTACCTCGTCAACAACTACGCGTACGGGCATTTCACCGGGGACTTCGTCGCCTACTCGCGCTACGTGTCGCCGTGGATCGAGGAGTGCCTGAAGGCCGTGCTGTTCGTCTACCTGATTCGCACGCGGCGCGTCGGGCTGGCGGTGGACGCCGGAATCGCCGGCTTCGCGATCGGCACCGGCTTCGCCCTCATCGAGAACCTGTACTACATCGCCTCGCGGCCGGAGGCCGCGCTGCCGGTGCAAGTCATCCGCGGCTTCGGCACCGCGATCATGCATGGCGGCACGACGACTGTCCTGGCGATGATCTCGGTCACCCTCTACGAGAGCCGACCGAACGGCGGTCTGCAACTGTTGCTGCCGGGCTTTCTCGCGGCGGTCGCGCTGCACAGTGGCTTCAACTCCCTGCTCGGGCAGCCCGCGCTCGCGACGCTTGCGACCCTGGTTGTGCTGCCGCTCCTGATCTACCTCGTGTTCCGGCACGGCGAGCGCGCGCTGCGCGACTGGCTCGATACCGACCTCGACTCCAACGTGCAGCTGCTGGAGTCGATCAATACCGGTAGGTTCCTCGACAGCAACGGCGGTCGCTACCTGCAGTCGCTGCGCGCGCGCTTCCGCGGCGAGGACCTGGCGGACATGCTGTGCTGCCTGCGACTGCACGGGGAGCTCGCGCTGCGCGCCAAGGGCATACTGCTGCTGCGCGAGAGCGGCATGGACGAGCCGCCGATCGACGCCGAGACGCGCGACAGGCTCGCGGAGCTCGCGCAGCTCGAGCGCGCCGTAGGCAAGGCCGGCATGCTCGCACTGCGCCCGTTGATGATGGCGACCGGCAAGGACATCTGGCAGCTCACGCTCCTCGGGCGATAGCGAAGGTGATCGACAGATGCGCCGCAGGCGGTGACGCATGATTCGCGGCGGCGGTACCGCGCCTGAGGGTAAACCCCACCGGCTGCAGAAGTCCGAATTGGCGCGGATTGATCTCGCGCGTCCGCCCGCAGCAGTGGACTTGAGGTGCTCGTCCTCAAGATGCTTTCCATAATGCGTCGAAAAGCGCAGGCTTGGCCATTCTAAGGTCGCAAACGTTGGGTTTTCAAAGAGCCTCCAACGCCTAGCGGCATCCTCCATTGACACGAAAATCGCCCTCTCAATCCTCGCCACCGAGCTGATGCACGCAGGCCAGCGCTGGAGACCGATTTCGTCGAGGGACACGGGTGTTTGCAAATGCTCTCGCGCCATGGGCCACACACGCTGTTATGACGACTCTGTCCTGATGCGCAGCCATCCTTGACTCCCGGCGGCGGCAGCCGCGGTGCGTGATTGACGGCCCGCTGCGCACCGCGTAGAAACTGGTAGTTCGGCGGGGATCGCAAGCGTTTGCTCGGCGCCCGGGGGGCACCGTCGCGATGATCAAAGTAAAACAATTGAAGCTGCGCATCTTTGCGCAGTTCGTGATCATCATCGCACCGATCGCGCTGGTGCTGATCTATCAGGCGGTCTCCGACCTGCGACGCACGACCGCCGTTGAGAGCGTGGTGGTGCGCCACGGACTATCGCGGGCGACCAAGGACGGCTTCGAGTCTTTCATGACCTATGCCGCCGACGCCGTGGATATGGGGAGCCTCGGACAGCGCGCGTATGAGGCGCTGCGGCAATCGGTGGCGTCCGCCGCTGCGTTACGGCGCAAGGACCCGGGCGCGGCGGCCGTTGCCGCAAGCCTCGGGGCCCTGGCGGGCCAGATCTCGGTAGCCATGCCGCTCGAACGGCTGCTGGCGCTGCAGCCCCAGATCAGGCAGACGCGCGAGGCAGTTCGTGCGCTCGAGGCGGGTTACGACAAGGCAAGCACCGCGGCCATCTCGCAGGCGATCGACTCGGCACGGCGCCAGAGCAAGATCGTGGCGGCCGCGACCTTGTTCACGCTCCTGATCGCGGCCTGGTTCATCTACAGCATGATCACCGGCGTTACCGAACCGCTCAACGCCGCCGTGGATCTCGCCCAGCGCATCGCGGCAGGCGAATTCGCCTTGGCTGCGGACCGTCTGCCGAAGCGCGACCTCGGGAACCTGCTCGCCTCGCTGCGGATGATGAGCGAGAAGTTGCGTCTGTCGCAACTGGAGATCGAGGAGGATCAGCGCCAACTGGAACAACGTGTCGCCGAGCGCACCTCGGAGGTCGAGGCCCGCACGCGCGAGCTGATGCGCTCGGTGGCGGAACTGCAGGCACTGAACGAGGTGAGCCAGGCGGTGAGCTCATCTCTCGACCTCGAGACGGTGCTGGCAACCGTCATCGCCCGCGCAGTGCGCCTGGCGGATGCGGATTCTGGCACCCTCTATCAGTTCGACGAGGCCGATGGGGTATTCGATCCACGCGCGAACTTCGGTGTCAGCGACGCCATGATCGAAACACTGCGCGGCTCGCGCATCGGCCTGGGGGACGGTCCGGTGGGCATGTGCGCGGTAAACCGCGTGCCAGTCCAGGTGTCGGACGTCGAGCTGTCCCACAGGGTGAGCGTCCTGTGGACGCACGACGGAATCCGCGCCGTGGTTGCGGTACCGCTGTTGCGCGACGAGCACGCGACCGGCGCATTGGTGATCCGCCGCAAGGTGGCGGGTGAGTTCGCTCCCTCGATCGTGAAACTGCTGCAGACGCTGGCCTCGCAATCGGTGATGGCCATCGAGAATGCCCGGCTGTTCAAGGAGAGCCAGGCCAAGAGTGAGCAGCTGGCGGAGGCGAGCAAGCTGAAATCGCAGTTCCTGGCGAACATGTCACACGAGCTGCGCACGCCCTTGAATGCGATCATCGGCTTGACGGAGATGTTGCATGAGGATGCCCGCGACCTGAAGCACTCCGAGGAGCTCGAACCGCTCGAGCGCGTGCTGCGCGCGGCGCACCACCTGCTGGAGCTCATCAACGACATCCTGGACCTGTCGAAGATCGAAGCCGGCAGGATGGACATGCACGTCGAGACCTTCGCCATCGCGCCGCTGGTCGACGATGTGATCTCCACCATCGCCCCCGCGGCGGCCAAGAACGACAACCAGATCATCCTCCACTGTCCGCAGGATATCGGCGAGATGCACGCCGACCAGACGCGAATCCGCCAGGCGCTGCTCAATCTGGTGAGCAACGCCAACAAGTTCACCGAGCATGGCATTGTGACCATCGACGTGGCGCGGCTCATGGGCAAGGGCAGCGAAGAGATTACGATGGCCGTCAGGGATACCGGCATCGGGATGTCGTCCGAACAGATGGGCCGGTTGTTCCAGGAATTCGTGCAGGCCGATCCTTCGACCACGCGCAAGTATGGTGGCACCGGGCTCGGACTTGCGATCAGCCGCCGTTTCTGCCAGATGATGGGCGGCGAGATTGCCGTAGAGAGCCAATTGGGCAAGGGCTCGACATTCACGATCCGCCTGCCCGCCCACATCGAGGCGGTCCAGCCGGCGCCGCTCCTGCGCCGGGTGCGTCCTGAGCGCCGGGCGATGCAGCCGGTCAAGGGCTCGCTCATCCTGGTTATCGATGACGACCAGACCGTATGCGAGGTGATGGCGCGCTATCTGGAGCGCGAGGGATTCGTGGTTCGCATCGCAACCGGGGGCCGGGAAGGCTTGCGACTGGCGCGCGAGCTTCACCCCGCAGCGATCACGCTCGACATCAATATGCCGGACCTGGATGGCTGGACGGTGCTGGCGGCGCTCAAGGGCGATCCGCAGCTGGCAGACATCCCGGTGGTGCTGGTGACCATCGAGGACAACCGCAGCCGCGGCTACTCCCTCGGCGCCACGGAATACATGACCAAGCCGATCGACCGCGAGCGGCTCATAAGCCTGCTGCAGGACATCAGCAGTCCGATCGCACGCAAGGTCCTGCTGGTGGACGACGATGAGATCATGCGCGAGAGCGTGCGGCGCGTGCTCGAGCAGGAGAGATGGCAGGTCGAGGGGGCGAGCAACGGCCGCTTCGCGCTGCAACATCTGGCCGAATCGTGTCCCGACGTGATCGTACTGGACCTGGTGATGCCGGAGATGGACGGGTTCGAGTTCCTGGTCGAGATGCGTCAGCGCCCGGAATGGCGCGACATTCCGGTGCTGGTTCTGACGGCCAAGGACCTGAGCGTCGAGGATCAAAAGCGGCTGAACGGCTACGTCGAGCAGGTGATGCGCAAGAGCGCCTCCGAGCTGAGTGAGCTGCTGCGCGAGCTGGGCCGCATGCTGCCGCGCTCGATCGAGCGCGGCAAGCATGCGAAGGTCAAGGAGATTCTGGCGTGAAGATTCTGTACGTAGAGGATAATGAGGACAACATCTATATCCTGGAGAGCCGCCTCAAGCGCCAGGGGCATACGGTAGTGATCGCGCGCGATGGGGCCAGTGGCGTGCAGCTTGCCGCGAGCGAGCGGCCCGACGTGATTCTGATGGATCTGAGCCTGCCGGTGCTGGATGGCTGGGCGGCGACGCGCCAGCTCAAGGCTGCGCAGCACACTCGGCACATACCTGTTATCGCCCTCACCGCCAATGCGATGAGCGGTGACCGTGAGAAAGCGCTCGCGGCGGGCTGCGACGATTTCGACACCAAGCCGATCGTCATGCCGCGCCTGCTCGAAAAGATTCGTGCGCTGTCAGGGGCTCACAAGCCGGATGATCGCATGAGCAAAACCGTTACGCCCGGGACCGACGCATGAAGAAGATCCTGCTGATCGAGGACAACGAGCTCAACCGCGATATGTTGTCGCGGCGCCTGCGCAAGCGAGGGTACGAGGTCGTGACGGCCGTCGATGGCGAGACCGGCATAGCCATGGCTCAGGCGGATGCACCGGCGCTGATCCTGATGGACGTGACTTTGCCGGGGATCGATGGCCTGGAGGCAACGCGGCGACTCAAGGCGGCGCCGCAGACCCGCCATATCCCGATCGTGGCGCTGACCGCTCACACCATGGCCAGCGACCGCGATAGCGCCCTGGCGGTGGGGTGTGACGACTTCGATACCAAGCCGATCGAGCTGCCGCGACTGTTGGGGAAGATCGAGAGCCTGCTCAACCAGGGACCTGCGGCGTGACCACCGATCGCGCCACACTGAATCATCTGCGGCACGAGCTGCACACGCCGCTGAACCACATCATCGGTTACAGCGAGATGTTGCTGGAGAGCGCCAGCGAAGGAAGCATCGCGGGAATGGAGCCCAGGCTGCGTGAATTGCACGAGTATGCGCAGCAGCTGATGCTGCTCGTCGATGAGGT
>Ga0209154_1000025_pt1 | contig 105264 bp, 99 predicted proteins | sample GraSoiAngelo_121_FD_185878 | JGI IMG/M metagenome (GOLD analysis project Ga0209154, IMG submission 185878) | Grasslands soil microbial communities from the Angelo Coastal Reserve, California, USA - 14_0919_12_20cm (SPAdes) (version 2) | ecosystem: Environmental > Terrestrial > Soil > Grasslands... | reverse complement strand
TCCCCCCGGCGGCGTGCACGGTCAGCAGATCGACGCCCAGCCGCGTGGCCGCGGCCACCGCCCCGGCTACGGTGGCGGGGATGTCGTGAAACTTGAGGTCGAGGAACACCCGGCCCTGCCTGCCGAGCGCCGTCACCGCCGCGGGGCCGGCGGCCGTGTACAGTTCCAACCCGACCTTGAACCAGCGGACGACGCCCGCGAGGCGCCCGGCCATCGCCTGCGCCTCTTCGAGCGATGGAACATCCAGGGCCACGATGAGGCGGTCGCGGGGATCCATCGGAGCTCAGGGACTCGCTTCGAACGGGTTCAGCATTCGGAGGTTGGGGAAGCGCACAACGCCCTTGTCGACGAAGATCACCGGCGGAGGGGACCCTCGAGACCTTTCGCGCTGCGCACCGCGATCACTTCAAATCCGGCCTCAATGGCCGCTTGTCCGAGGCGGTGATCGAACGATATGAACGGTCTCCCCTTCGGTTGTTCCCGGCACCAGATCAGTGCAGCCGCCAGCTGAAAAACGTCTCCAGCGCGCAACGGGAGCCGGGTTGGCAATGATTCGGCGACAGTGCGCAGGCTCTCCGTGGGCAGGATCTCCACCCACGTTCTGCGAAGCGCATCCAGGCGCGCGCGGGCTTGATGCATTCCGGAGACGCTCATCACATCCTCGCGCACCAACCTCGCGAACGCGCTGACGGCCTCCACGGGTGAGCCCCACCATACCACCATCGGTGAGTACGTGCGGCTCATTCGCCTAACGGAACTGCTGGCCTCCTGATGGAAGCAGAGGGGTACGATAGCACTCGTATCCCAGAACGCCCTACGCCGACTCGTCACGGTCCGCCGAAACGGCCCCGGCCGCCCGCACGAGCGGGATACGAGGCGCTGGCAGCGCCCAGAACGCTGGGGAGAGGGATGCTCTCGGGGGCCGCGCCTTACCCGACGCCACCAGGACTCCCACATCGGCGTCGACATCGTTTCCAGCCGGCAGCGGAATAATTAAGGCGATGGGATCGGTCCGATCCTTGATCAGGATCTCCTCGCCCTCGCGGACTTGCTTGAGGTATGCGCTCAACCGGTTTTTCAAGTCTGCCACGTTCACGGTTCGCACATCGTCCTCCAGGCCCGGCCTGATGGCTATTATAGCCATTTTCGATCCGAAGGGCAATCATGGAACGCCTCCTCGTTCATCGGCCCGGCACGGAAGCTTCGGCCACGGCTACCGGCCGGCGAAGCCCTGACGACACTGGCGGCCAAGAAGCCCGCAAGGAAGAACAGAGTCCCCCACCAAATGCTTCTCTGGTGCAATTTCGCTGGGGTGATACCAGGAGGTGCACGCGATGAAGGTCAGGACCGTTCAAGCGCTGGTGTTCATCCTGGCGCTGTCCGTGTTCGCCGCGGACGTCTCTGTCGGATGCGGCCAGGGGTTCATCATCGGGCCGGTGACGGCGAAATACCGCGGCGGCGCCGACAGCGGCAGCTACCTCATCGCGGTGAATGACAAACCCTACGACGTTCCGCCGGACTTTTACAACCAGGTGCAGGTCGGGGATACCGTGAAGTTCACCGGCAGGCAGTGGCTGATCGTGAAGACCGCGAACGGAACGGTCGTCACCCCGGGGTACTGAGCCCAACTCCGCACCGTAGAGGGGCCCCCCGGTTTCCCGGGGGGCCCCTCGTGTTATCACCGAGCGAGAGCGGCTAGAAGCTGTAGTCGATCTGCGCCCGGTAGACGCTCGCCTGGTCGATGCCGCCCATGCTGAGATCGCGGTACTTGAACGTGATCTTGGCGTTGGTGGACCAGGCGTAGGAGACGCCGGCGGCCCAGGAGGTGAACGTCCTCTGGTCCGAGACGGTGTTCCCGGACAGCCAGTTCACGTAGAGCCTCCACCCCTGCCACGGCTCGATGCTGGCAGTGGCGGTGAAGCCCTGGGAGTTTCCGGGATACAGCACGTCCCAGAAGTCGCCCGTGATGTCGGCCTCAGCCGCCCCGTACGGAGGGTAGAAGTTCACGCCGTAGTAGGCGTACCCGGTCGAGGCGTTGATGTTGCAGCAGAGGCCCAGGAGGGTGCTGAGGTTCCACGACGCGCTGACGGTGGCGCCGCTGTCGTTGCCGCCGAGCACCTGATCATTCCACGTCGCGCCCTCCGCGTCCACGTGGATGCCGGGCATGACATCCCACTGCCCGTACACCCCATAGCCGTTGCCGGCTGCCGGGCACGTGATTCCGCCGGCGCCCGCAAACCCGGTGCTCGTGGCGCCGCCGACGTTCGTGCAGCGTGTGGTGGTCGGGTTAAGGGAGCCGCCGCCCGGGCCGTAGACGTGGTAGAGGATGCTCGTCGCGCCGGCGGGTTGGCTGAACCCCGTAGACCCGAAGTTCCCGATCTGGTTGCCGACATAGTAGCCGCCCACCCGGAGCCCTTCCATCACCGAGATGTTGGCGTCCACCCCGTAGGCGTCCTCGCCGCTGGGGTAGCTGACCGAGCCGGTGTTGCCGGTGATGCGGACCCAGACGGCCTGGATCTGCAGGTCCGAGAGGCTGTTCAGGTGGACCGCAATCCGGAGACCGTCGGCGGCGTTGTTCCCGCTGTCGCCGGTGCTGTCTTCCCAGGTGTCCCCGCCCGTGTTGAACAGCAGCCCCATCGGGCCGAACTGCACCGGGTAGCACCCGCCGCCGCAGGGGGTATTCTGACCGAACCGGCCGAGCCAAACCTCGGTCGTGTCCCCCAGCCAGGGCACCTTCCAGTCGAGGAACGCGCTGTCGATGCTGCCAAACGAGCCCTGAGTGGTTCCCGTCAACGTATTCGCGCTGTTGAAGAACTGATACCCAGTTGTGCTGATCAGCGCCACGATGAAGTGAAGGTCGGGCGCCACCGACGAGTCAAACCCGAACTTGTTCTCCCAGCGCGGCCGGTTCCCGCGGGGTTGCGACGACGCTGCGCCGACGCTGGTCTTGGGGTTCCCGTTGAGGCTGGCTCCCCCGGCCACAGTATACTGGTTCAGGTCCTCGCGGAACCGCATGCCGCCGGTGATCCGGACGTTGGAGAGCTTCGCCTTCATGGCGTTCAGCTCTTCCTCCACCGCGGTCAGCCGGACGTTCTTCGCCGCCAGTTCCGCCCGGAACTCGTTCACCAGCCGCTGGATGCTCTGGATGTCCGACCCGGTGACTTCCGGCTTGGCCGACGGCGCCGGGGTGGGGATCTGGATGCTTTCGATCCTGGCGAGCAATCGTGCAACCACCATGGCCATCTCGTACCGTGTCATGGCCCGATCGCCCTTGAAGGTCCCGTCGGGGTACCCCTCGACGAGGCCCTTCGCCGCCAGCTCGGCGATCGCGTCGTACGCCCAGTGATTGGTGGGCGTGTCGGCGAACGGCTGAGCAAAGGCGGGGGAGATCATGGCAAACACGAGCACGGTCGCGACTGCCATCGCGAACTGTCTCATGTCATTCCCCCTCGTTCGTGCGATGTCGGGCGCTTCGAGGGGCTGCCGGATCGCGAGTGTCCGTGTTTTCTCGACGCCCGTCGTCCCCGTTCCGCGCCCGCGTGCTACCCTCCCCCGGGTGTCACCCTGCCGTGCCTCCCCCTCCCTTCCGGGCGAACCCGACTACGGCCGGTGGCCGTCGGAGCAGTGAACACTTCGGAGCAGTGAACACTAACGCTTGCCGACATACAGAATGAATATGGCCGAGGGTGCCGTTCAGACGCAATCGCTGTGTATATTACAGCCATATTTCGGCAAGTGTCAAGGATTTTTCCTAATAATTTAGGGTGAATTCCTCCCGAACAGGTGTTTACCTGCGGCGCGTTCGGGATGGCGGGATTAGCGCGAACCTGCCGCGGATTTCTGCGCCAGGTAGGTTTCCGCGATGACGACCGCGGCGTAATCGTCGTACGGATCGGGGGGGACCTGGAACCCGAGGGGCAGGAGCCTCCGCCAGCCTCGAGGCGGATGATCGTGAAAGTACCGCCGGCGGGCCAGAAGCGTGGTGCCGCGCTCCGTCACGGACGTCACCGGCACAGGGAGGCCCGACAGCCGGGTGAGGACCTGTTTGGCGCCGGTCTGATCTCCGACCAGCACGACATCGACGCCGTGGTCCCCGATCCACCGCCGGACGAGCCGGTCCAACTCGGGGAGCGGGACCACCTGCCGTGCCACCACGCCTTCGGGGCCGCAGACGGCCACCCCGCACTTCTCCCTGCCGGGGTCGACCGCCAGCACCCTCACCGGAAGGTCAGCACGACGGGGCCGATCGTGTAGGTGTCGGCGAGGGCCACGACCCGGATGTCGAGGGCGCCGCGGTGGCCCTGGACGCGGTCGAGCGTTGCCAGGAGCACGGCGGGGTCCAGCCGAACGTCCGGCGGGCTCGTCGCCAGGGCGAACGGCGGGGAGATGACCCCTCGGCTCTTGGCCGTGGCCGCGACTCGAGCCGAGAGATCCAGGAGCCCGGCCTCGACCTGCCGGCGGGATGCCGCGCCGTCGAGCCGCCGCTCCGCGATGGTCTCGCCTTCGCTGAACACCAGACGGTTCGGAAACCCGATGACGGTCGCCTCCAGAGGCTGCCCCCGAACGGTGTTCTGGGTCGCGATCATCCGCACGACCATCGAGGCGTGACGCTCGACGATGTCCTGGGCGACATCGGCAATCGTCACCCCCGGCGGGGACATCCGCACGGCCGCGCCGTCCGGGCCCGGCGCCGCGCCGCGCTGCCGCGCCGACTGCGACGCCAGGTCGAAGAACGCCTGGACCCGGTTGTTGACGGCGGCGGCCGGCTCGGCGCCGTCGACGACGGTGCGCAGGACCTCCTGATCGCGCAGGTAGATGATGTCGCTGACCTGAAGCGCGCGGAGCTGCGCCTCCTGTTGGGTGATCTGCTGGCGAATCTCCTGCAGGTGGAACACCGCCTGCCGCGCATCGTTGCTGACCAGGAAGACGACCGCCAGCGTGACGATGGCGATCAGCATCCCCGTGATCACCGTGATGATCTGCGCGGTGTATCGCGGGCGGAGCCCCAGCACCGCCAGCCGGCGGCGCCCGATGCTCCGGCCCACGACGTTGCCGATGAACGCGACGAGCCCGCTCACCAGGATGAGCACGGGAATGAGGATGAACGCCGCGTTCACCGCGCCGCCACCGGCATCGGGCCGCTCCCTTCACCGCCCGACTGCGCCAGCGGGGGCGCCGCGCTCACCGGGCCGCCCGGACGAGCAGCAGCACCCCCAGCACGCCGATGATCGCGTTGGGGAGCCAGGCTCCCAGGACCGGCGCGATCACCCGCCCTTCGGAGGCCAGCTCCGCCGGGATGGCGATGGCATAGTAGGCGAACAGGACCAGGATGCTGAGGCCCATGCCGATGCTGGGCCCCGACCGGTGCGGCCGGAGGCTGAGCGGGATCGCCACCAGCGCGAAGACGACGCAGCTGGCCATGGCGGCGATCCGGTTGTGAAACTCCACCGCGTAGGCCCGGGGGTCTTCTCCCCGCCGCCGGGCCGCGGCGATCTCCGCGGACAGTTCCCGGAGGCTCATGTCCGACTGCTGTTTGGGAGGAGCGGTGAGGTCCTGAGGGGTGCGCGGCACGTTGAGGTCCAGCGCCCCAAACTTGGTCGTGACCACGCTCTGGCCGAAGACGTAGATCGTGCCGTCGTGAAACGTCCAGGCCCCGCCCTCTCGGTACGTCGCCTCGCGCGCGCGGACGAGGCGGACCTCCTGGCCCCGGACCAGATAGACGACCGTGACGCCCTCGAGGGTCTGCGTCTGCGGGTTGTAGCGCTGGGCGTGGTACAGCGCGCTTCCCTCCGGGCTCGGCCCCTGGAAGAAGATATTCTGGACGGGCTGCAGCGCGGCCGCGCCGGCGGCGAAGTCGCTGAAGACCTTCTGATACCGGTCGTTGGCGACCTTCACGACCCCCTCGGAGAACACGAGGGTGCCGACCGCGGCGGCGCACCCCATGGCCACGACCGTCGCCGCGATGCGGTAGAGGCTCGTCCCGGAGACCCGCAGCGCCGCGATCTCGTGATTATCGGTGAGGCGCCCGATCCCGAGCACGGTCGCCAGCAGCACCCCCATCGGGGCGCAGAAGGCCACCAGGTAGGGCACCTTGTAGACGAACAATTCCAGCGCGACCCCGAACGGCAGCCCCTGGTTGATGGCGAGGCGCGCGAGATAGAACACGTGGTTCATCACCAGCAGGGTGGTGAAGAATCCCAGCGCGAACCCGAAGGACAGGCCGATCTCCGTCGAGAGGAGCCGGTCGAGCAGGGAGACGGTGAACACGGGCGCCCGCCGCCGCTCCGCCCAGGAAACCGTCACAGGCGGAATCCCTCGCCGAGGTAGAGGCGGCGCGCTTCGGCGCTCTGGAGGAGCTCCTTCGGCCCGCCGCTCAATAGAATGCGCCCCTCGTGGAGGATCTCCACGCGGTCGGTGATCGCCAGCGTGTCCCGCACGTTGTGGTCGGTGATGACGACGCCCAGGCCGCGCTCCCGGAGATAGCGGACCGTCTGCTGCAGTTCCTGCACCGACCGCGGGTCGATCCCCGTGAACGGCTCGTCGAGCAGCAGGAACGCCGGCTCCAGCGCGAGGGCCCGGGCGATCTCGACGCGCCGGCGCTCGCCGCCCGAAAGCGTCCAGGCCGGCTGGCGGCGCACGCCGGCCAGCTTGAACTCCTCCAGCAGCCGGTCGGTGCGCTGGCGCCGGACGTCGAGCGGCAGCTTCGCCTGCTCCAGCACCAGCAAGAGGTTCTCCTCGACGGTGAGGCGGCGAAACACCGACGGTTCCTGGGCCAGATAGCCCAGGCCGGCCCGAACCCGGACATCCACCGGCTCGTCGGTCACGCGGGTGGACCCGATCCACACGTCGCCGGCGTCCGGCCGCACCAGCCCGACGACCATGTAAAAGGTGGTCGTCTTCCCGGCGCCGTTGTGCCCCAGGAGCCCGACGATCTCGCGGGCGGCCACCTCGAGCGAGACGTCGTTGACCACCTTCCGCGTCCCGTACTGCTTGACGAGCCCAACGGCGCGCAGCACCCCGCGCTGCGGCGTCATCCGCACGACGCGGGTCACGGGGAGGTCTCCGGTGGGGGCGCCTCCGCGCCGGAGATGATCTTCGCCGGATGCCCTTCGGCGATGGTGGTGTGCTCGGCGAACCGGATGGTCGCCCGCTCGGCCTCGAGCCGGGCGCGGTCCCGGTACAGGACGACGTGGCCGTCGAGCACGACGGTCTGCGTGCGCTGCGCGAGCGTGGCGTGGTCGGCAACTCCCCGCATATCCTCTCCTTCCAGCCTCACCTGCCCGCGCGCCTCCGCCTCGCCCCGGTCCAGATCCGCCACGAGATGGTCGGCCAGGAGCCTGTCGGCGCCCTGCGCCAGCACGGCGTGACCGTCGGCGGTTCCCTGCCGGGTCATTCGGTCGTAGACGATCCGGTCGGCGCGGAGCTGCTGGTCTCCCCGGAGGACGGCGACCTGCCCGGTCGCCACGATCTGCCCCGCATCCGGCCGGTCGTCGGCCTCCACGGTCTCGGCGGAGAAGGTCGCCCACCGCCCGTCCGGGGCCGCGTCGCCGCCGGATGAGACGCGGCCCTGGGCGGCGGCATCCCCCGGGGCGGCCGGCCCGCCCAGAAAACGGCCTCGCACGGACCCCGACGCCGTCACGTGCCGGGCGGGCAGCATCGCCACGATCCGTTCCGCCCCGAACTCGAACGTGGGCGTCGAGATCGCCCCGCCTCCGAGCACCTCGATCTGGTGCGCCCCGCCGTGGTAGAGGATCTCCGGGGCGGCGATCCGGAGCGTCCCGCGGACGACCACGACCGGCGCGCCGCGAAAGACCCACTCCTGGGCGGCGTCCTCGTATTCGATCCTGGAGGCCCCGCTGACATCGATCCCGAGCGGCGCCGGAGCGCCCGCGGCGCGCGCCGCGGGCGCTCCGGCATCCGAAAGGCCTGCGAGCGCGACCACGATGAGCGCGGCCCCCATGATCTTCCCCGGGGATGGTCCGGTCCGCATGCCGTGTGGCTACCGCGCGACGGCGTGCACGTCGCCGAAGAACTGGGTCTGGCCCAGCGTGGTGTTGCTCACCATCCGATCGGCGTACATGACCACCCGCTCTTCCATCACCCGAATGTGCCCGTATCCGGTGATGGTGCCCGACCCGGGCGTCCAGTGCAGCCGGTCGGCGAAGAGCTGACGGCCGGTGCTGCTGGTGCCGTGGACGTTGCCGGTGATGTCGATCTCCCGGGTGCGCGTATTATATGTACCCCGTTCGCCGGTCACGAAGATCTGCCCGCCGGTTTGAAGGAAGGTCGCGTGCACACGCCTGAGGAGCACCGTCCGCCTGTCCTGCGCCAGCGTGACGTCGTCGGCGACGACCCGCCACCGCGGATGTCCGGCCTCGTCGGAGCCCACGAGATCGCCCTGGCTGATCCGGGCGGCCGGGGACTCGGCCAGGCGCTCCGGGCTCCCGGACGTCCGCGCGGGATCTCCGCCGGATCCCGCGCCCGTCGGCGGGCCGGGGATGGCGCTCGCTCCGGGCTCCCGCGACACCGCCCCCGGCCCGCCGTGCGGCAGCATCGTCCAGACCAGCACCGCGATCAGCGCGCCGGGGATCCCCCAGAAGAGAACCCGGCGCACCGCGGACCATGCCGCGCCAACGTCCATTGTCCTATCGTAACGTGGCCGGCGGGCGGCTGTCCAGGGCGCGGAGCGTCTCTTCCGCGGCCCGTTCGAGCGCGCCCGGCGGCCCCAGGCGCTGCCTCACCTCCCCAAGATCACCACGCATCCGCGCCCGGGCGGCCGGATCCGACAGGAGCCGCTCGACCTCCACCCGGATGCGGGGGCCGGTCACCGCATCTTGGAGCAGCTCCGGGACGATCCGGCGGCCCATCACGATGTTGGGCACGGTGAATCCCAGCCGGTCGAACTCCGGGGTGACGACCCACCGGCGGCCGATCCAGTACGTGAGACGAGAGAGCCGCACCACCGCGACCATCGGCACGCCGAGGCACGCCGCTTCCACCGGGGCGGTCCCGGCCGCGACGACGATGAGGTCCGCGGCGCGCATGACCTCCAGCGCGCGCCCGTCCACCAGGCGGACCGGCGCGCGCGCGGCCGCGACGGCGCGCCGGATCTCCCGCTCGAGGAACGGCGAGGCGATCGGCAGGAGGCACTGGACCCCACGGCGCTCCCCCAGCGCCCGCGCCGCCTCCAGCATGGGAGGGAGGTGGGCTCGGATTTCCTGCGCGCGGCTTCCGGGAAGGAGGCCGACCACCGGGCCGGACCCCACACCCCACTCCGCCCGCAGCGACGGCTGGGGCGCCGTGACCGCCGCCGCGGCGTCCACGGCGGGATGGCCGATGAACACGACATCGGCGCCCGCGCGCCGGTAGGTCTCCGCCTCGAATGGGAAGACCGCCAGCAGCCGGATGGCCGCCCGCGCCATCCGCGCCGCCGACCGCCCGCGCCGCGCGTAGGTCTGCGGCGGGAAGAAGTACACCATCGGCACGCGCCCGCTGAAGTGGCGGACCAGCTCGCGGTTCACCCCGGGGAAATCCACCAGCACGAGCAGGTCCGGCCGCGTCCGCTCGACCAACCGGACGAGACGCCAGAACCGCACGGCGAACACCGGCAGGCGGACGTAGGCTTCGAGGTACCCGATCACGCCCCAGCGCAGGGTCTCGATCAGCACGTCCACGCCGGCGGCGGCCATCTCGGGTCCGCCGACGCCCGAGAGCGCCAGGTCGGGCCGGCGCCGCCTGAGGGCCGCCGCCAGCAGGGCCCCCTGATGATCGCCGGACACCTCGCCCGCGACGATCAGGACGCGGGGGGGCACGCCTCGGCCACGACCGCGATGCCGGCCTCGGCGGCCGCGGCGGTGGTCTGGTCGCGATCGAGGAGAATCGTCCGGCCGGCCTCGACGGCCAGCGCCGTCCCGCGGGCCTCCGCGAGCGCGCGCACGGTCTCGGGACCCACGACGGGGAGATCGTACCGGGGATCCTGCTGCGGACGGCTGACCTTCACCACGACGACGCCCGCCGCGAGCGCGCCGGCGCGCCGGATCATCGCATCGGTCCCTTCGGCGGCCTCGACGGCCACCACGGCGCCGCCGCGCACCGCCACCGCCTGGCCGACGTCCAGCGCCGCGATCCGGGCGGCGATCGCGAGACCCACCCGGATGTCTCTGGCCTCCGCCGCAGACGGCGCGCGCCGGCCCAGGCTGCCCGGCTGCGGGACGAGGTGCGCGAGATACCGGATCTGGCTCCCCACCTCGAACCCGGAATGCTCGAGCGCGGCGAGGAAGGCGTTCATGATGCTGGTGTCGCGGTGATCCCGGGCCGCCCGGGCGACGGACCGCCCGGCGGCGTCGAGCTGCGCCGCCTCGATGGCGGGGAGCTTGTCCACCTTCCCGGCCAGGAGGACTTCCCGCACCCCATGGCGCCGGAAGGCCTCGACGATCCCGCCGAGATCCCCCAGGGCAATCGCGTAATAGGCGTCCGCGATCTGCGGCAGATGCGGGTCTCCCTCGAAGATATCGGCGCAGACCACCTGCCGGCCCCGCCGGCGGGCTTCCTCGACCAGCGCGACCGGGAGCGCTCCCCGCCCGGCGATCAGGCCGATCGGACCGTCCTGCGGCGTCACCGGCCGATCCCCATGCCGCGGGCCTGGCTGGCGCGGATGAACTCGACAAGGTGCCGCACTTCCGGGCAATCGTCCAGCTCGTGTTCAATCCGCTCGAGGGCATGGGAAACGTCGAGCTGGGACCGGATGAGCAGCCGGTGGGCGCGCCGCAGCGTCTGGATCGTGTCGGGGGACACCCCCGCGCGCTGCAGGCCGACGCGGTTGATCGTGACCACCCGAAGCGGATCGCCCTCCACCAGCATGTAGGGCGGCACGTCCTTCAGGATGCGCGTCAGGCCGGTGACCATCGCCATCGTGCCGATGCGGGCGAACTGGATCACCCCGGCCATCCCGCTGAAGACGACGCGGTCCTCGACGACGACGTGCCCCGACAACTGGGTGGAGTTGGTGATGATCACGCCGCGCCCGATCTGGCAGTTGTGCCCCGCGTGCGAGTACGCCAGCATCTGCGTGTCGTCCCCGACCACCGTCTCGGCATCCTCCCCGGTGGCCCGGCTGACGCTCACGTACTCGCGGAACGTCGCCCGATCGCCGATCCGGAGGAAACTGCGTTCACCCTTGAAGTGCCGATCCTGTGGAGGGCCCCCGAGCACGGCGCCGGGGTGGACCTGACAGTCCTGCCCCAGCGTGGTCCATTCCCGGATCACGGCGTGCGGCCCGATCCACGACCCGGCCCCGATCGTCGTGTGGTTCTCGATCACGGCGTAGGGCTCGACCCGCACCCCCGGGCCGAGCCGGGCCCCCGGGTCCACGGACGCCGCCGGGTGGACGCGCGGTTCGGCGGGGGCGGCCTCCCGGTCGGTCCTCGCGCGCGGGGCGGCCCGCTCAGACCGGGTCATTCTGCGCCTCCTCCAAATTGACGATCCGCCCCGCGATCACGCCCTGGTGCATCTCCTCGAGGCTCACCATCGAGTAGGTGAAGACGCCGTCCGCCACGACCTCGCCGTCGACGCGCCCCGTCCCCTGCATCTTGCCCACGCGGTCCCGGACGCGCATGACCACCACTTCGGTGATCAGCTGATCCCCCGGCCTCACCGGCCGGCGGAACCGGCACCGGTCGATCGACGCGAAATAGGCGAGCTTCCGCTCCGCGCCGGGAAGGAGCGACGCCAGCACCCCGCCGACCTGCACCATCGCCTCGATGATCATGACCCCCGGCATCACCGGATGGCCGGGAAAGTGGCCGGCAAAGTACGGCTCGTTGCCCGAAACGTTCTTGAGCCCCACGATCCGCCGGCCCGGCTCGAACTCGAGGATGCGGTCCACGAGCAGCATGGGGTAGCGGTGGGGTATGTGGCTCATGATCTCCAGGATGTCCATCCGTACCGGGTGGCGGTCCACCACGCTCATCCCTCCTGTTGGCTCAGCGCCTTCGCCAGTGCGACATGCAGGGTGTGGCCGGCGCGGATCGCGATGACGTAGCCCCGCACCTCCCGGCCCAGCAGGGCCAGATCCCCCAGCAGGTCGAGCACCTTGTGGCGCGCCGGCTCGTTGGGGAAGCGCGGCGGATTGCGAAACCCCGCGTCCCGGATCACCAGGGTGTTCTCCAGCGACGCGCCGAGGGCCAGACCCCGCCGGCGGAGCGCGTCCGCGTCCCGCTCGTATCCCCACGTTCGCGCCGGAGCGATGACCTCCTCGTAGGGGTCGCGGGCCGGATCGTACGTCGCGGCCTGGTCTTCCGACCAGGGGGCGTCGAAGCGCACCACGCAGGCCGCGCCAAACCGCGGGGCCGGGAGGGCCACGGCGAAGGCGCCGCCCTCGCCCACCCAGACCGGCCGGATGACCGAGAGCACCGGCCGCGGCGCCTCCTGGGGGCGCCGCCCCGCCTCGCGCAGCGCGCGGACGATGGGCAGAGCGCTCCCGTCCATCCCGGGGACCTCGCCGCCGTCGAGTTCCACGTCCAGGTTGTCGATCCCGAGGGCCCACGCCGCGGAGAGGAGGTGCTCCACGGTCTGGACGCCTTCCTCGCCGCCGAGCGTGACGCGCCCGGCGGTGCCGGTCACGGCGGCCAGCGTCGCCGGGATCGTCCCCCCGCCCCCCGGGCGCCGGAAGACGATGCCGGTGTTGGGGGGCGCCGGGCGGAGCATCATCTGCCGGTGCTGGCCGGTGTGGAGGCCGACCCCCGCCAGCCGCGCCGCCGCGGCGATCGTTCCCTGCCGGGCCGGCTCCACCGCCGCGCCGCTACCCGCCTTCGAGGCGGCGGAGGCGGCGGGTGAGCTCCCGGAACCCGCGCACCAGCTCGGGGAGGCGCCGGTAGGCCGCCTCGGCCCGCCGCTGCGACCTGGCCGGCCACGCCGGGTGGCCCGCCACGACATCGCCGGGCGCCACGTCTTCGGACACGCCGGTATCCGCATGGACGATCGCGTCGTCCCCGATCACGGCGTGATCCCTGACGCCGACCCACCCGCCGATCAGGACACGGTTGCCGATCCGCGCGCTCCCCGCCACGAACACGGCCGCGGCGATGGCGACGTCCTCGCCGATCTGCACATTGTGCGCGATGTGGACGAGGTTATCGAGCTTGGTGCCCCGGCCGATCCGCGTCACCCCCAGCATGGCCCGGTCCACCGTCGTGTTGGCCCCGATCTCCACGTCGTCCTCGATGACGACACGCCCGATCTGGGGAATGTGGATGTGCCGGCGCTCGGCATCCTGCGCGTACCCGAACCCGTCGCTGCCGACCACGGCCCCGCTCTGCACGACGACGCGCGCGCCGAGGCGGCTGCCGCGGCGGATCGTCGCCTGCGCGTGGAGAATGCTGTCCGGGCCGATCTGGACGTCGTCCTCGATGACCACGTGGGCGTGCGCCTGCACGCGGTCCCCCAGCGTCACATCGTTCCCCACGACCACGTACGGGCCCAGGGAACACTCCGCCCCCACCGTGACCCGGGCCCCGCGCACGCAGGTGGGGTGGATGCCGGCCGGCGGGGCGGTCCGCGGCGCCAGGGCCCGCAGGGCCAGGGCCAGCGCCAGCCGGACGCTCGCCACGCGGATCGCCGGCAGACGGGTGGGCGGCGCATCGTGGGGCAGGATCACGGCGGCGCCCGCGGCCTCGACCTGGCGCAGGCGGCGCGGATCGGTCACCACCACGACCGTCCCGGGGCGGGCGTCCTCGGGGGGGGCCACCTGGTGCACTTCCAGGCCGGGATCCCCGGCGAGCTCCCCGCCGACGCGCTGGGCCAGCGCATCCAATCGCATTCGCGCGCCTACTTCAGCCGGTCGATGACCTGCTGCGTGATGTCCCGGCCGCCGGCCCAGGTCGGCGCCTTCACCAGGACGATCCGGAGATGATCCTCCCGGGCGATCTCGCCGGCCGCCTGGTTCAACTGCTGCGTGAGCTGCGCTTCGAAATCGCGCTTCATCTGCCCGAGCTCCGTCAGGTACCGGGCGCGGCGGGCGTTCAGCTCGGGCTTGCCGATCTGCGGGGCGATGGCGGCGAGATCGGCGACCATCTGCTTTTCGCGATCATCCAGCTGCTTCTGATACTGCAGCGCCTTGACGCTTTCGTTCAACACCCGCTGGGTGTCCACGACGCCGACGGCGGGCCCGGTGCACTGCCCGGGCATGAACGCCACCCCGAATGCGAGCAGCCCGACCAGAAGTTTCGTCATGCCGGCCTCCCCTTATCGCCTGATGCGGGCGATGACCTCGTCGGTGGCGTCGAACGCGCCCGGCGCGGAGATCGCCTCGGTGAGCACGACGTCCCACTTGCGCTCCTGGGCCAGCCCCGCCGACTCGACGCGGACGGCGGCGAGGATCAGCGCGTAGAGCCGCGCCCGGTCACGCTGGACCGCCACGAGCTGGTCCTGCAGCGCGCGGATCCGTTCGGTCTCGGACCGCGCCTGCGCCTGAGCCTGCGCCACCGCCTGGGCCTGGGCCGCGCGCGCGGAGGTGACGATGGCCTCCTGCTGTCCCCGGAGGCGCTGGTTGAATTCCGCCTGCGTCGCCTCGAGCTGCGCGCGAACGCGGGCGGTGATCTCCGCGGCCCGGGCGTCCACCAGGCGCTGCCCGTCCGTGTTGAGCTGCGCCGAGAGCGCCGAGAGCCGGTCGTTGGACTGCCGGATCTGCCCCTGCTGGAACTCCTGCAGCGTCTCCTGGTTCGCCTTCTCGTGCGCGGCGATCTTCTCGTCCCGCTCCTTCGTCAGCGCCTGCAGCTGTTCGTTCAGCGTCTCCACATCTCCCCTGGCCGACGGCTGCACGTTCTCCAGCTTCAGCTTGAGGTTGAGGATCGGCAGCCGGTACTCCGCCAGCTGCTGCTGCTGGTACTCCTGGCCGTCCTGGTCGAGCGCGTCGCGCTTCTCCTGGATCGCCGCGGTCATCTGCGCCTCCAGCGCCGCGCGCTTCGCGACGAGCTGCTGCTGCTGGCCCGCGCGCACCTGGGCGGCGTAGGCATCCAGCTCCGCCCGCGCCGCCGCCCGCACCGCCTCGACCTCGTGCTGGAACTCCGGCCGCATCCGCTCCACGGCGGCCTTCATCTCGGGGGTCAGATCCACCCGGGGGATCTCGATGCGCGCGGCGGAGAGGCGGGGATCGGACGCCAGGGCGAGCTTGGCCTGGAGCACGCTGATTTGCCGGTCGAGGGCCGCGACCTCCGCCCACCGGGGGTGGACCCGGGTCGCCCGCGTGAGGTCCACCACGGCGATCCGCGGGGCGGTGGCGGCGCGCGCCTCGGGAGGGAGCGCGGGAGCCGGATTCGCCGTCATCGCCCGCCCCGAGCAGCCGGCGAGGAGGGCGGCCAGCGCGGCCCAGACGAGCGGGCGGGTCATCTCCGAACCGTCATTTGCCGCTGATCGCCTTGACGACCTGATCGGTCAGATCGACCCCGCCGTACAGGACGACGTCGCGGCTCAGCACGATCGCAATGCCCTGCGATCTCGCGACCTTCTCGATGGCGGCGCGGATGTCTTTCTCGAGGGGGGCGATCAGCTCCTGGCGCTTCTTCACGAGATCCTGGTTGACCTTGTTCCGGGTCTCCGCCTGCTGGTCCGGGGTCATCGTCTTCATGCGCTGCTGCGCGTCGGCGATCTGGGCCTGCGCGTAGTCCTTCAGGGCCGCCTCCGCGCTCGCCTTCTTTGGATGGCCTTCAATCGCCTTGGCCATATCCACGTACCCGACCGTGAAGGACTGCCCCAGGGCCGGAGCCGATCGGGCCGCGATGAATCCCGAAGCGGCGAGCACGATGATCACCGCCGCCGCGATGCCGATGCTTCTGGCGTTCCACCTCATGATGCCGGTCCCTCCTTAACATTAAAATTGCGCCCCGGTGGAAATCCACAACTGCGACCCCTCGGGGCTGACCCCGTAGTCGAGCCGGAACGGCCCGACGGCGGTTTTGACCTGGATGCCGAGGCCGACATCCTCCTTGAACCTCAACTGGGATCCCGTCGGCTCGGCGTCTCCCGCCTCGATGAACACGACGCCGGTGATCCCGCCGAAGCTGTGCAGCAGCGGCAGCTCGCTGATCGGGAACCGATACTCCGCCTGCGCGAAGGCCATCTCGTCCCCGCGAAAGCGGCTGGTCACGTACCCCCGCAGCGCGGCCTGGCCCCCGAGGTAGAGCTGCTCTTGAATCGGCAGCGGGGTGGCGGAATACCCGAGATGCATGTGCCCCACCAGCGTGTCCGCGGCCGTGACCGGGATGAAGTGGGCGTAGTCGAGCTCGTACTTCTGAAACGTGAACGACCCGCCGAGCACCCGGAGGGCGAACTCGCCGATGAGCTGGAGGTGGTCCCCGGTCGCCGGGTTCACGGGATCGTCCCGCGAGTCCACGGCGGCGCCGACGATCAGCGCGTTGACCTGGCCGGGGGTGAACGGGAAGCTCCCCGGCGGCGGCGTGCCGATGAGGGGAGGGCCGAAGGTCGAGGTCACCGCCTTGATCCCGTAGTTGACCGAGGTGCTCGGGCTGAGCGGGGATGTGAAGGAGAAGAACCCTCCCACCTGGGTCAGATCGTACTGGAATGAGCTGTTGAGCCCCAGCGAGTAGTCGGTCGGGATCGTCGTCGTGTTGAACAGCTGGGTATCGAAGACGGTGCGGCTCCCCTCAAAATACGGCTCATGGAACGAGATGGCCAGGCCCGTGCCGAACAGCGCGGTGCTGCTGTACTCGATCCGCACAGACTGCCCGTTTCCCCCGAAGTCGATGTCGCGCAGGCCGACGAACCCCTCGATCCCGGTCTGGTTGCTGAAGCCGGCGCCAAAGCTCACCGTGGCCGTTTTCTGCTCCGTGACCGAGATCGTGACGTCGACGGTATCCGGCTGCGCGCCGGGGCCCGGCTGCGCCTTCACGTCCGAGAAGTACTGCAGCTGGAAGAGACGCCTGAGGCTGGCGTTGACCTCGTTGACGTTGAACACGTCGCCCGGCTTGAATCCGAGCTCGCGGAGGACGACGTACTCGTGGGTCTTGACCAACCCCTCGACCTTGATCGTTTCGATCCGCCCCTCGGTCAGCGCCACCCGGAGCACCCCCTCGGGGCTGACCGAGACGTCGGCGACGCGGGCCAGGATATAGCCCTTGTCCTGATAGACCTTCTCCACCGCCCGCAGCCCGTTGCGCATGGTGACGGTATTCAGCACCCGGCCCGTCTCGACCCCCAGCGCTTTCAGGACCTCCGGCGTGGGGATGATCGTGTTGCCCGTGATGTCGACGGATGAGATGATCGGGTTTTCCACGACGACGAACACCACCCGGACGCCGTTCGGGACCGGCTCGAACCGCACCACCGCGTCCGCGAACTGCCCCAGGTTGAGGATCGCCTGGACGTCGTTGCGGAGCTTCTCGTCGTTGAGAGGATCGTTCGGCTTGGTCGACACGACCGCGAGGAGCTGATCGGTGGGAACGTGCTCGTTGCCGCGCACCACGACCTCAGCGACCTTCTGCGGCGGGAGGGTCTGCGGTGGAACCCCCGGCTCCGGGACGAAGGGGCCGGGGGGCACGAGCCCGGGCGGGGCCGGTGGCCCCGGCGGCGGCGAGGGCGTCGATGGCGGCGGCGGCGCCGGCGGCGGCTGCGCGGGGGGCGGCTGGAACTGCGCCCGCGGCAGTGCCGCAACCCGCAGCCGCGGCTGGGCGGTCAGCCCGGCCGGCGCCGCGGCCACAAATAGGATGGCCCACGGCACGCCGAAGGCTACCAGGCGCGCCGCCCGACTCCGAGGAGGTATCATCACCGCTCCTTACTGTGATTTCGATATCGCCGGAACGCTCCCGTCACCGCCGAAGCGCAGCGGCACGTCGATGGAGGCACCTCCGGATGCCTCGCCGGCGGGCGGGGCGTCCGGTCCCCAGAAACCATCGAAGGCCGGCCGGTCCGGCCGCGCGCCCACGGGAAAGCCCACAAACGGGAGAACGTTCCCGCTCTCGAATCGGAGGATCCCCCTTCCCTCGTCTGCGGCGGCCGCGGCTCGACCGTCCGAGCGTATCCCGGCCGACGGGACGGGCCCGGGAGGCCGCAGGAGCGCAGAGGCGGCCACGACCAGCAGGCCGGCCGCCACCACCGCCCAGACCACCCTCGCCGGACGCCCCCGACGGACTCCGCAGGACACCGGCACGTCCATCCAGGCCCCCGATTCGCGGGCGCGGCGGATCTCCGCCTCGGCGAGCAGCAGCCGCAGCACCGCCTGCCGCGCGTCCCCCCGCGCGCAGTCTCCCCGCGCCCGCCGGAGCCATGCCTCGGCATGGCGGATGTGCTCCACGATTCCGGACGGCCCGGCCCCGCCGTTCATTCCGGGACCCGCATCCCGGCGTGGGCCGGCACCAGATGCGCCTGGATCCGCTGCACCGCTTGCTTCTGCAGGCGATAGAGGTGCGAGAGGCTGATGCGGAGTTCGCCGGCGATCCGTCGGGGCTCCTCCTTGCGGAAGAACGCGTGGAGGATCCGCCGCTCCCGCGAGGGCAGCCGGTCGATCGCCGCGACGACCTGCTCGACCACCACCGCGTCTTCCACGTGCGCCAGGCTGTCCTCCGCTCCCGGGTCCTGGAGGCGCTCCAGCAGCGCCTCCGGCAGGGTCTGGAGGCCTCCCGCCGCCGCGGGCGCCCGTTCGCGGTGGAGCGCATTGAGGATGCGGCCTCGGATCCGGTAGGCGGCGTAGGTGCTGAACCGCGCTCCCCGCGCCGGATCGTAGCGCTCCGCCGCCTCGATCAGCCCCACCGTCCCCTCCTGGATCATGTCCATGACGATCTCCTCGCGCAGGCGCAGGTGCATCGCCACCTTGAACACGAGGGGCTGGTAGGACTCGATCAGGCGGGCGCGGCTGCGCGCATCGCCGCGACCTTTGTAGGCCCGCCAGAGCCGGGCTTCCTGGTCCGGCCGCAGCAGGGCGATCTTCTGGAGCTCACGCACGTACTCGGCAAACACGCCACACGCTCCCCTCTAGAGTATCCATCGGGACGGCGCGCCAGTCTCCCCCGACCGGCGGCGCCGCCGTCATCGCGCCTCGCCCCGGCGGCGGTGCGGGGATGGCGCCCTTAAAACGGGAACCGGGTCACCAGGAAGACCCCCGTCCCGCCCAGCGTGTCGACGTTGAACGCGGCCAGCACGCTGGGGCTCAAGAAGTACTCCAGCCCGCCGATGGCGTACGACGTGCCTGGGGGGACCGGCCGGGTCAGCGACCCGGCGGCCGGCAGCGTGGTCGCGGTCGGTCCCGGAAACACCTCGGACACCGTCAGGTAGATGTTCTGGAGCAGGAACTTCCCGATCCGCAGCGTGACGGGGCTCTCGTGGCTGTAGGTGACCGCGAACTCGTTGAGGTTGAGCGCCCCGCGGATCGACCCCAACAGGTACCGGCCCACGCCCTGCCCGAGGATCGACTCGGGATCGCCGAAGTACCCCGCGTTCCGGGCGATCATGTTGAGGAGGTCCGCCTGCGTCATCGGCGGGTCCGACGTCACGGCGAGGTCGGACGTCGTCAGGTGGAACGCGAGCCCGTTGATGTCCAAAAACACGAGCGTGTCGCCGTACACCTGCTGCGCCCGCATGGAGACGCGCGGCTCGATCCCCAGCGACTCTGAAAACACCGCTTCCCCGGACGTGAGGCGGAAGGCGGATCCCAGGAAGTCGACTTCGCCATCGGGCGCGACGACGCGGCCCGCCAGCAGGGGATGATCGAGCGTCCCGCCGGCGTGGACGCTTCCGGTCACGTGCGCCCGGATCGCCCCCACCGCGAAGACGTCGTTTTGCCCCGCCTCGACGGTGACGTCGAGGCCGAGCCTGGGGATCCCGCCGGCGGGGCCGGTCGCGCCGGGCGACAGGACCGCGTCGGAGAGCGTCGCGGTTCCCGACAGCGTCGGCTGGGCCCACGGACCGCTCAATTGGAGGCCGGCATCCACCAGGCCGTTGTACAGTCCGGGCACGTCGACGGCGGCATGCGTGGCGGTGAAGGCCAGCTGGACGTTGCCCGGCCGGAAGTTGGTGATCTCGACGGCCCCGCTGGCGGCAATCTGACCCTGGCCCAGCGCCGCCGAGAGGTCGCGCACCTGGATGTTGTCCTGGGAAAAGGACAGATCCACGTTCAGGCGTTCCAGCGGGGTCCGCAATCCCCGGACGCTCAGCCGGCCCTCGGACGATCGCAAGAACCCGGTCATCTGCGGGGCGGCCACCGTCCCGGCGACGTCGACCGCGCCCGCGATCGTCCCCGTCGCGTCCGTGATCTGCGGGGTCAGGAACACGAGGGAACTGAGGCCCGCGTCTTGAAGGCGCAACTGCAGCGCGAGGGGCCGTCCGGGATCCAGCGTCATGGTCTTGGCGTCGACCGGGAGCGTCCCCGCCAGCACGACCTTGTGCGGGCCTTTGGCGACCACGGCCTGTTCGATGTGGAGCGTGCCGTTCGTATAGTAGGCCAGCCCGGTGATCCGGTCGGCCAGCGCGCCCGAGACGCCGACATCCGTGGCGTCGAGCGAAAGACCGGCCGTGGGGTCCTGCGTCGTCCCGGTGAACTGGGCCGTAAACGTCAGGCTGCCCTCGAACGGCTGATCAAACGGGAAAAACGGCCTGAGGAAATCAGGGTTGAGGTCCTGAGCCGAGACCTCGACCGCGCTGGGACCCGCGAGGTCGATCCGCCCTTTCGCCGCGACCTGACCCTGCGCCGGATGGATCTCGAAGCGGTCGATCTCGATCTTCTGGTGCGTGAGGGTGAGATCGGCTACCCCCGTGCCGATCGCATACGCCCCGAAGGTGGCGTCTCGAAGCGTGAGGGTCAAGCGGGCAGAGGGATCGTCCAGGGCTCCGGAGAGCTCGACCCGCCCATCGAGGGTGCCCCGGATCGGCGCGGGCATCCGGAGTCCCATCGCGGCCAGGACCGTGGCGACCTCCCCGTGGTCGATATCGAGCGCGAGGCCGGCGGTCGGATCCGGGCCGGGCCGGATCTCTCCGGAGAGCCGGTAGCTGGAGGGGCCTTGGATCAGCTGGAACGAGTGGAGCCGCAGGGTCCCCCCCTGATATTCCAGGGCTCCCGAGGCGTCGAACGCCTCCCCACCCACGACGAGGCTGTGGGCGCTCACCTCGCCGGCCAGCCGCGGATTCCGGAGCGTGCCTCCCACCTCCCCGGACAGCGTCAGCCCTCCCTCGGCCGCAACGTTCAACCCGAGCGCGGCGGTGACATCGGCCGGCCGGAGATTCTCGGCCCACACGCGCAGGTCGATCGGGCCTTCCGGATCGATGGTCCCGGCGGCCTGCAGCCGGGATCCATTCACCCGGGCCTCGGCCTCCGCGATCCGGATGCGCCCGGCCTCCGGGGCGAGCTGCGCCTCGGCGTGGTCGATCCGCTGCCCGCCGACGCGGCCGCGGTCGAGCGCGACCCGGCCCGCGACCGTCGGGGCCCCGAGGGGACCGTTGACCGTGAGATCTCCAGAGAGCGTGCCGGTCATGTCCGGTGCGGAGGCGAGGGCGACGCTCAACCACTGCGCGTCGACGTTGTCGGCTTCCAGGCGGAGGTTCGCCGCGGACGGGGGGTCGAAGGTCAGCCCGCCGCTCAACCGGTAGCGGGCCGGACCGTTCTGCAAGACCAGGTCTTGTGAGGAGAGCCCGCCGGGAGTGACGACCACATCCCCCTGCGCGCGGGCGAACGCGATCGGCCCGAGGCGCCCGTGAGTCGCGGTGACGGTCCCGGAAAAGACCGGGGCATCCGTCGTCCCGGTCGCGCGGCCGGTCAGGTCGGCGGTGCCGTCGAGCGCCGCCTGCGCCGGCGCAGGACCCGCCGCCGGCGGCGCCGCGCGGGCGCGGACGTCCGCGAGCGAGAGGTCGTGCACCAGGACATTCAGGTCCAGCGCCCCGTCGGCGCCGACATTCCCGGCGGAGTAGATGGCCGCCCCCCCGATCTGCCCGCTCAGGTAGTCCAGGTCCACCGACCCGGCGGCGCCGCGCCAGAACACGGCGTGCAGCCCATCGAAGGGCAAACCCTGGAGGGAGCCCTGCCCCACCGTCACATCTCCCATGACCTGCAGGCCGGTCCCCGAATCCACGCCGACCATGCGTCCGGAGAACCGTCCGGTCAGCGCGGCGAGGCCGGGGAGCCCGGCGGAGGTGAGCGTGTGCACGTCGACGTCGGTCGTCGAGCCGCTGAATAGATACGACGGCGACGGATTGCGGGCGTTGAGGAGCAGGTCGCCGCCGATCCGGCCTCCGGCGGCATCCGCCCGGAGATCGGTCAGGCTGAGGAGGCCGGCGCCGTATTGGAGCCTCGCGTGCAGCCCGTCGAAGCCCTGGCCGTTGAGACGGCCGTGCGCGCCCGTGATCTCACCGTCCAGACCCGGCGCGCCCGCCGGACCGATCACCTGGACCCGGCCGGCGGCCTCTCCCGCGATGGTGACGGCGGCCTTGGGAAAGAACAGGGCCTGGACGGTGGCGAGGTCGAGCCCGGGCGAGGTGAGCCCAAACTGCAGCCACGGCCCGCCGCCAAAGACGATGGAGCCGTCGAGCACCACCGGCGACCCTTCGGCGACGAGCGCCAGGCCCGGCGACTCCGCGTGCATGCTGTCGACGGTGATCGGGCCGGTGACGTGCCGGAGCTGCAGGTGCAGCGGCCGGTACTCGACGTCGGCCTCGTGGAGCCTCAGCACGGCTTTGTAGTCCAGCAGGACCCCCGACGAGGACGCCGGCACGGAGAGGTGGACGGTGCCGGCGAACCGGCCCCGCGTCCACCCCAGCTCGCGCAGCCGGACAAGATACGGACCCCACCGCGACACGCTCGCGTTCGTCGCGGTGAGATCGAGCCCGGAGGTGGCGCCCGGCCGGTAGGCGCCGTTGACCGTGGCCCCTTCGCCGTCCGGGCTCCACCCCCACAGGGACACCGCCACCGCGTCGCCGGCGCGGAAGTCCGCCGCGCCGGCGATCCGCGTGAACGAGGCGGCGAAGGGCGGTCCCGGCAGGTTGAAGGCGTCGGTGAAATCCAGGCTGCCGTCTTCCACGACGACCCGCCCCCGAAACGGGCCGGGGCCGGCGCTGCTCCGGGACCCGGAAACGTCTCCAACCGACCACCGCCCGGCCGCATCGCGGGACAGCACCAGATGCGGATGCGCCAGTTCGGCCTTCGCAATGCTGCCGACGACATCCAGCCGGGTGCTGAAGAGCCGGCTCCAGCTGAACGTGAGACGGACTTCCGCGGCGGAGAACGCCGCGCCGTGATCGAACCCACCTCGCTCCGCGATCCGGAGGTCGCGCAGGACGATGCGGTGCACCAGATCCCCGGTGACGCCGCCGAGGGAGACGGGCCGGCCCAGGCTCGCTTCGAGCTCCCGGACCACCGCCCGGCGGAGATCGCCGGCCAGCAGCCCGCTCGCGCGGTAGCGGTGCCAGAGGACGCCTCCGAACGCCAGGGCGGCCGCGAGCGCGAACGCCGTGACGGCCGCCCCGCTCCGCCACCTGAAGCGGCGCCGGGTCGCCTGCCGCGGTGGGGAGGTCAGCGCGAACCTCGGCGGACCATGATGGGGGCCTGGAACCGGCCGCTGAGGATCCAGCGGGTCGTCCACCGCGTCGAGACCCGGCTCCGCTCCGCGTCCGCGGGGGACGGCGCCCCCCGCGCGCCGGCGACCAGCTCGACCACGACATCGGTGTTCTTCTCGCGGCTCTCGAACTGGGTGATGGCGGCCGCGAGGTCCCGGATCACCCCGGGACCGCCGGAGCCGGCCGCGCCCCCGGGCCCCGCCTCGGCCGGCGCGACGCCGCCGCTGCGGACGACCAGCATCGCGCCGCCCGCCGGGAAGTCCTCGGGCACCACGAGCTCGATGTCGCGGGAGACGGGCGCTTCGCGGAACGGGCGCACGGTCACCCGCGTCCGCAGGGTCTCCCCGGGACTCGCGGGCCCCTGGGGCAACTCCGCGTCGGTGATCGTGGCGGTCTGGCGGGTTTTGGTGATCCGCACATCGATCTCGATCCCGGTGGGAGCGACATCGGCAAAGTCGTTTTCAAACAGCAGGTCCAGCGCTTCCGGGACTTCGCTGAGCGCCTGGCCCGTGATGTCGCTTCCACTGTAGAAGATGTTCGTCCGCTCCACCTCGCGCGGCAGCATCCGACCGTGCAGGGTCATGCGCACCTCGGCGGTCCCCTCGCCCGACCGGTTCAGCGCGCGGTCGACCACCCCGTGCGTCCCCATCGCCACGAGGAACGGGGCCAGGTCCTTGCCGCCGACCACCTGGAACCGAAACTGCCGGGTGGTGCCCGCATCGTCATCGTGCACGGCGACCCGGACGCCGAACATCCGCGGCAGCACGCCCACCACCCCTCCGACCCCTGCGGGACGGTCCTGAGAGATCGTGCCGACCGGCGAGCCGGCGGCGCCCACCTTCAGGTTGTGCTGCTGCGCCCGCACGATCTGGAAGATCGTGGCGTTCGTCAGGACGAACCCGGAGTGCCCGAGCCCGATGAACGGGTGCCCGAACCCGAGGACCCGGTCGCCGTCACGATAACTGAGCGTGCCGATCGCATACGCCGCCACATCGCCCCGCATCAATGCCACGCCGATGGCGCTTCCGGGTTCGAGCGGGATCGTGTCCGGCAGATCGGCCATCGCGGCGCCGGCCATCGGGATGAGCCCCATGGGGCGGAACGTCTCCCCCATCGCCTCGGCCGCCGCGGGGCCCAGCCCGGCCACGAACAGCGGGGTGGCGGCGGGGACCGCCACCGCCGTCCCGTCGTCAAAGCCGATCGAAAGCCGATCTAAGCGTGGAGTAGACCAATGGTAAGCGAGGAGTGGATCAGAGGTATCCGGCCGGGCATCCGGCGATCGTCCCAGGACGACGCGGCGGATCGTTCGGCCGCCGAGCGAGAACGGAGCGACCGCAACCACGCGGGGGCCCTCCCGGCGCGACCGCCATGAGACGCCGTTCAGCATGTCCTCGATGGGGGTGAACAACCCGACCATCGGATCCGCGAACGGAAACGAGTAGCTGAACGCGCCCGCCAGCCGGCCTCCAAAGTAGATGGGGCTCCCGCTCATGCCGGCCGCGAGCCCGCCGGCCGCCTCGATCGTCGGCCCGGAGGCCCGAAAGAGCACCAGATCCCCGGCCGGTCCCGCGTCCGGGAGGACGCCGAGGGTCGTCACCCGGAATTCGGAGATCGTCGTGCCGAGGAAGACGGTCCTGCCGATCCCGGTCATGCCGGGGACGATTTGCGACACGGGGATGAACTGGGGCGCGGCTCCGACCGGGGGCGCCGGCAGCGGCAACACCACCAGCGCGGCCGCCAGCGCCGCACCAGACCATCGCCCCGCCCGGTTGGCTTTGCGCATCACGACCTCCGTCGTCCCCGCATGGAGCGCGGCGGCGCCCCGGCTATCTGACCACCATCGGGATCTGGAACCTGCCCAACACCACCGAGTCCGTCTTGAGGACCGCGGAGGCGGTGGACGTGAAGGCGGGGTTGGCGTTTGCGCCGACCGCCTCGAGCACCGGTGCGGGCAGCAGGTCCACCAGCACGTCGGTGTTCAGCCCAAAATTCTCGAAGTCGTCCAGGGCCTCGGCCAGCGACCCCGCCGTGCCCGGAGGCGAGGCCTGGAATCCCACCAGGGTCTGAAACTTCTGCTGGACCGGGGTGGGGTCGTTGAGCCCCCCGCCCGACCCGACGACCAGGAAGGCCGGCCCCGGCGGAAAATCGTCGGGCACCATGACCTGCACCGTGCGGTCGACCGGGGCGGAGCCGCCGTAGGGCCAGAGGCGGAGCCCGACGCGGACGCGCTGGCCGCGGCCGACGGTTCGGGGCTCGGGGGTCGCCCTGACGAGGAGCGCCGTATTCGGCTGGCTCTCGACGCCGATGTCGACGGTCATGTCGATCGGATCGAGCGTTTTGAAGAAATTGCCGAAGAGCAGCTGCGAGGCGCCGGGAACTTCCAGCACGGCCGCGGTCGCAATGTCGCCGGCGTCATAGGCGAGATCTTCGCGAACGATGTCCCGCTCGATGCCCCGGACGCGCAGCGCGATGCGGACGCGCGCCGATCCGCCGGACACCCGGTCGAGGGCGCGCTGGACGCCGCTGAGCACGACGAGCGGCACGAGCGATTCGGCGAGGTCCGCCCGGCGGACCACCTGGGCGTTGGTCTCGTGCACGGGACCCCGCTCGGCATCCCGGACCCTCACGCGGACCGCAAACATCCGGGGGTAGCGGCCGACCTCGCCGCCCAGGCCCATGCTCCGGTCCTGCGTCGTCCCGCCGACCAGGGGACCGAGGCTCCCCTGCTTGAACGGAGAGTCCACCGACCGCACGACCGTATCGATCCACGCCGCGGTCATCGGCATCGCCGCGGAGCCGGCGTTGAGGAACGGGTGGCCGAACGCCAGGATCTGGTCTCCACGGCGGTAGGTCACCGTCCCGAGCGCGCCCATCTCGACATCCCCCCGCACCAGTTCGACCCCCAACGAACTCCCCGGCTCGACGGGGGGCGGGGTAAAGTCCCGGCTCCCTCCGTAGCCCTGCGTCGGAATCACGTTGTACCGGCCCAGCGCGCGCGACAGCAGCGTGAACGCCGCCGGGGAGACCCCGGCCACAAACATGGGGACCGCCGCCGGGGCCGCGGCGATCGTGCGCGGCAGCGGGCGCGCGTTGTAGGCGCGCGCATCTGCCGGGGATGCCATCAGGACCACGCGGGAGATGGCCCCCGCGGCGGTGGGGATCGGCGCCGCGGCGTCGAAGATGCGCGGCCCCCGCCCCTCCTGCGCGCCCCGGCGGCCGCCGGCGCCCGGCCGCGCCAGAAGCTTCAGCATCTCTTCGATCGGCGTGGCCAGGCTCAGGTTGGAATCCCGGCCGGCGAAGTGGAATCCGTACCCCAGCGCCCCGATGATGCCGCCGTTGACGAAGATGGGGCTGCCGCTCATCCCCTCCGCCGTGCCTCCGGCCTGGTCGATCGCCGGGCCGGTGGCCCGGAAGAGGATCAAGTCGCTGCCGGGGCCGCCGTTGAGGATGCCCAGGATCTGGACGTCAAACCGCTCGATCGTGGTGCCGCGAAGGACGGTCAGGCCGTACCCAGCCATGCCGGGCCGCACCTGGCTCAACGGCGTGATCGCCGGAGCGCCGTCCGGCGAGGCGCTTCCCACGGGCGTCCCACCGACGAGGGTGACGGCCAGGATCGCCAGAGCCCCCCGCAGTTTCCGCACCTTGGCCTCTCCCCTCCCCGCTCGGCCCGTGCCGGCGCTTCCGTCCCATAAAAAGGCCGAGGGGGACCATCCCCCTCGGAACTCCCTGCGCGCCAGCCCTCACTGGGGCTGAATCGCGGCGACGACATCGCCGATGTTGACGTGGTCTCCCGCCCGCACCGTCACCTGCACCACCTGGCCGTCGACCGGGGCGACCGCCGCGGGAACGGCCGCGCCGGAGCTCGTCCCCCGGAGGAAGACGAGCGGATCTCCCTGTTTGACCACCTGGCCCACCTTGGCCAGCTGCAGCGGCAGGACCTCTCCGGAGATGACGACGCGGACGAGCACCGTCGGCCGCTGCTGCGCGCCGGCCGGGATCAACACGATGGCGGCGAGCGCCGCGACTGCCAGGACGATGTTGAAGGTCCGCACGGACGCCACGCGCCATCACCTCGCTATGCCAGCCAATTATAGGCGCCGCCCGAAGGGAGTGTCAAACACCGCCCCGCGCGCCCACTCGGGGCGGCCCCTCACCCATATATAAGTACCCATCTCTCCCGGCGGCGAGCCGTGCGCGCCGGGGTCCCCGCCACACGATCACGGCGGGGAGCGGCGGCGCGACGGCCGGCCGCGCGCCCTGGCCGCCGCGAGGACCTTCCGCGCGGCGCGCGCCGGCGCCGCTGTGTCTCTTACGACGAACTCCGCGGGGGGGTTCCGGGTCACCCCGAAAAAATAGCGCAGCCCGTCCACGATCCGCCCGGCCGCCCGCCCATCCCCGTACGGGTTGCGCGCCCGGCTCATCCGCGCGTAGGCCGCGGGATCGGTGAGCAGCCGCGCCCCCGCCTCCACGATCCGGGCCCGATCCGTCCCCACCAGGTGCGCCGTGCCCGCGGCGATGCCTTCGGGCCGCTCGGTCGTCTCCCGCAGGACCAGCACGGGGCGGCCGAGCGCCGGCGCCTCCTCCTGGATGCCTCCGGAATCGGTCAGAATGAGCGTTGCGGCCTTCATGCAGGCCACATTCGCCGCGTAATCGACCGGCTCGCAGAGGTACGCCCGCGGGTGACGCCCGAGGATTTCGTGCGCCGGGCCGGCGACGACCGGATTCGGGTGAACCGGAAAGACCAGGTCGAGGTCCGGAAAGCGATCGAGGAGGTCCCCGACGGCGAGAAAGATGCGCCGCTGCGGCTCCCCCCAGTTCTCACGGCGGTGCGAGGTGAGCAGCAGCACGCGCCGGCCCGGCCGGTTCAGCACGGCCGCGAGCGCCGGGTCCGCCGGCGGGCGGTCCCGCCGCGCCACGTCCAGCAGCGCGTCGATCACCGTGTTGCCGGTGACCAGGATGCGCGCCGCCGGCACCCCTTCCGCCATCAAATTCCGGCGGGCCTGTCGGGTCGGCGCGAAGTGCATATCCGCCAGCACCGTGGTCATCCGCCGGTACATCTCCTCGGGGAACGGCTGGTACTTGTCGTCGGTCCGCAGGCCGGCCTCGACGTGGCCGACCGGGATGCGCTGGTAGAACGCGGCCAGCGAGCCGACGAAGCTCGGCGCGGCGTCCCCCTGGACGAGGACGAGATCGGGGGCGACGCGGGGCAGCAGCGCCGACAGCCCCTCCAGGGTCCGCACCGTGATGTCGGCCAGGGACTGCTTCTCGGTCATGATCCCGAGATCGTGGTCGGGCGTGATGGCGAAGAGCCGGAGCACCTGATCCAGCATCTCCCGGTGCTGCGCGGTGACCGCGACGACCGGCGTGAACTCGGCGGGGGAGGCGCGGAGCGCCTGCACCACCGGGGCCATCTTGACGGCGTCAGGTCGGGTGCCGAACACGACCATGACCGTCCGCGGGCGGGCGGTGGTCACGTGGCGGAGTTGTGGTGCCCGTCGGCCGGCGCGGCCCGCGGCGCGGACAGCAATCCGGTGCGGCGCGCGCCGAAGGCCAGCGCCGCCAGCAGGAATCCCAGGACGGCGACGAGCGAGAATCGGTGGATGCCGCTCGCCAGCAGCGCCGCGACACCCAGGATGCCGGTGACCAGGTAGAGCACGACCGTGGTCTGCCGCTGACTCAGCCCGCGCCGCAGGAGGCGGTGGTGGAGGTGTTCGGTATCGGCCTGGAAGATCGGCCGGCGGGTGCGCCAGCGGCGCGTGATGGCCAGCGCGGTGTCCAGCACCGGCACGCCGAGGGCGGCGAGCGGGACGAGCAGCGCCAGCGCGGTGTAGCTCTTGTAGGCGCCGAGCACGGAGAGGCCGGCCAGGAGGTAGCCGAGGAGCATCGATCCGGTATCGCCCAGAAAAATCCGCGCCGGGTTGTAATTGTATGGGAGGAACCCGAGCGTGCTGCCGATCAACGCCGCCGCCAGCATCGCCGTCGGGACGTCCCCGGCCGCGGAGGCGGCGAAGAGGACCGTGCCGCTGGCGATCGTCGCGATGCCCGTCGCGAGCCCGTCGATGCCGTCGATGAGGTTCATGACGTTGGACAGAGCCACGAACCAGACGGCGGTCAGCACCAGGCCGAAGGGTCCGAGGAAGATCATCCCTCCCATCGGGTTCGTCAGCACGTCCATGCCGATGCCGAACTGGATCGGGATCGCCGCGGCGGCGACCTGGCCGAGCACCTTCTGCAGCGGCGAGACCCCCCAGGTGTCGTCGATGATGCCGACCATCGTGATCAGCGTCGCTCCCAGGAGCAGTCCGACGATCGGGCGGTCGACCCCGGGGACGTAGGGCACCGTCAGCACCACCTGGCGCGACTCGACGCCGACGCGGACCGCGTGCGAGAGCGGCAGGCCGGCCATCACGGCGACGAGAAACCCCGCGTAGATCGCGATGCCCCCCAGGCGGGGGATCGGGGTCCGGTGGATGTGCCGGCCGCCGGGCTGCGCCAGCACCCGGAACCGGACCGCGGTCCAGAGCACCAGCGGGGTGACGGCGTAGCTGATGACCAGACCGATCGCGGCGGCCACGAGAAAGCGGGAGATCAGCATACGGAGCGGGGGCCGACGGGCCGGCTCACTCCCCTTCGGCCGCCGGCTGCATCGTCCGCGGCGGCTGCCCGAACAATTCGCTCACCGACTGGTCCGCGTGCACGCGCCGGATCGCCTCCCCGAGCAGCCCGGCGACGGAGATCACGGTGACCTTTTCGGTCCGCTTCTCCGGCGGCACCGGGATGCTGTCCGTGACGACCAGCTGGCGGATCGGCGAGCGCAGGATGCGGGCGGCGGCCAGCGGCGAGAGGATCGCGTGGGTGCAGCAGGCGTAGACGTCGCGCACCCCGCGCCGCATCAGGGCCTCCGCGCCCATCGCCAGAGTGCCCCCGGTATCGATGATGTCATCGACGAGGATGGCCGTCCGCCGGTACACCTTGCCGATGACATGGACCACTTCGGCGACCTGGTTCGGACGGTCCCGCCGCTTGTCGATGATCGCCAGCGGCGCCCGCAGGTACTCCGCGAACTCCCGCGCCCGCTTCACCCCGCCGATGTCCGGCGAGACGACCACGACGTTCTCGAGCGAGAGCCGCCGGAAGTAATCCCCGAGGATCATCCGGCCGGGCAGGTGGTCGAGCGGGATATCGAAGAACCCCCACAGCTGCCCGGCATGGAGATCGAGCGTGAGCACGCGGTGGGCCCCCGCGGTCGTCAGCAGGTTGGCCACCAGCTTGGCCGAGATCGGCTCCCGGGGCTTCATCTTGCGGTCCTGACGGGCGTAGCCGAAGTACGGGATGACGGCCGTGATGCGGGCCGCGCTGGCGCGCCGCACCGCATCGATGATCACCAACAGCTCCATCAGTGTCTCGCTCGCAGGGGGGCAGGTGGGCTGGACGACGAACACGTCCTCCCCGCGCACGCTCTCCTCGATCCGGACGCCGATCTCCCCGTCGGCGAAGCGGAAGACGTCGATCGCGCCCAGCGACAGCTCGAGGTAGGCGGCGATCCCCCGGGCGAGATCCGGGTTGCTCGTCCCGCTGAAGACCCGGATGCCCGAGGCCGCCATGTGCCCTCCCGACCTAGCGCCTGCCGTCGAGAACGCGGATGACGCGGGCAGGAACCCCGACGGCCACGCTGCGCGGCGGAACGTCTTTGGTGACCACCGCGCCGGCGCCCGTGATCGCTCCCCGACCGATCCGGACCGGCGCGACGAGCATCGAGTCGCTCCCGATGTAGGCGCCGTCCCCGATGGTGGTGCGGTGCTTTTTGCGGTCGAGCCCGTAGTTGCAGGTAATCGTGCCGGCGCCGATGTTGACGTCGGCCCCGACCCAGGCGTCCCCCAGGTAGCTCTTGTGGTGAACCTTCGTCCGATCGCCCACCCGCACCTGTTTCATCTCGGCGTAGTTGCCGATCTCCACGCGCCGGCCGACCACGGTGCCGGGACGCAGGTGGGCGTACGGCCCCACCACCGATTCGTCCCCGATCCGCGCTCCCTCCAGCGACGAGTCCCGGACGCGGGCCCCCCGCGCCACCACCGAGTCGCGGATCCGGGCGCCGGGGCCGATGACGCAGTCCGGGCCCACCACGGTCCGCCCGGTCAGGATCGTCATCGGGTGGATGACGGTCTCGCGTCCGATCCGAACCGTCTCGTCGACGAACGTGGTCGCGGGGTCGACCACCGTCACCCCGGACTCCATCAGGCGCTGAAGGATCCGGCGGCGCATGGCGCGCTCCGCCTCGGACAATTCCTCGCGGCTGTTGATCCCAATCGCCTCGTCCGGATCGGTCACCGCGACCGTGACCACCCGGCCGTCTTGGGCCAGCAGGTTCACCGCGTCGGTCAGGTAGTACTCGCGCTGGCGGTTGTCCGGGCGGATCCGCCGGAGGACCCGCCGCAACTCGGGCAGGCGGAAGCAGTAGACCCCGAGATTGACCTCGCGGATCGCCCGCTCCTCGGGGGCGGCGTCCCTGTCCTCCACGATCCGCACAAACCGGCGCTGGTCATCCCGGACGATCCGGCCGAAGCGATGGTCGTGCTGGGCGATCGTGGTGGCCAGGGCGGCGACGACATCCCCCCGCACCGCCGCCCCCAGCGCTCGCAGCGTCGCCGGCGAGACGAAGGGCATGTCGGCGTAGGTCACATACGTCAACCGGTGTCCGCGCAGTCCGGACAGCGCCTGGGCGACCGCGTGGCCGGTCCCGAGCGGCCGGCGCTGGACGGCGTAGCCGAAGAGGGACCCCAGCGCCGCGCGCACCGCGGCGTCGTCTCGTCCGACCACGAGGACCGGGCGCCTCACCCCCGCGCGCCGCGCGGCGTCCGCGGCGTACGACACCATCGGGCGGCCGCACAGGGGGTGCAGGACCTTGGGGAGGTTCGACTTCATCCGCGTACCTCGGCCTGCGGCCAGAATCACGGCGGCCGGCTGCTCCACCTTCCCGCCTCCCCGACCCCTCTCCGGAGCATTCGCGGCGGGGCAGCACGGCCCCTGCGGTCGCCGACGCCGCGCTACGCGGGCACAGCGCTCCGCGGGGCGCCGGTCACTGAGCCCGTCCCGGCTGCGCCCGGGCCCGGTGCACGACCCGGCGGAACGCGTCGACCACCTCGGGGTCGAACTGGGTGCCCGCACACCGGCGCAGTTCGGCGATGGCCGACTCATGGCTCCGCGCCTTCTTGTACGGCCGGTCGTCGGTGATGGCGCTGTAGCTGTCCACCACGGCCAGGATGCGCGCGCCCAGGGGGATCTCCTCCCCCCGGAGTTTGTCCGGATACCCGGTGCCGTTCCACTTCTCCTGATGGTGCCGGACGATCCTGGCGACGCCGCGCATCCGATCCGTCGAGGCGAGGATCTCCTCCCCGATGATCGGATGCTGGCGCATCACCGCCCACTCCTCTTCCGTGAGGTCGGAGGGCTTGCGGAGGATCTCGTCGGGCACGCCGATCTTGCCGATATCGTGCAGCAGCGCCCCCCAGCGGATCTCCTGGACCGCCGCCTCGTCGCATCCGAGCGCGCGGGCCACTTCTTCGGCCCACACCGCAATGCGCTCGCTGTGACCCGACGTGTAGTGGTCGCGCGCGTCCATCGTCCGGGCGAGGCTCAACACCATCTGCAGGTAGGAGTTCTCGAGGTTTTGGAAGAGCTTGGCGCGGCGGACGGCCGTGCCTCCGATGTCGGCGATCCCCTCCAGGAGCCGGATCTCGGCGTCCGCGAACGGACGGGCGGCGGGCCCCCGCTCCCGGCCGAGGGCCAGCGTCCCGATGATCTCGGACTCCGACCGCACCGGCACGATGGCCGCCGGGCCGATCGATCGGTAGACGTTCAGCCAGACGGGCAGCGGCTCGCCGCCGAGGTTGTCCGTGCGGTACGGCGTCCCGGTTTCGGCCACTTTGCCAAACGCGCTGCCGGAGGTCGGGAACGCCTCGCCCCGCGCTTCCGGCGGCAGCCCCGCCATATACACGCACGCCATTGCCGCACCCTTGGGTTCGAGCAGGAACAGCATCCCTTTCTCCGCGCGGGTGAGATTCATGGCCTGCCCGACGAGGATCGGGTAGATCGCCTCAGGGTTCCGGGCGACCCTGAGCCGCTTGCTCAGGTCGAAGAACACCTCCAGGTCGGCGGCCCGCTGGGCCTGCTCGTCGTACCGCCGGCCGTTGTCGATCGCGTCCGCCGCCGCCTGGCAGAACGCGCGGAACGACTCCTGCTCGATCTCGGTCCAGGTGCGCCCGGCGTTGTAATAGCAGCAGACGAGACCGAGGATCTCCCCCTCGCGGACGAGCGGCCAGTTGGCCAGGGCGCGGTACCCCTCGACCTGGGTCAATTTCGGGACCGCCGCGCCGTGGGGCAGCGCCGTCACGTCGTTGTAGAGTGCCGGGGCGGAACCGTCGATGCCGCGCCCGGAGATCTCCAGCAGATCGGGCTTGGTCCAATCCATGATGCGTCCGCCGGCGATGGCCTGGGCGTAGCGCATGACCTGCGCGACGTACGACTCGGAGAGCCCCCGAGACCAGGGACACGAAACGGCTCCGTCGGGCTGACGCAGGTACACCGCGGCGCGATCGGCCTTGCCGAGCGAGAGCGCGGCCTCCCCGATGGTCTTCATCACCTCGGCCGACGGCGCGAGGCGGCTGAGGGCCCGGCTCACGGAGGCCACGTGGCTCTGGATCTGGAGGCGGTTCCTGATCTCCTGCACCATCGAGATGTTGGTGGCCGATGACGCGGCGACGCCGATCGACGTGGGCAGTTCCAGCAGCGCGGCCTGGAACGGGTCGCGGTCCTCCGGACGCGCGGGGCCGGCGGGACCCGCGAACACAAGCATCCGCCCCGTCACCCGTCCCTGTGAATCGCGCAGCAGCGAGGAGACGACCGCGCTATCGATCGGCGCCCCGGCCTTCGTCCGCGGACGCGCCGCCGCTTCCGCGACGTCGGGCGGGACCGCTTCGCCGCCCAGGGCGAAGGGCAGCGGCCGGCCGGCGGTTTCCTGCGCGCTCCACCCAAAGAGACGCTCGGCCGCGGCATTCCAGAGGACGACCTTCTCGTCGTTCAGGACGATGACCGCCTGCGGCAGACCCCGCATCGCCTCCTCGAGCAGATGGGGCGAGGGGGACGTCTGCCGCGACGCGGCGGCCGCTCCGCCCGCCAGACCGACCACCTGTTCGACGATCGGCATGCCGAGGATCCCCAGTCCTATAAATAGAAGGACGAGGGCGGGCCACAGATCGGTGGAGTAGTGCGGCAGCGCGAGAACGCCGGCCGCCACCACGGCGCAGAAGACGCCCCCAACCCCTCTCAGCGCTGCAAGATTCATACTCAGGTCTCCGGCGTGCGGTTGAACATCAGAGGCCGATCACATGACCGGGTGGACGGGGCCTGCCCATCCTCTGTGTTATATTGCCCAACGCATGGGCTATTAGACGGCAGATCGGGGGATCACACCGTACACCCGGGCTTCAGAACGGGGTGGCTGGGGGGCCAGGATTCGAACCTGGACACTCAGATCCAAAGTCTGATGGCCTACCGTTAGCCGACCCCCCAGCGGGTTCCCTTGGCGCTAGTCCACGCTTCGATCGGCCTTACCGCCATCGTACCGCACGAACCCACAGGCGACAACTGGGGGCCGGCGCTACGCCAGTGCCATCGCCTCGATCTCTACCGCCGCGTCCCGCGGGAGCTTGGCGGCCTGCACGGTCGACCGCGCAGGGGGATTCTCTCTGAAGTACTCGCCGTAGACCTCGTTCATCGCCCCGAAGTCGTTCAGGTCGCGCAGAAACACGGTGGTCTTGACGACCTTGTCCATCGAGGACCCCGCGGCCTCCAGGACGGCTTTCAGATTGTCCAAGACGCGTTTGGTTTGGACCCGGATGTCCCCGGGGACCAGTTGGCCGGTACGCGGATCGAGCGGGATCTGGCCCGCCGTCAAGACCAGCCCGTTCGCGGCAATGGCCTGCGAGTAGGGACCGATCGCCGGGGGCGCCTGCTCGGTTTTGACGACGCGCTTACCTGTCATCACTCCATCACCTCCACGGGGAGCTGCCGCATCGCATGACACCCGCTTGTCCGGCCATCAGATCTTCACCTGCACCCCGATCGCGCGGTCGAGTTGGGCGAGGGCCACATAGTACTGGAACGCGGCCTGGGTGACGTTGGTATCCGCCGTCGAAAGATTCTGCACGGCGGTCACGACCTCCAGCTGCGTCCCCACGCCCGCCTGGAACCGGACGTTGGCGATGCGCAGCGCTTCGCGCGCCGCCGTCTGTCCCGCCAGGGCCGAGCGCAGGACGTCCGCGGCGTTCCCCAGCGACAGGTAGGCGTTCCGGACGTCGAGCTCCACCTGCTGCCGGGTCTGCTCCTCGGTCACCTTGGCCGACTGAAGCCGGGAGCGGGCCTCTTCCACTTTCGCCTGGGTCAGCCCGCCGTCGAGGATGGCGAGCGTGAGCGTGATGGTGCCGGTGAGGTTGACCGCGTCCCTGGTGGTGGGATCGCTCGTCTGGATCTGCGGACCGGCCTGGACCGTGATGTTGGGCGCCAGCCCCGACGCGGCCAGGTCGATCGCCGCCTGCGCGCCGACCTCGCCGGCCCGGGCCGCCGCAATCTCCGGCCGGCGCTGCAGGGCCTGCCCGATCAGGGCGTCCACGTCCTGGGGAACCTCGGGAAGGCCGGAGAACCCGGCCGGCACGACCGTGGTCGGCAACGGGAGCACCAGGGTCGCGGCCAGATTCTGCTGGCTTTGCGATAGGGCCGTCCTGGCCTGGGTCAGCGCCTGCGCCGACTGGGCGAGCTGCACCTGCGCCTGCAGCAGGTCGAACTGAGGAGAGGTGCCCACCTGCACGCGCGCCGCCGCGACCCGAACGTTTTCGCGCGCGGCGTCGACCGAGCGCTGCGCCGATCCAACGTTGGCCTCGGACGCCGTCACGGAGTAATACGCCTGCCGGACGGAGAACACGACCTGCTCCGCCGCCGCGGCGAACTGCGCCTCCGCGATGACTTCGTTCGCCCGGGCGATCGCGATCTGCGCCTCCAGCGCCCCGCCGGTGTACAGGGGGTATTTGAGGGTCAGGGCAAACACGGTGTTCGTGGCCGCGCTGCCCCCGATCCCGGTCGCCGTGAACGGCGCGTTGCTGATCCCGCTGCTGGGGATCGAGATGGTCCCGCTCACCGGCGAGCCGCCGCAGCACTGGGAGTTGTCCGTGAAGCTCGCCGACCCGCCCAGGGTGACGGCCTTCTGAGCCTCCGCTTCCCGCAGCTGCGCCCGGGCGATCGCGACCGCGAGCGCCGCCTGGCGGGTCTGGAAGCTGTTCTGCAGCGCGGTGGTGACCGCGTCGGCCAGCGTCAGCGGGCGCGGCGCGAGCGTCGGGACCGGCGGGATCGCCGGGATCGGACCCAACGCGGGCGCCGAGGGGGTCCCCGGCGCCGGCGGCATGCCGGGCGCCGGCGTGGGCGCCGGGGGCGCCTGCTGCGCTCCGGCGGGCTGCGCCGCAGGCGCGGCCAGCGCGAGCGCGCAGACGACGATCAGAACGACAAACCGATCTCTCATTTCATCAACCCCCCTGGGGACATCCACACTCCCGGCAAGATCCGATTCCGGCCTGCGGGGCGCGCCGGCGACGTCGCTACGGGCGGAGCGGGAACGGCGTCCGCTCGCGGGGCGTCCCGCCTCGGGCCTCCCACAAACGGCGCGGGACCGCCAGCCAGCCGCCGACCCGGAGCCCCCGGAGGTCGTCGAACAGCGAGTACATCACCGGGATCGCCACCAGCGTCAGCAGCAGGGACATCACCTGTCCGCCGATGATGACCGAGCTCATCGCCCGGTTGGTCGCCGCCCCCACGCCGGTCGAGATGGCGAGCGGGATCATCCCCGCCACGAAGGCGATCGTGGTCATCAGGATCGGCCGCAGCCGGTCCCGGCTGGCCTGGACGATGGCCGCGTTGCGGTCGAGGCCCAGCACCCGCAGGTGGTTGGCCCGGTCGATCTGAAGGATGGCATTCTTCTTGACGACGCCGAAGAGGACGAGTATTCCCAACTGGGACAGAATGTTCAGCGACCCGTGCAGGAACAGGATCGAGAGCAGCGCGAACGGCACGGTGAGCGGCAGCGAGAGCAGGATCGTCACCGGGTGGAGCCACGACTCGAACTGCGCCGCCAGCACCAGGTACATGAACAGGAACGACAGCATGAACGACTGCATGAACGCCGCCGCCTGCCTGCCCTGCTCGATGGCCTGGCCGGTGAACGTCATGTCGTACTGCGGCCCCAGGCCGAGCGAGCGGATCTTCTTGTCGAGCTGCTGCAGCACCGCCTGCTGCGACGCGGTCGGCAGGAGGTTCGCGGTCAGCTCGACCTGGCGGCGCCGGTTGAAGTGGCTGATCTCGCTCGGGCCCACCCCGCGGGCCGTGCTCACGACCTGCTCGAGGGCCACGACCCCCTGGCTGGGGGAGGAGACGGGCAGCTGCGCCAGCAGGTCCTGGTCGGACCGGTGCTGCTTGTCGGCGCGGATGACGATCTTGTACTGCTGACCGGCTTCGGTGTACTTGGCGGTCTTGACCTCGACGCCCTGGACGAGCATGTAGAGGGCGTTGGCGGCGTCGACCGCGTTGACGCCCAGGTCGGCGGCGCGGGCGCGGTCCACCTGCACCCCCAGCTGCGGGGCGCCGCTGATCAGAGACGAGCGGGGGTCCACGACCCCGGGGATGGAGCGCAGGATCTGGATCCCCTGATCGCCGACGCGGGTCAACACCCCGAGATCGGGGCCGCTCACGACGTAGTCGACCGGCTGGAACCCGCCGCTGCCGCCGAACTCCGAGACCGCCTCGACCTGAACCTGCAGGCCCAGGTACCCGTGGCGCGACTGGATCAGGTCACGGACCCTGCCGTACATGGCCTGCTGGCTGATCGAGCGCTTGTCCAGATCGACCATCTTCGCGAAGATCGTGAAACGGTTCGGGGTATGCTGCGGGTCGTCGCCGGCCGTGACGATGGTGTAGTCCATCCCCGGGAGCTGCCGGATCTCCGCCGCCATCTGCGTGGCGAAGCGGTCGGTGGCCTGAAGCGTCCATCCCTCCGGCGCCCGCACGACCACTTCCAGCTGCGACTGGTCGTCTTCCGGCAGAAAGTTCTTGTTGACCGCGGCCCCGATCGGCCCGATGCTGAACAGCACCAGCAGCGTCAGGACGACGACGGCCCACCGCCGCCGCAGCGCGTGCTCGAGGAGCCAGCGGTAGCCGTGGTCCAGCGCGCTGTACACCCGGCCGCGGTGCTGCTCCCCATCGGGCCCCCGATTCACCGCCTCGCCGTTCTCGATCTCGAGGGGATCCCCGGGAGCGCCGGCCGGCCTGCGCTTCCCCCCGCCCAGCCAGCGCGCCGACAGCGAGGGCGTGAGCGTGAAGCTCACGATGAGCGAGACCCCGATCGCGAACGCCATCGTCCAGCCAAAGCTCCTCATGAACCGGCCGACGATCCCGCTCATGAATGCGAGGGGCAGGAACACGGCGATCAGGCTGATGGTCGTCGCCGTCACCGCGGGGCCGATCTCCCGCGTCCCCTCGATCGCCGCCTGAACGGGCGGCATCCCCTTCTCTTTCAGCAGGCGGTAGATGTTCTCCAGCACCACGATGGCGTCGTCGATGACGATCCCCACCACCAGGGCGAGCGCCAGCAGGGTGATCGTGTTCAGCGTCAGGCCGAGCGCGGCGATCAGCGTAAAGGTGGCGATGATCGACGTCGGGATCGCCAGGGCGGCGATGAGCGTGGAGCGCCAGTTCCACAGGAAGACCAGCACCACCAGCGCGGCCAGGATGGAGCCGATGACCAGGTGTTCCTGCACGGCGTGGGTGGAGGCTTCCACGAACACGGACTGGTCGCGCACGATCCGGAGGGTGTAGCCGGGGGTGAGGACGGGCTGGATCGCCCGCAGGCGCTCCTTGAGGGCGTGCACGACGTTGAGGGCGTTGGTGCCGGACTGTTTCTGGATGGACAGCAGCACGGCCGGCGTCCCGTTGACGTTCGCGGTGGTGACGGGCTCCGCCGCGCCGTCCTCGATGCGCGCCACGTCCCCGACCCTGACCGGCTGGCCGTTGCGCGTCGCCAGCCCCACGTTCGCCAGTTCCTGGGGCGAGGTGATCCGGCTGAGCGCCCGGAGGGTGACCTGCGTGTTGCCCTGGTCCACGTGACCGGCGGGCAACTGCACGTTCTGGTTCTGCACCGCGTGCAGCACCGACGTCACCGGCAGCCCGTAGGACGCCAGGAGGTCCGGGTCGACCCAGACGTTGATCTGCCGCGGCTGGCCGCCGATGAGGGTGACCTGCCCAACGCCGAGGGTGCTCTCCAGCTGGGGCCGCAGCACCTTGTCCGCGAACTCGGAGATGTCCCGCACCGGGCGGTTCGCCGACAGCGCGAGCGTCATCACCGGGAACGCGCTCGGGTCGATCTTGGACACGGTCGGCGGATCGACCCCCGCGGGGAGATCCGGAATGGCGTTGATCTTGTTCTGGATCTCCTGCGCCGCGACGTCGATGTTTTTCTCGAGGACGAACTGCACCATCACGATCGACACGCTCTCGGCCGACGTCGACTGGAGATGGTCGATCCCGCTGACCGAGTTGACCGCGTCCTCGATCTTGTTGGTCACGTCGCTTTCGATCTCTTCCGGCGAGGCGCCGGGATCGGTCACCGTGACCACGATGATGGGGATATCGATGTTGGGCCAGCGCTCGATGTTCAGCTTGGCGTAGGAGAAGACGCCCATGAACACCATCGCCAGGACAATCACCGAGGCGAGAACGGGACGGCGAATCGATAGACCTGCGAGCCCCTGCATGAGTGTTCCTCCTCGAAAACTCCGGGTGGCGCAGCGCTACGGGGTGCGCGGGGTGATCGGCTGGTTGTCGGTGAGCCCGTCCTGGCCCTCGATGACCACGGTGTCCCCCTCGGCGAGGCCCGACGTCACCTCGACCGACCCCTCGTGATGCTCACCGAGTGTCACGCTCTGCCGGATCGCCCGGCCCTCGCGCGCGACGTAGACGATCGGGCCCGAGGTCGCCGTCACCACGGCCTGCTCCGGAATGCTCAAGACCGCGTGGCGCACACCCACGACGATGGCGCCGCGGGCGAACATGCCGGGCCGGAGGATTCCCTGGGGGTTGGGGACCCGGATCTTCACGCCGAACGTCCGGCTGGCCACGTCGGCCGCCGGCCGGATCTCCTCGACGCGCCCGTCGAACACCCTTCCGGGAAGACCGTCCACGGCCATCTGCGCCGCCTGCCCCTGCTGCAGCTCGGACCGGTGCTGCGCGGGCACGATGAATTCGACGTAGACGTCCGCCACCTGACTGAGCACGAACAGCGGGCTCTGGCTTGCGCCGCCGGCCGACGACACGACCTCGCCGGGCTCGACGTTCCGCCGGGTGATCGTTCCGTCGAACGGGGCAGAGATGGTGGACTCGCGCAGCTGCTCGCGGACCATCGCCAGCCCGGCCTCCGCCTGGGCCAGCTGGGCGCGCGCCTGCTGGATGTCTTCCTGCCGGGCGCCGGCGGTCATGATGTTCCAGTTCTGCTTGGCGGAGTCGTAGGCGGCCTGCGCCTGGACGACCTGGGCCTGCGCGACGCGGGCCTGGGTTTCGGCGGAGTCGAGATCCTGCTGGGAGACCGCCCCCTGGGTCTTCAAGGAGCGCATCCGCTGCACGTTGGCCTGGGCAAGGTCCAGCGACGCCTGGGCGGAATGAAGCGCAGCCTCCGCCTGCGAGACCGCATTCGTGACCTGCTGCCGTTCCTGGGGCCTCTGTCCCGCCAAGACCTCGTCCAGCCGCGCGCGGGCGCCCGCCACGTTGGCCTCGGCCTGAGCCTCCTGCGCCTCAAGGTCGGAGGTGTCGAGCCGCAGGAGCGGCGTGCCGGCCGCGACGCGCTGCCCCTCTTCCACCAGGACCGCCGCCACCCGGCCGGAGAGCCTGGACCCGATCTTCGAATCGCGAATGCTCGTCACGGACCCCGAGGCCAGGACCCGGGTCACCGCGTCGATCCGGCGCGCCGCGCCGATCACCACGGACGCGGGAGCCTGGCTCATCACCGCCGCCGGTTGGGCGGCGGGCGGCGCCGGCCGCCCCTTCGACCGTCCGATGAACGTCCCCCCCGCCAAGGCCAGCATGACCATCCCCACAACGACGAGCCGCTCCATTTGGAACCTCCCCCTGACTGTGTTGCCCCAGCGCATCGCAGGCGCCGGCCGGTCAGGCCTGCCGTCCCGACCAAGTGGTCAGGAGATCCTCAACCGCCTGGCCCGCCAGCGCCCTCGCTCGGTCGCGCTTCTCCATGGGAATCCGCCCGGTCATGAGCAGGGCGATGAACCCGTGGAACAGGCTCCAGAGGATCGTCACTTTGCCCTCGACCTCCTCCGCGGTCCGCCCGCCCGGCGGCAGATTCGCCTGAAGCACGTCACGAAAGGTCTCGAAGACCTGCTGGCCCTCGGAGTGCGGATGCTCGTGGCCGGGCCCGCAGAGGTTGACCCCGCCCAGGCCCGAGATGACCTGATACAGTTCGGGATGCTTCCAGACGAAGTTCCAGTAGGCGTCCCCCATCGCCCGCAGGCGTTCGCGCGGGTCTGTGTGCGCATCGCGCGCGGCGATCAGGTCGGCCAGGAAGATCTCGAAGGCCTCGCGGGCCTCCTCTTCCATCAGCGCTTCCTTGCTCTCGAAGTACTCGTAAATGGCCGGAGGGCTGTATTCGATCTTCTCGGCCACCCTCCGGATCGTGACGGCCTGCCACCCCTCCTTGGCCGCGATCGCGCGGGCCGAGTCGAGGATGGACTGCCGCATCTCCAGCCGCTCCCGATCCCGCCGTTCTTTGACCCCCATCCCTTTGCCACCAACCTCTGTGTGTCGTTTGCCCCATCCCGGTTTGGAGCCCCCGGAGGGGGGCAACCTCTGCTAGGCGTCTCTGGTTAGTCGTCGAATGTACGAAATCCTAACATGATTCAATTAACTTGTCAATGGTTATTTAACGCCGTTAAATAATATGATGTACGGCCAAAATAGCGGCCGAAGCTACTACCGCCCGAGTGAATTGGTGGGTAGTTGGAAAACGAGGTTACGAGGCCGCGCTGAGGCGGTCGAACCCGGCCTCCAGATCCGCGATCAGGTCCTCGGCCGCTTCGAGCCCCACGTGCAGCCGCAGGAGCAGCCCCGGTTCCCTCCAGGGACGGGCGGTCCGGTTCGCGGCGGGCGATGTGGGAATAATGAGGCTCTCGAATCCCCCGAAGCTGGCGCCAATCTTGAAGAGGCGGAGCCCGTCGAGCATCGCGGCGACGGCGCCGGTGGACGCCGTGCGCAGGAGCACCCCAAACAGGCTGGAGGCGCCCAGGAAATCCCGCTTCCACAGCGCGTGGCCGGGGGTCTCCGGCAGGGCCGGGTGGAGGACCCGGGCGACCTCGGGGCGCCGCGCCAGCCAGTGGGCCACCTCGAGCGCCGAGCGCTCGTGGCGGCGGAGGCGCACCGCCAGCGTGCGCAGTCCCCGCAGCGTTTCGTAGCAGAGGTCCGGAGCGACGCAGTCGCCGAAATCGCCGAGACCGTCTTTGACCGTGCGGAAGTGCTCCTCGGTGCGCGCCGTGATCACGCCGAGGAGGAGGTCCGAGTGGCCGGCGAGGTACTTGGTCGCCGCCTGGATCTCCACATCCACGCCGTGTTCGAACGACCGGAAGTTCAGCGGCGTCGCCCAGGTATTGTCGAACAGCACCACCGCGCCGCGTTCGTGCGCCGCCCGGGCGATCGCGGGCACGTCCTGCACTTCGAACGTCTGGGACCCCGGCGACTCCGCGTAGACCACCCGCGTCCGGGGCCGCATCAGCGCGCCGATCTCCGCCCCGGCATGCGGGTCGTAGAAGGTCACCTCGACCCCGAACCGGGCCAGCACCGACGTGCAGAAGGTTCGTGTCGGCTCGTACACCGTGTCGGCCACCAGGAGGTGATCGCCCTGGCGCAGGAACGCCGTCAGCGCCTGGGTAATGGCCGAGAGCCCCGAGGAGGTGATGAGCGAGCGATGGCCGCCCGAGAGCTCCGCGACGGCCTCCGCCAGCGCGAACGTGGTCGGGGTGCCGTGGGTGCCGTAGTAGAAGCCCGTGTACTTGCGCTCGCGCCGGCGCTCGAACTCCGCGGTCGTCGGGAACAGGATCGTCGAGGCGCGGTACACGGGGGGGTTCACCACGCCGAAGTTCTTCCCGGGATCTCGGCCGGCATGCACCAGCCTCGTCTCAGGCTTCATCGCTCCTCCCTCTGATCGGGGACACGCCGGGTCCGGCGCGTCGCGCCATCAGACCGCCGCGGGCCGCGGCCGCGCCACGACTTCGAGCTTCACCTCGGTCGCGACCGCGACCGTCCGGTAGAGGGGTCAGCGCGCCTGCCAGACCTCGACGAGCCGGTCGGCCGCCGCCTTGTCCACGCCGTGGATCTCGAAGCGCATCGCGATGGCCTGGAATCGGGCCGGATTGGCCGCGCGGGTGCCCGTGATCGTGATCTCCATCCCGGTCAGCGGCATCCCGGCTTCCTTCGCGTACTTCTCGATCAGCGTCACGCCGCAGGAGGAGATCCCGGCCAGGAACGCCTCGCTGTTGGTCAAGGCCTCGCTGGGGCCCGATGAGGAGTCGAGGACAAAGTGGTGTGTGCGCGCGCTGTTGAGCGCGCGCCCCGGCAGGCCGATCGAGCGGGTCCGGACCGTGTCGACCATGTTGTGTTCAGCCACGGGAATCCTCCGCGGTATCGATATGTGCGGGGTGTCTTCGATGGTGTCCCGCTCCCGATCCTGCCTGGCGCACGGCCCGGCGGGGGCGGTCCCGGCGCGGCCGGATCGGCGCGAGGGAAGGCCGACGCGCCCTGAGCCGGGAGGGCCGCGCGAAGAGCCCGCGGGCGCTACAGGGAACTCAAGAACTGGAAGAGGTCTTCCTTTTGTTGGTGGGAGAGCCTCTGGTAGCGCTCCGTGACCTCGCCGGCCTCGCCCTTGTGCCGGAGAATGGCGTCGCGGAAGGTGAGCGACGCGCCGTCGTGCATGAGCCTGGTCTGCATCCGAACCCCCCACAACGGCGCGGTCCGGATGCGGTTCGCCGTGTCCTGGAGGTCCTGGATCGAGAGGTTCTTCCAGCTGATCGTGCGCATCTTTGGCCCGTAGTGCTCCTGGGCGGCAATCACGATGCCGTCTCCCGTCCCCACGTCGTGGAGCAGGAAATCGCTGAAGGGGTGGAAGGTCTTCCCGCCGAGGACCGCCGGGATCGTGAACGTCCCCCCGTTGATCTTCGTGCCCGCCGGCGCGGTGGTCAGGGATCGGACGTGGCAGATCGCGCACCCGATCGAGTCAAAGACCTGGGACCCGCGCACGGCGCTGGGCGTGGCCGCGAGCACCGCGTCGCGGGGCGGAGCCTTGGCGGCCCGCATGAAGCGCGTAAAATGGTCGATGTCCTCGAGCCCGTCCGAGCCCGGCCGGTTGTTCGGCTCCTGCGCGGTGTTGCAGAGCGCGGTCACCTCATCCGGGAACAGCCGGCTCGTGATGCCCATCTCGTTCAGATAGGCGTCGCCGGAAAACGAGAGCAGGCTGGCCTGTTGATCCTTCCAGCCGAACCGCCCGATCCCCGTCCGCCCCGGGGCCTCCAGGATGGGGACAAAGATCGCGTGCCCGTGAATCCTGCCGCGGCTCTCGCCCGGCTGCCGGCCCGCCAGCTCGATCAGCGTCCGGTCCGCCACCGCTTCCACAAACCCGTCGCCAAGGAGGTTGAGCGAGACCCGGGTCGTGCGGATGGTTTCCGTCAGGGGCACGCGCTCCTGAATCTCCGTGTCCGGGAACTGGCCGTTGGGACAGACGGCGCGGTCGTTCACGAGCGTGCGGCCGGCGATGATCACGGTTCCGCGCGCAATGGGAATCCTCGGCTCCTGGAACCGCCCATCGGGACCGCGATGGCCCACGCGCAATTCTGTGACCTGGCTGGTCGCCCCGGACACCGGGGACTGGTGGCACTCGCGGCAGGATTGAGCGTTGTAGAGGGGGCCCAGCCCGTCGTCCAACGCCTCGACCTCGTCGAACGTCTTCAGGTCCGCCTGGTGGATCGCCTCGTCCACCATGCCGTTGCTCTTGTTGTCGAACCCCGAGGGCGCCTCCGGCGGCGGCGCGGCCACGGCCGCAGCCACGATGCCCACCAGCCCCACGACAGCCGCGTACCTCACGGGATCTCTCCGTTCCCGCCACCCGGCGAGCCCCTATGGCATCTTGCTGCTATTGTGGAGTATGCCCCTCTCCCCGGCGGCCCAAACTCCGGCGCCGGCGCGATGTCGTGCCCCGCGTCCCCGCTACAGAGATCTCAGGAACTGAAAGAGTTCTTCCTGCTGACCGGAGGAGAGGTTTTCAAAGCGCAGCGTGACATCGTTGGCCTCGCGCCGGTGGCGCAGGATCGCATCGCGGAACGTCAGCGACAGCCCATCGTGCATCAGCCTGGTCTGCATCCGGACGCCCCACAGGGGCGCGGTCCGGATCTTGTCCGCGGTGTTGTAGAAATCACCCGCCGACAGATTTCTCCAACCGACGCTGTACGCTCTGCGACCGTAGTGCTCCTGGAAGGACTGGACGATGCCGTCGCCGGTGCCCACGTTGTGCAGCAGGTAATCGCTGAAGGGATGGAAGGCCTTTCCCCCCAGGGCCGCGGGAATCGTAAACATCCCCCCGTTGATCTTCGTGCCCGCCGGCGCGGTGGTCAGGGTTCGGACGTGACAGATGGCGCAGCCGACGGCGTCGAAGATCTGGGATCCGCGCATGGCGCTCGCCGTCTCCGCGAGCACCGCGTCGCGGGGGGGAGCCTTCGCGGCCCGGATGAAGCGGGTGAAGTGGTCGATGTCCTCGAGTCCGTCCGATTCCGGCCGGTTGTTCGGCTCCTGCGCGGTATTGCAGAGCGCCGTCACCTCGTCCGGCTGCAGCCGGCTGGTGATGCCCATTTCGTTCAGGTAGGCGTCGGCGGAAAACGACAGCAGGCTGGCGTGCTGGTCCTTCCAGCCGAACCGCCCGATCCTCGTCTCCCCGGGGGCCTCAACGACGGGGACGTAGAGCGCCTGCCCCCGGATCTTCCCGCCGCTCTGGGCGGGCTGCCTGCGCGCCACGTTGATGAGCGTCTCGTCCGCCACCGCCTCGACGAAGCCGTCACCCAGGAGGCCAAGCGAGACCCGCGTCGTCATAATGGTTTCCGTCAGCGGCACGCGTTCCTGAATCTCCGTGTTCGAAAACTGGGCGCTGGGGCAGATGGCGCGGTCGTTCACGAGCGAGCGGCCGGCGATGACCACGGTTCCGCGCGCAATGGGGATCGAGGGATTCTCGAACCGACCGCCGGCGCGGTGGCCGACCCGCAACTCCGTGATCTGGCTGGTCGCCCCCGAGACCGGGTTCTGGTGGCACTCGCGGCAGGATTGGGCGTTGTAGAGAGGGCCGAGCCCATCGTCCACCCCCTCCACCTCGTCAAACCTAGACTGGTCGGTCTGGTGGGTCGTGCTGTCCACCAGGCCGTTGCTCACGCCGTCGAAAGCCGAGGGAGCCTCGGGCAGCCGCGTCGCCGCCGTGACAAGGGCCAGTAAACCCACAAGGAACGGATACTTCATGGCTGTTCTCCCGTTTGCGCTGATCGATCAGGCAGATGCCTTACGGATTATCCCTACAGGCGGGTTTGGTACCCCTTTACTTTCGGGACTAGACTATTCCGCCTAAGTGACATGTAACTTGCCTTACTGCAAAGTGACATCGAGGTTGCCTACCGCCAGGAGATTGGCGCGAACTGGGAGATCAGGACTGGCGGGGAGGGTTTCCGAGGGCGAAGCGGCTGGGCGCGAGATGGACGGCGCCCCGGGCCTCGTCGATGCCTTCAAGGACGAGGAGCGACACGTGCCGGTCGACGAGCTTGTCTTTGGGCTCGGCCGCCTCGAGCAGAACCCCGATCCCGACGACCTCCGCCTGGAACTCGCGCATCAGATCGTAGACGCCCCGGGCGGTGCCGCCCCCGCGGAGGAAGTCGTCGATGAACAGCGCGCGGGCGCCCGGTGGAACGGCGCGCAGGGGCAGGGTCATCGACTGCATCGTTCGAGACGATCCCGAGACGTAGTTCACGCCCACGGACGGTCCCTCCGTGCGGATACCGCCGCGGCGCGCCGTGACGAGCGGCACGTTGAAGGCGCGCGCGGTCATGAGCGCGAGCGGGATCCCCTGCACCTCCATCGAGAGCACCACATCGGGGCGGCGCTCCGCGAAGAAGGTGGCAAAGACCTCGCCGAGCGACACCACCAGGCTGGGCAGCGAGAGCAGGTCGGCGGTGTACAGGAATCCCCCCGGAAGGATGCGGGCTGGGTCCCGGAGCCGGCGGACGAGGTCTTCGGCGATCGCCCGAATCTGCTCGGCCGTCCGGAACGGGGTGTACCGGACGCCCCCGGTCGCTCCGGCCAGCGTCTCGATCCGTCCCAACTGAAACCGCTCGCAGGTCTGGCGGAGCGAGGCGATGTCCTCGCTGATCGTCGACTTGGCGGCGCCCAGCGCGCCCGTGAACGTCCCCAGGGGAACGACGGTGTGCGGCTCCTGAAACAGCCGGTGGGCGATGGTCACCATACGGTCTCCCCGGCGCAGCCGTCTCACCACCTCGCCATGCCCTCCGCGCCGCGGGGAGACGGCGCCCGGGGATCTCGGGCCATCCGCTCGAGGACGACGGCGAGCATCGCCGGGGTGTCGATGTCCATGCAGATCTCGGGGCTGGCGCAGATGAGCGCGCGCGCCCGCACCCCGAGCAGGCCGGCCGCCCGGCGTTCGAGCCCGTCCACGCGGAGAGTCCCCGCCAGGAGACCCACGAGCGCGCCGAGGCCGAACATCCGCGCCAGCTCCCACGGCCGCTTCCGGGCGCGGATCGCCCGCTCGATCACGGGCCGCGCCCGCGCGAACGCCTGGGGCCCGATGAGGATGAGGCTCCCGCCGGTCAGCGTCCCATCCCGGAGGCGAACAAAGGTCTTCCGCGCACGGGGGAACTCGCGGATCACATCTTCGCGGCGCACCACCCCGTACACGATCTCCGCGTCGAGGGCCTGCGCCGCCCGGACGAACGCGTCGACGGCACGGGGGGTCACCAGGGGAATGTCCGCGCCGGCGGCCAGGACCGGCCCGGCGCCACCGAGCGCATCCAACCCGGCGGCCACATTGTCCAGCATCGTGCCGCCCTCGCCCACGGCAACGTCGACACAGGCGGCGACCGCCGGCGGCAAGGGGAGCGGACCGACCAGGGCGATCCGCCGGATGGACGCGGCCTGCCGCAGGGCGGCCAGGACGAACTCCACCATCGGACGGCCCAGGAGGGGAAGGAACGCCTTGTTGGGGATGCCTTCGCCGAGCGCGGGATCGGGCCGGCCTCCCGCCAGCACGAGCGCGTCGGGCATCCCCCGACCTACCGCTCCTCGGAAAAGGTCCGGGTGAGGAACACCTCGACGTCGGGCATCGCGGCAAGCGCGCCGCAGATTTCTGTCGCCGCCGCTTCGTTCGCGGCCATGGCGTACACGGCGGGGCCCGTCCCCGACAGCGACACCCCGAGCGGGCGCAGGGCGGCCATGCGCTCGCGGAGCGCGCCGACGATCGGATGGCTGGCGACCACGACATCTTCGAACACGTTGCAGAGCAGCTGCCCAACGACGCGGGGGTCCTCGGCCTCCAGCGCCCGGACCACGCGCTGGGTGTCCGGGCGCTTCCGCACGGCCCCGTGGTCCAGCGCCTTGTAGGCCCACTCGCTCGTGATCTGGACGGTGGGCCGGGCGATCACCACCCAGGTCGTGGGCAGCGGCCGGAGCATCCGGACCCGCTCCCCCCGCCCCATCGCCAGGGCGGCGCCGCCGATCAGAAAGAACGGCACATCCGATCCGATCTTCCCGCCGAGGTCCATCAACTGCCGGTCGTCCAGGCGGAGCTTCCACATCTGGGCCAGGCCGAGCAGCGTCACGGCGGCGTCGCTCGATCCCCCGCCCAGCCCGGCCGCCACGGGGATCTGTTTGGACAGCTCGATCTCGACGCCCCGGGGGACCTGGAAGGTTTCCTGCAGCAGGTTCGCCGCCCGGTGCACGATGTTCTGCCGCTCGGGGGGAACATCGGGGCTGGCGCAGCGGACCGAGATCCCCTCGCCGTTCTCCCGAAGAATGATCGTATCGTGGAGCTCCACCGTATGCAGGATCGTCTCGATGTCGTGATACCCGTCGGGGCGATCACCGAGCACATCCAGGGTCAGGTTGATCTTCGCATACGCGTTGAGGCGCAGCTGCTTCACAAGGGTCCACCCCCCCTCTCAAAACACAAACCGCGGGGCCGCAGCGCGCGGCCTCGCGGGATCGACAGCGGGCAGAGCCCGAAGCCATTTCCAGCTCGGTGCATGGCACCTCTCCCTTCGAGGCGCCGCCCCGGCCATCCTTCCGGGCTCCTGCTCGCGGCGGGGCCGGATTGGGCCCGCGCTTGACACCCCAAGGGAAATAACTATGATGGAGGTTATGGTGTCGTTCTCCGGCGATTCTCCGGCGCGTCCCGACAGGCCCGCGGCCGCGTCGGAGACCGCGGAGATCCCGCTCGACCCGGCCGCAGAGGCCAAACCGCGCCGGCGGTGGGAACGCCCCATCCGGTGGGGGCAGGTTGGCATCCAGATCGTGGCCGCCTGCCTCATCGGCGCCGTCGCGGGCATCGGGCTCAGCATGACCCCGCTGCGGATCGCGCTCCCCTGGTCCCTGCTGCTGAGGCAGCGCACCAACGTCCTGATCATGGGGCTGGACCGCACCGTCAGCGAACGGAATCCCAAGATCGTGTACCCAGTGACCAGGACCACCACGCTCGTTGCCGCCAGCTTCGACCCCGCTTCCCGTCGCGTCTACCTGCTCAGCGTGCCGCGGGACACCCGGACGAGCATCCCGGGACACGGGATCACCAAGATCAACGCCGCCCACGCGTACGGCGGCACGCGGCTCTCGATTCGGACCGTGGAGAACGTCCTCGGGGTGCGGTTCCCCTACTACATCGAGCTGACCGAGCGCGGGTTCGTGCGCCTGATCGACGCCGTCGGCGGCGTGAACGTCCGCATCGAGAAGAATCTGGACTACGACGATAACTGGGACGGCCTGCACATCCACCTGAAGAAGGGATACCGCCGCCTCGGAGGCAAGGCCGCCATGGAGTACGTGCGGTTCCGGCACGATCCGCTGGGAGACATCGGGCGGATCAAGCGCGGGCAGCAGGTGATGAACGCGCTGCTCGATGAGCTCCGGCGGCCCAGGATCGTCACCCGCCTGCCGCGCATGCTGCGCGTGTTCCGCGAGGACGCCCGGACGAACCTCTCCCGTCCCCAGCTCGTCAGCTTGGCGCTGTTCGGCGCCGGGCTTGGGCCCGGTGGGGTGGTGCGCGAAACGCTGCCGGGAAGTTTTGGCCAGAGCGACTGGATCCCCGATCTCCCCCGGGATCACAGCCTGGTGACGCGGATGTTCTACGACGTGGATGCCGAAGCGCTCGCGCACACCACAGCCGAACTTCTCGCCTCCCCCGCGAACCCGGACGCCGCGGGCGATGCGCTGGCCAGGGTCACCGCCTTGGGGGTCCGGCTGGTGGGGTTCGCCACCAGCTCCTCCGATTCGCCCACGGCCGTGATCCTTCACCACGGCGACCGCCGCGTGGCGGAGATCGTGGCCGCCCTCGTGGGCGCGCGGACGGTCATCGACAGTCCCTCGACGAGCGGTCCGGACCTCACGGTGATCCTGACCGATACCACCACGGCGATCCCCGCCCCCGCCCCGCTCCCCCGGCAATAACTCCGTTACGGCGGAGGGCGCAGGTGGGGGAACAGCGCCCGGGCCAGAGAGGCAAACGCGGCCAGGCCGAGGGTCTCCGCCCGCGCGCGCGGATCGACTCCGGCCTCGGCGCAGGCGCGCTCCACCACCCCACGCGGCAGGTCGAGGCCCGCCGCCAGCGCATTCGAGAGCATCTTGCGGCGCTGCCCGAACCCCGCGGTCACGATCCGGAAGAACGTCTGTTCATCGGGAACGGACGCGGGAGGTGTGCGGTGGGGCTTCAGCTCCACGAGCGCTGAGGCCACCTTCGGCCTCGGTAAGAACGCGCCGGGAGGGATGCGGGCTAGAATCCTGGGGGCCGCGTGATACTGCGTGGCGACCGAGAGGATCCCGTAGTCGCGTCCCCCCGGCGGGGCGGCGATCCGCTCGGCCACCTCGCGCTGGACGGTCACGACGAGGAGCGTGAGGCCGAGCGGGGCCTCCAGCAGCCGCATCAGCACGGCCGAGGCGATGTTGTAGGGGAGGTTGGCCACCACCTTACGGGGCGCATCCGGCGGGCCATCGAAGAGCGCGGCGGGCGGCAGAGCAAGGACATCCCCCGGGACGATGCGCACATTCGGACGGCCGCCGACGGTGGTGTGAAGCGCCTCCAGGAGTCCGCGGTCGACCTCGACGGCGGTCACCCAGCCGGCGCGCTCCGCCAGCCCGGCGGTCAGCGTGCCCACCCCCGCTCCGACCTCGAGCACGCTGTCCGATGGGGTCAGGGCGGCGGCGGCGAGCGTCCGGCCGAGCGCCTGGGCGCTGACGAGGAAATGCTGGCCCCACCGCTTCGACGGCCGGATCCCGAACTGCCTGAGGATTGCCCGCGTGCCGGCGGGGGTGGCCAGGTCGCGAGCGCTGGTGGATGCCGGGCCCTGCCCCAGGGGCCGCCCCCGATATCAGCCTTCGGCTTACCTTGGCTCTATTCCAGGCTTCGATCGGCCTTCGATCGGCCTACGGTTTGCCGAGGATGTACACCGTCACATTTCGGCGGCCGAACTGGATGGCCTCCTCGTAGGTGTTGAAGCAGAGATCGATGCGGCGCCCGCGGATGGCCCCGCCGACGTCCCCCGCGATCGCGTCCCCGTACCCGTCGACATGCACGCGCGTCCCCAACGGGATCACATAGGGGTCGACGGCCACCACGCCGCGCCGGGCGGGAAGCCCAAACGCGGTCACGTTGCCAACCGCGCCCCCGTAGTTGTTCGGACCCGGATAGTAGGCGGTGGCCTCCATGATCATGACCTCCTTGCCGGCGTACGGGCCCTGGGTCACGATCACCGGCCGGGTACCGATGGCGATCACCCGGGGGATCGGGGGCATGACGAGGGCTTCCTCGAGCGTCTGCACCGTGACCGGACGCCCGTCGGCATACTCCACCCACACCGTCCGATTCATGAGCCCGGGCTCCCCGGCGGACCGCAGCACCTGGCGCCCTTTCAGCAGGGTGGTATCCCGAACAATCTCGGTGGGGAACGGAAAGGCACTGTGCTCGACCCAGGTCCGCGTGTCCCGCCGCTCGACCGTCACCCGCATATCTGGGGCAAGTTTGGTCGAGGGATCAGGGTAGACCCGGTCCTGGGGACGGACCTCGACGTTCATGGCGGTCAGGGCTTCGCCCACCGTGGCGGCGGGCAATCGAACCTGTTGCGGGATTCCGCCTACGGTCACGGTCAGGGGAACGACCCGCACGATGCTGATTTGAATCCCCGGCCAGATCGCCGCCTCCACCGGAGGGTCGATCCGGTCGGCCGGATCGACGGCGACCTGGGCTTCCCGAAGGACGTCGCCTACGGTCTGGCGGAGCGTGCTGAACGACCGGGTCTCGCCGTCGACCGTAAGGTAGACGGACTTGCCGAGCACCAGGTGCCACAGGCTTGGGTTCGACACGAAGGGCAGGAGCAGACCCGAGACGAGGATCCCGACCAGGAGGTGGGTCAGAAACGCCCACCCAAATCGGTGGTGCTTCAGGACTTCGATCTCACTGGCAGTCGATGGCAGGACAGCCGGCGCGATGGCTTCTCCCCCCCTTCCATTCGCCCGCTAGATAGCCCCGCGCTGGCGGGGCCCGCCGCCGCATATCTCAGATGGTACGGATCGATAAGGTCTGCCTGAGTTCTATGCGCCGGCGGTATGCTGCGACGGTCAGGGGGTGGGGTATGGGTTATGTGATATAGACTTTATTCTACGGTTGCCACTATATCATATAGACAAAATTCAATGCAATAGTCCTTTTGGATAGAGAGGGTGGCCTGGCAGATGAAGCAGATTACGTCGAGGGCTCCTCGCGAGGCGGATGTCGTGGGCGTTCGACCAATTCCAGCAGGACACCATGGGCCTGGCCCGGGTGCAGGAATGCGACCCGCGTCCCATGGGCTCCAGGGCGTGGGACTTGATCGATGGCGCGCATCCCTGAGGCCGTCGCGAGGGCCAACGCACGTTCGATATCATCGACCTCGATCGCAATGTGATGGATCCCCTCCCCGCGCGTCGCGAGGAACCGGCTCAGCGGGCCCTCCTGGGCGGCCGGCTCGAGGAGCTCGATCTCGGCGTCCGCGACTCGGATGAAGGTCATGCGGACGTGCTCGCGATCCAGCGACACCCGCGGGGCCGGCGAAAGCCCCAATCGCGCGTAGAAGGGCTCTGCGGCATCGAGGCGGCGCACGATGACGCCGAGATGGGCCAGCCGGGCCTTACCTTTGGCCCACTCCTCGCTTCGATTGGCCTTACCTATGCCCCACTCCTCGCTTCGATTGGCCTTACCCACCGGCGCCCGCCGCCATCAGTTCCTCGGCGGCGGTGTAAGGATCCAGTTCGCCGCGGGCCACCCGCGTGGCCAGTTCGTCCATCCGGCCGGCGCTGATCCGGGCGAGGAAGCGCTCCTCGATGATCTCGATGATCTCCCGCCGTCGCCGGGCCTGGCGCCGGGCCATCAAGAGTCCGTGCTCGATCAGGGACGCCCGGTGCCGCTCGAGGGCCTGGAGGATCTCCTCCACCCCCCTGCCCTCGGAGGCGACGGCCCGGAGAACGGCAGGCCGCCACGCGCCGCGGTCGGGGGCCAAACCCAGCATCATCTCGATCTCGGCCGCGGCCTTGTCGGCCTCGCCCCGGTCGGCCTTGTTGACCACAAAAACGTCCCCGATCTCCATGATTCCGGCTTTGAGGGTCTGGACGCTGTCCCCCAGCCAGGGCACGGTCACCAGCACGACCGTGTCCGCCGTGCCGGCAATGTCCACCTCGGCCTGGCCGGCCCCGACCGTCTCGATGAAGATGACGTCGCAGCCGTAGGCATCCAGCACCGCGACCGCCCCGGCGGTCGCAGGCGCCAGGCCGCCGAGGCGGCCCCGGGTCGCCATGCTGCGCACGAAGACCCCGGAGTCGGTGCTGTGGTCCTGCATCCGGATCCGGTCGCCCAGGATGGCCCCGCCGGTAAACGGGCTCGTCGGATCGACGGCGACCACACCGACGCGGCGGCCCTGGGCCCGCAGCACCCGAATGAGCGCGTTGACCAGGGTGCTCTTGCCGGCCCCCGGGGGGCCGGTGACGCCGACCACGTGGGCGCGTCCGGTGTGGCGGTGCAGCGCCCTCAGCGCCGGCACCGCGTCGTCGCTCCGGCTCTCCAGCAGCGAGATCAGGCGCGCGGCCGCCTGGGGGGACCCCTGCAGGACCCCGTCGGCAAGGGTCAGGGCGACGTTCATCGGGCTCACACCACGGCCGGCGGCCGGTAGACCCCAAACCGCCCCCGCAGCGTCTCGCAGATCTCCCCGATGGTGGCGTACGCCCGCACGCACTCCAGGATCGGCGGGAGCAGGTTGTCGCCGCCCGAGGCCACCCCGTCCAGCGCCCGCAGCGCCGCCTGCACCCGCTCACCGTCGCGCCGCGCGCGCAATGCGGCCAGCCGGGCCTTCTGGCGGCTGACCACGGCGGGGTCGACCTTGAGAATGGCCGGGACCTGCCCGGCCGCCTGCTGGAAGCGGTTCACGCCCACGACCACCCGGCGGCCGGACTCGATCTCCTGCTGCTCGCGATAGGCGGCCTCGCCGATCTCGCGCTGGACGTACCCCTGCTCGATCGCCCGCAGCATCCCGCCCATCCGCTCGATCTGGTCGAGGTACGCCTGCGCCCGCCGCTCGATCTCCGCGGTGAGGTGCTCCACGTAGTAGGACCCCGCCAGCGGATCCACGGTGGAGGCCGCCCCGCTCTCGTGCGCGATGATCTGCTGCGTGCGGAGCGCGAGCAGCGCCGCCTCGTCGGTCGGCAGGGCCAGCGCCTCGTCCAGCGCGTTGGTGTGGAGCGACTGGGTCCCCCCCAGCACGGCGGCCAGCGCCTGCAGGGCGACGCGCACGACGTTGTTCCTGGGCTGCTGCGCGGTCAGCGCCACCCCGGCGGTCTGGGTGTGGAACCGCAGCATCTGCGACCGGGGGTCTCTGGCGCCGAACCGGTCGCGCATGATCCGGGCATAGAGGCGGCGGGCGGCCCGGTACTTGGCGGCCTCCTCGAAGACGTTCATCTGCGCGTCGAAGAAGAACGCGAGGTGCGGCGCGAACCGGTCGACGGCCATCCCGGTGTCCCGCACCGCCTCGACGTAGGCGATCGCGTTCCCGAGCGTGAACGCCACCTCCTGGACCGCCGTCGCCCCGGCCTCCCGGATGTGGTACCCGCTGATGCTGATCGGGTTCCACCGCGGCAGGCGCGCGGCGCAGTAGGTGCACGTGTCGGCGACCAGCCGCAGGGACGGGCCGGGCGGGTAAATGTAGGTGCCGCGGGCGATGTACTCCTTGAGGATGTCGTTCTGCGTGGTGCCGGCGCACCGGTCCGCCGGCACGCCCCGGCGCTCCGCCGCCGCGAGGTACATGCACAGGAGGATCGCCGCGGTGGCGTTGATCGTCATCGAGGTGCTGACGCGGTCGAGCGGGATCCCGTCGAAGAGCACCTCCATGTCGGCCAGGGAGTCGATGGCCACCCCCACCTTGCCCACCTCGGCCTCCGCCAGGGGGTGGTCGCTGTCGTAGCCCATCTGGGTGGGCAGATCGAAGGCGATCGAAAGGCCGGTCTGCCCCTGCTCCAGGAGGTACCGGTACCGGCGGTTGGACTCCTCGGCTCCCGCGTATCCCCCGTACTGGCGCATCGTCCACAGCCGGCCGCGGTACATGGTGGGATGGATGCCGCGCGTAAACGGGTATTCGCCCGGGAATCCAATGTCGCGCTCGGCGTCCACCGCGGCGGCATCCTCCGGGGTGAACACCGGCTTCACCGGAATGCCGGATGGGGTCCGAACGTCCTCCCGGCGGCCCATGCCTCAGCCCATCGTGATCAGCAGCTGGCCGGCGGCGAGTTCCTGACCCGGCGAGACATGCACCCGCCGGACGGTGCCGGCGTGCGGCGCGCGGATCTCCATCTGCATCTTCATCGCTTCTATTATAGCCAGCGGCTGCCCGGCCACCACCTGGGCGCCCTGGTCGACCGGCACGGCGAGCAGGAGCCCGGGCATCGGCGCCCTGATCTCCCCCTGCCGCGCCGGGGCCGCGGCCCCGCGCGCGGCGGCCGCCCCCACCCCCGTCCGGGTGACCTCGGCGACCTCGGTGCGTCCGTCGAGCTCGAAGACCCACGGCCCCGCGCGGTCCCGCACCGCGAGGCGATGGGAGGCGCCGTCGACGATCAGGGTGTAACACGCGGGCACGATCTCGATCAGGTCCACCCGATGGGTCCGTCCCGACAGGGTGACGGCGAGCGTGCCGCCGGTGTCGTCGATCCCGACGTCGAACTCCTCCTCCCCCAGCCGGACCCGGCAGGTCCTCATGCCAGCCCGTCCTGGCGCGCCGCCCGGCCCCACGCGCCCGCGTCTTGAGGCGGCAGGAGCGGGGGGCGGCGGTCGTCACGAGCGGCAAGCGCCGCCGCGGCGAGCGCGGCCAGCCAGCGGCCGGGCGAGGCGTCCGGCCGCCGGGAGGGCGCGGCCCACTCCTCCTCCACGAACCGGGTGTGGTAGTGACCCGACCGGAAGCCCGGATGCGCCAGGGTCCAGAGGTGGAACGGGATCGTCGTGAGGACGCCGGTGACGACCGTCTCGCGCAGCGCGCTCCCGAGGCGGGCGATCGCCTCGTCCCGGGTCGGTCCCCAGGCGATCACCTTCGCCAGCAGCGGGTCGTAGAACCGGGTGATCTCCATCCCGGGCGACAGCGCGGCGTCGACCCGGACACCCGGGCCGCCGGGCAGCACGACCTCCCCGATCCGCCCGACCGACGGCAGGAACTCGTGGTCGACATCCTCGGCGGAGATCCGGCATTCGATCGCGTGCCCGCGGGGCCGCACGTCGCCCTGGCGGAACGGGAGCGGCTCTCCTTCTGCGACCCCGAACTGCAGCGCCACCAGGTCGAGCCCGGTGACCCACTCGGTGACGGGGTGCTCCACCTGCAGCCGGGCGTTGATCTCCAGGAAATAGAACGCCCGCCCCGACACGAGGAACTCGACGGTCCCGGCATTGCGGTACCCGACCGCGCGCGCGGCGGCGAGCGCCGCCTTCCCGATCGCCTTCCGGAGCTCCGGCGTGAGCGCGGGGGCGGGAGACTCCTCGATCAGTTTCTGGTGCCGCCGCTGGATCGAGCACTCCCGCTCTCCCAGGTGGACGACCGCGCCGTGGGCGTCCGCGAGGATCTGCACCTCGACGTGCCGCGGACGGTCCAGCCACTGCTCCAGATAGATGCGGTCGTCCCCGAATGCCGTTCGCGCCTCACCGCGCGCCAGGAGCAGCGCCCCGACGAGTTCCGAAGGCCGCTCGACGAGGTGGATGCCCTTTCCTCCGCCGCCGGCGGCCGCCTTGATCAGCACCGGGAACGTGAGATCCTTCGCCGCCTGCATCGCCGCGGCGTCGCTCAGCAGATCGGTCCCCGACAGCACGGGCACGCCCGCCGCGAGGGCGGCGCGACGGGTCCGGGATTTATCGCCGCACAGGGCGAGGGCGGCGGCCGGCGGCCCGATGAAGGTCAGGCCGGCCTCCTCGCAGGCCTCGGCGAAGGCCGGGTTCTCGGACAGGAACCCGTACCCCGGGTGCACCGCGTCGGCGCCGCACCGGCGCGCGGCGCCCACGATCGCCGAGATGTTGAGATACGAGTCGGCGGGGGCGGCGCCCCCGACCCGGTAGGCTTCGTCCGCCGCGTGCACGTGGAGGGCGGCGCGGTCGGCGTCGCTGTAGATCGCCACCGCGGTGCGCCCGCCCGCGCGGCAGGCCCGGATGACGCGCAGGGCGATCTCTCCCCGGTTGGCAATGAGGATCTTGCGCAGAGGGCGGGCGGCCGTGGTCACGGCGTGGCGGCTAGAGCGGGATGTTCCCGTGCTTCTTTGGCGGGTTGCGGTCGCGCTTGCCCTCGAGCATGCGCAGCGCCGAGATCAGCCGCGGGCGGGTCTCGCGGGGCTCAATGATGTCGTCCAGATACCCGCGGCCGGCCGCGACGTACGGGTTGGCGAACTGCCGGCGGTACTCGGCGACGAGCCGCGCGCGCGTCCCCTCCGGATCGCCCGCCTCGGCCAGTTCGCGGCGAAAGATGATGTCGATGGCGCCCTCCGGACCCATCACGGCGATCTCGGCGGTGGGCCAGGCGAGGTTCAGGTCGCCCCGGATGTGCTTGCTGGACATCACGTCGTAGGCCCCGCCGTACGCCTTGCGGGTGATCACGGCCAGCTTCGGCACGGTGGCCTCGCAATAGGCGAACAGCAGCTTGGCGCCGTGCCTGATGATCCCGCCGTGCTCCTGCCCCGTGCCCGGCATGAACCCGGGCACATCGACAAACGTCACGAGGGGGATGTTGAAGGCGTCACAGAACCGGACGAACCGGGCGCCCTTGACGGAGCTGTTGATGTCGAGCGCGCCGGCCAGCGCCTCCGGCTGCTGCGCCACGATGCCGACGGACCGGCCGTCCAGCCGGGCAAACCCGGTGAGGAGGTTCTGGGCGAAGCGCTCGTGGACCTCGAGAAACTCGCCGCCGTCGACGACGCGCCGGATGACCTCGCGCATGTCGTACGGGCGGTGGGGATCCTCCGGGACGACCGCGTCCAGCGCCGGATCCATCCGGTCGGGCGGATCCGCGCACGGGACGCGCGGGGGACCCTCCTGGTTGTTCTGCGGGAGGTAGGCGACGAGGCGGCGGATCAACCGCAGCGCATCGAGATCGTGGTCCGCGATGAAGTGCGCGACCCCGCTGCGGGCGGCGTGCACCTCGGCGCCGCCCAGGTCCTCGGAGGTCACGTCCTCGTGCATCACGGCCTTGACGACCTGGGGGCCCGTGACGAACATGTAGCTGGTCCCCCGGACCATCACGGTGAAATCCGTGATCGCCGGCGAATAGACGGCGCCGCCCGCGCACGGCCCCATGATCGCCGAGATCTGCGGGACGACGCCGCTGGCCAGCGTGTTCCGGAGAAAGATCTCCGCGTACCCGCCCAGGCTGACGACCCCTTCCTGGATTCGCGCGCCGCCGGAGTCGTTCAGCCCGATCACCGGCGCGCCGTTGCGCAGCGCCAGGTCCATGAGCTTGCAGATCTTCGCCGCGTGGCCCTCCCCGAGCGAGCCCCCGAGCACCGTGAAGTCCTGGGAGAAGACATAGACCAGCCTCGCCTCGATCGCCCCGTACCCCGTCACCACGCCGTCGGCCGGCGCCTCGACCTTGTCCATCCCGAACGCGGCGGCGCGGTGGGTGACAAAGCGGTCGAGCTCGACAAACGTGCCGGGATCGAGCAGCTCCGAGAGCCGCTCGCGGGCCGTGAGCTTGCCCGCGGCATGCTGGCGGGCGACGCGGTCCCCGCCGCCCCCTTCCTCCAACCGGGCGCGGCGGACGGCGAGCTCGTCCTGCCGGCTGGGGAGACGGTCGGTCACAACTCCTCAGACGCCCGGGGACGCCCCGCGGGGCCGGATCGAGATGACGGCATGCTTGTAGAGGAGTTCGGTGCCGCCCTCGGCTTCCACGAGCAGGGTCTCGGTCCCGACGTCCCGGAGCACGGCATGCGCGATCTCGTAGCCGTCGCGGCAGCGGATGCGCACGGGAGTCCGCGCCTCGAGCAGCGCCAGGTAGAACCCGTCCTCGCCGGACTGGCGCCCCGTTCGGGTGGACGCGCCCCCCGGCCGTGAAACATCGTGTGCCATCACCGCGGCCCCTCCTGCCTGCTCCGGCCGGATCTCCTGCGGATCGATGACGATGTCGGACAGCATCGGCACGCGGTCATCCCGCCCGGCCATCGACGGCTCGGTCGCCGGCGCGGCGTCCAGGGCCTCCGCCTCGGGATCGGCCGGGGAGCCGCCAGGCGTCTGGCGGACCGGCGCCTCGAGCGGGGCCTTCGCGCCCGACCGGACGAAGTGCCGCATCGCCTCCAGGCGCGCGCGGCGATTGCCTTCCGGGGACGTCTCTGGGTGCCCGGCCGGCGCCTGAAGCATCCACTTGGCCACAGCGTCGAGGACCGCGTTCACCGCGGCCTGCGGCTCCCCTTCGGGTTGGGGCGCCGCGCCGATGAAGATCTCGGGACCCCGGGGCGTCGGGGCGCTGATGCCGATCAGCACCACCGGCTGGTCCATGGAGTCGACCAGGGCCGCCTGGTGCAGCGTCACCCGCCGCTGGGCCGGCTCGAGCACCGCACGGACGGCGTCGATCGCCGCGGCCGCCAGGGTGCGGAGACGGTGGGCCGTCCCGGCCGGACCCCGCGCCTGCCCCGTTCCCGTCCGCCGTTCCCCCGCGCGCTCCCAGGCCACCTGGACCCGCGCCGAGACTTCGGCGCCCGAGGCGGTCTCTTCCACCCGCACGACCTTGAGATCCGGCACCTCGGCGGCGCGGGCGCCCCGGAGGTGGGTCACCTGAATCCGCCCGGGCTCGATCGGGATCCCGTAGGCGGTCATCAGCGCCGCAACCACCGACCGCCGCGCCGCGCGGCCTTCCGTGGCGTCTTCCGCGGTGATGTAGATCTGGTCGACCTCCCCGGACGGCGAGGTCAGCAGCCTGGCGGACACCACCCCATCGACGGTGGTGAGGAACCGTTCGATATCTTCGGCGAGGATCTCTCGGGGCATCGCCGGGGTATTCTGCCCGTAAGAAAGGGCCCCCTCCATCCGAATAGACGGTTCGAACGGACAATGTCCCGGGGCGCAAAAGCTGCCTCAAAATGACGGGGGAACGTCGGGACGGCGGAGGGGCGCCCCGATCAGGATCCCCTCCCCTCCCAGCGCCTCCACCCGCCGGCCGTTGATCAAGATCTGCGCCGCCGGGGCGTCGGGAAACTGGGTCGCGGTGTACACCACCTGCCAGACCCGTCCCAGCATGCTCGTGCTCCCGCCGCCCGACGCAAACGCCGGAGACACATCCACGGTCACCACCCCGTCCCGGACGCTGGCCCCCAGGAGCGCCGTCCCCTGCGGAATCTCGGTGTGGAACCGCGCGTCGTGCGGCCCATCCAGGAGCGCCCGCAGCGCAGCCTGCAGCCGGACTTCCGTTGGCCCGGCCGGCGCCGGCCGGCGCACCGGGACCAGCGAGCCGGTGCGGCCGGCCCCCCTGACGACAAAGTAGACGTCAACCCCCGCAGGGCGCCGAGGCGCCGCCATCCAGCGGCTCGCGACCGCGCCGGCGATCCCTACGAGCGCGACCGCGAGCAGCCACCATGCCCACCGGGGAGGGGAACGCCGCTCGCGCCCCGGGCCTGGCCGGCCGCGGGCCATCACCGTTCCTCCAGCAGGCGGATGAGCCCCGGCTCGTCGAGGACGGTCACCCCGAGCTTGCGGGCGCGCTCCAGCTTGCTCCCCGGATCGCCCCCGGCGACGAGGTAGGAGGTCCGCGCGCTGACGCTGTCGGTAACGGTACCCCCCAGGGCGGCCACCCGCTCGGCGGCCTCCCGCCTGGAGAACCGTTCCAGGGCGCCGGTGAAGACGAAGGTCTTTCCGGACAGGCGGCCCTTCGACGCGGCGGAAGGCGCTTCCGGCCGCACGCCGGCGGCCTCGAGCTTCCGTAGGAATGCCCGGGTGGCCGGCTGCTGGAAGAACTCCACCACGCTCTGCGCGATCGTCGGGCCGATCCCAGGCACGTCGCTGACCTCTTCGAGCGAGGCGCGGGCCAGCCGGTCCAGGTCGCCAAAGTGCTGTGCGAGGACTTCGGCGACGTGCAGGCCGACGTGCCGGATCCCCAGGCTGTAGACGAGCCGGGCGAGGGTGGGCCGCCGGCTTCGGGCGATGGCGGCGATGACGTTGTCGGCGGATTTGTCGGCCATCCGCTCCAGGGTCAGCACCTGCGCCCTGGTCAGCCTGAAGAGATCCGCCGGGTCGCGAATCAGTTCCCGGTCGAGCAGCTGCTGGAGCAGTTTCGGACCGACCCCCTCGATGTTCAGCGCGTCCCGAGAGCCGAAGTGGATCAGGCGCTCCAGCACCTGCGCCGGGCAGATCGCCCCGCCGGTGCACCGCGCCACCGCCTCGCCGGGTTTCCGCTCGACCGGCGAGCCGCACACCGGGCACGTCGCCGGCATCGCGAATGGGCGCTCGTCTCCGGTTCGCTTCTCCGTCAGCACCCGCACGACCTCGGGAATGACCTCGCCGGCCCGCTGGACGATCACGTGGTCCCCGATCCGCACGTCCTTGCGGCGCATCTCGTCCTCGTTGTGGAGGGTCGCATGCCGGACGATGACCCCGGAGACCCGCACCGGCTCCAGGTCCGCGACCGGGGTGAGCGCTCCCGTCCGCCCGACGTGGACCGTGATATCGCGCACCGCGGTTTCGGCCTGCTCCGCCGGAAACTTGTACGCGATCGCCCACCGGGGGGCCTGGCTGGTCGCCCCCAGCTCGGCCTGCTGGTCGAGGGAGTCGACCTTGACCACGATCCCGTCGGTGCCGTACGGCAGCGTCTGGCGCTGCGCCGACCACTCGCGCACGTAGGCGAGGACGTCTTCGATCGACGCCGCGCGCCGGGAGTGGGGATCCACCGGGACCCCGGCGGTCCGCGCCCACTCGAGACTCTCCCGGTGCGTCTTGAAGCGCCGGCCGCGGACCACACCGACCTGGTAGATCACCAGGTCGAGCGGCCGGCGCGCGGTGACGGCGGGGTCGAGCTGGCGCAGGGAGCCGGCGGCGGCGTTTCGCGCGTTGGCGAAGGGCGGCTCCCCGGCCGTCTCCCGCTCCCGGTTGATCGCCTCGAGCGCCCGCAGGGGCAGGAAGACTTCGCCCCGCACCTCGACGAACTCCGGGGGATCGCTGTCCTCCCGGAGGCGCAGCGGCAGGGAGCGGACGGTCCGGAGATTGGGCGTGATGTCCTCGCCCCGCACCCCGTCCCCCCGCGTCGCGCCCCGGACGAACACGCCCCGCTCGTAGACCAGCGAGATCGCCGCACCGTCCAGCTTCAGTTCGCAGACGAGGTCGACCGTGGCGGTCCCCAGGTTCGTGACCACGCGCTTGTACCAGGCCCGGAGCTCGTCCTCGTCAAAGGCGTTGGCGAGGCTGCGCATCGGCTGGGGATGCGTCACCGGACGGAAGCCTTCCGCCGGCGGCGCCCCGACCCGCTGGGTCGGCGAGTCCGGCGTGACGAGCGCCGGGTGCGCGGCCTCGAGCGCCCGCAGTTCCCCCATCAGGGCGTCGAACGCCTCGTCCGAGATCTCCGGCGCGTCGAGCACGTGGTAGCGGTGCAGATGGTAGCGGATCTTCTCGCGGAGCTCCTCGAGGCGCCGCACCACGTCCCCGGGACGGTCCGCCGCGCGGCGCGATCCCGGCGTCCGCGGGGCGGGACGTTCTGGCTCACGTCGTAGACTCAGTCGCCGGCCTTTGGTCTTCATCGCTTGACTCCGGGGGGCAGAGCGGCGGAGCACCAGATCACCACGAGCCTCCGGGACACGAGCGCGGTTCTATTCCGAGGGATTCGGCGCTGCGCCGCTCGGTCCCTCGGCGCGCATCCGGGGCTGGGAGCGGAAATGCCGGTCGAGTTCCGAGGCGTACGTCCGCCCGAGCGCGGCGGCGGAGCGGTCGAGCCAGTCCGCGAACCGGGTCCGGCCGAGCGGAGGGCTCGACGATACCAGCAGCTCGGCCATGAGGCCGGCCATCTCGTCCCGGGTCAGCACCACATCCCCGACAACGAGGCCCGCGGCGCCGAGTATTCCCCCGACCAGCCTTGGAGGCCAGTGAACGATCCTGGCCCGGCTGCCGATCTTGGCCGCGATCAGCCGGACAAATGCATCAAACGTGTAGATCTCGGGGCTCACCAGGTCCACGACGGAATTGTCCCGGCGCTCACCGGCCTGGAGAGCGATCTCGGCGAGGTCGTCGACAAAGACGGCCTGCAGGCGGTACCCCCCTGCCCCCATCAGCGGAAACAGCGGCAACCGCCTGAGGAACCAGGCGATGTTGTTTACGAGGATGTCCCCGGGGCCAAACACCAGGGCGGGACGCAGGATGGCGTACGACAGGGTGGAGCCCGTGATCGCCTGCTCCAGCACGCCCTTGCCGCGGTAATACGGCAGGGGAGAGTCCGCGGCGGCATTGGTCACGCTGAGGTGCACGATCCGGGGGACCCCGGCCCGCTCGCAGGCCCGGATCAATGTCCGGGTGTTCGCCACCGCCGTCTCGAACGTCACCCGGCCGCGCGGAAAGCGCACCCAGTAGGTGTTGTACAGCACCGCGGCGCCCTCGAGGCTGCGGGCCAGCGCGTCGGGATGGTCGAAGTCGAATGCGGCGACGCTCAGGCGGTCGCCGAACGGATTGGGACGGGCGGGGTTCCCCGTGAGCGTCCGCACCCGCTTCCCCGCCTGAAGGAGCCGGCGGGCGATGAACCGGCCGGTATAGCCGAACGCCCCTGTCACGACGTGCAGGGGGGTGGCGGTCACCAGGATCCAGCGGAGGAGGCCGGCGGCGCGGGCGCCGACGCGCCGTCCGCTCGCAGGGGAGCCGCCTGTCGGGCTATCGGAGTGGCGGCGGGCTGCCCCCGGCCATGGCCGGGACAATCGAGACCTCCGCCCCCTCGGCCAGCGGCGTCTGGAGGCCGGAGAGGAAGCGGATATCCTTCTCGTTCACGAAGATGTTGACGAACTGGAGGAGCTCCCCCCGGTCGTCCATGATCTTTGCCCGAAAGCCCGGGAACCGGCGGTCCAGGTCTTCGAGCGCCTGCGCCAGGTTGCCGCCGCTGACCACGATCACCCGCTCGCCGTTCGTGATCCGCCGCAGGGGCGTGGGAATCCGGACGTGCACCGCCATCGATCGTTCCCCCCAGTGTGCTTCAATCGCCCGCGAGGGCCAGCACCCGCTCTTCGAACGATGCCAGGGTCGGCCTGATCGTAATCACACGCTCGACGATCTGCTCGACCGCTTCGAGCGCCTTCAGGCCGATGCCGGTGATGTAGGCGACGGTGACCTCGTCGGGCCCGATCACGCCGGCCCCCGCCAGCTTGCGGAGCACGCCGACGGTCACGCCGCCGGCAGGCTCGGTGAACAGCCCCTCGGTCTCGGCGAGGAGGCGGATCGCCTCCACGGTCTCGTCGTCGGTCACCGACTCGACGGCGCCGCCCGTGCGGCGCGCAAGATCGAGAACGTAGTGGCCGTCGGCCGGCGCCCCGATGGCGAGCGATTTCGCGATCGTGCGCGGCCGCACCGGCACCACCTTGTCGGTGTTGTCCTTGTAGGCCGCGGCCACGGGGCCGCACCCGTCCGCCTGGGCCGCGGTCATCCGCACCTGGTGGCGGGGGATCAGGCCCACCCGCTGGAACTCCTCAAACCCCCGGTGGATCTTCACGAACATGTTGCCGGAGCCGACGGGGACAATGACGCGATCGGGCGCCCGCCAGCCGAGCTGCTCGGCCACCTCGAACGCCAGGGTCTTGGCGCCCTCGGAATAGTACGGCCGGAGGTTGACGTTCGCGATCGCCCAGCGGTGCTCGTCACCGATCTCCAGGCACAGCCGGTTCACGTCGTCGTAGGTCCCCTCCACCTCCACCACGGTCGGCCGGTAGACCGAGGTCGTCACGACCTTCGCCCGCTCGAGTCCCTTGGGGATGAACACGACCGCGCGCAGCCCGGCCTTTGCCGCGTGCGCGGCGACCGCGTTGGCGAGGTTGCCCGTCGACGCGCAGGAGAGCACCGAGAAGCCGAACTGCTTCACCGCCGCCACCGCCACCGCGACGACGCGGTCCTTGAACGACCAGGTGGGATTGCGGGTATCGTTCTTGAGATACAGGTTGCGGAGCCCCAGCGCTTCGCCGAGCCGGTGCGCCCGCACCAGCGGCGTGCACCCCGGCACCAGGTCCCACTCCGGAACCCGGGAGACGGGCAGCAGATCCTGATACCGCCAGATGGAAGCCGGACCGGCCGCGATCCGGTCCCGGAGCGCCGCGGCGTCGAGTCCGCCGAGATCGTACTCGACCTCGAGCGGCCCGAAGCACTGCTCGCACACAAAGATCGGCTCCGCCGCAAACCGCCGGCCGCACTCGCGGCACACCAGCCCGCGCACCGCCATCTCGTCCCTCCCCTTCCACCCGACTCCGCGCCCGAGGGCCGGCACGCCGGGGACCGGAGTCATCGCCGACTCCAACAAAAATCCCCCTCCAACTCCGCGAGGGGGTCATCCCTCTTATCTACCGGAATTGGATCTTCCGCGAGAGTTAGCACCACGCCAGGCGGGAACCTGGTAGGCTGCCGGGTTTCATCGGGCCCGTCCCTCAACCACTCTGGATAAGAGTTGCTATTCAGTTTGAAGTTAACTTAGCATAGACCCCCGCCTGTGTCAAGAAATTTGGACCGCCTCGCCCGCCGGTAGGAGCGATGCCTCTGTCGCCCTGGGATCACGACAGCCCCGCGTCCACCACCATCGCCGACGGGCATCCGCCGATGCACCCCATGAGCGTGTCGGAGACCGTTCGAAGTTGCCGCAGGAGCAGCGCGGCGTGCGGTTGACGGCCGTGATCCTGGCTCATCCAGTCGACGAGGATTTCCATGGCATTGAAGAGGTGGTTGATCGCCTGGCGGATCTCTCCTTCGACCTGCTCGTGGACCGGCACATGGACCCGGGCAGAGTCTCGAATCCGCTCCAGCAGGGCCTCCAGCGCCGCCAGCAGGGAATCCAAATCGGTGCGGGGACCGTTCGCAGAGCTTTCCTGCACTCCCATACGCCCCATCCCCTTCACGCACCCCAGAATTTCCCCCAGACCGCCTCCCGGTCACGGATGTGCGTGTGCGCGCCGGCCCGGAGGACGCCCACGCGCCCCGGGCGGGCACGAGGCTCTGTTCTGCGCCCGACGCGACGGCTCCTGGAATGCGGCGATGCTATACTAGGCGCGGATGCATCCGGTGCTCGTCAGGCTCGGCCCGCTCGCGCTCGGCGCCTTCAAGATCGGCCCGCTCCTCCTCCGCTGGTACGGCGCCATGATGGCGCTCGCCATCCTCCTCGCGGTCCCGCTCAGCGCCCGCATGGGGGAGCAGTTTGGGATCCCGCGGACGCTCGTGGTCGACTCGCTCGCCGTTCCGTTGATGGCCACGCTGCTTGCCGGCGCCCGCGCGGGGTACGTCGTGTCCCACTTCCAAGAATTCGCGGGCGACCCGCTGGCGGCCGTCCGGCCCCCCTTCGCCGGGCTGGCGTCCCACGGGGCGATCGCCGTCGGCCTCGCCTTCCTGGCGGTGTGGAGCCGCCGCCACCGGGTGCCGCTGTGGCGGGTCACCGACGCGATCACCCCAGCGATCCTCGTCGCCATCATCCTGGTGCGGTGGGGGAATTTCATGAACGGCGAACTCTACGGCGACCCGACCGGTCTGCCGTGGGGAGTCGTCTTCCCCGGCGTTCCCGGGGGCCCCCGCCACCCGCTGCAGCTCTACGAGATGGCCGGGACGGCCATCATCCTGGCGTGGGCGCTTGCGGCGGCCGGCCGACGTCCCTTCGACGGGTTCCTGTTCTGGTCCGCGATGGCCGCGTCATCGACGCTGCGCTTCTTGCTCGACCTGCTGCGCGGCGAGGACCGGACGGTCCTGTTCCTCACCTGGGGGCAGATGGCGGCGCTCGTCCTGATCGTCGGCGGAGCGTGGTTCGTCTGGAGTCGGCGGGGAATCTCCCCCTAACCGTGCTGCCACTCGATGCCGAACCCGCCCCGGGGGAGCGTCCAGTCGATGTTGCGGTAGGGGCAGCCGAGCAGGCAGGACGTGCACTCGACGCAGTTGTCGTGGGAGACGACGGTCTTCTCACCGTCCCAGGTGTAGACGCTGGCCGGGCAGAACGTCGTGCAGGGCCGCTTCCACTTCGCCCCGCAGGTCTCCAGGCAGACGTGCTGGTCCTTGATCGCGATGTGCGACCGCTTGTCGTGCTTCCAGCGCAGCAGGTAGAGTTTCTCTTCGATCTTCATCGCACGGCCTCGACAGGCACGGCCGCACCCCCGGTCTCGATCTGGGAACCTCTCACGCGCCGGTTCGCCGCCGGCGGCGGCGCGTCCTGGGTCAATCCTTAGAATGTGGATCTTGAGGTAGAACTGCCGTCGCTGCTGAGGGTGATGTACACGATATCGCTCCACGCCATCGGAGCGACCGCGCCATAGGTCCCGAACACGATGTACCCGGGCGAGAACGTGTACAGGAGAGGCGTCGCCCAATGCGACCCGCCGGGCATGGCCAGCCCGGCGCTCGTCACGTTCGAGGTAAACGCGTTCCACTGTTGGTAGTAGGCCCATTCCATCGTTTTGAGCTCCTGAAGGATATTCTCCGCTTCCAACCTGTACGCGTTCCTGCGCGGGATGATGTAGCGCGGCAGCGCCAGCGCGACGAGCACAGCGATGATCGAGAGCACGACCACCAGTTCCATGAGCGTGAGCCCGCGCTCCGCGCGCTGTGGATCGCGGCGCCGCTCGACTGCGCGGGCGCCCCCGGCAGGCCCCGGCTCGACCGACTCTCCCGTCCTTCGATCGGACTGCCCGGAATCGATCCCCATCTTCCCGGGGTATGCCCAAAATCCGCGGAGTCAAGCCAGCGTCCGGTCGTCACCGCATCGCCCGCCAGCCTTCGTAGGCATCCCGAATCAGGCGCCACCACGGCCGCCGGGCGAGCAGCCGGCGGAGGATCCGGCGCTGCTTCTCGCGCTTGCCGGCGCCGTCCACGGTCAGCATCTCGTGGACGGCCTCGCTCACGAGTTCCGGATAGAGGCGCAGCAGGTCCGGCCGCCGCTCGACCAGGTCGGGGAGCCGCCGGTATTTCCGGAGGTCCTGCAGGACGAACGACGCCTCCAGGAGCTCCCGGTACTGGGCGAGCGAGCGGGCCGACCAATCCCCGGCGCGCTTGGCCTGGATCGCGGTCTCCCCGGCCATCCGGCCGGCGGCCATGGCCATGTTGCTGCCCTCGCGGTGGAGGTTGTTGACCATCATCGCGGCGTCGCCGGCGACCAGCACCCCGTCGTCGAAGAGGCGGGGCATCGCCCGGAGGCCGCCCTCGGGGATCGCGTGGGCCAGGTACTCCCGCACGACGCCTCCCCGCAGCAGGGGGGCGACCATCGGGTGGGCCTTGAACCCTTCCAGCAGGTCCCACGGCGTGATCCGGGTCTCCATGAACTGCGAGATGAGCGCCCCGATGCCGACGGACAGCGACTCGCGGTTGGTGTAGATGAACCCGTACCCGGCCATGCCGCGCGTCACCGCGCCGTAGACTTCGATCGTCGCGCCCATCCCGGGATCGAGGGTGAACCGCTCTTCGATCGCCGCCCCCGGCAGCGCGATGATCTCCTTGACGACCAGCGCCATCTCGTTGGGCTCCAGCGGCCGGCCCAGCCCGGCCTTCTGCACGAGGAACGAGTTCGCGCCGTCGGCGATCACCACCAGATGGGCGCGGAGCTCGCCCTCCTCGCGGCCGGTGCGGACTCCCACGACCCGGCCGTGCTCGCGGATCACATCGTCCACCGTGGTCCCGGGAATGAGCAGGGCCCCGGCGGCCTCCGCCTGGGCGGCGAACCAGCCATCGAACGGCACGCGCAGCACGGTGAAGGCGTTGGGGGGCTCGATCGAGTGGGGCAGGTGCTTGTGGCCGGCGGTGACCACGCTGTCCGCGGTGGTCAGCCACAACCGCTCGTCGGTCACCACGCGCTCCATCGGCGCGGTCTTCCAGAACTCCGGAACGACGTCGGCCAGCATGCGGCCGTACATCACGCCGCCCATCACGTTCTTCACGCCCGGCCGCTCGCCGCGCTCGAACAGCACGACATTGAGGCCGCCGCGCGCCATGGTCAGCGCCGCCGCCGCGCCGGCGGGGCCGGCGCCGACGACGATCGCGTCGAACTCTTCGGAAGCCACGAGCCGGGTTTCTACCTGACCGCGGCGGCCGCCTGCTGCGCGGCCTGCTGCACCGCCGCGGTGAATCCCGCCGGGAACAGTCCGAGCCAGAGCACTGCCGCGGTGGCGAGCACGAGCGCGGCCCCGACGAGCCTGTTCCGCAGCACCGCGACGGCCTGGGGGGCGCCGCCGCTCAGGGCGGCGTAGGCCACCCGGAGATAGTAGTAGACCGAGACCACGCTCGTGAGGACGCCCACGAGCGCCGGGACCGGCTGATGGGCGCCGAGGGCCGCGCGAAACAGATACAGCTTCGCGATGAACCCCGCCGTGAGCGGCAGGCCGGCGAGCGACACCAGGAACAGCACCAGGGCGGCCGCGGCCCAGGGCGCGCGGCCGGACAGGCCCGCGAGATCCTCGACCCGGTCCGCCTCCATCCCCCGGCGCGCCAGCAGCAGCAGGACGCCGAACGCGCCGAGGTTCATCCCGACGTAGACCAGGAGGTAGAAGAGCACGCTCCAGGTCCCGGCGGGCCCACCCGCGGCGACCCCGATCATGAGATAGCCGGCGTGGGCGATGCCGGAGTAGGCGAGGAGCCGCTTCAGGTTTGTCTGGAACAGCGCGGCGAGGTTGCCCAGGATCATCGTGACCACGGCGATCGCCGCCAGCATCGGCCCCCAGACGCCGGCGAGGTGGGCCAGCGCGAGGGGAAAGACCCGGAGCAGCCCGGCGAACGCCCCCACCTTGGCCACGACCGACATGAACGCCGTGACCGGGAGCGGCGCGCCCTCGTAGACGTCCGGCGCCCAGGCATGGAAGGGGACGAGCGCTCCCTCGAACGCCAGCCCGATCGTGAGGAGCGCGATCCCGGCGCCGAGGAGCCTGGAGGACCGCGCCGCCCCGATCTCGCGGAGATCGATCGACCCGGTGGCCCCGAAGATCAGCGCGATCCCGTAGGCAAAGAAGGCGGTGGCGAACGCGCCGAGGAGCAGGTACTTCAGGCCGGCCTCCTGCGACCGCCGGCTCCTCCGCGCGATGGCCGCCAGGACATACAGGGAGAAGCTCAGGATCTCGAGACCGAGAAAGAGCGTGATGAGCGAGCCGCTCGCCGCCATCACCATCGCCCCGACGGTCGCCAGCAGGAGCAGCGCGTGGTACTCGCCCGCCGGGAGCCGCACCCGGGGGAGGTACGCGGAGGAGAGCAGGATGCTGAGGCCTGCCGCGGCCAGCGCCGCGAGATCGGCGATCACCGTGAACTGATCGCGGATATACATGCCGCCGAACGCCGGGCCCCACTGCCGGCCCCCGAGATCCCAGACCAGCGCCAGGCCGACCGCGGCCAGCGACCCCCACACGGCCGCCATCCGGGGCGCCTGTGGCTCGAGGACCCCTCCGGCCGCCCACGCTTCTTGTAAAAGGACGACGACCGCCGCGATGGTCAGCACGAGCTCCGGTCCGACGAGGACCAGGTCCGCGGCGCTCACGGGGAGGTCCCCCCGCCGGCCGCCGCCCCTCCGCGGGCCGACCCCGCCTCCCCTCCTGCCGGATGCGCGCGGTACAATGCCGGCGCCCGGCGGTCTTGCCGTGCCGCCGGATGCGCGCCTTGCGATGCCGCCGCATCACGGCCGTGCCGTGCCGGCGCCGGCGCGGCCGAGGCCGCGGCGTTCGCCAAGAGCGCCCGCACGGTCGCCTCGCTCCGCGCGAGCAGCGGGCGCGGGTACAGGCCCACCCAGAAGATCACCGCGATCAGCGGCACGAGGATCGCGAGTTCCTCTCTGCGGAGGTCCGCCATCGAGGCGAGGCCGTCGCGAACGGGACCGTGGAAGATGCGGCCGATGAACGCGAGGAGGTAGGCCGCCGCCGCGACCACGCCGAACGCCGCCAGGACCGCGGCGGCCGGACGGGCCTGGAAGGTCCCCAGCAGGATCAGGAACTCGCCGATGAAGCCGTTCGTGCCCGGGAGGGCCAGGGAGGACAGGGCGACGATCATCGCCGCCGCCGCGAGCGTCGGCGCGCGCGCCGCGGCGCCGCCGTAGCCGTCGGTGTCCGCGCGGCCGGTCCGGGCGATCAGCATCCCCGCGATGAGGAACAGCGCCCCGGTGCTGATGCCGTGATTGATCATCTGGATGAGACTGCCCTGCAGCGCGGGCACATTGAGCGCGAAGATGCCCAGCAGGATGAACCCCATATGGCTCATGCTCCCGTAGGCCAGCAGCCGGCGCATGTCGCCCTGGGCCCACGCGATCGCGCCGCCGTACAGGATGCCGATGACCGCCAGAATGGACAGGAGCGGTCCGAACGCCCGCATCGCCTCGGGGAAGAGCGGGAGGCAGAACCGCAGCAGCCCGTACGCGCCGGCCTTGGCCATGACGGAGGCCAGCAGCACGGTGACGACCGGGGGCGCCTCCGCGTACGCGTCGGGGAGCCACGTGTGCAGCGGCCAGACCGGCATCTTGATCGCGAAGGCCGCGGCGAACGCCAGGAACAGCACGGTCTCATACGGCCCGCCGAGCCCCAGCGGGCGGGCCAGCAGCGCCGGCAGATCGAAGGTGAACCGCCCCGCGATCCGCTCGCCGGCAAACGCGACCGCCACCAGGGCCACGAGCATCAGCGCGCTCCCGGCCATCGTGTACAGGAGGAACTTCATCGCCGCGGGCGCCCGCCCCGGGCCCCCCCACAGCCCGATCAGAAAGTACATCGGGATGAGCATCCCTTCCCAGAACACGTAGAACAGGACGAGGTCCTGGGCCAGGAACGTCCCGAGCATGCCGGCCTCGAGCAGCAAGGCCGTGATCACGAACCCCTGCGCGCGCCCTTTCACCTGCTGGGCCGCGGCCCCGAGCGCCAGCGGGAAGAGCAGGGCGGTGAGCGCCACCAGGCTGACCGAGAGGCCGTCGACGCCGAGGTGGTAGACGAGGCCGACGCCCGGGACCCAGGGAGCGTGCTCCTCGAACTGGAGCGACGCCGCGCCCGGCGCGAACCTCCCCCAGACCAGGGCCGCGATCGCAAACACCAGGCCGGACGTCACGAGCCCGACCATCCGCAGCGCGCGCTCCCGATCCCGGCCCACCGCGGCCGCGGCCGCGGCGCCGAGCAGGGGGAGCGCGATCAACCAGGTGAGCGGCCCCACTAGCGCGACACCCAATAGACGAGGATCAGCAGCACGCCGATCAGGACGAAGGCGGCGTAGTGGCGGAGGTAACCGGTCTCGAGGCCGCGCAGCGCCTGGCCGCTGCGTCCGACCGCGCGGGCCAGCCCCATGACGGCGGCGTCGATCACGGTCAGGTCCGCGACCGCCGCGGCGCGCGCCAGGGCGCGAACCGGACCGATGACCGCGACCGCGTACGCATCCTCAATATAGAACCGGCGGCTCAGCAGCCTCGCCAGCGCCGGGACGCCGCCGCGCAGGCTCCGGCGAACGTACACGAGCCAGCCCACCACGATGCCGGCCACCGCGACCAGCACGCTCGCGGCGACCAGCGTCCCCTCCCCCGCTCCCCCGGCCCGCGCGGGAGCCGCGGCGCCCCCCCGCAGAACCGTCAGAAGGAACCGCTCCAGGATCCCGGGATGGGTGAACGACCATCCCAACCCGCCGCCGGCGACCGTGAGCCCGGCGAGGATCCACATCGGCGCGGCCATCGAGGGGGGCGGATCGTGCGCGGCGCCCTCCGCGCCGCGGAGATCCGCTCCCAGGAACGTGAGCGCGAATGCCCGGAGGATGTACACGGCGGTCAGCCCGGCGGCCGCCACCCCGACGGCCCACCACCAGGCCTGCGCCCGGAACGCCTCGGAGAGGATGAGGTCCTTGCTGAAAAATCCGCTGAGCGGCGGGATCCCGGCCAGCGCAAGCGCCCCGATGGCAAATGCGGCCGTGGTACGCGGGAGCCGGCGCGCCAGCCCGCCCATCCGCCGCATATCGGTCTCCCCGCCGAGCGCGTGCATCACGGCGCCTGCGGCGAGGAAGAGGAGCGCCTTGAAAAACGCGTGCGACGTCAGATGGAAGATGCCGGCGGAGAACGCCCCCACCCCGACCGCGAGGAACATGTACCCGAGCTGGCTGATCGTCGAGTAGGCGAGCACCCGCTTGAGGTCGGGTTCGACGAGGGCGGCGGCGGCCGCGAAGATCGCCGTGACCGCCCCCACGGCCGCGATGAGATCCATGGCGGCCGGCGCGCGGAGAAACACGGCGTGCAGCCGGACGATCATGTAGACCCCGGCCGTCACCATCGTCGCCGCGTGGATCAGGGCGCTCACCGGCGTGGGCCCTTCCATCGCGTCGGGCAGCCAGACGTGCAGGGGGAGCTGCGCGGATTTTCCGGCGGCGCCCGCAAACAAGAGGAGCGCGAGCGCGGTCGCGGCGCCGCCGCCGAGCGCGAGCCGCGCGCCGGCATCCCTGGTCATCACCCCAAAGTCCGTCGTCCCGAACACGCCAAACGCCACAAAGATGCCGAGGAGCATTCCGACGTCCCCCAGCCGCGTGACAAGAAACGCCTTGACCCCGGCCGCGGCCGCCGCGGGGCGGGTGAACCAGAAGGCGATGAGGAGGTAGCTGCACAGCCCCACGCCTTCCCACCCGATGAACATGGCCGCGAGATTGCCGGCGAGCACGAGCCAGAACATCGAGGCCATGAACAGGTTCAGGTAGGCGAAGTACCGGGCGAACCCCGGGTCGCCGTCCATGTAGCCCACGGAGTAGACGTGGATCAGCAACCCGACGCCGCCGACCACCAGCGCCATCGCGACAGAGAGAGGGTCGACGAGCAGGCGCAGGGGCACCTGGATCGAGCCCGCGCCGATCCACGAGTAGAGGTCCACGACCCAGGAGGGGCCGCCGGGCGGCGGGGCGAGCCGGATCTGCCAGAGGAGCAGCGCGGCCGCGGCAAACGCCGCCGCGACCGCGCCGCACGCCACGAGCGCCACGGTCCGGCGCGCGAGCCGCCCACCCCACAGGCCGTTCACGGCCCACCCGGCGAGGGGGAGCGTGGGGACGAGGACCGCGAGGACCCGGATCAGCATGCCGGCGGGCGCCGCCCGGGCCCGGACCGCGCGGGCGGACCGTTCCGGCGCGCGCCGCCGGCGGACCGCCTAGCCACGGAGCAGATCCACGTCGTCCACGTCCACCGTCTCCATCGCGCGAAAGACATCCACGATGATCGCGAGCCCGATCACGACCTCCACGGCCGCGACCACCAGGACGAAGAAGACGAGCAATTGCCCATCGACGGCGCCGCGCAGGCGGGCAAACGTCACGAGCGCCAGGTTGACCGCGTTCAGCATCACCTCGACCGACATGAACACCACGAGCGCGGACCGGCGGACGAGCACCCCGACCATCCCCAGCGTGAACAAGACGGCGCTGAGCGCCAGGTGGTACGGGGCGGGAACGGTCACCGGCCGCCCCCGGGCCCCTCGGCGGGCCGCGCGGCGTCCGGGGGGGAGGGCGGCAGGCGCTTGCCCAGGACCACCGCGCCGATCATCCCGATCAGCAGCACGATCGAGGCCGCCTCAAACGGCAGGAGGAAGCGGGAGAAGAGGGCCCGTCCCACCTCCTGCACCGTCCCAAACGCGGGTCCGACCGCGGCGGGAGGGATGGCGGCGCCCGTGAGAACGGCCAGCAAAATCAGGCCGAACGCCGCGCAGAGCGAAATGGCGGCGGCAGGCGGCAGCACCGCGGGGACCCGGGCCACCTCCCCGCTGCGGGCGTGGAGGAGCATGATGACGAAGACGAAGAGGACGACGATGGCGCCGGCGTAGATGATCAGCTGCAGCACGGCGATGAACTGCGCATCGAGCAGCAGGTAGTCGACCGCGAGGCTGCCGAGGACCAGCAGGAGCGCCAGCACGCTGTGCACGGGCCGCCGAGAGGCGATCACGCCCACCCCACCGGCGAGCGCGAGGCAGGCGACCACCCCGAACAGGACGGCCACTCAGACCTCCCGGTGGGGGTCCCGGCCCGACTCCCCCGGAAAGCGCTCGGTCAGGCGGTCTTTCGTGTAGATCAGGGACTCGCGGGTGTACCCCGAGAGCTCGTAGTCGTGCCCGAGGACGATCGCCCCGGTCGGGCACGCTTCTTCGCACAGCCCGCAGAAGATGCACCGCAGCATGTTGATCTGGAAATCCGCCGCGTACCGCTCCCCCCTCGACGTGGGGGCGAGGGGATCGTTCTCCTCCGCGCGCACGTAGATCGACTGGCTGGGACAGGCGATCACGCACAGCTCGCACCCCACGCACCGCTCCATCCCATCGGCAAACAGCGTGAGGTAGTGGCGCCCTTTGAATCGCCGCTGGACCGGCGCCTTCCGTTCCGGGTACCCGACCGTAATCGGCCGCCGGAACAGGTACCGGCCGACGATCCCCAGTCCCTTGACCACGGCCCAGGTCTGCCGGAGCTTTCCCCCCAGCGTGGCCGTGCTCACCCAGTCCCCCCCCACCAGACCAGGACGACGGCCGTCACGGCCAGGTTGATCAGCCCGACCGGCACGAGCACCTTCCACCCCAACCCCATCAGCTGGTCGTAGCGGAGCCGGGGGAGCGTGGCCCGGATCCAGATGAAGAGGAACACCACGGCGAAGACCTTGACGAGAAACCAGAGGACCGGTGGGAGCCCCGGCCCCTGCCAGCCTCCGAAGAACAGGGTCGCCGACAGCGCCCCCATCGTGATCACCCCGACGTACTCGCCGAGATAGAACATCGCGAACGTGAACCCGCCGTACTCGGTCTGGTAGCCGCCGATCAGCTCCTGTTCGGCCTCGGGGAGATCGAAGGGCGCGCGGTTCGTCTCCGCCAGCCCCGCCACGAGGAACACGAGGAACGCGACCGGCTGCGTCGTGATGAACCAGCCGTGCGCCTGCGCCCGCACGATGTCGACCAGGCTGAGCGAGTTCGCCATCATCACGACCGCGAGCACGGCGAGCCCCAGGGCCAGTTCGTAGGAGATGACCTGGGCGCTGCTGCGGAGCGCGCCGAGGAGGGAGTACTTGCTGTCGGACGCCCAGCCGCTGAGGATGATCCCGTAGACGCCGATGCTGCTGGCGGCGAGGACGAGCAGGATCCCGACGTTGACGTCCGCGACGTACAGCGGGACCTCGCGGCCGAAGAGGCGGACCGGCGGCCCGATCGGGATCACGGCGTAGACGAACAGCGCGGCCACCACCGTGATGATCGGGGCCGCCACGTACACGAGCCGGTCGGCCTGAGCCGGGATAAAGCTTTCCTTGACGATCAGCTTGATGCCGTCGGCCAGGGGCTGCAGGAGCCCCAGCGGGCCGACGCGGTTCGGGCCGATCCGAAGCTGGAAGCGTGCCAGCAGGCGGCGCTCCAAGAGGGTCACGTAGGCGAACGCCGTCAGCACGCCTCCCAGGATGACGGCGCTCCGGATCGCGTCCACAAGGATCGTCGTGAGCATCCCGGCTCCCGCTCCCCCGTCCGCTATCCGGCGGCCGCGGCGGCGACCAGCGCCCGCACCGTGACCGCCACCGGCCCCTGCTCGTCTTCGAGAGTGTTCACCGGCGCCGCATCATATCCCCGGGGGACGTAGGCCTGCCCGGGCCGGAGCCCCGGCCAGATCCGCGCGGCGAGCCGGAGCGCCCCCCGGGGCGACCGCACCTCGCACGCGGCGCCGTCGGACACGCCGAGGCGGGAGGCATCGGCGGGGTGGAGCGCCACGAACGGCTCGCCCGCCTGATTGCGGACCCCCGGGCAGCGGAGCGCCATCTGGCCGCGGTTGAAGAGGCGGGTCCCGGTGAGGAGCGTGAGGGTCCCGTCTTCCGGATCCCGCGGGGCAACGGATGGGACGGCCGGCCCCGCCGGCCCGGCCGCGGCGCCCGGCGCCGGCCTGACCTCGAGCGGCGGCCGCGGCGCCGCCAGGCGCGCGCCCTCGCCCCATCCGGGGATGACCCGCGCGATCTCGGCGAACACGTCCTCCCAGGACGCGGAGGCCAGCGTGGTCCCAAGCCGGGACGCGATCTGCGAGAAGATGAACGAATCCGGCCGGGCCAGGCCGGGGCCGAGCCGGGCCTGATCCTGCCGCTGGATGCGCCCTTCGATGTTGCAGACTGTGCCGGTCTTCTCGGCGAAGCTCAGGACGGGCAGCACGACATCGGCGGACGCGGCCGTCCGGGTCAGGAACAATTCGTGGACGGCGAGGAAGCCGATCCGCCGGCGGGCCTCGGCCCAGGCGCCGGCATCGGGGTAGTCCGTCGCCGGATCGGCGCCGACCACGTAGAGCGCCTCGAGCCTCTCCGCGCGCGCCGCCTCACACATGCCCCGGACGGTCTGCCCCGGGATCGTGGGAACCCTGCGCCCCCACACCGACTCCACCGCCGACCGCGCCGCGGCATCGCTCAGCGGGCGGTACCCGGGCAGCATGTCGGGCAGCAGTCCGAGCGCCTGCGCCCCTCCGCTGTTCCCCCGGCCGCGGAGCAGCCCGAGGCCGGCCCCGCCGCAGGCCGCGCGCAGCCGGTCCACGGCATCGAGGATCTCCAGGCCGTCCGGCCGCTCGAGCGCGGTCCGTCCCACCAGTACCAGCGGCCGGCGCGCGCCCGCGACCGCCGCGGCGGCCGCCCGGATCTGATCGGCGGGGACCTGGGCCGCCCCCGCCGCCGCCTCCGGAGCGACGAGCCCGGCCAGCGCGTCGAGCAGGAGCCCCTCGGCCCCCCACCGGTGGACGAGCGAGTGGCGGGCCCACCGCGCGATCTCCAGTGCCCACGGGTTGACGATGATGAGCGGGACCCCACGGTCGATCGCCTTCTTGACCCGCAGCCAGATGATCGGATACTCCTCGGTCAGATCGCAGCCGGCGAGCACGATCGCGTCCGCGCGTTCGACGTCCGCGATCGAGATGTCCAGCCCCCAGGGCGCCCGCGCGGCCGGCTGCGGGTGCGCGGTCTCGGTGCGGAAATCGATGTGGTTCGTCCCGACGATGCCGCGGAACAGGCGGAGCAGCAGGTAGTTGTCCTCGTTCGTGGTCCGGGCGCCCCCCATCACGCCGATGCGCTCCGGGGGCGCGGCGCGCAGCGAGCGGGCCACCCGGTCAAGCGCGTCCTCCCAGGAGGCTTCCCGCAGCGCCCCCTCCCGGCGGACGAGGGGCGTTGTCACCCGCTCGGCGCTGGTGACGAACTCGTAGCCGAAGAATCCCTTGTCGCACAGCCAGATATCGTTGACCTCGGGGTGCTCGCGCGGCCGGGTGCGCACCAGGTCGTTGCCCCGGACGTTGAGCTGCATGGCGCAGCCGCATCCGCAGTGCGGGCAGACACTCTGGCTCTGGCGGTTGTCCCAGGGCCGGGCGCGGAACCGGTAGGTCGCGCTCGTCAGCGCGCCGACCGGGCAGATCTCGATCGTGTTCCCGATGAACTTGCTGTTCACCGGCTCGGTGAACGGGGTGCCGATCTGGCTGTGGTAGCCGCGCTCGAACCCCTTGAGCGCGTCATCGCCGGCCAGGATCTCCCCGAACCGCACGCACCGCCAGCAGAGGATGCACCGCTCCCGATCCAGCACGAGCACCGGACCCATCCGGATATGCTTCCGGAACATCCGCTTCGTCTCGATGAACCGGCTCTGCCCCGGCCCGAACTTCAGGGTGTTGTCCTGGAGCGGGCACTCCCCCCCTTTGTCGCAGATCGGACAGTCCAGGGGGTGGTTGACGAGCAGGAACTCGAGGATGCCCTGCTGTCCCTGCCTGACCCGCTCGCTCTGGGTGCGGACGACCATGTCCTCGCCCGCCTCCTGGGTGCACGCGGTCACGAGCTTCGGCATCTTCTCGATCTCGACGAGGCACATCCGGCAGGCGCCGAGCGGCGGCATCCGGTCATGGTAACAGAAGATCGGAATCTCGATGCCGATCCCGCGGGCCGCCTGCCAGACGGTCGTCCCCTTGGGGACGGCCACCGGCCGCCCGTCGATGGTAAGATGGACCATCGCCACCTTCTGCTCGCTCATCGGACGGCGGTCCCCCACATCGCCCGCGGCGTCGTCCGCGAGGCCCCACCTCGAGCCACCATCAGGCCTCCACCGCCGCCCGGATGTCGCAGGTCCCGGTCTTGATATGGTGCTCGTATTCCGCGCGGAAGTACTTGAGGGACGCGCGGAGGCTCGGCGGCACGCTCTCGCCCAGCAGGCAGAAACAAGTGCCGGTCATGTTCCGGGCGATTCCATCCAAAAGGTCGAGGTCCTCCATCCGGCCCTCCCCCGAGAGGATGCGGTCGAAGATCTGAGTGAGCCAGATCGTCCCCTCGCGGCAGGGCGTGCACTTCCCGCACGACTCGTCGCGATAGAACTCCACCGTCCGCCGGATCACCGCCGGGATGCAGGTGGTGTCGTCCATGACGATGATCGCGCTGGAGCCCAACATCGACCCGATCTTGGCGAGCGGCTCGAAATCCGCCGGGGTGTCCAGGAACTCGGGAGTGATGATCGCCGAGGAGGACCCGCCGGGGAACAGCGCCTTGACCGACCGGCCCGGCCGGAGCCCGCCCGCGTGCTTGAAGATGATCTCCCGGCACGGCGTGCCGATGGGCAGTTCCTTGACCCCGGGAATCACCACGTGCCCGGACACCGAGTAGAGGACCGGCGGCCCGTACGCCCGGTACCGTTCCGGCCCCAGGGTGATGATGTGGGAGAGGTGACAGAGCGTCTCCACGTTGTTGAGCACGGTTGGCTGACTGTACAGGCCTTTGACGGCCGGATAGTACGGGGGCTTCGGACGCGGGAAGCCCCGCTTGCCCTCCAGGCTCTCCAGCAACGCCGTCTCCTCGCCGCAGATGTACGCGCCGGCCCCCCGGTGGATCACGACCTCGAGGTCGAACCCGCTGCCGAGGATGTTCGTCCCGAAGTACCCGCGCGCCCGCGCCTCCGCGAGCGCGCGGCTGAGCCGCTCGTACCCCAGGAAGAACTCGCCCCGGAGATAGATGTACGCCCGGTGTACCTGGTTGGCGAAGGCCGCGATCAGGATCCCTTCCAGCAGCTGGTGTGGATCCTGCTCGATCAGGGTCCGGTCCTTGAAGGTCCCGGGCTCGCTCTCGTCGCCGTTGACAACGAGGTAGCGCGCCTCGCCCTCGCGCTTCGGCGTCAGTTTCCACTTGCGGGCCGTGGGGAACCCGGCGCCCCCCCGGCCGCGGAGCCCCGCCGCCTCGACGATCTCGGTGACCGCATCGGGCGCCAGGTCGCGCAGAACGGTGGTCGCGGCCTGATAGCCCCCCGTCTCGAGGTAGGCGTCGATCCGCTCGCGCCCGGGCCGGCCGAAATGTCTGGTCAGCAGCGGTCCCGCCACCTCAGGTCAACCTCGCCAGCAGCTCATCGACCATCACCGGGGTCACGCGGGCGTGCCGCTCCGCGTCCACCAGCAGGACGGGCGCTTCTTCGCAGGCGGCCAGACACTGCACCGGCTCCAGCGTGACCCGACCGTCGGCCGTGGTCTCCCCGGGCCGGATGCCCAGGCGGCCGCACAGGCGCTCCAGCAGCGCCTCGCATCCGTTGAGGTGGCAGGAGATGTTCGTGCAGATGCGGACGTGATGCCGTCCGGGCCGCTCGAGGTGGAACATCTCGTAGAACGTGGCGATCGACATGACCTCGCTCAGCGGCAGCTCGAGCGCATCGCCGACATCCCGCATCGCGTCCTCGGTCAGGTACCCGATCTCCTCCTGCGCGGCGTGCAGCGCGGGGAGGAGCGCCGACCGCGGCTGCGCGTACAATCCCCTGAGGCGCGCGATCTCCTCGAGGACCGGCGGTGGCAGCGCGCGGGCCATCAGCCGCCCCGCCGCGGCAACGCGCCGGCCATCAGCGGTCCACGTCCCCGAGGATGATGTCGATGCTGGCGACGGCCACCACGACGTCGGACAGCGGGCGGTTGGCGACCATCGCCGGGAGCGTCTGCAGATTGTAGAACGACGGCGCCCGCACGTGAACCCGCGCCGGCCGGTTGCTGCCGTCGCTCACGATAAAGTATCCCTTCTCCCCGCGCGCCGACTCGGTGGCCACGTAGCTGTCCCCGGCAGGCGGGTGCATCCCCTCGCTGACGAGCTTGAACTGGTGGATCACGGCCTCCATGCTGCGGGCGAGCTCCGCCCGCGGGGGCAGCGCCACCTTGCGGTCGCCGGTGAGCACCGGACCGTCGGGCAGGCGCTCCAGGGCCTGGAGCGCGATCCTCCGGCTCTGCCGCATCTCCTCCATCCGCACCCGATACCGGGCGTAGGCGTCCCCTTCCGGCCGGACCGGCACGTCGAACTCGAACTCCTCGTATCCCGCGTAGGGGAGCACTTTGCGGACGTCGTGCGCCACTCCCGATCCCCGCAGCACGGGTCCGGTCGCCGAGAGGGCGATCGCGTCGTCGCGCCCGAGCACGGCCACCCCCTCCGTCCGCTCCCGCCAGATCAGGTTGTCGTCCAGCAGCCGTTCGTATTCGTCGATCCGGCGGGGCAGGTCGTCCAGGAACGCGCGGGCGGCCGGGAAGAACTCGTCGGGCAGATCGGCGGCCACCCCGCCGGCCCGGAAGTACCCCGGCATCATCCGCTGGCCCGAGACCATCTCGGAGAGGTCGAGGAACCGCTCGCGGTCGGCAAAGCAGTACATGAAGACGCTGCTGAGGTTCAGGTCCAGGCAGCCGGTGCCCAGATAGAGAAGGTGGCTGGCGATCCGGTTGAGCTCGCACATCAGCACCCGGATGCAGCGGGCGCGGGGCGGCACCTCCACCTCCATCAGGCGCTCCACGGCCAGGTAGAACGCCATTTCCTCCATGTAGGCGGCGACGTACTCGATTCGGTCGACCAGCGTGACGTTCTGGAGGTAGGTGCGGGTTTCCATTTCCTTCTCGATCCCGGTGTGCAGGTACCCGATCACCGGCGTGCACGTCCGGACGATCTCGCCTTCCAGCTCCAGGACCAGCCGCAGCACCCCGTGGGTGCTCGGATGCTGGGGCCCCATGTTGAGGGTCAGGGTCTCGCGGGTGAGCTCGCTCATCCGCTCCCCGGGGGCGGGTCCCCGCCCGACCCCGACGGGCTGTGGGGCCGGAAGAACGGGATGATCTCGCTCGGCACCTTGGGCGTGTGCCCCTTGAACTCCACCGCTTCCTCGGTCAGCGGAAAGTCGCGCCGCAGCGGATGGCCTTCCCAGTCGTCCGGCATCAGGATCCGCCGCAGGTCGGGATGCCCGTCGAAGACGACCCCGAACATGTCGTAGACCTCGCGCTCCGGCCATGCGGCGCCCGGATAGATCCCGGTGGCGGTCGGCAGCCGCGGGGGATCGCCGTCCACCTGGACCTTGACGGTCAGCCGGTCCGCGCCACCGGCCTGACCCAGCAGGTAGACGACCTCAAATCGCGGCGCGTCCGGCAGACGATCCCAGCACGTCAGATCGACCAGGCTGTCGAGCGGCAGATGGGTTCGCGCGGCCCGCAGGACCTCGAGCAGCACCCCGGGCGTCGCCAGCAAGATCGCCCGGCCGCGCTCGTCCTTCGGGGTGGTCAGCCCCCACGGCACATGCGGGCGCAGCCGGTCGAGGATCGGCGTCTGGTCCATGGATCGCGCTAACGGTTCAGGAGGCCCGTCCCCCGGACCTCCGCTCGCCGGACGCCCCACGGGCAACCTGCTCTTGGAGCAGCCGGAGCCCGTCCAGCAGCGCCTCGGGGCGCGGCGGGCAGCCGGCCACGTACACGTCCACCGGGATGATCTTGTCGACGCCCTGCACCACCGCGTAGTTGTTGTAGAGCCCGCCCGTGCTGGCGCAGTCGCCCATGGCGATCACCCACTTCGGCTCCAGCATCTGGTCGTAGATGTGGCGAACGACCGGCGCCATCTTCTGGCTCACCCGCCCGGCGACGATCATGAGGTCGGACTGCCGCGGCGACGCCCGGAACAATTCCGAGCCGAACCGGGCGATGTCGAACCGCGCGGCGGCGGTGCACATCATCTCGATGGCGCAGCAGGCGAGGCCGAACTGCGCGGGCCACAGGGAGCTCTTCCGCGCCCAGGCGACGATGTGGTCGACCGTGGTGGTGAGGATGTTCCGCTCGAGGTCCCGGTCGGAGGCGATCACTCCCACTCCAGGGCCCTCCGCTTCAAGAGGTACAGATAGCCGGTCCCGAGGACGGCGAGGAAGGTGAACATCTCGAGGAGGCCGGGAGTCCCGAGTTCGCGCACGAGCACCGCCCACGGGTAGACGAAGACGATCTCGATATCGAAGAGGATGAACAGCATGGCGACGAGGTAATACCGGATCGGGACGCGCTCCTGCGCGCCGCCGACCGGCCACACCCCCGACTCATAGGGCAGGGACTTTTCCAGCGTCGGGCGGCGGCCGCCCGCCAGCCGGTGCAGCCCGAGCAGCGCCACCGCGAACAGAATGGCGAGCGTCAGGTGGACCAGCACAGGGATGTACGCGGATATCATCTAAGCCCCTTGGAGCCGGCGGGACGCGCAGCCCCTGTTGAGCGGCGCCCACGCGGCCCTGTTCGAGTCACCAATGTTTCATGATTGCAGACTTGGGATACCCTGTCAACGACACGCACGCCGCCGGCCCCGGGCCTCACACAATCCCGGCGCAGAAAACCCGCGTTGGGGGGCAACCCGGGACGCCGCGGATTCGTATAGTTCGTATATAGTTGACGGGGAGGTGTGACGATGCAAACCTGTTCAACGTGCAAGAAGGATTTCAAGCCCGGAGCCGCCGGGTGGATGGCGCGGCTGGAGGGGCAGGCCGCCGGGTTCCTCCCCGGATCGCCCCTCCGGAAGGTGCTGATCTGCCCCGAGGACTTCGCCAAGCTGGGGCCTGTGCAGAAGGCGTCGTGGCACGAGTACATCGATCCCCCGAAGAGCGGGCCCACCCGGGAGAAGCGTCCCGGGCGACTCGGGGAGGCGCAGGAGGCGGAGTAACCTCAGACCGTGGGAGGACGCCTCAGGCCGCCTGCTGGAGCCGGATGACGACGTCGCGTAGCGCGTCGAGCGCGTAGGCCACGTCCGCGTCGGTCGTCCAGCGGCCGAGGGTGAGCCGCACGGCCGCGGCGGCGAGCCGGGCCGGAAGCCCGAGCGCGGTGATGACGTGAGACGGCTCGATGCTGCCCGACGTGCAGGCCGACCCGGAACTGGCCGCGACCCCCTGCAGGTCGAGCCCCATGACGAGCGACTGGCTGTCGGTGCCGTCAAACGACAGGTTGACGTTGTTGGATAGGCGCCGGACCGCATCCCCGTTGAGGCGCGCCCCCGGCAGCTCAAGCGCCTCGCGGATGAGGCGGTCGCGCATGACGGCGAGACGGGCGCGTTCCGCGTCCATCTCCTGCGCCGCGATCCGCAGGGCCGCCCCGAATCCCACGATCCCCGGGACGTTCTCCGTCCCGCCGCGCCGGCCCCGCTCGTGGCTGCCGCCGTGCTGGACAGAGGCCAGCGGCGTCCCGGCGCGGACGTAGAGCGCTCCGATCCCCTTCGGCCCGTAGCGCTTGTGCGCGGACATCGAGAGCAGGTCGACGTTCAACTCGTCGACGGTGACCGGGGCCGCCCCCACCAGTTGGGTCGCGTCCGTGTGGAACGGGATCTTCCGCGCGCGGGTCAGCTTCCCGATCTCGGCGATCGGCTGGAGCGTCCCGATCTCGTTGTTCGCCGCCATCACCGAGACGAGGACGGTATCCGTCCGCAGGGCCCCGCGCACATCGTCGGGATCGACGATCCCCTGCCGGTCCACGGGCAAGGCGGTCACGGTGAACCCCCGCCCCTCGAGGAAGCGGCACGTCTCGAGAATCGCGTGATGCTCAATGACCGTCGTGACAATGTGGCGGCCGCGCTTCTCGCTCGCCAACGCGACGCCGAGCACGGCCAGGTTGTCGGACTCCGTGGCGCCGCTGGTGAACACGATCTCGCTCGGCCGCGCGCCCACCGTCTCGGCCACCTGCGCGCGCGCCTGGTCCACCGCGCCGCGGGCCTCCTGCCCGAAGACGTGGACGCTGCTCGCATTCCCCGCCCGTTCCGTAAAGAACGGCAGCATCGCCTGGAGCACGCGGGGGTCCACCGGGGTCGTTGCCGCGTGGTCCAGGTAGACTCTCATCGCGCGTTCCCTCACCGCGTCCCTCGCGGCTTGGGTCTCGCGATCACCCAGTCGCGGCGGGCCGGCCCGGTGTTCTCCGCGGCGCTCTTCTGGAGAAGGCGCTTCACCTCCGCGAGGGAGAGGCGTCTGGTCTTCAATAGATGTGCCGCCTGCTGTAGTTGTTCGACATCCGACCATGAGTAGAGGGGACTCCCGCCGTTCCGGCGGCGGCCCGCGCCGTTGAGCCCCCGCCGGCGGGTACCGTTCGGGATGCCCTGGGTTCGCCAGCGGCGCAGCGTGCCCGGCGATACGCCGGTGAGCCCCGCCACGATCCTGGGGCTGAGGAACGGAAACTCGAGGTCTTGCATACCTGGACCTCCGGGAGGAGTGCGGGCTCAAAAGATTATACCACTATACCATCTATACCATCCCGGCTTATACTTCCCCGCCGAGGGGTCCGGGGAGCCCCTGCGGGCGGTCCCCGCTATCGCCTGACGGCAACCAGGTTCAGCCAGTGATGGTGAAACCGCAGTTCGTCTCCGACCAGGGTGGGCTGCATGCCGGCCTCGTCTCCCGCGATGGTTTGGAGGAGCCGTTCGCGTACGAGGGAGGCGACATCGGGCGGCGTCGCGGCAACCCGGCACCACTCGCCAAACTCGCGCACCTGCTTCCCACCCGCGCGGCCGATGACGGCGAACCCGCACGACGTCAGCAGCGCCTCGAGCGCGCCCGGGCTGTACACCGCGACGTGCGCGGGATCGCGCAGGCGCTCGATCTCGTTCTGGCGGGCCCGCTTCGCCTCATCGGACGCTCCCACGATGTCGCCCACGGCGATCTTCCCGCCCGGCCGGCAGACCCGCGCCATTTCGCCCAGGACCTGCCGCGGATCGCCAAAATGATGAATCGCCAGGGTCGTCGCGACGAGGGTGAACGTTTCATCGGGGAATGGGAGCCGCGACCCATCGGCCCGTACGAGGAAGAAACGGGCGGCGCCGCCGGGCCCCGCCCGCCGCGCCTGTCGGAGCATCTCCATCGTTGCATCCGCGCCGACGGCCATCCCCACCAGAGGGGCAAACGTCTTGAGCAGGCGCCCCGCGCCGCAGGCGACGTCCAGCAGGAGATCGGCGGGGGCCGGCGCGGCGAGCCGGACCAGCGACTCGATCTCGGCCAGGTTGCCCACCGCCGCGCTCTTCGCAAACGCCTCCGCGGTGCGCGCGAACCGCTCCTCGTTGAGCCGCCGGATCCGGTCGTCCATGCGCGGCGGGCCTCGATCAGAGGGGGGCCATCGTTCGGACCCGCTGCGCGAACGCCGCCGTCTCCCGATACCCCGCCTCTCGCGCCACGGCCGCCGCCCGATCGAAATCTCTCCCCACATCCTCGGGGACGTGGGCGTCCGAGTTGATGAGCACCGGCACCCCGGCGAGCCGGCAGGCCCGCAGGAACGGCGGCGCGGGGTAGATCTCGCCGACCGGCTTGCGCCATCCGGCCGTGTTGATCTCCACGCAGACCCCGGCGGCGGCGAACTCCGACGCGGCCGCCTCGTAAAGGTCCGCGATGTCGGCCTTCGGCCGGTAGCCCATGACCTTGATGACGTCCGCGTGCCCGATGATGTCGAACAGGCCGGTCCGCGCCGCCTGCCCGATGAGACGGAAGTACCGGCGATAGACCTCCAGCACGTCCACCCGCTCCCAGTCGCTGATCCGCGCGGGGTCGTCGAACCCCCACCACTCGCCTCCGCGCGCTGCGGGCGGCAGCCAGTGCACGGACCCGATCGTGTAATCCCACGGGTGCGCGCCGAGCGCGCGCTCGAGCGCCGCCTCGAACCCCGGAAGGTAATCCCATTCCAGGGCGAGCTTGACCGGCAGCCCGGCGGCGCGGGCCTGCTCGATGAGCCGCAGGTAGCTGTCGAGCCGCTCGGTGTTCTGCGCGTCGACCCAGGGCAGCGGCGCGGGGTAGATCGCGCGGCACTCGCGGAACCGGTGCGGGTGCTCGCTGAAGCCGATCTCGCGCAGGCCGCGGGCGCGGGCGGTGTCGACAAAGCGCTCGAGCCACTCGAGCGTCCACGGACCCCGCTCCAGATGCATGTGGTAGTCGGTCACCGCCGCCACGCCGATCGGCCCCTCCCCCGCCCCTAGCGCAGGACCGTTCCGCCGTCGACGACCAGGGTGTGGCCGGTGATCGTCGCGGCGTCGTCCGAGACGAGGAAGACCACCGCGTTGGCCACAGCCTCCGGCGTCCCGACGCGCCGAAGCAGCGACACCGCCCCCAATCGCTTTCGCACGTCCTCGCTCCACCCGGGCCGGGACTCGATGATCCCCGGGGCGACGGCGTTCACCCGGACGTGCGGGGCGAGTTCCAGGGCGAGGCGCCGGGTCAGCATGATCACCCCGGCCTTGCTCGCCGCGTAGGGCGCCGAGGTTTCATACCCGGGCCGCGGCGACAGTCCCCCGCCGCTGGCCAGGTTCACGATCACGCCGGACTGCTGGGCCAGCATCACCCGCGCGGCCGCCTGGGCGCACAGGAAGGTGCCCTTGAGGTTGACGTCGAGCACGCGGTCCCAGTGCGCCTCGGCCACCTCGAGGAGCGGCACCCGGCTGAACACCCCGGCGTTGTTGACCAGGATGTCCAGGCGCCCGAACGTCCGGTGGATCTCCTCGAACATGTTCCGGACGGCCGCGGCCAGGGAGACGTCGGCGCGGGCCACGAGCGTGGGCACCCCGAGCCGTCCGGCCGCCTCCGCCGCCTCCGCGGCGCCCTGAGCGCTCTCCAGGTGGTGCAGCACGAGCGAGGCGCCCTCCTGCGCGAGCGCTTTCGCGATCGCGCGGCCGATCCCCCGGCCTGCGCCGGTGACGAGGGCGACTTTCCCCGTGAGCCGGCGCATCACCGCGCCCGGCGGGCGCCGGCGATCTGCACATTGAACACCGCCTCGAGGAACTGGGTGATCACCCGGCCGGTCGCTCCCCACACGACCTCGGCGCCGACGGAGTAGAAGTAGATCTCCCGCGGCACGCCTCCGCGGGTCCAGATCTCCGTGCGCACGTTGGCGGGATCGAGCAACACCCGGAGCGGCGCCTCGATCACCGCGCGCACCTCGGCGGGGCTCACCCGGAGCGGGTACGGGTACGGGATCGTGCCGACCACGGGCATCAGCAGGAACCCGGAGACGGACGTCTCCTCCTCATCGAGCGCGCCCAGGACCGTGATGTCCTGGGCCCGCACCCCGATCTCCTCGCTCGTTTCCCGGATCGCGGCCGCCTGGGGAGACTCGCCCGGCTCGATCGCGCCGCCCGGCAGCGAGATCTCACCCTTGTGCCGGTCCACGGTCTCGCTGCGCTTGGTCAGGAGGAGCGCCGCCTCGCCGTTGGCGTGGACGACCATCAGCAGCACGGCCGCCTGGCGCAGCCCTTGGGGCGGCGGCTTCCGCGCCCCGCCCCGGCCGGCCAGCGCGGCCCGAATGTGCGCGCGGAGCGCCTCCGGACGGGTCAGCAGGTCTGGAACGTTCACCGACGTCTCCTCAAAACGGTGACATGATACCACAGGGGGCAGGTGAATCACATTCTCCAGCGAATTGCCAAAACGGCCAAAACGGGCAAATTCGACAAAGTGATATTCGTTGCCCATTCAGCATTCGTTCACCAGCGCGATTCCGACGGAGGAGCGGTGATGCCCGAGCGCCTCGCGGATCCCGGCACGATGCGGGGACGGGCGGTCGGTTCCGTGGCGCTGCCCGGCGGACGCGAGATCACGCTCTACGCCGTCCGGCCGGTGGCGACCCTCCTGGCCGCCACTCCCGGCGCGGACCGGCTCGCCGCGATGGCGGCGCGTCAGTGCTACAGCGCCGGCAGCATCCTCGACCTCCCCCAGCCGCTCTCGCCCAAGACGACCGCGCACATGGTGAACCGCGTCGTCTCCGCCGGACACACGAGCTGCGTCGAGCACAACCAGTTTGTCTTCGGGGTGCGGGGGATCTCCCGCAGCTGCTCGCACCAGCTGGTCCGCCACCGCGTGGGCTGGTCGTACGAACAGCAGAGCCAGCGGTACGTCGACTTTTCGTCCCAGGATTTCGTCGAGATCGTCGTGCCGCCGACGATCCTCCGGATCCCCGAGATGCTCGAGTCGTTCCTCGAACCGGTCAAGGCCGCGGTCCGCGCCTACTTCCTCCTGCGGGATGAGCGGGTGCATCAGGAGGACGCCCGGTACCTGTTCAACAACGCCTTCGAGACGAAGTTGATCGTGTCGGCGAACGCGCGCGCGCTCCTGCACTTCTTCGAACTGCGCACCTGCAACCTGGCGCAGTGGGAGATCCGCTGGCTGGCCCACCTGATGCGGGCCGAACTGCAGCACGTCGCGCCCGAGATCTTCAAGTTCGCCGGCCCGACCTGCATGACCCAGAAGATCTGCTGGGAGGGCCCCCGCGGGGCGAAGTGTCCGCGCCTGGTCTCCACGGGCGCCGAACTGCGGGACCGGACGCCGGCCGCCGCGGCGGAGAGGACACCCCCCATGGCCTAAAGGAGTTACCGGAGTGTGCAAGGGAGTATAGGAGTATAATAGTAGTAAGGTTCACGAGAGGAGGCAGCGCAAGATGACTTACACGATCACCGAGCCCTGCATCAACGTCAAAGACCGGTCGTGCGTGGATGTCTGTCCGGTCGACTGCATCCACCCCAAGGCGGATGAAGACAAGGGCGAGGTGATGCTGTACATCCACCCCGACGAGTGCATCGACTGCGGCGCGTGCGAATCGGTGTGCCCGGTGACCGCCATCTTCGCCGAGGCGGATGTCCCGGACAAGTGGAAGCAGTTCACCGAGATGAACGCCGACTACTTCAAGATGAGCAAGGAGGAATTCGCGGCCAAGTACGGCCGCGATCCCTAGGCTCCGCGGCTTCCCTTAGCTCCACTCCACGCTTCGATCGGCCTTCTTCGGGACCCCCGGCGGCTATTCGGCGCCGGGGGTCCCCGCTTTCGCCTTCCCCAGCACCTCCTGCGCCACCTCGACCGCCCGCTCGACGTCGTGCTGCGAGACGTCGAGGTGGGTCACCGCGCGGATGCGCGTCCGCCCCGTCGCCCCCATACGGATCCCACGGGCCAGGAGGCGCGCGACCGCCTCCTGGGCGGTGATCCCCAGCCCCGCGACATCGAAGAAGACGATGTTCGTCTCCACGTGCTCGACCTCGATGCCGATCCCGCGGATCTCCGCCAGCCCGCGCGCCAGGATCTTCGCATTGGTGTGATCCTCGGCCAGCCGCTCGATGTTGTGGTCGAGCGCATACAGGCCGGCGGCGGCGATGATGCCGGCCTGACGCATCGCGCCCCCGAACAGGTGCTTGTAGCGGCGGGCCTCTTTAATGAACGCGCGGTCGCCGGCGACCAGCGCGCCCACCGGGCAGCCCAACCCCTTCGTCAGGCACAGGGTCACCGAGTCGTACCCCCGGGTCTGCTCGTGGGCCGGCGCGCCCGAGGCGACGACGGCGTTCATCAGGCGCGCGCCGTCCATGTGGGTGCGCAGCCCATGGCGGCGGGCCGTGTCGGCGACGGCGCGGAGCCGCTCCAGGGGCCACACCGTGCCGCCCCCGAGGTTCGCGGTCTGCTCGACCGAGACCAGGCGGGTCCTGGGATAGTGGGGGTTGTCCGCCTGGATCCGCGCTTCCACCTGGTCGGGCGTGAACACCCCGCGCGTACCCTTCACCGCGTGCAGCATCACCCCGGAGAGAAGCGCCGGCCCGCCCGCCTCGGCGGTGGCGATGTGCGCGGACTCTTCCAGGATGACCGCGTCGCCGGACTGGGTGTGCGTCTTCACCGCGATCTCGTTGGCCATCGTCGCGGAAGGGAGGTAGAGCGCCGCCTCCTTGCCGAGGAGCGCCGCCACCCGGTCCTGAAGCGCGTTGACCGACGGATCCTCCTGCCGCTGCTCGTCCCCGACGGGCGCCTCCGCCATGAACCCCCGCATGCCTGCGGATGGGCGCGTCGCGGTATCGCTGCCGAGATCGATGAGCGTGGTCACCGTGTCCTCCTTAGGCCCGCGATGATGTGGCCGGAACCGCGGGCCACAGCGTGGCGACGAGCGCCGCCACAGCCTCGAGGAACTGCCGATCCTCCGGGCCGAACGCGCCGAGTTCCCGGCCGTCGATGTCGATCTCGCCGATGACTCTCGTCCCCGCCCGGATCGGGACCACGATCTCGGACTTCGTGGACGCAAAGCACGCCAGATACCTCGGGTCCTTGCTGACGTCCGCCACGACTTCAGTCCTGCCCGACGCCGCCGCGGCCCCGCACACGCCCTTCCCGATCGGGATCCGGGTGTGCTCGGTCGCCGCGGGCCCCTTCCAGGGACCCAGGACCAGGTCCTGCCCTTCGACCCAGTAGATCCCCACCCAGTCGTAGTGCGGGAACGCGTCGTGAAGATACTCGACGATCCGGGTGGGGGCTTCACGGGGCGCATCGGCGATCATTTTGCATACTTCGGAAAGGGCAAAGCTGAAATTCACAGATGTTCCTCCCGGCCTCAACAGCGGCGCAGCGGTGGCCTTTGCCGCCTTAATTCTTTCACTCGGACGGTGCATCCCCCCTTTTCACCAAACATACGTTCGATATCATGGCCTCGCTGCCGTCCCTTGACACCCCAAGGAAGGTCCTGCAACTGCTCCGGCTCTGGTAAAATGGCGGGTGGGGACGTACTGCCATGACGAGCACCCGTCGGGAAATCCTATCGCTGATCAAGCGCAACGGGCCGATGACGGTTCAAGAGCTGAGCCGGCGTCTCGAGATCACACCCATGGGCGTTCGCCAGCACCTGGCGATCCTCGAACGGGACGGGTTCATCGCCTCGAACGGAATTCGCCGCGGCCAGGGCCGCCCGAGCCGCCTCTACGGCATCAGTCCCGAGGGAGACAAGTTGTTCCCGCGGACCTACGAGCAGCTCGCGCAGGCACTGCTCGACGACATCCAGGCCCTCGGAGGCGCCCAGACGGTCGATCAGATCTTCGAACTCCGCCGCAAGCGTCTGCTCGAGCAATACCGGGCGCGCATGGCCGGCCGCGACTTTCGGGACAAGGTCGCCGCCCTGGCCGAGGCGCGCGACGAGGAAGGCTACGTCGCCGAACAGACCCAGCTCGATCGTGACCGGTTCGTCCTGATCGAGCACAACTGCCCCATCCGCGCGGTCGCCGAGGCGCACCGTGAGACCTGCCGGTGCGAGATGGCGTTGTTCCAGGAAGCCCTCGGCGCCGACGTGGTCCGGACCGAGCACATCCTGGACGGCGCGCCGCACTGCCGCTACATCATCACCCGGCCCCGCGAGACCAGTTCGAAGTCGTAACCGCCCACGGCGCCGCGGGCTGCGGCGCGCAGGAATTCCCCCCCTCCGCAGAGGATTTGTCATCTCGCAGCGGATCCATCACCCCGCGTCCCACACCATCTCGGGAGGGTCACCAATGGCGACGCTCACTTATTACGGCCATGCAACCTGGGGGCTCGAGACCCAGGGGATCTCGATCCTGATCGACCCGTTCTTCACCGGCAACCCGATGACCAAGGTCAAGGCGGCCGGCACGGCGGCGAACTTCATCATCCTCACGCACGCCCACGGCGATCACTACGGCGATACGGTCGAGATCGCCAAGCGGACGGGCGCCACCTTGATCTCCAACTTTGAGATCGTCGCCTACTGCCAGAAACAGGGCGTGGCCAATGCCCACCCAATGCACATCGGCGGCTCGTATGCGTTCCCGTTCGGCCGGGCGAAGCTCACCGTAGCCCACCACGGCTCGTCCTTCCCCGACGGGACCTACGGCGGGAGCCCCGCGGGCATCCTGCTGGAGATCGAGGGCCGGCGTCTCTACAACGCCGGGGATACCGCCCTCTTCTCGGACATGGCCCTGATCGCGCAGGGCGGCTTGGATGTCGCGATCCTCCCCATCGGCGACAACTTCACGATGGGGCCCGAGGACGCCGCCGCCGCCGCGAAGCTGCTGGGAGCCCGGACGATCATCCCGGAGCACTACAACACCTGGCCGGTCATCCAGCAGGACCCCCAGGCGTTCAGGCGCCGGGTCGAGGGTTCGACGGACTCCAAGGTCGTCGTGCTGGAGCCCGGGGCGACGTTCAAGATCCCATAAAGCAACGCGCCGCCTATCGGCGCACGTCCACAGCCCGGCCTAAACGCCTACCACCAGAAGGCCGTGGGCTTGAGCCCCAAGTGCGAGTGCAGTGTCATGAGTCGCCATAATAAGATTGGCGTGCGCAAGATCCTTCCAGAGCAGGGCAGTGGCGAGGTGAATCGCATCACGCGTGCCGAGTTCAGTCGGCATCGGTTGGGCCGCTCGTTCGAGGACGACCGAATCGATTTCCACGAGCTCGAGGGACCCGATCAGCGCGAGGATCGTGGCGCGGCGTGTCGCCACCGCGGCGTCGGAGAACTTGGCGCGGAGGCGAAGTCGGTCCAGCGTCCGGAGACACTCGGTCATGACGAGGGCGCTGGCAACGCCCTGGTCGATCTGCCGCCACTCCGGCAATGCGTCCGGCTGGCGCAGGGCGACCCTCAACAGGACCGAGGCGTCGACGTATGCGATCACCGCTGTCCCTGACGTTCTTCGAGCAGCAACTGGACGATGTCGACGGGGAGCTTCGCCGGCTTCGGCAGTGGGACGCGATTGGGCGGTGGCGAGCCGGGCGCCGGCTTTCTGACCCGCAGCGCGGATGACGCGCGAACCGGCATGATTTGCGCGATGGGTGTCTCACGATCAAGGACCGCGATGGTTTCACCGCGGCGCACGGCCCGAAGATATTCGCTGAGCTTGGCCTTCAGTTCCGCGATGCGCACCTGCTTCATGACTATATGATAACCAGAATTGGTCATTCTGGCAAGTCCCGCCGGTCATTGGTGGGCGCACCGGGTGCGGCCCGCGCCTGGCGTCACCGGAACGGCAGGACGAGGAACACCGTGAGGTCCCAGAGGACGTGGGACACGATGAGCGGGGCGATCCGCCCGATCCGGAGGTAGAGCAGCCCCCAGAACCCGCCGGCGACCAGCGCGGCCAGAATGAGCATTGGGTTCGCCGCGGCGGCGTGCACGCCGCCGTAGATCGCCGTGGCGGCGCCCCAGCCGAGCCCCGGCCCGAACCGCCGTACCAGCCCCCACTGCACGAGGCCCCGCCAGAACAGTTCTTCGCCGGGCCCGATCACGAAGACGAGCAGAAGCGCGATGACCGGCCACGGCGCCTGGGCGCGCAGCGCATAGACGTCGCTGATCTGCCCGGCCGCGGACGGCAGGAGGCGGCCGGCGATCGCCCGCCCGAGGGCGAACACCGCATAGAGCGCCGCGGCCGCCGCGGCGCCGGTCCCAAGATCCCTTGGGCGGACGCCCTCCTCGAAGGGAAACGCCCCGCGGAGACGGAGCGCGAGGCCGCCGAGCCCGCCGGTGCCGGCGGCCATGAGCAGCCAGAAATTGGCCGGCCGCCAGGCAAAGATGACGATCCACACGGCGACGGCGGCGGGAATCGCCCACGTGAGGGCGCCCTCGGCCTCGGAGCCGGGTCGCATGGGACGGTGAGGCCGCGCCATAGGCCGCGTCATCGCCATGGTAGAATGGTAGCATGAAGGGTGGACACGGCAGCGCCACGCAGGATTTCGTGCACTACGCCTTCTACAAGTGCCGGCCGGAGTGGCGGTTTCTGCCCGACGGGCAGAAGGAAGCCGGTCGCGCGCAGTTTCTGGACGCGGTCGAGCGCTTCAGGGACGCGGTAATGATGGAGACCTACTCGACGCTCGGGCTCCGCACCGACGCCGACTTCCTGATCTGGAAGGTCTCCCCGGAACTCCTGCCGATCCAGCAGATGGCCGAAGCCTTGAACCAGACCGGTCTGGGCCGGTACCTCGATCTCCGGCATTCGCTCCTGGCGCTGACGAGGAAATCGATCTACACACGGGACGAGCCGCTGGAAGGCGGCTTCAAGGTCGACCCCGGCGAGGGCACCTACCTCTTCGTCTACCCGTTTGTGAAGACGCGGGAATGGTATGCGCTCCCCCTGGATGCCCGCCGGCGCATGATGGCCGACCACATCCGGGTCGGGCACGACTATCCCGACGTGCAGCTTCACACCGCGTACTCATTCGGGCTCGACGACCAGGAGTTCGTCGTCTCGTTTCTCACCGACCACCCGAAGCGCTTTCAGGAACTGGTGATGAAACTCCGGGAGACCGAGGCCAGCCGCTACACGCTGCGCGACGTCCCGATCTTCACGTGCGTCAAGCGTCCGCTTGCGGAGATCGTGCGGTCGCTCGGCTAACGGGGGGGCGGCGGGACGCCGCGGGCGGATCAGCGCTCGAACCAGAGCGTCTGCGGACGGAGGTTGCGGGAGATCCCCAACTGAGAGGCCATCATCGTCGTCCACGCCAGGAAGCCGTCGACCATCGTGAGCGCTTCGTCCTCGACCTCGTCGGGATCGAGATCGGACTGCTGGGCGTGACCGAGGAGATCCCCGATCCCATTGCAGAAGGTCCCGATGTCCTCGAGCAGCTCGGATGCGACGCGGCGCGCGCCGGATCCGATCGTCTGCGACTGGGCCCGCACGGACCGCGACCGCAGCCGCGCGCTCTGGGCGGCGGACCACTCGACGAGATCCTCCAGCGCGTAGACCGCCTCGCCGGGGCCGCGCTCCGTGACCAGGGCGACGAACGCCTGACAGCCCCGCCAGACCTGCCGGATCAGGGCGGCCAAAAATCTTTTCTCGTACGCGGTCAATGCGTTGGTCTGCTTCAACTCGTTCGCCTCGCGCCGGCTCCCATGCGGTGCCGTGCTCGTACCGCGCGCTTGTGGTTCGACGGCAGCGGGAGCGCCTCCTCCGGCCCATGACGAAAATGGCGCAAAAAAGTGGGCTGGCGGATCTGCTGCGCGGCGTCGGCGAAGCCCCGGCCGTTCCCTTTGCCCCAGCCGCGTTTCAGGTAGCCGCGCTCGCCGCGCTCGAGCGGGGGGACGTGCTCGTGTCCGCGCCCACCGGAAGCGGCAAGACCTGGATCGCCGAGCAGGAGATCGCGCGGCTGCTCCAACCCACACGCGCGGGGGCCCCCACGCGAATCTGGTACACGGCGCCGCTCAAGGCGCTCTCGAACCAGAAGTTCCGGCGGTTCCAGGGATTGTACGGCGCGGATGCCGTCGGGCTGCTCACGGGAGAGCGCCGCGTCAACCCCCGCGCCCCGGTGCTGGTCGCGACCACGGAGATCCTTCGCAACGCCTTCTACGATCCCGCGGGCTCCGCCCCGTCCCCCGACGTCATCGTGCTCGACGAGGCGCATTACCTCGCCGATCCCGAGCGCGGCACGGCCTGGGAGGAAATCCTCCTCCTGGCTCCGCGCGAGACCCGCCTGCTGATGCTCTCGGCCACGATTCCCAACGCGGACGAGCTCGCGGCATGGCTCGGCGAGGTGCGCGGCCACGCACCGGACGTGATCACGCTCGACACGCGGCCGGTCCCCCTCCAGTTCCTGCTCGCCGACCCCGCCGGGCGGCTGCTGCCCCCCGATCCCAACGCCGTGGCCTCGCGCCCGCGCCACGGGGGGTGGCTGCGCACCGCGGCGGATGCGCTCGAGCAGCGCCGCCTCACGCCGGCCATCCTGTTCTTCCCCAGCCGGCGCGAGTGCGACGAGGCGGCGCGCCTGCTGGGAGGCCGGCCGGCGCCGGACGAAGCGCGCAGGGCCGAGCGCATCCAGGAGTGGATCGCCCAGGTCCCCCGGCTCGCCCAGCACCCGATGCTGCCGGCGCTGCGGCGCGGCGGGGTCGCGCCCCACCACGCCGGCCACCTGACGGCCTGGCGGATGTGCGTGGAAGACCTGCTCGAGGCCGGGCTCGTCCGGATGGTCTGCGCGACGACCACGCTGGCCGCGGGACTGGACGTCCCGGCCCGCACCGTGCTCCTCTCCACCCTGTACCGCAACGGGCCGGCGGGTCCGGAGTCGCTCACCCCCACGGAGTTCCATCAGATGACCGGACGGGCGGGCCGGCGGGGACGCGACACCCTCGGCATCGCCGTCATCGCCGTCGAGTCCCCCTCCGAGGCCGACGAGGGGCTGGCGCTCGCCGGCGCCGCTCCCGACCCTGTGGTCTCCGCCTTCGCGCCCTCGGATGCGCAGGTCCTCAACCTGCTCGCGCGGGGCACGATGCGGGATGCGGAAGCGCTGCTCCGGAGGTCCTTCACCGCGTTCCAGCGGCGCTCCCGGATCGAGGACCTGCAGATCCGCCTTGCGGCCCTCCCCGCGGACCCCCTCACGAACCGGCCGTGCGGCGACCGCGCGGCGACCCGCGCCCGGTTCGAACATCTGCTCCGCCGGCTGCGGCGGGCGCGGCGCAAGAAATCCGAAGCGGCCCCGGAGGTGGCCGAGTTGGGGCGCGCGGTCGTGGAGATGCCCTGCACCGGCTGCCCGGTCGTCGAGCGGTGTCTCGCGACCATCAAGGACCTGCGCGTGGTCGAGCGGAAGCGGCGCCGGCTGGAAGGCGAGGTGGCCCACCTCGAGGATCAGGAGGTCCAGGTCTTCCGCCGCCGCGCCGGGATCCTGCGCGAGCTCGGCTATCTGGACGGCGATTTCCGGCTCACGCCCCGGGGACGGCTCGCCGCCCGGATCCGGCATCCGCGGATGCTCATCCTCGCCGAGGCGATCAGATTGAGGATCCTTCCGACCGATCCATCGGCGCTCGCCGCAGTGGCCGGCGCCCTCGGCACCGAGCGCATCGGGCCGCCGCCGCGGGCCGGAATGGCGCGCGGGGGTAGATTTCGCGCCGGGTACCGACCAGGGATGCGCGATCACGACATGCGGCACCGCGGGGGATACCCGCAGCAATCAACGGACCGCGGGTGGACAGAACCAACGGCGGGAGCAGCCTTCCATCAGGTCCGCAAGGCGATCCTCGGCCTGCGCGGCATCGTCGCGGCCGTCAACGGACGTTTGCACGCCGCGGGCCTCCCCGAAGATCCGGTCGAGCGGGAGTTTGTGCCGGCGGGCGGGGGTCCTCCTGGGGCGATGCAGCGCGCGGCGGTTGTCGGCGAGTGGGCCGCCGGCCGGCCGTGGGAGGAGGTCACCACCCGGCATCGCATCCCCGAGGGCGATCTCCAGCGGCTGGTCTGGCAGGCCGCGGAGGTCCTGGCCCAACTCGAGGATCTGCCCGAAGGGCCGCTCCCGGCCGCGGCGGGGATGGCGCGGGACGCCATCCTCCGGTCGCCGGTGCTCTGAGCGTGTCCGCCGCGACCGGCCCGCTCGCGGATCTCACCATCCTGGACCTCTCCACGATCGTCTCGGGGGGCACGGCCACGTCCATGCTCGCCGACCTCGGAGCGGAGGTCATCAAGATCGAGCATCCCAAGGGGGGCGACCCCCTGCGGTCGTGGGGCCCGTTCATCTCCGGGCAGTCCGTCTGGTGGAAAGTCGTCTCGCGGAACAAGAAGTCGATCACCCTAAATCTCAGCGCGGCGCGCGGTCAGCAGATCCTGGCCGATCTCGTCGGGCGCGCCGACGTCCTGGTGGAGAACTTCCGGCCGGGGACGCTGGAGCGGTGGGGGCTGGCGCCGGAAGGCCTGCTGGAGCGGAACCCGCGCCTGGTGGTCCTGCGGATCTCAGGGTTCGGCCAGACCGGGCCGTACCGGCACCGTCCGGGGTTCGGGACCGTGGCCGAGGCCATGAGCGGACTCGTCGCGATCACCGGGTTCCCCGACTCCCCGCCGTTGGTGCCGGCGATCCCCCTGGCCGATGAAGTCGCAGGACTGACGGGCGCCCTCGCGGTGATGACGGCCATTCATCACCGCGCCGCGTCGGGCCGCGGCCAGGTGATCGATGTCAGCCTCTACGAGCCCCTCTTCCGGCTCCTCGTCCCGTATGTCACGCAGTACACGGCCCTCGGGATCCTCGCGCAGCGGGCGGGGAACGAATTCCCGGACGCCGCGCCCCGCAACCTCTACCGCGCCGCCGGCGGCGCGTGGATCGCGTTGTCGGCCAGCAGCCAGCGCGTCTTCGAGCGGCTGGCGGCGGCGATCGGCAGGCCGGACCTGCCGGCCGATCCGCGGTTTTCCGACAACGCGGCGCGGGTCGCGCACCGCCGGGAACTGGACGCCATCATCGGCGAGTGGATGGCCGGCCGGAGCCAGGAGGAGATCCTGGCGCGCCTCGGGGAGAGCGGCGCGGTGGCCGGCCCCGTGTACGACGTGCCGCGGATCCTCGAGGACCCGCAGTACGCCGCCCGCGAAGACGTGATCACGGTCAGCGACCCGGAGCTCGGCGAGATCCGGATGGTGGGCGTGGTCCCGAAGTTCTCGGACACGCCCGGCGCGGTCACGCACCCCGGCCCGAAACTGGGAGAGCACAACCGGGAGATCTACCACGGGTGGCTCGGGCTCGACGACGACGCGCTCGCCCGGCTCGCTGAGGAAGGGGTGCTCTGAGATGGCCGGGCGGCGCCCTCCGCGATCGAAGCCATCTGAGACCTCGGGGCCGCGCAAGGCGCGGCAGCGATCGCGTGGTGCAGCACTGCGGACGCTCGATGCCGCCGCGATCACCCGGGCGGTCCGCGACCTCTGCATCACGGTCAACCACCGGATGGGCGCGGACATGCTGGCCGCCCTGGAGCGCGCCCGCGCGATCGAAGAATCCGAGATCGGCCGCTCGGTCCTCGACCGGCTGCTCGAGAACGCCCGCGTCGCCCGTGAGAAGTGGTTCCCGATCTGCCAGGACACCGGCAGCGCCGTAATCTTCGCCGACCTCGGCCAGGACCTGCACGTGACGAACGGCACGCTGGAGGACGCGATCAACGAGGGCGTGCGGCAAGGCTACCGGGAGGGATACCTCCGCGCGTCGATCGTCCGCGGACCCCTCGACCGGGTGAACACCCAGGACAATACTCCGGCGATCGTCTACTACCGGATCGTCCCGGGTGACCGCCTGGACCTCGCGATGCTCGCCAAGGGCGCCGGCTGTGACAACATGAGCCGGCTCGCGATGCTCACCCCCTCCGACGGCTACAAGGGAGCAGCGGAGTTCGTGACCCGCGCGATCTCCGAGGCAGGCCCGAACCCGAGCCCGCCGCTCATCGTCGGCGTCGGCATGGGCGGGACGTTTGAGCAGGCGGCGCTCCTGAGCAAGCGCGCGCTCCTCCGGCCGGTGGGCCAGCCCCACCCCGACCCGCGGCTCGCCGAGGTCGAGGCCGACCTGCTCCGCAGGATCAACGATCTCGGCATCGGCCCGGCCGGATTCGGGGGACGGGTGACCGCGCTCGCGGTGCACGTCGAGAGCCACCCTACCCACATCGCCAGCCTCCCGGTCGCGGTCAACCTCGACTGCCACTCCCACCGCGCCGGGCGCATCGTCCTGTGAGTGTGGTGTCCTGTGAGGCGTGGTGCCCCGTGAGGCACCCATGACCCGGCCGCCAATCTCCCTCCGCGCCCCGATCGGCCCGGAAGACGTGGAACGCCTTCGGGCCGGCGACCAGGTGCTGCTCTCCGGGATCGTGTACACAGCCCGCGACGCCGCCCACGAACGCCTCATCCAACTGCTCAACGAAGGTAAGCCGTTTCCTGTTGATCTGCGGGGGCAGGTTCTCTATTACTGCGGCCCAACCCCGGCCCGGCCGGGGAGACCAATCGGGTCGGCCGGCCCGACCACCGCATCGCGGATGGACCATTACACCCCCGCCCTCCTGGCCTACGGGGTCCGAGGCATGATCGGCAAGGGACGGCGCTCACGCGAGGTCCGGGAGGCCATCCGGCGGTGCCGGGCCGTCTACTTTGGAGCCATCGAAGGCACCGCCGCCCTCCTGGGGGAGAGGGTACGCGAGGCCAAGGTCGTGGCGTTCGCAGACCTGGGCACCGAGGCGATCCACCGGCTGGTCATCGAGGGATTCCCCGTGGTGGTCGTCAACGACGTCGTCGGGGGCGACTTGTACGAGGAAGGGCAGGCGAAGTATCGAATGGCTAGTACCGAGCATTAGTTCGATTGTGCATGCAAGCAGGGAATCTGTGTTCGCATCAGGAAATTATCATTGTCTTGACCTTTCGAGAAGTACCGTCCATCAACAGATAGACAGAGCATAAGTATCCGTCATCAAGTGACAGGTTTTGTTTTAGGTCAGGCGTCCAGGGGTGGTCTCAAGAGGGACAACCTAGATATTTAAGCCCTAACCGGATCCGGGCGGATGCGGGCAACAAACGGCATCTCACGCCGTCAGGTCCTCCATCCGACTTCAACGACCAGTTGCGGAGGAGAACAACACAGGTAGCCGCCGGCGACTCGGAATGAGTAGCCGGGTAATGAATCGACGTTGGTGAAGCCAATGCCGAATCTAGTGTTTGGTTTCTCTATCAGGATTGGCTGTGCCACGTATTAACTTGGCAGGCGACAGCGGAAACTAAGGTAAGTTAGTCCCGCCCGGGTCCGGTGAGGCCTTTGTAGATGCGACAATCCTCGCGCGACCTCCCATTTGAAAGCCTTATACTAACGATTTTGCTGACCCTGACCTATCTGGCGGTGGCTGGGTGGGGCTTCCGATATCAACGCCCGCTAGTTGTGTCAGGATTGGTTATGATTTTCGCCGCAACCGGATTGGTTCGCCCGATCCCGAATCCCACGGGAGGCCAACTATTCCCGACCAATAGCGTCAAGATCGTTGCTGCCCTACTCTGGCAGCCCCAAGAAGTTCTGTTGGGAGTTGGATTGGGTTCCTTTCTCGGACTCCTTGTGTTTCGCCGAAGCGAACTGTGGCGGGCCACCAGCAATGGGGTGAGTTGGGGTCTCTCCTCAGCAGCCGCGTCGTTCGCGGCGCAATTAGCGATCCGCAGCATGCAACCGGGGCTAGCGGGATTGATTGTCGCGGCGCTGGGGGCTGTCGCCACGAACCGGATCATAAACGAAGGCATTTTCTCGATATATAAGAACCAACGTTTTGGCCATCCATTTTTCGCGACGTGGCTCCAGAACGTATTCGACCAATGGTTCAGCCAGGTTCTCGCCGCTTCGATGGCAATTGTCCTCGCAGCGATCGCCGGACGTATCGACAACATCTGGGCGTCGCTCGTTCTTACAACCATCTCCGCGATTGCTCTCCCAATCCCGCGCCAAGAGCTTGCGTATTACCATAGGGCCAGGCAAATGCAAGATGAGATCGTCGAGTCCATGGTCCGGGCATTGGAAGGGGTGGATCCCACAGCCCGCGCACACGGCGATCGTGTGAGTGCGCTGGCGGTCGAGACCGGCCGGCAGCTCGGAATGTCAACCCGGGCACTTGAAGCCCTTCGGCTCGCGTCCAGGCTCCACGATGTCGGCCTGCTGGCCGGGTCGAAAGGCTCCCCTGCGGAGGAGCGTCACGGCGCCATTGGGGCCCGCATTCTCGGACGATTTCCGGACCCGCTGATCGCCGAGTTCGTCGGCGCGCACCACAAAAGGTGGGATGGAGAGGGCGAGCCTGACAAAAAGCAGGGAAGAACCATCCCCCTCGGCGCCCGCATCCTCGCGGCGGCCGAGGTCTACGACAGCGCACTGGAGGGACGCCCTCCGTTTCGCGCGCAGCTTTCTAAACAAGAAGCGGCAGACCGTCTCATCTCCCTCGGCGGTACAGTCCTCGACCCACAAATTGTCGTCGCGTTGCTCCGCGTCGTGTCTCAACAACAATCGGGTCTTGGTGCGGCGGGATGATCTCGCAGCCAGAGAAAGATGATCAACGCCCGCAGACGATCCTCGTCACGGGACTCCTCACCGCGGAAGTTCTCGCCGTCCTCCTGATTGCAATCAAGAACTGGACAATCGTCGAAGCCCCGGCCGTCTTCATCATCGGCCTCACCATCGTGGTGCTGGACCTGTTTCCCATTTACCTGGATCCCGCGGGCGAGCTCCGACTCTCGCCTGTGATCACCATCCCGGCTCTGGCCTTGTTCGGATGGCCCGCGACATTGCTGGGAGCGGCGATCGCGATGATCGCAGGTTTGCTCCACCAATCACCCCGAGACACACTGGTCCGCGGCACCGAGCGGCTGGGTAGCCTCATCGCTGCGGCGGTATTCGCTACGGTGTTATCGCCACTCGGCCAATATGGGGGAGTAGGCACCGTCATCTATGCCGCCCTGGGATACGCGATCCTCCGGACCCTCTTGATTGCCTCGCGCATGCACGCCGAGGAATCGATTTCGTGGTCTCGAGCCTTCCGCTTCCTCGTGAACGCCACCTTCTTTCATATGGGCGTGTTTACCGCGGTCGCCGCAATCACAGTATGGTTGGTCAATAGCGATCCATCAACCGGCAGCCGCCTCCTTGGACCCATGCTGGCGGCAGGCGTCACCTTGCAGGTTTACCTTCCGCGAATTCTCCGCGGCCAGGAGCAGCGCCGGGTCCTCGCCGCCGTGTCGGTCCTTGCCACGGCCGTCGATGCCAAGGATCCCTACACCGCCGGCCATTCCGCGGAAGTCGCCGAGTTGAGCCGGCGCGTCGCCAGAATTCTCAACATCGATGAGCCACACGTACACACAATATATCTTGCAGGCCTCCTCCACGACGTCGGGAAGATGGTTGTCCCAGCCGAGATCCTCCTGAAGCCCGGGAAGCTCACCGATGGAGAATGGGAGGTCATGCGCTCCCATGCTGACGCAGGGGCACGAATCGTCGAAA